>Ga0207416_1005337_pt1 | contig 10307 bp, 10 predicted proteins | sample PaiPotPPM11metaG_FD_184107 | JGI IMG/M metagenome (GOLD analysis project Ga0207416, IMG submission 184107) | Iron sulfur acid spring bacterial and archeal communities from Banff, Canada, to study Microbial Dark Matter (Phase II) - Paint Pots PPM... ...
CCGGCGCGCAACTGACCCAGGTGATCGATGACCGGACCTATGAGGGAAAGATCGGGATCAAGCTGGGCCCCATCGACGTGGGGTATCGCGGCCGCGTCATCCTGGAGGAGATCGACGAGCCGGCGCACCGGGTACGCCTGAAGGCCGAGGGGTCTGAATCGCGCGGACGGGGCGGCGCCTTCGCCACGGTCACCAGCCAGCTGCACATCGAGGATGGTAAGACGGTTGTCGTCCTGGAGTCCGACGTCGCCGTCACCGGCCTGGTCGCTCAGTTCGGACGCTCCTCAGTCATGGAGGACGTGTCGTCCCGAATGGCCGACCGCTTTGCCAGGTGCCTCGAGCAGGCCTTGAAGGCGGAAACACCCGCGAGCTAACCCGGGGTCAGGTCAACCCCGTGATCGATCCGGTCGAATCGATATCAATACGCGTGTAGGCCGGCTCCTTTCCCAGGCCCGGCATCAGCTGGATGTCGCCGGCGAGCGCCACGATGAAGCCCGCGCCGGCGGAGGGATAGACATTCCGGACGGGCAGGGTAAAGCCGCGGGGCCGCCCCTTCAAAGCCGGGTCATGCGACAGGGACAGGTGCGTTTTCGACATGCAGACCGGCAAGGTGCCCATGCCGCGCTCGGTGAGCCAGTCGATCCGCTTCTGGCACTCGGGCAGGAACTCGACGCCAGCGGCGCCGTAGAGGCGCCACGCGACAGTCTCGATCTGCTGCCGGATCGGCGTGCCCGGCGGATAGAGCGGGGCGAACTCGCTTCCGCTCGCCGCGGCGTCGCGCACGGCCTCCGCGAGTTCCACGCTTCCCTCACCGCCCCGGGTGAACCCATCATTGACGACCGCGGCGTGGGCACCAAACTCCCGCGCCATCGCTTTGACGAGTTCCAGCTCGCGGTCCGTGTCCGTTGGGAACCGGTTGATGCCGACGACACAGCGCATCCCGAAGGCCTTAACGATGTCGACGTGCGCCGCCAGGTTCTCCGCTCCGCGCCGGAGCGCCGCGACGTCCTCGACCTCGAGGTTCTTGAGCGGCACGCCGCCATGCGACTTGAGGGCGCGAACGGTTGCCACCACCAGCGCGGCGGCGGGGCGGAGATTGCCATAGCGCGCAACGATGTGAGCGAATTTCTCCAGGCCCAGGTCCGCCCCGAAACCCGCTTCTGTCACGACGATATCGGCCAGCTTGAGCGCGATCTGGTCGGCGAGGAGCGAGTTGTTCCCGTGGGCGATGTTGCCGAACGGCCCGGCATGGACCAGTGCCGGCTGGCCTTCCATGGTCTGGACAAGGTTGGGCAGCAGCGCATCCTTCATCAGCACGGTCATCGCCCCGGCGACCCGCAGGTCCTCGGCCGTGACGAAGCTGCCGTCCTTCCGCTGCGTCACGATGATGCGTGCGATCCGGGCTCGCAGGTCAGGAAGGTCCTTAGCCAGCGCCAGGATCGCCATTAGCTCGGAAGCAGCCGCGATGATGAAGCTGGACTCTCTTGGCACACCGTGCTCCACCCCGCCGAGCCCGGTGACGACGTGCCGCAGAGCGCGATCGTTGACGTCGAGGGTTCGCGGCCAGGTGATGAAGCTCGGGCCTGCCTGGAGCTGGCCATGAAAGATCGCCGCGTCGATGACCGCGGCCAGCAGGTTGTGGGCTGCCTCTACGGCATGGATGTCACCGTTGAAATGAAGGTTGATCTCCTCCATCGGAACGATCTGGGCCATTCCGCCCCCGGTACCGCCGCCCTTGATGCCGAAGAGCGGACCGGTCGAAGGTTGCCGCAAACAGAGCGCGACGTTGGCCCCGATCCGCCCCAATCCCTGCGTGAGGCTGATCGCGCTGGTCGTCTTCCCCTCCCCCGCCCGAGTCGGAGTTATGGCGGTCACCACCACCAGCTTGCCGTCTGGCCGGTCGCGCAGGCGGTGAAGCGCGTCGAGGCTGATCTTGGCCTTGTATGGGCCGTACGGGATGATCTCGGAGTCGATCAGGCCGAGGCCCCTGCCAACATCAATGATCGGACGCAGGCTCATGGCGTCATCAGCTTCGACCGTGGATTCGCGGTGTCGAGTTCGCGGACCAGGGCGTCGGCCAGTTCTTCTGGCGATCCCTCTCGTTCCGCCTCAGGAGCCCATTGCCAGGCTTCGAGGTAGCTGTCCATATCAGTTGATCCTTCTTTCATCGAATAGGCATCGATCGCCGCCTGGAAGCGATCGGGTAGCAGGCGTTTGACCTGCGCATGCTCATCCCAGGCGTTGACATGGGCCGGGATGTGCTTCCAGTACATCACCTGGCAGCGAGCCATCAGGCCGCGGCTTTGACCAGGGCTGCCAACCTGGTCTCGAGCTGTCCCATTCCCACAAGCCGTACCTCCAGCCGTAACTGAAGGTAGTCAGCGATCTCCCGAGCCTTCTGTTCGAGGCGCTCCTCCCGGAACTGGGCGCCATGTTGTGGATGTCGCCCTTCACGGTACCCATAACATACTTGCCGATCGGCTTGGCGCCCGTCTCGGCAATCAGCGGCCTCAGGATAACAAGCGCTCCCTGCATCGCTCGAGCCGCGATCCGCATCTCGGGAACAAAGAAAGCGCCACTCTCGAACCGACGGCCGATCTCCTCGAGGGATGGGATCAACGCCGCTTTCACCTCGGGCGCATGACCGTTGAGCGTATGGTCGAACAGCTCACTGCGGATTCCTCCTCGCGACTCAAGCCTTCTCCTCCCGTTGCGTGGTAGCCGATGCGTTGCGAGATGGCCTCACCGGCTTCCTTTACCATCCCGCCCGGCTCCTCCAGCCTGTGAGGCGTTACCCGGTACGATGGCCCCGCGACGCTGACAGCGGCACTAACCGTTCCGTGCGTCCCGTGCGTCCCGTGCGTCCCGTGCACGGGGCCGCCACCGCGTTCAACCCCAGCTCCAGCTCCTCCAGGGTGGACGCATAGCCGTCCTGCACGACGCGGCGCAGTTGCTTCTCCAGCGTCAGCCGATGCGTGATCGTCCTGAGGGTGAAGCGCACCAGTGGCCGGCTCAAGAGGCGCGAGCGCTCCTCCGCCGGCAGGTAGGCGAGTAGGACCTTGCCATTGGAGGAGACTGCACCTTGTTGCGCATAGCGATACCGGTGCTCATAGCACAACATCCTAGCCGTCCGGTCGCGGCGCTTGCAAGGCCACAGAGCACGACCGGGCCCTGCCGGCGGTGGCACCAGTTCGACGCAGGTGTGAGAGGCGTGGGCCCGCTACATTGAGTGGGTGAACGAGAAGGTTCGTAGTGCCCTGTCACGTGGCCATGTGATCGATATGACGACCACCGGCCGAAAGACTGGGGAGCCCCGTCGCATCGAGATCGTCTTCCACAACTTCGGAGGCCGCCTGTATATCAGCGGCCAGCCACGGCCGGAGGAAAGAGCCTGGCTGGCCAACCTCAAGGCCAGCCCGAGGCTCACGCTTCACATCAAGGGGGATTTCAAGGCCGATGTACCGGCAACCGCCCGCGTTATTACCGACGAGAAGGAGCGGCGCGACGTCCTCACCCAGATCGCGCGAGTATGGAAACGTGATGACGTCGACCGAATGGTAAAAGAGAGTCCGCTAATCGAGGTCTCTGTCGACGGAAGTTGATTCCGTCACTCGCCGTGCTCCGCGATTTGCTGCTCTAGGAAAGGATCGAGCGTAGCAAGGTAGAGTGCCGGCTGGTACCTGAAGGACTTGACGTGTTCGGCCCCAGGCACCAGTAGAAGCTTCGTGTGGGAGTTGGCCGATGCCTCTCGTAATTCCTTTGAATTCGAAGGTGGGATGAAGCTGTCGGCCTCGCCATGAATGAAGAGGAAAGCTCGGTTCTTAAGACGTCGAACACTGTCTATAGGACTTAGGTCAGAGTCCAGGCCATAAAGACCCGAGACGGCGTAGATTCCCGCATCGAAAAGCGGGGGCAGGTGGCTGCTGGCGGGCAGGTCCCGGTCGAGCAGCGGCCGAACCCGGGCGAAGGCGCTATCCGCAACCAGGGCGCCGACATCCGGAAGATCCTGGGCTGCGTCGATCACCGTTGCCGCTCCCATGCTGTCCCCGATGACCACCATGCGCGCCGGCCGGTAGCCGCGCCCGTGTAGGAAGTCATAGGCCCCCAGCAGGTCACGCGGCTCAAGCGTCCCGAGCGTGAATCGGTCCCCGGCGCTCCGGCCACAGGACCTCAAATCGAATAGCAACACGTCGTAGCGCTCGGCCAGCAGGTGCTTGGCAAGGCCCACTGCGTTGAAATCCAGGTTTACTCGATTCTGTCGAAAACCATGAACACGGATTGCGCTACGGCCCGACGGCACCTGGGCCCTGAACAGCCATCCGCTGAGTGCCAGGTGATCGATGCGGCTGGGGAATGTGACGTTCTCGAAGCTTGGCTGGACCGCTGTGGCGCCCTGCTCGAGCGCTCGGTGCGTTCCCATTGTGAGGCGGTCCGCCACGAAATCCCCAACCCCAAAATAGACGGCCAAAACAAGGGCCAGCAGCCCGACCATAAGTTGGGGTGCACGCCGCCTCGGTAGCTTCATTTCGATCCGTGAACGCTCAAACTTGGATCTCGGTAACGTTTTTTTACCGGTTGGTTTCCTGCCTGACGAACATGACCGTGCCAACCACCAGGAAGCCACCGAACATGACAGCCATGACGGCCACGTTCGTGAGCGGACCGAAGAGAACCACCTTCTGGTACTCGGGTTTTCCCGCATAGGCGACGTCCCGAAGCAGGTCTACCGCATATCGCATCGGTGCAATCAGAGAGAAGGGAGTCAGGTACCAGGGCAGCACCTTGATCGGGTTGAAGATGCCTGCGAGGAAGAACTGGGGAAACATCAGGAAGGGCAGGATCTGCTGTGCGGCACGCTGGTTGTTCAGCAGGGACATGGCGGCAACACCAAAGGAAGCGCCCAGAAGGCAGGCGGCAATGGCGGCGGGGACCAGCAACAGGACCTGCAGGGGGCTCAGCTGCACCCGCAGCAGGAGGGCAAATCCGATGGTGGGGATCGCCTGCACAAATGCTACACCCGTTTCTCCGAGGATCTTCCCGAACACGATCGAGTAGCGGGAGATCGGCGAGACGAACATCTCCTGGCTGAAGTCGGTCTCCCGATCCTGGATCAGCGAGATCAATCCCTGGGCCGCAGATTGAAAAAGGGTCATGCCCAGGACACCGGTGAAGATGAATCCGATGAAGTTGAAGCCCGCGGCCCGGCCGAGGTTACCCTGCAGTGTCCCACCCATCAGGCCGATGAAGATCAGCGGGAAGATGAAGCTGAAGATCAGGCGCGGGCGGTCGCGAAACAGCTTGAGGACGTCGCGAGAAGCGATCGCCAGCGTCGGCCCCAGGTCACTCACTCCATGACCGTCCCGACAATGCCCAGGTAGGCGTCCTCCAGGGTCGGCGAGTGCGTCTCCAGCGTCGTCAGCGGAGTTCGGATGGAGCGAATCACCTGGTGTGCCGAGGCTCCATTGAGGTTCACCTCGAAGGGGCCCTCGCCGTCGACCAACAGTCGTAAATCTTCCAGCTCCCTACGGAGCTGTGCCCTGTCGGCGGCATCGACGATCAGCGTCTCCTGCAGAAGCTCCGACTTGATCTCGGTTGGGGTGCCGAGAGAGACGACCTTTCCCTGGTCGAGGATGCAAATGCGGTCAGCCTCTTCCGCCTCCTCCAGGTAGTGGGTAGTGAGAAAAATGGTGGTCTCGTTCTTGCGGCGAACCTCGCGCAGGTAGTCCCAGAGGTTGCGCCGGCTCGCGGCGTCGAGTCCGGCGGTGGGCTCATCAAGGAAGAGCACGCTCGGGCGGTGCATCAGCCCACGGACGATCTCCAGCTTTCGCTTCATCCCGCCGGAGAGTGTTTTCACCGGCTTGAAGATTTCCTTCCGAAGGCCGAGGACGGTGGCTAGCTCCCGGACCTGCTCCCGATAGTTCCGGGACATCATCGAAAAGAAAGGCCTGTAGGGGTGAAGGCCGTAGAGCATGGCGTGGAAGCGGATGTTCTCCTCGCCGGTCAGGTTCAGATCCAGGCTCGGTTTCTGAAAAATGATGCCGACCTGGCGCCGGACGCCGGCAGGATCCTTTGTGGCATCCCGTCCGCCAATCACCACAGTGCCCGAGGTTGGCCTGAGCGTGGTGGTCAGGATCGAGATGGTGGTCGTCTTGCCGGCGCCGTTGGGGCCGAGCAGGGTGAAGAACTCGCCCGCCCGAACGTCGAAGGAAACGCCGTCGACGGCGTTTTTCTCCGCTTTGCGGTAGCGCTTTACGAGGTCGCGGACCTCGATCACGTTTGTCACCGGAGCCTACGATAGTGCTAACCATATGAGTCCTATGCCCAGTATGCCCCGGTCTACGCCGGATGACACCGCCGCCTTCCTCCGCCTGGTTCCGCAGGCGCCGACGGTAACAACCAGGCCGATGTTCGGCAACATGGCGGCCTTCGTCAACGGCAACATGTTCGCCGGGCTCTTCGGAGACCAGTTGTTCGTTCGCCTTCCCGATCCGGAGCGCGACCGGGTCAAGAAAGAGGGACGCAAGGACTTCGAACCGATGCCGGGCCGGGCGATGTCCGGCTATGTATGCCTCGCCCCGGGCTGGAAATCGAGGACCGCGCCGGCCCAGACCTGGATCGGCAGGGCACTCGCAGCGACCGGTAAGATGCCGGCCAAGAAAGCGGCGCCGAAAAAGGCTTCCAGCCGTTCATCGCCGACCCGGAAGGCCGCTAAAAATTCCTGTCGATGAGCAACTCCAGGCCTCTATCGAGGTGCGGAAGGACGCAAGTACATGCCAGTGTCTGAGACCCTCCCGGATCACGCGCAGGTCGTCATCATCGGCGCCGGGATCGTGGGCTGCAGCGCCGCGGACGAGCTGACCCATCGCGGATGGACCGGTGTCGTCGTGCTGGATCAAGGTCCACTCTTTGCGACCGGCGGATCGACTTCGCACGCCCCCGGCGGCGTGTTCGAGAACAACGTGGCACGGACGACCTGTCACTTCGCGATGCAGGCGGTCGACGTCTACCGCGACCTGCGGGTCGACGGCGAGCGCGTCTACTGGGAGGTCGGCAGCCTCGAGGTGGCGACCACCCGGGAACGATGGGAGGATCTCAAGCGCAAGCAGGGACATGCGACGTCGTGGGGGCTGGCCACCCGACTGATGTCTCCCGACGAGGTCAAGCGCCTGGTTCCCATCATGCGCACCGACCATCTCTACGGCGCCATCCACGTCCCCAGCGATGGCAGCCTGAGGACGGTGAAGGCCTGCCAGGCGCTGGCCGAGCGAGCGACAGCTCGAGGCGCTCGCTTCTTCGGCCGGACCGCCGTGACGGGCATCGAGGTCAACAAGGGCCACGTGGAGGCGGTGGTCACAAGCCGCGGTCGGATTCGGGCTGAGCACCTGCTCTGCGCCGCCGGGATCTGGGGGCCGGTGATCGGGCGAATGGCGGGGGTGCCGATCCCATTGCAGCCCATGCAGCACCTCGTGGCGACCACCTCGGCCCTGCCGGAGCTGCATGAGCAGACCGCCTGGCAGTCGATGCCGATCGTGCGTCATCAGGACCGATCGATGTACTTCCGCCAGGAGTACCAGTCGATGATGATCGGCAGCTACCGGCACGAACCGGTGCCCGTCGATCCCGAAGACCTGCGCACTGCCTGGGATGGCGAATCGATGCCATCCACCGCGCCCTTCCGCGAGGACCTCTTCGCCCCGGCACTGGAGTACGCCGAGGACCTCTTTCCCGCCATCCGGGACTCCAGCCTCGTCGACCGCCTCAACGGGATGTTCTCCTTTACCCCGGACGGCCACTCGCTGATCGGCGAGTCGCTCGACGTTCGCGGCTTCTGGGCGTGCGAAGCCGTCTGGATCACACACGCCCCGGGCGCCGCGCGTGCGGTGGTCGAGTGGATGGTGGACGGCGCGCCGATCCTGGACCTGCACGAGGAGGACCTCAACCGCTTCTATCCCCATGCGTTCACCAAGCCCTACCTCCGTGCGCGCGGGGCGCAGAACTACCGCGAGGTCTACGACGTCATTCACCCGCTGCAGCCGATGGAAACCCCCAGGCAGATCCGGCTCAGCCCGTTTTACGACCGCCAGCACGCGCTTGGTGCCGTCTTCTTCGAAGCAGCCGGCTGGGAGCGGCCCCAGTGGTTCGAGCACAACGCCCCGCTGCTCGACGGCATGGACGCGCCCCGGCGCGAGGGATGGGCAGCCCGTTTCTGGTCACCCATCCAGTCAGCCGAGCATCGAGCAGCGCGCGAGCGGATTGTCCTCTTCGACGCCACTCCTTTCGTCAAGGTGGAGGTCTCCGGCAGCGGGGCGCTCGCCTATCTGCAGAGACTGGCTGCCAACCAGATGGACCGGCAGGTTGGCGGCGTGACTTACACGGCGATGCTCGACGAGCGGGGCGGCATCATGACCGACCTCACGGTCACTCGCGTCGATCAGGACCGGTTCTGGGTGGTAACAGGCGGGGGGGTAGGGATGCATGACCTTGCCTGGCTGCGACACCATCTCCCGGCTGACGGGAGCGTGCATTTAAAGGACCTGACATCGAGCTGGTGCTGCATTGGAGTGTGGGGGCCCAGGGCTCGTGAACTTCTCCAGCCGCTGTCGCAGGAAGACCTCGGTAACGCCGCCTTTCCCTACCTGACGGCGAAGGCGGTGATGATCGACACGGTGCCCGCTTATGCAATCAGGATCTCCTACGTCGGTGAGCTCGGCTGGGAGCTCTATGCGCCAACCGAGTACGGGGTACGCCTGTGGGACTGCCTCTGGCAGGCCGGCCGGGCACACGAGCTCACGGCCCTGGGAAGCGGTGCTTTCGATTCTCTGCGGCTGGAGAAGGGCTACCGGCTCTGGGGCGCCGATATCCATAGTGAGTACAACCCATACGAGGCCGGACTCGGCTTCGCGGTGCGGCTGCAAAAAGGCGACTTCATCGGCCGCGACGCACTCTTGAGAATCAAGCAAGAAGGCGTCAGCCGCAGGCTCTGCTGCCTGGTGCTCGAGGACCGGTCGGTGGTCATGATGGGAAAGGAGCCCATCCTGCATGGTGCGACCGTGGTGGGTTACGTGACCAGCGCCAACTTCGGCTACACGGTCGGGCAAAGCATCGCATACGGTTACCTGCCGTTGGAGCTGGCAGGTGAGGGCATCCGCCTCGAGATCCAGTACTTCGGCCGGCGCTATCCTGCGACCGTCGGAAAAGAACCACTCTACGACCCGGACATGTCACGCTTGAAGGAGTTGCCCGCGATGGCGGCATCAGGAGGGACTCGATGAAGGTCGTTGAAAAGACGCAGACGTTGAAAATGTTCATTGCCGGAAATTGGGTCGACTCGGAAGCCGGCGAAACCTTCGAGGCGACGAGCCCGGCATCAGGAGATGTCATCGCGCAGATTCCGAAAGGCACCCGCGCCGATGCCAGTCGAGCAGTCGAGGCCGCCCACAGGGCGCGGTCCGAGACGGCCTCGCTGGGCGCGTTCGATCGGCCGGCACTGCTGCACCGGATTGCGGATGCCATGGAACAGCGTCGCGACACAGTGGCAATACTCCTCGATCATCCGGTTGGCGAAACGGACGACGAGACCATCAACGCCGGCTACCTGGCACGGGTCCTCGGCCAGGACTGGGGATTACATCGCACGATCCAGCTCAACACCTCACGGGTAAGAGCAGCCGCTGCAGAGCTTGGAGTCGACGCGACGCTGGTCAATAAACGGCTCGACGAACTCTGGCAGCGGATAGACGGCCAGCCGAAGTCCCTGAAATGGAAGCTGCGTGATCGAGTCGGAGACCGGGTCAGCTGGTACGAACTTCCCGAGGAGGTCCGCCAGCCTTACCAGAAGGACTGAGGCAGGCGACCCATGTTCTGGACGTTCGTCGATTGCGCCAGGGTAGCCACCGGCGAGGTCGTACTCGAGGGTGAACGGGCTCACCACCTGGGCCGCGTGCTACGCGTCCGACCTGGCGAGCAGGGGATTGTGGTGGCCGGCGGACGCCAGTACACGGTCGTCGTCACCGCGGTCCATAGAGAGGAGGTTGTTGCGCGCATCATCGAGTCGTCCCCCTTGAGCACTGAGCCGGAGCTCGCCGTGACCTTGCTCCAATCCGTGCTCCCCAATCCCGACTTCGACGCTGTTGTTGAGGGAGCCACAGCAGTCGGCATGACCAGGCTGATTGCGGTACAGGCGGCGCGCAGCGTCAGGCGATCGGGGCCTGACCGCCGCGGCCGATGGCTGGCGATCGCCGAGTCGGCCGCGGCCCAGAGTCATCGTGGCCGCGTACCGGAGGTCCTCGGGCCGATCGCACTTTCGG
>Ga0207416_1005338_pt1 | contig 10305 bp, 9 predicted proteins | sample PaiPotPPM11metaG_FD_184107 | JGI IMG/M metagenome (GOLD analysis project Ga0207416, IMG submission 184107) | Iron sulfur acid spring bacterial and archeal communities from Banff, Canada, to study Microbial Dark Matter (Phase II) - Paint Pots PPM... ...
TCGCGATCGACGCAGATGACGGTCTTTCCTAACTGTCCTAACCGGATCGCGGCGTGATAGCCTCCCGGCCCGGCTCCAATGATGACCGCGTCAACCTGATGTTCTGCCACCGAAGTTCGCTCCTAAAAAGTTCGAGTATGTGCGTGGGTGAGCGTGCACCCTCCCACATCTTATCAGGCGAAGCCTGCCGTGGCTTCGACCAGAGTGGCTAGCTGGGCTAGCCGGGCTAGCAGGCTAGCTGAGCTCCGCGGCGGCGAGACGCCCGAGCTGCCCGAGGTCCAGGGCTTGGGCTTGCGCGGCGGCCGCGTGCATCGCATCGGGGCCGAGGGCCGCCGCTAGGCGCTCTTCATCGGCGCGGATCTCCGTGCGCGTGAGGCCGATCGCAGGGATCCGCTGGTCGCGGCGCAGACGCCGGGCGGCGAACGAGAGGGGCGCGGCCCGCTCGAACTCTCGCTGGAGCAGCAGCAGGCGAACGGCACTTTCGACGGCTTGGGCGAGATAGATCGGCTGGGGAGCCCCGTCGAGCAAGGTAATGGCCGTTCGAAGCGACTGGGCCGCCCCCTGAAGGTCGCCCTTGATGAGGTTGGATCGGCCGATGACTTCGTGTTGCCAGGCCATCAACGAGGGGCTCTAGGAGCGTTCGAAATATCGGATGGCGTTCTGCGCGCTGTTCACTGCCTCCACGGGGTCGTGCAGAAAGTACGTCGCCTCGGCGAGGTTGCCATAAGCGAGGCCGATCTGGGTATCGGGGCCGCTCTCCAGCAAAATCTTCAGCGCTTCGAGGTATCGGCTACGCGCCCCGATGGGGTCGCTGTGCCCTTCTAGAGCGATATTGCCTTGATTCAGGAGCGCCGATCCGATGCCGGTAGGGTGCTCGATTGCGCGATAGAGGGCAACGGCCGTTTCGACGTACAGGCTGGCTTCGTCGGTCTTACCGACGTAGAGTGATGCTACGGCAAGAGCATTATAGGCCCGGGCAAGACCGAGGCGGTCGCCCAAAATCGTGAATGCGCTGATGGCCGTAGGGCCGAGCGCGAGCATGCGCTGGTAATCGGTGCCGGCGTAGGCGACGCGCATGGCGGCGTTCGAGAGCCGCGCGTAGAGGGCTTGCGGGAGCCGGCTGGCCTGCTCCATCAGGCGCTCCATCCACATGGACCCCTCGCGCAAACGGCCACCGCCCGCCCAAATCGAAACGAGCGAGGTAGCGATGTCGATCACGATCGGAAGCCGATCGTTCGGGTGCTTGAGAGCCCAGGCCAGGGCCGCGCAGGCATCGTCGTAGCGGTCGAGCAGTTCGCGCATCGCTTCGCCGGGCGAGGGCGTGAGCAACTGGTCGTGGATGCGAAGGACCCGGGTGTTGATGTGGTGCGCGAAGCGTTCTTCGACCGCGTGCCGGTCGGAGCGGCCGCCCAGCATACGGGCTGCGACCGCGCGCATAGGCGTCAGCATCGAGTAGCGCGTCGAGTCGGCCCGCACGAGCAGCGAGCGATCGGCGAGCGTCGTAAGCGCCTGCGCGGTTGAGAGCACGTCGCCTTCGTCCAGTGCGACGATGTCGTCCGCGTCGAAGACGCCTGCGAAGGCGCTGGCGAGGGCGAAGACCGTCTGTGGGCGTTCATCGAGTGGAGCGAGGCTCCAATCGATCATTTTTCCGAGCGAATGGTGTCGCGGATCGCTCCCGGCGCTGGAGCGAAAATGGTACGGGCGCAGAGTTTCCAATTCGCGCGCGAGCTCGCGAACACCCAGCGAGGCGAGGCGGGCAGCCGCGAGGTCGATCGCAACGGCCAAGCCGTCGAGTCGCTCGACGATCGAGGCCGCGATCGGCAAATCTTCGGCTGAGAGTTGTACGTTGGCAGTCTTGGCTCGCTCGCGAAAAAACTCGGCGCCCGTGACCGCGTCAAATGGCCCGATCTCAAGCACGCGCTCGTCGGGATAGTCCAGGCGTCGCTGGCTGGTCGCCACGATCGCGATGTTGTGAACGCGCTGCAAGGACTCGATCAGCGCGCCGGCCTCATCGGGCACGTGCTCGCAGTTGTCGAGAACCAGAATCGAGCGCCGAGTCGCCATCTCGTGCTTGATGATGTCCAGCGGATTGCGTCCAACTTGCTCGCGTGCGCCGACCGCGGCGACGATGGCTCCGAAGACGGCCTCCGGGCCGATGCCGCTAAGCGGCACGAAGATCACGTCGCGGGCCCGGTCTCGTTCGAAGCGCGCGATCGCTTCGAACGCCAGACGCGATTTCCCGACGCCCCCCGGCCCGACCAACGTCAAAGCCCCGCCGTATTCGAAGAGTGCGAACAGGTGCTTGAGCTCGTCGCCGCGGCCGACGAATGGCACGCGCGTATCGACCGAAGTGAAATCGGACACGATTCGGTAGGATTCGCTGCCATACAGGAAGCGTTCCCGGTAACGACACCGAAAATGGATCGCCTCAATGGCGAAAATTGGATGGAGCGGGCTGCAGCCGGACCTCGATCGAGAGTCGATCGTGCCGTTATACCGCCAGCTCTACGAGCATTTGCGTGAGGCAATTCTGGCGGGAACCCTACCGGAATCTACACGATTGCCCCCCGAACGTTCGATGGCCGGGCAGTTAGGCGTCAACCGCAGCACGGTCGTCCACGCCTATCGCGAATTGGTTGCCGATGGATTGATCGAGCAACGGGTAGGATCCGGATCGCGCGTGGTGCCTCAGCTTCGCGGCGGCCAGCCCGAACGGACTGCCGGCGTGCCGTGGTGGGTTACCCTGCCGCCCTGGAGGGTGGGCGAATTTCCCAACATCTTGGGCGAGCTGGCCGCTAAGCAAGAGCCTGGGCGCATATCATTCGTTCAAGGCGTCGCTCCCGACCAGCCGTCGCCCTTGGGGGAACTCGCGCAGTCGTTCGAGCGGGTCGCGCGCGATCCGCGCTTCATCCTTTCGTACGGCGATTCGGAAGGCTACGAATCGCTGCGCGCGGCGATCGCTTCTCGGATGAACGCGCAGGGCGCGTCTTCGATCGAACCTCGAAGCATCATCGTGCTGACGGGCTCGACCCAAGGCATCATGATCGTCGCGCAGAGCTTGGCCGAACCCGGCGACGAAATCATCGTCGAATCTCCCTCGTATCCCGGCGCGCTGCAAATCTTTCAGATTTGCGGCTTGCGCGCGATACCGGTCCCGGTGGACGACGATGGCATGCGCGTCGACCACGTTGAGGCGATCTTGCGTACGCGGCGCCCGCGCTTCATCTACACGATGCCCTCGCTGCATAATCCTACCAATGCGACGATGAACGCCGACCGTCGAGAGCGGTTGGTGACGATCGCCAAACGCTCGGGCGTGCCGATTATCGAAGACGATCCCTACGGCCCCCTCTTACGCGAGCCGGTCACTCCGTTGGTGGCGCTGGCTCCCGACCACGTGGTCTATCTATCGACGTTCTCGAAGACGATCGCGCCGAGCTTGCGCGTGGGGTGGCTGGCGGCGCCGCGCACGATTCTGGAACGCTTGCTGCTGCGCAAGCAGGCATACGATATGGCGACGAGTCTCTACGTCCAAGCCGCGATCGTGGATTATCTCGAACGCGGATACGACGCGCACGTGGCGCAGCTTCGCGACGAATTGTTGCTGCGCAGAGGTCTGGCCGATCGGGCGATCGCCGCGGAATGGCCTTCGACGTTTCGCGTTAGCCCGGCTTCGGGCGGTTTTTACGTGTGGGTAACCACGCCGCGCGACATTCGCGCCCGCGCGCTGCTGGATGCATCCGAACGCCTCGGAGCCTCGTTTTTGTTCGGCGAAGCGTTTTTCGCGAACTCGGGGGGCGATCACAATTTTCGCCTAGCGCTGACGGCCGTCACGCGCGACGAGATCGGCGAAGGCATCGGCCGCATAGGCCGTGCAATCGCAGCTTTGAAACCGTGACCCGGCTGCAACGCCGTTTGCTGCGGTGGTATCGCAACTCCGGTCGTGCGGAACTCCCTTGGCGCACGACCCGCGATCCGTACTTCACGTTAGTGAGCGAATGTATGTTGCAGCAGACGCAAGTCGATCGCGTTGTACCTGCGTTCGCGGCGTTCGTCGAACGTTTTCCCACCTTGGCCGCGCTAGCGTCGGCGAGTACGGCCGACGTGCTGCGAATGTGGCGCGGCCTCGGATACAACTCGCGCGCGGTTCGTCTCCACGCCGTCGCGCAAGCGGTCGTCCGTGACTACCGGGGCGAGATGCCCGCAGATTCGGACGCACTTCGCGCATTGCCGGGTATCGGGCCGTACACGGCCGCGGCGATCCGCGCGTTCGCATTCGATATCGACGACGCTCCGGTGGATACCAACATCAAGCGGATCGTGCATCGCCTGTTCTACGGCATCGAATACCCGATCCGTGCGCGCGAGCCGCAACTCGCGGTTCACGCGCAAGCGCTCGTTCCACCCGGCCAAGCCCACGACTGGAACTCGGCCATGATGGATCTGGGTGCGATGCTGTGCGGCGCCCGCGCGCCCAAGTGCGAAGCGTGCCCGATCGCCGCGGATTGCGCGGCGTCGCCGATCGACGCAGCGGCGTTGGAGAGCGCGCGGCGCGCGCATGCCAAACCTCGCGCCGGGAGCACGGAAAGATTCGAAGAGAGCGCCCGTTTTGCGCGCGGGCGCATCGTCGATCGCCTTCGCGATCTCCCACCGGGGAAGAAGATTTCAATGCTCGATCTTGCGCGGGACGTGGCCGGCTTGCTGCCCCGGCGAACCGATGACGAGATCGCCGTATTGGTCTCGGCGTTGCATCGCGACGGGTTGGTGAGTTTAGATCAGGCCGGCATCGGCCTGCGAGAGTGAGAGCCTGGCGGGACCTCCGTTCGTTTCACGGCTGTTTCTAGGTTTCGGCAGCTTTGCGCCGGTCGATCATACGCTCGACCGCGCGATAGATGTTCGGGATGAAGCGATGTTTGTAAGGATAGAGTTCGATCGGGTCGCTGCTGTGCACTAACATCGCCGGGTCCGCCTCGAATACGAGCACGCGCCCGTCCGGACCGACGGCGCAATCGATGCCGAAGTACTCCAAGCCGATCGCCCGGGCGATGCCTTGCAATGTCTCGTATTTGTCCCCATCGAACGCCCGCCGGAGGTCCTCCAAAAACGATGCCTCTTCATCGCGCATCCAAGCGTTTTCGGCCATTGCGGCATTGTAGTAATGGATCATCCAACGCGGTGAGATTGCCAGATGGACGGGGTAGGGTTCGCCGTCAACGAACACGACGCGGTATTTTCGAAATAGCCCGTCGGGCGACCGATAATCGATGAACGGGCTGATAAAAAACGCTTCACCCGCCGTTCGTTCGAGGTACGCGACGACATCGCCGGCGTCCTCGATCCGTTCGAGGCCGAGCCCCGCGTGCGAACCTACCGGACGAACGATCATCGGATATGGGAACGCATCTTGTCCGCGCGCCAGCGCAGCGCGCGTCATCTCGGAGATCGGTGCGACGGTGCAATCGACATGCTCCAAGGTACGCCCCAGTTGCATACGCGCGGTCGCGATTACGCGCGCGGGGGCGTTCAGCACCGGATGTGCCGAGCGCTGCATAAAGGCCTCGGCCAGTTGCAGATAGGGCATTGCGGCGGGCGATTCCGCGATCGTGTTCCAAAGCACGTCGTACTTGGGGAGCGCGCTCGGTGGCGGTTCGCCCTGCACGAGATACAGTTTGTGCGCGGTCGTCGTCGATCGATCGAAGAGAAAATCTACCGGAATGTTGGTTTGCCAATCACCCGGAGCGCAGAGAAGCAAGATGCTGCGTGCCTGGCGCGGGGCGACCGCCGAGAAGAGGCGTTGCGATGCTAGCGCGGCTCGCTGATGGGCCAGGGCCGCAGTCATCGCGCCTTTGATCTGCAATAATTCCCACAGGCTCATGTGTGCCGCAACGTTCGCCGGGTCGATCGCGAGCGCTCGTTCGAACGCCGCGATCGCGCGGTCGTTATCGCCCGCATCGTACTGCGTCTGTGCCAGATTGAGCGCGAGTTCCGGGACGCCGGGATAGCGTTCTAAGGCCTGCGCGAATACGGCTATGGCCGCATGGAGATTTCCGGCCGCGCGCAGCTGGATGCCGCGTGCGTTCTGCACGGCTGCATCGCCGATCATTCGTGTGTTTTGCCGATCGCTTGCGGGGACATGGGCGGTGGCTTCTGGAACGTCGTCACCCTGCCATGCCGAAAATTCCGTTTCCCACCAAGAACGTCCCGAAGGCGATCGCCAAGCAAGAGCTGGCGATCCTCGAACGCACGTATCCGGCGGCCGTCACGGCGCTTGAGTACCACAATCCGTTCGAGTTGCTCGTCGCGGTGATTCTCTCCGCACAGTGCACGGATGCGCGCGTGAATCTCACGACCCCCGCGTTGTTCGCGGCCTATCCAACGCCCAACGAGCTGGCAAAAGCCCGTCTCACCGACGTCGAACGGATCGTCAAATCGTGCGGGTTCTATCGCATGAAGGCCAAGCATATCGTTAGCGCGGCGAGCGATCTGGTCGAGCGTTTCGGCGGCGAGGTGCCGCGCAAGCGCGACGATCTGGAATCGCTCGACGGCGTCGGCCGGAAGACGGCAAACGTCGTGATGTCGGTTGCATTCGAAGAAGCTGCGTTCGCGGTCGATACGCACGTTTTTCGCGTGGCGCACCGTTTGGGGCTGACGCAGGGGACGACGCCCAGACAAGTCGAGGCGGACGTTACCGCGATCGTGCCGCGGCAGAAGTGGCGGTACGCCCATCATTGGCTGATTCTGCACGGGCGCGCGATTTGTAAGGCGCCCGTGCCGCGGTGCGGCGAATGCCCCGTCGCGGCGATCTGTCCTACCCCGCCGATTATCGCTAAAATGACAACGGTCCGGGCCCGGAAAGGTGCGGCGGCGGCGGAAGCTCCGCGTCGTGTGCGAGTACTTTCAACACGCCGGAAGCGGTGAGGCGTTCGCCGTAGCCGGCTTCGGTTGAAATCTTCGAGAGGTTGACGAGCGACGGCACCGGCGCCTCCAGATCGAACTGGTACTCGCCCTCCAGCCCCATGCCGGCCATCCGTACGAGTTGCCGTACGGGATCGAGATCGATCGTCACGCGATGCTCGCCGAAGCGTAAGCGTAGGCGAAGCGGACGTTCCAAACGCACGAATTTGACGCCGCGCGGCCCGAGGATCGCGTTGAGCCGTTTACAGCCGATCGCCAATTGCTCGGCGAAGAGCGCGAGCGACTCGTCCGCATCTTCCGGAGGCCGCTCCTGCCGCGCGTCGCCGGCCGCGTCGATCACCTTGCCGATTTCGCGACGATCGCGAATGCGCGAGGCTGCCGCGACGATGGGGTTCTGGGCGGTAAAATCCGGTTCGAATGGGTCTGCCATAATGTTGGCTCCAAGTATTCTCGCTCGGGATGGTGAAGCCCGGTAGTATGATCGGACGTCTCTGGCTCTTGCTCGGGCTCGTCGTCGCATGCTCGGGCGCCGCGCCCGCTCCGGCAGCGACCGTGCTCACCGCCGCCGCGGCCTTCGGGCGCGAGCCCCTATGGGGGCGCCTCCCATCGCGCATCGCATGGGCGCCGGACGGTCACGCCTTTACCTACGTGATGCCCGGGGCCGATCCAAGCGAGCCGCTCGGCGTGTACGTCTACGACGTCGCCTCGGGGCGCTCGCGCGAATTGCTCCCGGCGGTCGCTTTCGGACAACGCGGGCGCACGCCGGGAAACGTCATCTGGGCGCCTCGCGGCAACGCGCTGCTCTACGTACAGCACGGCACCTTGTTCGTCGATAATCTGACGCATCGCAAAATCCGGCGCATCGCACCGGGCGCCGTCGACCCGCAGTGGTCGCCGGACGGTACGTCGATCGCCTACGTTCACGCCGGCGATCTCTACCGTGCCTCGCTCGTTCCCGCCGTACGCATCGAACGGCTAACGCGCGGTGCCGTTGGGAATCGCGTCATCAACGGCGATCTCGATTGGGTGTATCCGGAGGAGCTTGGGACCGCGCACGGATTCGCGTGGTCGGGCGACGGCAAGCGCATCGCCTATCTACACTTCGACGAGCGTGCGGTAACGGCATTTCCGATCGACGATTTCTTGCCGTACGATAATCGCATTCACACCGAACGCTATCCGCTCGCGGGTGAAAAGAATCCCCGCGTTTCGCTACGCGTTATCGATCTCGCGACGCATCGCGACACGCTCGTCTACGACGCAGCCAAACACGACGAGTATCTTCCGTGGTTCGCGTGGGTTCCGCACACGTCCGATCTTACCGCCGAGGTGATGGACCGTGCCCAGCAGCACGTTCGGGTGCTGCGCTGGAGCGGCAGCGCGCGGGAGCCGAGCGTGCTGCTTCAACAGCGCGACGCCGACTGGGTGGACGTGATCGATCGTCCGCATTGGCTTGCGGACGGGACTTCGTTCTGGGTTCTCGACCGAGATGGAACCGCAGGGTTGTATCTGCGCGACCGGACGGGGCATCTGACGCGCTTGACCGGCAGCACGTACCATGTCGACTCGATCCTGGGCTTCGATCCACGGACGAAGCGAGCGATCGTGGTAGCGAATTTTCCGACCCGGCGCGACACCGCACTGTTGGCGGTGCGACCGGATGGGCGGATGCTGAATCTTACGCCCGCGGGCGGCACCCACAACGTGTCGCTTTCGCCCGACGCTTCGCGCTTCGTCGATACGTACTCGACGATCGACGACCCACCGCAGGTCGATCTGGTCGACGTGCGCGGCGATCGCGTTCGCGCCACGCTCGCGCATCGAAGCACGGCGCTTGCCTCGATGCTGCAGCCGGTCCAGATGCTCAGCGTACCGTCGAAATACGGGCCGCTGGACGCATGGATGCTCAAACCGCCGAATTTCGACCCGTCCAAACGCTACCCCGCGATCGTGTACGTTTACGGTGGGCCGGCCGCGCCGACGACGATGAACGGGTTTGGTTACCGCACCGCTCTCTACCATCAGCTTCTCGCCAAGCACGGGTTCATCGTCTTCAGCATCGACGGCCCCGCATCTCAGATCGATAGCGACGCGCACGTGCGCTTGCTCCGCGAGAACTTTGGGCCCGGCTCGCTGCTGGGACAAGAAATCGGCGCTCGTTATCTTTCGTCTCTTCCGTACGTCGACGCGCAAAAAATCGGCATCTGGGGTTGGAGCTTCGGCGGGTACGAAACGACCTTCGCTCTCACGCATTCGCACCTGTTCGCCGCGGGGGTAGCCGTCGCGCCCGTCACCGACTGGCACCTCTACGATACGATCTACACCGAACGCTACATGGGCCTGCCGCAGCAGCACGCAAAGGCGTACGATCGAAGTTCGGTCTTGAACGTTGTCGGTAATTTAAGCGCGCCGTTGCTGATCAATCACGGCACGAGCGACGACAACGTCCACATGGCCAATACGATCTCGTTCCTACAGCGAGCGATCGAAGCCGGCCGCACAAACGTCGACCTGATGCTGTACCCTCGCCAGTTGCACGGGTTGGCCGCGCTTCCGGATACGCGCTACGTATTCGAGAGAATGCTCGCGTGGTGGGAGAGCCATCTCTAGGAGCCGGCTGCGGATAAAAAACGGCGCGGTCCGTTAGGGCCGCACCGTGATTGGATGGATAATAAGGACGAGGTTGGTGCTACGGGGCCTTGGTGGCCTTCGGAGCCGGCTTGGTCGCCTTCATCGAGGACGCCTTTTGGGTCGTCTTCGCTGCAGCGGTTTTCTTGGTCGCCTTTTTAGCCGAGGTCTTCGAAACGGCTTTCTTGGCAACAGCCTTCTTGGCAACAGCCTTCTTGGCAACAGCCTTCTTGTCGGCCATCTTCTGAAGCGGAGCCTTGGTGGCCTTAGCGGCCGGCTTGGCAGCCTTCTTCATCGGAGCGGCTTTCTTGGCGGAAGCAGCCTTCTTGGCGGTCTTCTTAGCGGCCGGCTTGGCAGCCGACTTCATCGAGGACGCCTTCTTGGTCGTTGCGGTCTTGGTGGTGGCAGTCTTCGTCGCCGAAGCAGCCATCGCCGGGCCGGTCATTAAAAACGCGGCGGCAACGAGCGATGCGATCATCTTATTCATGTAGTACACCTCCTTTTCGTAGCAAAATTTCCCGCTTCGTGAGAATCACGAAGGGGACGTTACCTTTCAGCAACGTTACGCTTACCTCGAAAGTTCGCCCTGGGGAAATCTGCCCCTTTACTTGCCTTTGCCCACGAGGGCGCGCGAAATGACCAGGCGCTGGATCTGCTGGGTGCCTTCGTAAATCTGCGTGATCTTGGCATCGCGCATCATGCGCTCCACCGGATACTCCGACGAATAGCCGAAGCCGCCTAGGACCTGTACCGCATCGGTCG
>Ga0207416_1005339_pt1 | contig 10304 bp, 11 predicted proteins | sample PaiPotPPM11metaG_FD_184107 | JGI IMG/M metagenome (GOLD analysis project Ga0207416, IMG submission 184107) | Iron sulfur acid spring bacterial and archeal communities from Banff, Canada, to study Microbial Dark Matter (Phase II) - Paint Pots PPM... ...
GTATGGCACTTATTTCTACGAGAGCGAAATGGCGCTCATCTTTGAGTGGATGCAGCAGTGTGGGAAAAAAGTACTTGACGACGCCGGCATTGTAAGAGACGCCTGATTTCCAGTCGGATGGACTTTGTATTCCTTATCGGTTCCATTAGACGGCACATTCTGGCACTTACCCTCGCTTCGCGACCCTGCTGTTAACGGTCACCGAATCTGTCAGTTGGCGTAACATCGCTGTTTCACTCACAGCGGATTCTGTAGTCGCCTGTTAACGCAAATGACGGATCCCTTCCGTCTTGCCGCTCACTCAGGAATCGCCAAGCTATCAGGAATACGATTAGCGGGTAGCACTGCGGTTTGAATCAACTGCAGTAGTACCGATAACGGGAGCGGTTGACTTTCGAGATCGGTGGTGAAATCATTACCTGCATTAGACCGGTTTCTCTCACGAAGTTTTCTTTTTCTAGCCCTTCGTGCGCATTTATTTATCGGTTAACTGTGCGCATTCGGCCCCCTTGAGAGGACCACATCATGACACCCGTGGCAGCTGTTAAGAAAATCAGCAAATTTGAGCCCCAGACATTCCTTTCGACCTTCAACGGCGGTAGGAAGATGGCAGCTTTCCGAAAAAAGCAGACGATCTTTGTTCAAGGCGACTCATCCGATGCTGTTTTTTATGTACAGAAAGGAAAGGTAAAGCTCACCGTCGTGTCACAGAAGGGGAAGGAAGCCACAATCGCCATTCTGGGCGAAGGCGAGTTCTTCGGAGAGGGTTGCCTTACGGGGCAGCCTCTCCGCTTGTCCTCCGCAACCGCCATGACCGATTGCTCTGTGATGCGAATCGATAAGCAGGCGATGATGGAAGTGCTTCACCGGGAACACGCGTTTTCCGACATGTTCGTGGCCTATTTATTGACACGGAACATCCGTTACGAAGAGGATTTGGTTGACCAGCTTTTTAATTCAAGTGAGAAACGACTCGCTCGGGTCCTTCTCCTGCTTGCTCACTTCGGTAAGGACGGAAAGCCTGAAGTTGCAATTCCCAAAATCAGCCAGGAAACTCTAGCCGAGATGGTGGGCACGACTCGCTCGCGAGTTAGCTTTTTCATGAACAGGTTTAGGAAATTGGGGTTCATCGATTATCAGGCCGGTGATGCATTGCAAGTTCACAGTTCACTTCTCAACATTGTTCTCCACGACTAGAACTTCGTCCCGAAAAATGTGGCTAGTGGAGAAAAACGTGCCGACGCTGACATCCATCCGCCTCAACTGAAGTTCCTTGATGGTTGCCCCTCTGCGTTCGGCGAGCGTACTCTGACCTGCCGCCTTTTCTTCTTCAACCTCTTCACTCGTCTGCCAAAAAAATAGATACGGGCTGATCGTGGTGCCGAGAATCGCGACTAGCGTCGCCCATTCATCTCTGGTATGCGGCATCGACGGTACGAGGGTATCGCGTACCACTCGCCCCCAATCAGTTTCCACCACAAACGCGGTTATGGGGTATGCCAAGAGCACCAGCACCAGCCATTTGAGCACGTTCGCTATCTGCCGATAACCTAGCCGAACCGTTGCCCACGAAATCAAGAGTGCGAAGACCACTACAGAGTAGTGCGCATTGATCCCGGACAGCATTTCGGCTGCATCAGCCATGCCGGCAAGGTCTGCCGCGATGTTAATCGTGTTTGCCGCAAGCAGGGCCACGATGAAGACGCGAAGCAGCCACCTTGGAAATCGCTGCTTAAAATTCCCGGCTAAGCCCTTCCCGGTCACCATCCCGATTCTGGCGCACATCATTTGAACCGCCGCCATCAGCGGCCACGTCAGGAGTGCAGTCCAGAGAAGCTTGGTCCCAAGCTGCGCGCCCGCAACAGAATATGTGGCGATGCCTGATGGATCATCGTCGGCAGCGCCAGTGATAACGCCCGGGCCAAGCGACTTCAACAGCAATCGCATCCATCGAGCTGGGGCAAATGTCGGCACGAAAGAGTCGGAGCGTGAACTTCCTGCGAATCACAGCGCAAATCCGCTGACATCCTACATGGCGCGCCCGACCACATGCAGCGCCAAAGTGGTCCAATGTGACCAGACATCCATCTTCGCCACTTCTATCATGTTGCGTAGTAAGGAAGTAGGACTGTTCTGCAGGCCAATCCTGCTTTCTCTTACGAGTGAGGTACAACATGGAAACCATTTTGATAATTCTTTTGCTGGTGGTTTTGCTGGGTGGCGGAGGCTGGGGATACCGTCGTTGGCGCAACTAGCGCTATCAGAGGATGAACGCGAATCCGATTTGAGTAACTGCACCTCAGTCGGCTCAATCTGGTGCGATTTCTAATCTCGCTGGCATGCTATATGAAACAGCTACCAAGACTCTGGGCCGGTTCTCGTTTTGTTGGCGACGGTGGCCGACCCCAGGGCGTTTACAGGTCAATTTAGATCAAGGAACCTCTGTTAACTGCTATAATGAGCAAGTGAGGTAGTTACTACCTTCTCCTCTTTCAGGTCTTCTGACCTAAGCCAGTCCATCTGAAGTTCCCCCACTCCTTAGGCTTTCCGACGAGAAAGCGGTGTACCCAATGGTTTTTGAGGCGATCCTGAACGAAGTCGACCAACTCCACAGCGTCTGCACACGTCTTGAGGGACTGGCGGAACAACATGAGCCTGTGTCAAAAGCCCTCGTGACTATCGCGGGAAGTATTCGCAACACTGCCACGATATTGGCGGTGCTGGTGGCGACTAAAAGTCCTAAGCTGATCTGAGCACGTTTGTTGCACCGTCTTCACACTTCTATCCAACACTGAGGCTATTTCCTTCCGACCCTTCAGTGCCGCAGGCTCTTTTGAACGCGCGTTAGATTTTTTATGGACCGGTTTCAGGAAGTTGGGCTTCATTCGCTACAACGGCGGGCTTGAGGTTCACAGTTCACTTCTCAACATTGCTCTCCACGACTAGAACTTTGTCCCGAAAAATGTGGCTATCTTCTCGCGCGGACCTAGCCACTCTCGGCTTCGCCATTTCCTTGACGACTTCGGCGAGCGTCGCTTTGGCCGATTGCTTTTTCTGTTTTCTTTTATCCATAGACCCATGATTTCACGACTCCGGGGCGTTTACAGGTCAATTTAGATCAAGCTAACTGCTTTATTACGGTCTCAACCCGCGAAGCAGATCGGCGATATCGTGTTTCATCAACGAGACCTGATTCGCCAGATCAGCAAGCATCGCCGCTCGTTCGTTCATTAATTCAATATTAAGATCCTTGTCAGCCGCGTTGGTGCTGGTGAGCAGCTCGATCCTCCGCTTCCACTTAGGAGAATTTGGGGGAGCGATACGACCGGCCGCCACCCATCCTGCGAACATCTGCTCCTTTCTGGTACCCTGCGAAGCTGCTCCTGAGGGAGCAGTGTTGAGATAGGCCCAGACGTCGTCCGGGTAGTGGCTGTGCTGCTCCTCCGGCTGGCCGAGAAACGGCGCCAACATATTAGGAAGGACCCACGCCGGCCGCTTTCCGCCATGTACCTGCCGGAAGCTGCGGATCGAGAACAGAGTAGAAAGCCCGCCCGCGGCAAAGCCGACCGCGTTGCCCGCGCTTGAAGTGGTCTTGCTGAACTGCAGCAGACCACTGACAATGCCGAGCCCAGTGCCAGCCGCCAGAACAGCGACGTTTGTGGTACCGATTGCGCGGTCCCGTTTGTAACGCCATATACTTCGCAGCTCTACCGTTTGCTCCCGCTCGTAATCGATTTCGGCTGAGACGGAGTCTACATCGAGAGATGCCACTATTACGGCGTCGTTGATCTGCTGGCGAAGCGATAGTTCCTCAAGAGACGGACCAGGTGCTGCACCGGCTTCCTTTGCAGCGGATAAAGAGGAGAGCTTCTCGATGTCAGATTCGACTCCGATGATCCGGGCCATCTGCAACGCATTGGGAGGAAGCTTGGAGCGTTCTCCTTCATTGTTCGGTGTATCAGCAACGCCGCGATTACCCTCAGTTGCTACCGGAGGGCTTTCCTGGGCTGGGCATGTAGTGAACAGGACCAACAGAAATCCTGAAACGGTCAGAGTACAGAGGGTGGTGGGTTTTAGGATTTGCATAGCGACCGTCGCCTCCTTTAGTTGGTGTCCACTACTTGGTTTCCCTAGCCCAGTCGTGGATAAGTCGTGCAGATGCCGCTTAGATTGTCTCTCCCGCTATAAAGGTTTCTACAGACTCTCAGCTCCTGGCCTCGAGAATCCAAGCGGCGAACAGACTACTCCGAATCCAGTTGCCTTGACACTCCCACCGCATAGGGCTAGGCTTGTTGTTGAGGTGGTTAACACCTTCTCCTCTTTCAGGTTTCCTGAACTAAGTCAGCCCATCTGAAGTTCTATCTCTTAGCAACCCCAACCCTAAGGAGGTTGCCTATATGTTTGCACGCAATGTCTCAATCCATCTGAAATCAAATATGCTTTCCGATTACACGCGAACCTTTGAGAAGGACATCCTTCCTTTGCTTCGTAGACAGAATGGTTTCAAGGACGAAATCACATTCGCTGGTCCCGGCGGAGTTGATGTAACTGCAATCAGTTTGTGGGAAAACAAGAACGATGCCGAAGTTTACAACACGAATACCTATCCCGAAGTGTTGAAGACGATGGCGAGATTTATCGAGGGAACCCCCAAGGTTCAGACCTCAGACGTGGTCACCTCGACCTGCCATAAGATCGCCGTTCACGCAGCAGCGTAGAACTGTGAGCTTTTCGCACGGGAAGGCGGTTAACCTCCGCCTTCTCGGCCAAGAGCCCCGAAGCATTCGTCGTTCGAAACCGAGGTGGTACTCTCCATGAAATCCCTTTTATTAGCAATTCTCGCTGTGTGCTTTGTGGTCAGAGCCACCGCTCTCACGCCCCATCTTGGCAATCAGACGCCACGTAAGATTCAGGCGAGCGCCGGGGCTGGCCTGACAACCATGATGGGCATAGTTCAGGATGGCGATAAATTGAGGTTTGTAACCGACCAGAGAGCCTGGAATGTGGATAATCCGGAAACACTTAAAGGGCACGAAGGACATTTCGTGCGAGTGACGGCTCGCCTCTACCCGAGTAAGGATTCCATTCACATCACCGAAGTGAACCTGCCCACCCCCAGCGAGACCAGGAACGATAACAGTAAGTAAGTACGAGATTGCGATACGGACCGAAATGTCTTGTTCTGGCCCCGGATCTCTCTCTGCGTTCCGGCGCATTGAAGGGGTACGGCTATTTCAAGCCAAGCTCGCTGTTGTATTGCTGGACAATCCTGTAGCACTCACACGCGGAGTCCTCCAGTTTCTTGCGGTTCAGAATCGTCACTGCGCCACGCGTGTATTTGAGGGTCTGTTCTTTCTGCAAAATACCAGCTGCCAAGCTCACGCTAGGTCTTTCTGTACCTAGCATTGTTGCGAGAAAATCATGGGTGATGTGCAGCGACTCTGAATTCACTCTATCCTGGGTCATTAGCAACCACCGCGCGAGGCGCTGCTTGATGTCATGCAGCCGATTACACGCCGCCGTCTGCGCAACCTGCATTCCCAAGAGTATTCCGTAGCGGCATAAGATCAACTGAAGACCTGGAGTGGAGTCTAAAGTTTTTCGCAACGCCCCGATCTCCACCCGAAACCCATCCCCCGCGATTTGTACAACCACTCTCAGCATGCCCCTGTCCAGGCCAACAGCCGCCGGGATTCCTGTGAAGCCCTCATTCCCCACCACACCCGTTTCGGCGGTTCTCCCATCTTTCATCGCGACGACAAGAGACATCAACCCTCGATTCGGGAAATACGCGTATTTTAGCTTTTCACCCGCCTCGTGAACGACCAGGTGGTGCGGCAGGTTGAGGCATTCGAGATGAGGGCGGAGCAAGCTGTAATCGTTATCGGAGGCCGACAGAAGTATTCTGTTTAATATAGCTTTCCCTTCAGCGTTGGTGCGCTCGCCAGACAGCACAACTTGGAGGTTTTTGGTTGCCATAACGCCTCTTAAACCCAGATCACAGGCAAGAATCCTCCCGTACTCGAAATTATACGACCGGCAACTCAGGCGCATTCGATTCGAGCAAAATCGCTATTACACTCCTAGACGAACGGGTAAGGAATTGGAATGTGGTCTGGTTCAAGGCGGAACTCAGCAATGCCTCCAGCAAAGCTCACAATGGAGAACTCCATGGGGCGTCGCGGCATAGGTATATTGACTTGAGAACTGGGAGTGGCATTACACGAGAGGCCTGTCTGGATCTCCATCGGAGCAGGCTTAGGCGTAGTCATCGGCCTGTGAATAGAGTAAAGCGAGGCCGTTAGTGTTGCGGCTTGCGGGACTTGTCTTCGCGTTCCAGCAGGCGATCAAGCTCGATAACAAGTGCCATCATCTTGGTCGAGTCTTTTTCATCACGGATTTGCTCGGCGACATGTCGCCAATCACTAGGTTGCGGGGTCATGGGAAACCGCCCTTCTCTATTGGTCAGGCAGTGTTCCAGCCGTCTAGAAATTAGCCGCTTAGTTGCGTAAAGCATCCTGCGTTCCGCCCCAGCCATTCTCAACAGAATCCAGAAAACGAAAAACTAGGTACGGGACGCATCAGATTGCTCTCGCCTTAGGCGGTCTTCCTTCTCATCCAGCATTCGGGCGATCTCAGCGATAAGGTGCAACAGCCGTTCTGGGTCTTGCTCAACTGCGGCCTGCTGGCACAGCGTCATCCAGTGTTCTTTCTTTTCGTGTTGCACGGCTTAAGCTGATTTCCTAGGAATTGGTTTACGCAACCGAATAGCCTCCTGTACTTCGCGCAGCTCCTTACAAGGCTGACAGTTCGGGTCGGCGCAATATGGAGAACCGTGCGGTGGCGTTGGTTGGTTTGGCTGGGAACTCGAAGAGCTTGCCATAGGGCCTCCTGCCGAGACTTATCAGTCGCACAAGAGACCGACGCCCTACTGGGCGCGGCGGAAGGATGTGTAATAGACAAAACAAGCCTAACACGTTGACGAGTATGTGACCGCCTGTTGCCAGACAGTCGTCACCGGCCAGGGTTGCCGGGCGTGAAGCCTTTTGACCTGCATACGGTGCAGATCGTGAGAAATGTTCAGAGCATCCAAAACACACAGGCGCTCAGCCAAAACCGTGACTTACGAAGGCAAAATTACTGGGAAGGCTACGCCAAGGCTCTGGTTGTCAGTTCTCATTTTCCTGGCGAGCGTCGCTTCCTGGTCACAAGCGCCTCCGTCTTCGTCATCGCCCATAGCTGAAGTCAAACCGCCCGATCTGAACCTAATACTGCAACGCTTGGAGGACGTCCAGCACCAGGACCCCGCTGAATCTCGTCCCTATGAGGTGACTCGCGAATACAAAGTATTTCGCGGCTATGATAAGCAGCCTACCTCTGAGGTCATGGCGCAGATCAATTTCGTTCCGCCCGGCGTGAAGACGTACAAAATTACGCAGGTGCAAGGAAACTCAAGGGGAGAAAAAATAGTTCGCGAGCTTCTCGACCGGGAAACGGAGTCGGCGAAAAAAGGACCTGGGAGCGAGATCAGCCGGATGAACTATGACTTCGTTTTTCTCAGGCAAGAGAACTTCGGTGTTCCTGAGTACGTTTTGCGGATCGTCCCCAAGCGGAAAGACAAGTATCTTTTACGCGGGCAGATCTGGATAGATGCGAGCACTTTCCACATTCGCCGAATGCGTTTCCAGTGGGAATATCGTCTGGTCGGACGAAACGTTTCGAATTCTTGAATTCGACCCAGCCATCGAACCCACAGTGGAACTCATAGTGCAGCGAACACATCCGGAGGACAGACCCTTCGTCCAAAAAACGCTCGATCAAGCAGCACGGAACAGGAACGCTTTTGATTTTGAACATCGGCTGCTGATGCCGGCCGGCTCGGTGAAGTGCGTCCGAGTTGTGGGTCATCCCTCAACAAACCATGAAACAGGTAACTTCGAATTCGTGGGGGCGGTGATGGACATTACCGCAGCAAAGCAGGCGGAAAAGACGCTTCGGGAGCGCGAGGCATACTTAGCAGAAGCGCAGAGGCTCACGCATACGGGGAGTGGGGCCTGGCGGGTACCAGGATGGGACGCGTTATATCTCTCCGAGGAATGGTATCGCATATATGGCTTTGATCCGAAACAGGGCCTGTCCGCCTGGGAAGACCGGCTACAGCGCATTCATCCGGAGGACCGAGACAGAGTGCAAGAGACAAAAGATCGAGCAATCAGTGAAAAATCGGACTACGAAGTGGATCACCGAATCGTTCTTCCGGACAGCACTGTCAAATACACTCACACCGTCGGCCATCCTGTTTTGAACTCATCCGGGGCGGTGGAGCAATTCGTGTGTACCATGATGGACGTAACCGAGCGCAATCGGGCAGAGGCGCTGCGTGATGGAGAGAGCCGCATTTTCGAAATGATAGCGCGCGATGCTCCGCTGGAAGAAATACTGGAGAACCTGGTGCGCGTGGTGGAAGCCCAATTTGGTGGCTTGCTTTGCTCTGTCCTCCTACTCGACGAGGACGGGCAGCACGCCCGGCACGGCGCTGCTCCCAGTCTTCCTAAGCCCTACAGCGATGCCATCGACGGTCTTTGCATCGGACCGAAGGCAGGATCATGCGGCACCGCCATGTACCGCAGAGAACCTGTTGTCGTCACCGACATTCTTCAGGATCCACGCTGGGAGGCGTACCGAGATGTGGCCGAACCCTATGGGCTCCGCGCTTGCTGGTCCACTCCCATACTTACGCATTCGGGCAAGGCGCTGGGCTCGTTTGCCATGTATTACCGCGAACCGCGCAGTCCGAGCCCGGCTGAGACTCGCGCCCTGGAAATGGCTACCCACCTCGCAGGCATCGCTATTGAACGCAAGCTGGCACGTGAAGAGCGGGAACGATTGCGACAGGCCCAGGCGGACCTCGCACACATAAACAGAGTGACCACTATGGGCGAGTTGACCGCTTCCCTGGCGCACGAGATCAAGCAGCCGATTACCGCGGCATTCATCGACGCCAAGACCTGCTTGCGGTGGCTTGGGCGAGATGAGCCAGAAGTGACCGCGGCACGGGAAGCTGCATCGAGACTGGTGACAGACGTAACCCGCGCGGCGGATATTATTAGCAGAATCAGCTTGTTGTTCAAGAAGGGCGCTCTGCAGCACGAGTTAGTTGATGTAAATGAACTGATTCGAGAAATGATTGTCCTACTGCATAGTGAGGCCGCCCGGTACTCGATTTTGATTCGCTCCGAGCTCGACGAGGGTCTTCCCAACATCATGGCAGAGCGGGTTCAGCTGCAGCAGGTATTCATGAACCTGATGCTGAATGGCATCGATGCCATGAAGGACGTATGCACAGCAGGTGAACTTACCATAAAGTCGCAGCAACTCAAGGAGGACCAACTGCTGGTATCCGTCAGTGATACGGGAGTCGGATTGCCGCAACAGCAGACCGAACAACTGTTCAACGCGTTCTTTAGTACGAAGGCTCATGGTACGGGTATGGGACTCCCAATCAGCCGCTCTATTATCGAATCTCATGGAGGCCGTTTGTGGGCCACCTCCAACTCCGGCCGGGGCGCCAGCTTTCATTTCACTCTGCCAAGCAAAGGCCAAAGCCATAGCGCGTCGGCACAAGGCGACATTCCTCAGAGCGCCTAGTCAGTTGTAAGTGTAATCGCCTGACGGAAGTATGTACTTTACGCAAGGGGGTCTATGATCAGGACGCCTCCGAAGCCGCTTCCGCGTATCCTTCCACGTCCGAAACCTGAGCGGCTTCGAGAAAGAGGGCCACGTCGAGCGGAAGGCTGGCCCAAGTAAAAGCAATGAAGCCGCTGTTTACGATCCACGCTGGAGAATACCTAGTCGGTTCGCATGTCGAGCGAGAGTTTAATCGGCGCATCAACGTCTGGGTTCCCTCTACCGATACCGGCATTGATCTGTTGCTTTCCAACCGCGATTCGACGCGCACCGCATCAATTCAAGTGAAGTTCTCGAAGGATTTCCTACCCACTGAGAAGAATCCGATATTGCGGAGAGCAGACAGCCTTGTGAAGTCGTGCGGATGGTGGACCATCAATCGGGAAAAACTTGCGGACTCACCCGCGCAATTTTGGATATTCGTATTGCTTGGATTTCGTGCTGGTCACGACTTCGCCATTATCCGCCCACAGGACTTGTGGCAGCGGTTAGACGATATCTTTAGTGAGAAGCCCGCGACGTTTCAAAGCTATTTGTGGGTTACGGAGCAAGGGAAGTGCTGGGAAGCCAGAGGGCTGAATGGCGACGACAAATCGCGCATCTCAAATTGAGATTAT
>Ga0207416_1005341_pt1 | contig 10301 bp, 6 predicted proteins | sample PaiPotPPM11metaG_FD_184107 | JGI IMG/M metagenome (GOLD analysis project Ga0207416, IMG submission 184107) | Iron sulfur acid spring bacterial and archeal communities from Banff, Canada, to study Microbial Dark Matter (Phase II) - Paint Pots PPM... ...
GAACGCGGCGCGGGCGGCTGCATATGCAACTGCTGGGAAGCAATCTGCATGGGTGTCTCGCCCTGGAAAGGAGTCGTGCCAGTCAACATCTGGAAAAGCACCACGCCGAGCGAATACTGGTCGGCGCGACCATCCACCTCGCCGCCGATCACCTGTTCTGGTGACATATAGTCAGGCGTCCCCACAGGCGCTCCGGCCCCGGTCAGGCGCATCTGCTCCGATTGATTATCGGTGAGCACCTTGACCAGGCCAAAATCTGTGAGTAGTAGGCGGCCATCGGGCGTGAGCAGCATATTGGCTGGCTTAATGTCGCGGTGGATCACTCCGCGCGCGTGCGCAAAATCCAGCGCCCCAGCCATTTGTTCGATATAGTTGACCGCGCTGTTAAAGGTCATCTTTTCGTCGCGTTCCATCACATCGCGCAGCGTGCCCGCGCTGATATAGGGCATCACCAGATAGGCCAGGCCGCCCCGTTCGCCGTATTCATACACCGGCATAATATTGGGATGTTCCAGCGACGCCGCGGCGTCAGTCTCGCGCCGGAAGCGTTCGAGAAAAGCGGAGAGCTGGTGGGGCTTTAACGCGGTCGCGGGCATTAATACCTTCACCGCGACCTGGCGGCGCGGGCGCTCCTGTTGCGCCAGATACACGGCGCCCATGCCGCCCTGCCCAATCAGTTGCTGCACCGTGCAGTTTCCTAATACCGTCCCAATTAATGCTTCAGCCTTCATCAAATCTCTACCTCTTTTTACAAGTGCCGTCTATTTGCGTCAACGTATATGCAAATATACGCGCTAATTCTGGTCTCTGGTTCACCGACCAGGAGTGTGCTCGTGTGCCGCGCTCACGCAGCGTTTTTCACCGTGTTTTCTCTAAAATAGTCCTATCTCTGTACATGTTAGTCAAAATCCAGCCATATAGCAATGGATGGGCCTCGTAGACATGACCAAAGTAATGGGTGTGTGGTGTTTCAACGTGTATCACACCAGCAAATAAACAGGAATTGGGAATTAATTGGATGAAAATGGCAAAAAACTCTTAGCGCTCTTTCACTACATCCAGCGGATCAATATCTTCCGCGTTATCCACCGGGATCTCCTCTTCTTCGACGCGGGCGATCATTGAGGGGACGGTGCGGCTCTGGAGAATGATGCCGCGTTTGAGAATCGTGATGGCCTGGCCGAAGAGCGGGCGCAGGTGTTCGAGGCGCGCGTGGTACATTTTGAGACGTTCGGCGTACTTTTCGGCTCGCTGACGCGCCAGATGGCTCTCCTGCTCTGACCGGGCAGGTTGCCAGATGCTATGCAGATCAAGCACGTGGCCGACCGCGGTTTGCAGTTGTTGGAGGAGATCGATGGTCTGGTTGAGTAGCATCAGCAGGTCGCCCTCAGCCATATCGACGCGGCGCATCAGGCCACTGAGCGACATGCCGCGCGCCCAGGAGAGCGCGATGCCGTGAAATTCTGGCACGATGGTTGGCGAAAGCGGGATATGCGCCTGCTCCTCAACCCGGTGCACGCTCTGGGAAATACTCCAGAGGTCGCGTCTGACCTGGACGAGACGATTGCTGAGCACATTGCGGTTATTGAGGCGGCGATCGTTATCGTAGGTGAACCAGCTACAGACCTCGGCCAGTTCTGCCGCTGTGAGTTCATCCAGCACGCCCATCATGAGGATATCAACCAGCATGATGCCGGATGGGTGGAAGATGCTGCGCAGGAGTTGTCCCGCCAGAGTCAACTGATCCTGTTCATTAATATAGTTGAGTGCGCGCAAGGCGAAGATCGTGCCATCCAGCTCGGCGGCCCCGGAGCGGCTGAGCGGATACGCGCCGATTTTCTCGCGGCGCTTTTCCAGGGCTTGTAAAGCGCCGTCGGATGCGAGGCCTTTCTTCTTGCCAGCTTTCCTGGCCTTCTGCTGACGCTCGGCCAATTTCTCCAGGCGCAGGAGTTCGCGTTGCTCCCAGAGGATATAGCGCTGGTATTCGCGCAGACTGGAGGCACAGATGCGGCGCAGGTGTTTGGTATCGCCGGGCCGCCAGAGGCTGAGCACCGAATTGTAGCGAATGGCAAACGAGCTGCTTACCGGGCGCAATTCGGCGGTGATACGCTCAAAAGCTGGCTCAAATGGCTCCCAGTGGGAGTACGGAATAATCGCCGAACCACGCACATCCATGCCGCGCCGCCCGGCGCGTCCAGTCACCTGGCTATATTCGTTAGGCGTCAGCAGACGCATCTCCTGGCCATCAAATTTGCTCAAGCTGCCGATCACTACGGAGCGAGCGGGCATGTTCACGCCAAGGGCCAGGGTATCAGTGGCGAAAACGGCGCGCAGATGGCCGCGGGCAAAGAGCGTCTCGACCAGCATTTTCAGCGCGGGCAGCAGTCCGGCATGGTGAAAGCCCAGACCGCGGGGCAGCAGGTCGATCAAGGCGTGGACCTGCTGTAAATTGCGATCTTCCGGCGGCAGGTGTTCCAGCCACTCACTGACCTCCTGTCGGAGCATCCCGGCCTCTTCCGGAGAAGTGAAAGTGTGGCGCGAGGCGCTCATCGCTGCCTCCTCCACGACTTTACGCCCTGGCAGGAAGTAGAGCGTGGGCAAGAGACTGGCATCGCGCAGTGCATTCAGAATATCGCCTGGTTCGGCTACCCGGTGCTGTTTGGGTCGCCCTTTCTTGCTCTCGCCTTCTTCGCTGGCCGATGTTTCGCTTCCGGCTTCGACCTCTGGTTGTGAGGTCGCAGGGCGCGTGTTCTCTTCCTCGTCCTCACCAGAGCTATAGCGGCGTCCGCGCCTTTGCGCCATGGCCAGGCGAGCCTCGCCACCGACGTTAGGAAAGCGCTCTACGCGCTGCGCATTGGCATTCATGACCAGGTGCAGCTTATTATCCAGGAAGTAGTAATGTTCCAACGGCACTGCGCGCTCGGTGTGCACCACCAGCGAAATGGGTCGGTGGACGCGGCTGATCCAGTTCGCCAGATCCTCTGCATTGCTAGCCGTCGCGGAGAGGCCGACCAGTTGCACCGTTGGTGGTGAACAGATAATCGCCTCTTCCCACACGGGGCCGCGCCCAATATCGCTCAGGTAGTGCAGCTCATCAAAGACAATATAGCCAACATCCGCCAGCGAGGCAGGGGTGAGCCGGTTGCCACCGGCAAAGCGGTCTCCGCCCTCTTCCAACAGCATATTGCGATAGACCTCGGTTGTCATAATCACAATCGAAGCTTTACTATGCTCAACGATATCGCCGGTCACCAGCCCAACGGATTCCGAACCATAGAGGGTACAGAGATCGCGATATTTCTGGTTAGAGAGCGCCTTCAGCGGGGTTGTGTAGATCACGCGTTGGTTCTGTTGCTGCGCGCGCCAGATCGCGTACTCGGCTACCAGGGTTTTGCCGGTGCCAGTAGGCGCGGTAACCAGCACTGAGCGACCTTGCGCCAGATGGTGCATGGCCTCAAGCTGAAAGGCGTCGATAGGAAATGGATAGCGCGCTGCGAAAGTAGAAAAGTCGGCCTGAGTCTCTTCGCTGTCTTCGGCCCCGTCTGGTCCTGCCACCACCTGCTCGTCCATTGGTGCTTTCTCGAATATCTGTTGATAAACATACAAATTTGGTGACTCCGCTCATCTGGCGCGAATAAAACGCCGCGCAAGGCGTTTGCGCCAGATGGATAAGATACCAGGCTCCTATTGTAACATGGATGGCAAAGAGGGACAAGTTGAAGAATTGGAAAGCCCTGGGCGTTTAGAATATAATGGAAGAAAAATTACCTAAAGTAAAGGGGCAATGCACCACTATGGCAACAGCCAATCCCAATGTCGCGGCTATCCGCGAGCATGTGCAGCATTCCTACGCCGAACTCAACGAATTGCTTGATGGGCCGGTCGCGACTCGCTATGCTACGAAGCTCTATCAGGCGCCGACAGAGAACGAGTGGAGCATCATGGAGGGCCTGGCGCATATTGTCGAATTTATGCCGTACTGGGCCGATGAAGCGGAGAAACTCGTGGCCCAGCCTGGCCAGAATTTCGGGCGTACCATGCAGCACGAAGGACGCCTGGCTGCTCTGCGCGACCACGGTCACGACACGCTTGCTCAGGCCGGAGCAGCCCTGCCCGGTAGTTACGCCCATCTCGATAAGGTACTAAGCCACTTACAGGATAGTGATTTGCAACTGACCGGCCACCATGTCAAATTTGGCGAGCGCACGCTGGCATGGTTTATTGGCGAGTTCATTACAGAGCATCTGCATAATCACGTTGTGCAGTTGCGCGAATGTCTGGCCGCAGTGGAATAGGGATAGAGTTTGTCAGAGAACACGGCCATGGCCCAGCGGGCCATGGCCGTGTTCTCTGACAAACTCTGCCCTTTTTATGCGAAGAGTTTCGTGACATTCTTGCTGTAGAATTCTGCTTCGAGATATTCCAGCAGCAGGGCGAAATTCAAGATATCCTCGTCGTTTTTGAGTGCCTTCGCCGGATCTGCTCCGCCGTTCAGGCTGACGATAAACGGCGTCACCGCGCTGACAATCGCGGCCTGGGTCAGGGGTTTGTCGAATGCGCCATTCTCGCTGATCGGCTTTTGCAGCAAGGCGTTGATGAAACCAGCGTGGCGTGCCTCGATCGTGAGAATCGTGCCAGCCGTGGCCAGCGTATCTTTATTGGTAATAGCCGGCGCGGCCATTAGATACGCGCCAACGCCGAGATTTTCAAACTGCTGGGCAACGGCGGCAAAAGATTGCACATCGGTCTGTTGCAGCTTCTGAAAGGTTGGTTTGGCGCGAGCCGCGCTTTTGAGCGCGCCCTGCAAGTACTGCACATGCTGATTCTCGTCGTTCATAATCTCAGTGAACGACATTTTGCTATCAGCGGGAGACTGGAGCGCGAGCGTCACTGCCTGGTTTGTGCTGGCGCTGGTCGCCTGGCTGGGAGTCGTAGTGGTCGTCGTGTTTGGCGTCGATCCACAGGCCGCGAGCACCCCAGCGGGGACAACAAGAGCTGCGCCTGCGAGGGAGCGACGCAGGAAGATACGACGCGATGAGGCGCTCACCCTCAGATCCGCGAGCTTCCCTGAAGATACATTGTTTTCATCAGTAGCGTGCATAAATGAATCGTTCATTGTTTCCTTCTTTGCTAGCGTGTCATTACAAGCCCCGCAGCTTCGCGTGATGCGTTCCTGCCGGGTTTTCCAACAGTTGTAGAAGTAAGCCTGCACATTAGCAGGGGAGTGACTTCCTGTCGCCCTACCCACCTGAACCCTCTCACCTTGAATTTCATGCACACAAGAAGGTTGATTTCCGTGTATGATCGATCGAAGCAACTCGCATCAACAGGTGCAAAGCTCGATGTTGTGCAGTTTGGTACCATTCTTCCTTCACCATTGTATACGCACAAAGAACGTTTGAGATCACTAATAAGAAAATAGTCCTATCTTCCCTGATTTATCTATAGAAATCGAGAAATATCTATGTATCCTGTTTTACTTGTTATATTGATTGGTTGCTTGGCCCCTTGCGTCCTATTGACAGGTTCGCTATACTACTCACGAACAAATAAATAACCATTTCCCGGCGATGAGGAAGAGGAGTAACCCACCAGGGGCAACAGCGAGCCGATAGAGGGTGCGAGGTCGGCGGTTCGTAAGGGGTGAAGGGCGCTTCGGAGCCGGTTGGCAAGAGTAGCTTCACTGACTCAACACGTATTTGTGTCGTGGCGTGAAGAAGCAGGGTGGAACCGCGCATCATACCGTAGAGAGTAGTTGCCCCAGGCCTACCGTGGTATGGATTCGTCCCTGGGCGTTTTTTTGAACGCCTGGGGAATTTTTTTGAGAGGGAGGATATCTCACCATATGACACAGATCGAGAAAACAGAGATAGCGGTCCAGGATACGCCGCTGGTTCCCATTGAAAAGGTCGTTTCGCTCTGTAAGCGGCGCGGCTTCGTCTATCCTAATTCGGAAATTTACGGTGGTGTTTCGGGCATTTACGACTTCGGGCCGTTGGGTGTGGAGCTGCGCAACAACATTCGTCGCTTCTGGTGGTGGTCAATGGTGCAGACCAACGATAACGTGGTCGGCATCGAAGGCAGTATCATTACCCATCCACGCGTGTGGGAGGCCAGCGGGCACGTCGAGAACTTTGTCGATATCCTGGTTGACTGCAAAAAATGTAAACGCCGTTTTCGTCTGGACCACCTGCCGCCAGAGAATCAGCAGCAGAACAAGTGCCCGGAATGCGGTGGTGAGCTGACCGAGCCGCGCCGTTTTAATCTGATGATGGAGACGTACATTGGCGTGGTTGAGGGCGATAAGATGAAGACCTACCTGCGCGGTGAGGCCTGCCAGAACATCTACCTGGATTACGATAACGTGCTCAAGTCCTCGCGCCAGCAGATTCCCTTTGGCATCTGCCAGATCGGCAAGGCTTTCCGCAACGAAGTTACGCCGGGTAACTTCCTGTTCCGCCAGCGCGAATTTGAGCAGTGGGATCTGCAATTCTTTGTGCATCCGAGCGAGATGACGAAATGGTTTGAGCACTGGAAAGAGTTCCGCTTTGAGTGGTACAAGGGCCTGGTCAACCACAAGGATCGCCTGCGCCTGCGCCCGCACGCATCCGACGAACTGGCCCACTATGCCAAGCAGGCTTTTGACGTAGAGTATCGCACGATCCTGGGCTGGCAGGAATGGGAAGGCATCCATTGGCGGCAGGACTGGGATCTCTCGCGCCACAGCGAATATAGCGGCCAGGATCTGAGCTACACCGATCAGGAGACCAAAGAGCGCTACATTCCCTGGATTGTCGAGACATCCGGCGGCGTGGATCGCACCTTCCTGAATCTGTTGCTGGATGCCTATGAAGAAGAGCCGGACCCGGCAGGCAAGGAGCCGCGTACGGTTCTGCGCCTGCACCCGTGGATCGCGCCGGTCAAGGTTGCGGTGCTGCCTTTGCAGAAGAACAAGCCGGAACTGGTTGAGAAAGCGAAGGGCCTCTATAAGCAGTTGCAGCGCGTGATGGTGGCGCAGTACGACGATATCTCCAATATCGGGCGCCGCTATCGTCGTCAGGACGAGATCGGTACGCCGTTCTGTATAACCATCGATTTCCAGACGCTGGACGATGGAACTGTCACTGTGCGCGAGCGCGATGGCATGACGCAAATTCGCCTGCCTCTCGACGAGATCAAACGCTACCTGCTGGAGCGCGTGAACTGGAATTTTTAGTTGGGGCGAATAAGTAATCGGAATGTTTACCCAGGACCTTCGTGCAGGGATGGCATGAAGGTCTTGAGAGGTTTCAGCCAAAAACTTCCAGACTTCGATTGACTTTCCGCATAGCATACAAAAACGCTTTTATTTGTTTAAAGGCGGGTATAATGTCTCCAGCCAATACGCTGAATGAAAGAAGCAGCACCGGCGTGACCTTGCTCACCACCATCCACTGCCAGGCCAGCGTTCCCGGACTCGTACCATAGAAGGTATCTATCGCAATATCGATATGCCAGAGATTAAGCAGGAAAAACGCGCTGGGCAAGCAGGTGAGAACAATGCAAAATCGCGAAAGCCGTGTCTGGAACTCCGGGTAGCAGACCAGGCATACCGCGATCCCTGGTGCGAGGCTGGTCCACTGATACTCGTACGTTAAATCGTAAAACAGGAGATAGTAGACGACGGCCAGGAAGATTCCTTTGGCGATCTGGACACGTTTCAGCGCACTGCAAAAGAGTACCAGGCTCAATGCCGCATACTTAATCCCTTTGAGAAGCCAAGAAGGCAGTGGAGCGCTATAGTGCAGGAGTGCCTGCAATGTGATGATCTGATTAGGGCCGCCGATGTTTGGAGAAAATAAGTGAGTACTCAGATTGTTCAGGTAGTAGCCCCCAACGAAGAAAAAGAGCGCTGTAGCGGCAACAAAGAGCAGCCCTCCGATGAATGCCACTTTGAACCGTCGTTTGCAAAGCAGTACACCGATCCAGAGCAACCCGATTGGCTTGACCAATAAGGTCAGACAATAAAGTACGCCACAAAGGCGTTTGCTCTGATGCTTGACCAGGGCAATCAAAAAGAGGAGAAGCAGGACATTGAACACACCTTGGAACTGAGCAATGGCCATTTCCAGGTATTGCTCCGCATTGGCTAGCAAGGCGAAGCATGCCAGGTCGATGTACGGGTGATCGCGGAAACTCCAGAAAAAGTAAGCCACCACGCCAAGCCAGAGTAGAAGATTGAAGACCATCCACGCGTAAAATGCTTGCTCTGGTTTGAGCAAGAGCAGCGGCGTGCCGACGACTAATGTGAACAGCGGATGGTACACGTTGAAGTTTACCACATGCCCCTGCGCGTAGGTTGCTCCGTTCGGCAAGGGGGCACCAGTCATGCTGCCACCGCGCCAGAAGGCGTAGGCCCCATTGGGAACCTGGTAGAAGTCCAGTCCCTGGCAGCAGTGATGCAGCGCGTCACCCGAAAAGAGGCCATTGAGCCATCTGGTATGGAATGCTGAAGTGAAGAACAGAACCTGAATGCTGATACCAACAAGGATGAGTGAATACCGCGTGATCAATCGTCTTATCGTATTCATTCTTTACCAACTTCTCTCCTTTCGGAGAATCTTTTCCCCCTTGACCATCACGTTAAACTCTCCGATATACGTTTTCTGCTCTTTTAGCATGATTCTCGTTCTCCTTTGTGAAGCTCTCTTTCAAGTTACTCCCTCTACAAAGGTGGGCCATGGAGTCTGTCAAAGAATTGTGTCTATCCGGCAATTTCTTTCGTCTGATATAGTAAATAGAGATAGAGCCTGAGTTCGTTGACCTCCCATATGCACAGCAATATAAAAGACACTTCTTAGTAGTAGAAAAGGTTTCATGATAGATGACACGTATTCTTTCTTATAACATCCTGGTCGGCGGAGCCCGGCGAATTGACTATATTGAGCGGATGATTAGAACGGTCGATCCTGATGTAGTTGGGTTAGTGGAGGCCAATAATCTTGAGGTTGTCCAAGAATTGGCCCGGCGTCTGGACATGGAATATCGCACCAACGCGGCCCCCGATGGCTCCTGGAGGACCTCGATCGCGCTCCTCAGCCGTTTGCCTATTGTGCAGAGCACGGTCTACGCGAGCCAGGGCTTGATTACCAGGCCATTGCTGGAGGTGACGCTGCTCGAAGCGCATGGCGAGAAGTTGACCGCCTTTGTCACGCATCTGGTTGCCTCTTTCTCGCATGGTCGCGGCAACGATACGACCCGGCGCAAAGAGGTGCGCGAGATCCTGCGTATCATGCGAGCCAATCATGGACCGCACGTGCTGATGGGCGATTTTAACGCGCTAGCTCCTGGCGACACGTTGAAAGCAAGTACGCTCTTGCGCTACCTGGTGGAGATGGATCAGCAGCAGCAGCAGGGTTTGCACAATGGAGAGAGAGACGGGCATCCCTCACTCAATGGCGTGGTGCCGCCCCCGTTACGTTTTCTCAATCCCCTGCTCTGCCTGGTTCCGCGCAATCGATTACTCCGCGCGTTGTTTGACGAAGCTGGCTCGCTCTACGCACCTCGCGGTACCATTGGTCTGCTGAACGCGGCTGGCTATGTCGATTGTTTTCGCTATGTGAATCCGCGCGCCTGGGGCTTTACCTGCCCGGCAGAAGCGCCCGCGGGGCGCATCGACTATCTCTTCGCTAATCCCGCGCTGGCCACGCGCCTTTCTGCGTGCAAGGTGGTGAGCGGCGATGAGCAGGTCCACGGTGGAGATGCCAGCGATCATCTGCCAGTCATGGTGGAATTTGGCGTGGGCATCGAAACAACGTTCAGGCCATACAAAGACGAACTGGTCGAAGCCGGAGAAACAGCAGGGGAAACGCTTTAACAGAAGAAGAAAAAGCCCGGTGGCGCTTGCCACCGGGCTTTTTCTTCTTCTCTATTGGAAGACATCTTTCGTTTTCTCGAAGAGATTGCGGAAAATGTTCTTATCGTTCTGATCGCTACGCTCTTTTTCCAGGCGTTCCAGTTCCTCAAACAGGCGTTTCTCCTCGGCGCTCAGATTGGTAGGAGTGACGACTTTCACCGTCACATGCTGATCGCCGCGCGCGCTGCTGTGGACCACCGGCACGCCCATATTTTTCAGGCGGAACGAGCGCCCGCTCTGCGTGCCAGGTGGAATTTTCAAGCTCGCGTTTTTATTGTCGACCGTTGGCACCTCTACCTCAGCGCCCAACGCGGCCTGCGTGAAGCTGATCGGCAGCTCATAGATGATGTCGTTGCCGTTGCGTTTAAAGAACGGGTGCGGCTTCACGGTCAGGATGACATAGAGG
>Ga0207416_1005343_pt1 | contig 10294 bp, 6 predicted proteins | sample PaiPotPPM11metaG_FD_184107 | JGI IMG/M metagenome (GOLD analysis project Ga0207416, IMG submission 184107) | Iron sulfur acid spring bacterial and archeal communities from Banff, Canada, to study Microbial Dark Matter (Phase II) - Paint Pots PPM... ...
GCGTTCCATGAAGCGAATGCCACCGGCGGGGTTCATGGCCGCAAGCTTGAGCTGATCTCGTACAATGACGATTACGAACCTGAAGTGGCGATCGCCAAAACCAATAAGCTGATTGAAGAGGACAAAGTATTCGCCCTGATTGGCGAAGTGGGAACGCCGACGTCAAAAGCCGTGCAGCCAATTGCAACTGAGCAGGGGGTGCCTTTCATCGCGCCGTTCACGGGTGCCGACTTTTTGCGCGATCCATCGCTGACAAACGTGATCAATGTCCGTGCTTCCTACGGCCAAGAAACCGAGGCTTGGATCAAGCACCTGACAATCGATCTTGGCTTGTCGCGTATAGCTATTCTGTACCAAGACGATTCATTTGGCCGTGCCGGACTCGACGGGGTGAAAAGGGCTCTCGAAAAGCGAGGCTTGAGTCTTGTGGCGGAAGGCACGTACATGCGTGGTACGACCGCCGTTAAGCGAGCGTTGCTGGCGATTCGGCGGGGTCATCCGCAGGCGGTGGTAATGGTCGGCGCCTATAAGCCTTGCGCCGAATTCATCAAGCTCGCGCACATGATCAAGTTGGATGCCGTGTTCGTGAATATCTCCTTTGTAGGTAGCGAGCCATTGGCAGAAGAGCTTCGTCGCGATGGTGAGGGCGTCGTGGTAACGCAAGTGGTTCCGCTTCCGAATGACACGACAATTCCGCTCGTCGCTCGCTATCAGAAGGCACTCAAGTCAGTAAATCCGAGTGCCACGCCAGGTTTCGTGTCACTCGAAGGGTACATCGCCGGTCGGTTGGTAGTTGAAGCACTTAAACGCTCTGAAGATCCGGTAACCCGTGCCGGATTGCTCGCGACCATAAAAAATATCGGCGTCTTCGACCTGGATGGCGTGACGCTGTCCTATGGACCAGCTAGCAACCAAGGAATGGATACTGTCTATTTCACCGTGATCCAACCGGACGGGAGCTTTAAGGCAGTCGAGAGATTGAGCAACGCCGATGTCAGATGGCAGGAGCCTCGGGCCGGCGTAGACGCGCCCGACGTGCGGCTAGAGTCGCCCAAATGACAGTTGAACACGCCCAGGCTTCCTCGATTGAAATCGACAAGACGCGGTCGCCACTTAAGCAGACCGCGGTCGGTAGAGATACGCAACATTCCCGGTTCGGCATCAAGACCAAGCTTTTTCTTGCATTTTTCTCTTTTGCCGGCTTGACCGTGTTGGCAAGTGCGATTGCTTGGTACGTTTTCCGCGATATCGAGCGCGCGGTCACACGCGTCACGGTCGAAAGCGTTCCAGGCATAATTACCGCCCTTAGCTCCGCTGAAAAAAGCGCCGAGATCGCTGCCGCGGCTCCAACGCTAATGGCCGTCGGCAATCAGGAGGAGCGGGTTCTGGAAGAAGCAAAGTTGGAGGAGCGCGTACGCGCGTTAGCTACTCAGATAAAGGATCTGATTGCCTCGAAGGTGCCGCCGGAAAAAACTTTCGCTCTTTCGAAAATCGGGCAGGAAACTACAGCGAAGATCCACGAGTTGAACGTGGCGGTCGAAAAGCGCCTGCGTCTCGAAGCCGAGCGTCAGGCTGCTGTCAGAGGGCTCTCCGCTGCTCATGCTAATTTCCTAATAGCGATTGAGCCATTGATTGATGACTCGGTTTTCAACTTGGTGACCAGAGGCGAGGACGTCACAGCGGACAGTATCAAGGCGATAACAGATCTCGTCGAGGGCAATGTAAGCAAAATCGACCAGCTATTTACCATCAACGCTGAGGGGAATTTGGCCGCCGGCCTGCTCACTGAATCCGCGCAGGTGAGCGATCCGGCGCTGATACAGCCGATACGTGAGCGTTTCCTCGCCGCATCTGCGACGATCGATAGGAGCCTTCAGCTGCTTCCCGGGGGGGCTGAGACGACACGGTTGCGTGAGCGCCTCGAGCGACTGCTCGCTCTTGGATCTGGCGTCGACAACATGTTTGATCTGCGAGAACGCACGGTACGTACGGCATCGGGGGATCAGCGCCCGTTGGATACGAACCAGCAGCAATTGTTTGCGCTGAAGACTGCGCGCGAATCGCTACTGCTAACACTGGTTCCGATGATCGACGATGCTGCCTTCGATTTGGTGCTCAAAACCGAGAAGGTCACCACAAACAATAGGAAGGAACTTACGGAGTTCATTGATGTAAACGCCGACGTCTTGCAGCTTCTGCTTACGCTCCGTGCGGAGGGCACTCTTGCGGTCAGCCTGCTGGAGCAGGCGGGGGGCACTCTGAATGTGAATCTGCTTCAGCCTCTAAACGAGCGGTTTGTCGCGGCCAAGGAACACATCGAGCAAATTCTGAGACAGTTGCCGCAGTCCCTAGACGCTGCACAAGCGCAAAAGGCCGCGTCAACTTTCATCGACTTCGGCAAGGGAGACGACGGCATCTTCGCCTTGCGGCGCGGGGAGTTGCAGCAAATGGCTTCCGCTCAGCTGGCCTTGGCGGGCAGCCGTGTACTAGCCAGTCAGCTTGGCGACGAGATCGCGGGGTTGGTTGCGGCAGCGCAAAGCGCCAGCAATGCGGCCGCCTCCGGGGCAGCGCGGGCTATCACAAACGGCGCAATTTTCATGTTGATCATTACGATCATGAGCATCGTCGGCGCTGTGGTAATTATGTTCTATTACGTCGTGCCGTGGATCATTCGCCCTCTGGAAAGTATTACCAAATCTATGACTGACCTCGCCCAAGGTGACACGTCGGTTGACATTCCGGGCCGCACACGCAGTGATGAGCTTGGTCGCATGGCCCAGGCGCTTGGCGTCTTTCGAGATACGGCGATAGAGGTCCAGAAATCGAACCTCATTGAAATCGCCGAAGCGCGGCGTCGACTTTCGGTTGCGATCGAGAGTATCTCCGAGGCGTTTTCGCTATATGATACCGAGGACCGCTTGGTCGCGTGCAACAGCAAGTACCGGACGCTCATTTTCCCGCACGTCGCCGACGAATCGCTTCTAGGCATGACATTTGAGACTTTGATCCGACGTGCCGCGGAGCATGGCGACATAGAAGATGCGCAGGGCCGACTTGAGGAGTGGGTGCAAGAACGTCTGGTGCGCCACCGTAATCCAAGCTCGGCGTTCCTACAGCAGCGGCGCGACGGTCGTTGGGTCATCGTGAGTGAGCGCAAGACCGACGACGGCGGAACTGTGGCCGTTTATTCGGATGTCACCGAACTCAAACAGCGCGAGGAAGAGCTTTCCCTTAAAACAAACGCTCTCGAGCAACTTTCCGGTCAACTAGCAAAATACCTTTCACCGCAGGTGTATGAGTCGATTTTCACCGGTCGCAGCAAGGTGACGGTCGCCAGTCGGCGAAAGAAACTAACGATCTTTTTCTCCGATCTCGAAGGCTTTACGGAGACGACTGAGCGGCTCGAATCCGAGGATTTAACGCAGCTCCTCAACCATTATCTGACTGAGATGTCGAAGATCGCTCTGCAGTTTGGTGGGACGATCGACAAATACATCGGCGACGCCATCCTCATGTTCTTCGGCGACCCAGAGACCAAAGGCGTCAAAGCGGACGCTGTTGCCTGCGTAAGGATGGCGATCGCCATGCGCGAGAGAATGCGCGAACTGGATACCCTCTGGCGAGCCTCGGGTATAGAGAAACCGCCACGATGCCGAACGGGAATTAATACTGGTTTCTGCACCGTTGGAAACTTCGGTAGCGAGGACCGGTTGGACTACACCATTATCGGCAGCGGCGTAAATCTCGCGAGCAGGCTCGAGCAGACGGCGCCGCCAGGCGAAATCCTAATCTCTTATGAGACCTACGCTCTCGTCAAAGACGAGGTTTACTGTGAGGAGCGTGAGCACGTTAATGTGAAGGGCATCTCTCACTCAGTGGCTACGTACCAGGTTATCGATGTTTACGATAATGTTCACAAAAGCCGTGACGTCATTCACGAAGACTATGGAAGACTAAAACTCGATATTGATCTAGAGGCAATGTCAGCGGGCGAGCGAAGTCACGCAGCGACCGTTCTCCAGCGGGCCTTGGACCGGCTTTCCATTGCAACGACGGCCGACCCATCGACCACCGAATAGAGGATCGGGCGCGCAAACAGCCCGTAGCACCTGCCCCGCGCCAGCACCTGAATTAAGCTGCCTTCTGGTGCGCAGCTTGCTGAAACAGTGATGTAAGCGGGTCGTAACCCGTCCACTAGTTTTATGAGTAACAGCCTACTCTAAAACCGTGATATTTGCGTTGTCTGCCCTGTAAGACCGGAGCGTGCGGAAACGGATGATTGCCGGAGCGATGGTCCCGCCAGCGGCTTCTGGTTTGCGTCCAAAGTCTTGACGGGGCAATCAGAGCGCAGCCCTACATTTCACGGCCGAGCTGTGCGAGGTCGTGCTCAGCTTCTGGAACTCCCTGAGCCACCGCCCGTTCGAGCCAAAGACGTGCCTCTTCTCGATTTGGTTCGCCGGTGAGGCCGCCGCTCAGGTAGCGGCCTAGCATCATTTGGGCGTGCCCGTGACCGAGTTCCGCGGCGGCGCGAAACCAGCGCAGCGCGATGTCCGGCTTTGCAGGAAGGTTATATCCGCCGGCGTGTAGTGCCCCCAACGCAAACATTGCGCCGGAATGCCCTTTAGCGGCCGCTTGCTCGAACAGACTGAGTGCAACTGTAGGATAAGCCGCTCCCCCACGGCCGTTTACCAGCATCTCAGCGAGTGCAACCTGAGCGTCGACCATTCCGGCATCTGACGCGCGGAGTAACCAATTACGTGCTTCCTTCAGATCAAGGGGAACGCCGCGACCATCCGCCAGCATGCGCCCATACATGTACTGAGCCTCGGTCACCCCTTCGGCGGCTCGGCGCAACCATGAGGCCGCTTCTTTCTCGTCCCGTTCGAGCCCAATCCCTTCGACTAGGCAGACGCCAACGTTGAACGCAGCGACCAGGTCCCCGGTCCTGGCCGCCTCAAGAAACCAGCCAGCCACCATCTGCGGGTCTTCGCGATCTCCGCCGCCCTGCAGCACTAGGTTGGCGAGATCGACCTGAGAGGCTGGATCACCGGCATCGGCGGTAACACGCAACCACTTCGCGGCCTCGTCACGATCCTGGGCAACCCCGGCGCCCGTCAAATAGAGAGATGCCAGCGCTCGTGCCGCCGGCTGATGGCCGACTTCTGCGGCGCGGCGATACCATTCTGCCGCTTCAACGTAGTTTGGTTGCGGACCCCTCCGCGCGAAGAGATCGCCAAGCAAGCTTGCAGCGTCCGGGTCTCCGGCCAGGGCACGACGCAGCCATACCTCGCCGGTGACGCGGTCTTGCGCGACGCCTCGGCCCTCCAGCAGCGCAGTGCCCCACCGCACCTGTGCCGAGCGTTGGCCGGCCTCGGCCGCGCGCCGGTATAGCTTTGCGGCACCCTCCAGGTCCTGCTCCAGCCCGACACCTTGTTCGGTTAAGACCCCGAGCAGATAGATCGCGACTGGAAGGTCGGCATCAGCGGCTCGGCGCAAAGCCTCAGCCATTTGCTGGCGGCGAGGAAGATCAGTGGCGACGCGAGCCAGCGAGAGCGCGTAGCCGAGATGGCCCTGCGGGCAGCCAGCGGTCGCAGACCGTTTGTAGAGCCGGTGGGCCCCTTCCAAGTCGCGCATGGATTCGGGGCCGCAAGTCAGAACATAGGCCAGCAGGGCCATGCCTTCGGCAGAACCGGCTCGGGTCGCGCGCTCCGCCCATTTTTTGGCGGTCTCGAAGTCCGGTTCGCCGGTCGTGTCGGCCATAAATAACGGATCGGCTTTGTTGTCCTGATCCGGGCTTTTTGCATTTGCTAGACCGCGAATGCATAACGCGCTCAGCAGGACCTGGGCTTCCACTGAGCCATCACGGGCGGCGCGTTCCAGCCAGCGCGCACCCTCCGAACGGCTCAGCGGTACGCCGGACCCCTGGAGATAGCACTGCGCGACCCGGTATTCTGCATCCGGGACACCAGCCTTGGCAGCTAGTGTGAGCAGCGCGAAGGCTTCAGGATGCCTGCCTTTTTCCGTCAGCCGAAGAGACCGACGTAGCGCGGCTTCGGGGGAGACCCGGCTGATCAGCCGGTCAACAACAAGCATGGGGAGCGCGCCTCTCGATGTAGCTTTGTGCTCGACCCAATCTGGTTACGGTTCACGCATTGCTTCTTGCGCGATCGGCAACATCAAGCCCAGCAAATAACCGAGCACCGTTCGCTTTCCGACTTTAATATCGGTGGCGACTGGCATGCCGGGAATGAGCTGAAATCCTCCTGGGACGTCGTGCAATGCCACCCGGTCGATTGCGATGCGGGCACGGTAGAATGGCTCGGTTGTCGTGGGGAGCACCGGTAGGGCGGTCGTAGGATTTCGAGCCTCGCTTTGGGCCGTGAAGCTGTCGGGGCTGATTACGCGAACCTTGCCCTCGGCCATGCCGTACTGTGAATATGGGAAAGTGTCGAACTTTATTGCCACGGGGTTCCCGATGTGGACGAAACCATTCTCACGTCCAAAAATATTAGCTTCAACCTCGAGCGGTGCATCGATCGGCACCAGCGTGATGAAAGGTTGGCCTGACTGCATCACCGAGCCGACCGACACTTTACTGACAGACTGCACGATCGCGTCGGACTCGCTGCGCAGCTCGACCAGCCGCTTCCGCAAGTTGGCTTTGCTCAAGAGCTCCCGTGCATCACTCAATTTGCTAGTGGCTTCGGACAAATGCTGCGAAATGTCCGCCCGCCAGCCCTGGACAAAAGAATCGCGCTCTGCGGTCAATGCGGCATAATCGCGCTTGGCTCCTTCTGCGCTCTGCGTTGCGTTCGCAAACGCGCGGCCCATTTCGGCGCGGTTATCAACGGCCAACAGTGTACTGAGTTTGCTACCGACTTCCTTTGCCTCGAGCTGCTTACGCATGCCCTCGATACGCTCGGCAACATCGAGGCGTTCACGATAGCCGACCTTATCGGATTCGGAGCGCGAGATCTTGGCGGTGAGCTCGTCCAATTTGTGCTGATAATTTTCTAGTCTAGAATCGAATTGGGCTAAGCGATGCCCATGAATGGCGGCCTGAAGCGCCCACTGCGGATCGAGGCCTGTATAAACGAACGCTTTGCCTTCGGCCTCCGCCTGCAATCGCGAAACTTCAGCTTCTAAATTCGAGACTTGCGCAGCCAGGGCCGATACGTCGGCGGATGCGAAGGTGGAATCGAGCCGGGCCAGAACCTCGCCGGCGCGAACTTTCTGACCTTCACGGACCTCGATGGAGCGGACGATGGCAGTCTCCAGGGGCTGCACCAGGATTGTCGCGGACTGAGAGACGACGATACCTCGGGCTTGCACGACGCGATCGATTGGAATTAGCCCCGCCACGGCAATCAGCGCAAAAACCATGCTCGTGATCATCCAGGTAATGCCGCGTGCTGAGCGTGGGATGGGCGCATTCGCGATGGCAGTCGAAGGCCATTGAAACTCCAGAACCGCGGGTAGGGTCGGGTCCTTGGGCTCTGATTTGCGCCATGGAGGAACGAGCGCCTTGGCTTTCACCGCCCGCAACAAAGCGCTCGGATGCGGTCCTCGCTCCCATGCCTTCGAGACTAAGGAGGGCACCCGCCGCAGTTGCTGCTCATCCAGAGGCCACTTCATTAGACACTGCTATGGGTGAGTGCTGGGGCCACGGCGATGTGCGGCCGGGGAGCTTCAAGGTGGCGGTGCTGCTGAGCCCAAAAGCGCTGATAGAGCGCGCAGCACGTGATCGCAAGAGCGAGGGTCCTTTCCAAGTCATTGTTCGCCCGTGTCGTAGGGAACCCAAATGAAGTCACGCGAGTTTATCCCCATGGTGGCGGGCTCGGCAGCCCTGCCGTGGGCCGGAATGCGACGAGGCGATGGTGTGATGGTTCTCGCAGAGATTCTTTCGCCTCCGATCGAAATGGCTCCCACGCTTCTTTCCGCGCCGATCGAGCTCGCCGGCGACTGGGGGCGTATGCTGCCGCACGCGGCAGCGCAGGTGGTTGAGCGCATGCGGCACGCGTGCCTCGACGGCGTGCGGCTCGTCTCCGATCGACAGCCCACGCGCCTGCGAGTTGACGAGCATATATCCGGCCCGCCGTTCATCTGGCTCCATCCCGACGGGAGTACGATGGCCTGGATCGTCGTCGACATTGGCGTGCAGGATTGGTCGAAACTCGCCTATCAGTTCGGCCATGAACTCGGTCATGTCATGGCCAACAGTTGGCAGCCACACGCCAAACCGAGACTTCCCTGCCAATGGTTGGAGGAAGCGCTGGTGGAGGCGTTCTCGCTTCGCGGTCTTGGTCGGCTCGCGGAAAGCTGGACGCAAAATCCGCCATTCCCCGGCGATAATGCATTCGGCGACGCGATCGCGAATTACTGCCAAGATATGCTGCAGCGCTATTCTGCACTCGCGGACAATCAGGGATTGAGCCGTGGCACATGGTTTGCAGATAACCGTAAAGAGATCGAATTGCCAGGACTCAATCAGTACGCGATGGCGGCCTGCCCTACTTTTCTGGCCGAGTTCGAACGCACTCCCTCGTGCGTCGAAGCCGTGGGAGCACTGAACCGCTGGCCCGATCGCACTGGCTTACCTATCGAAGACTACCTCCGCCAGTGGGAGGCGAGCTGTGTTGAACTCGGCACCTCGTTGGTGTTGCCGAAGCGGGTGAGGGAAACGCTGCAGATCGTCTAGCATCACCTTGGCTCGGACCGCTTGAAAATCGCGTATTCGATTGTTCCCTCGCTTCGTGGTGCGTTCCGTTACGGATGTTCGGCTTCATCTGAATTATGGATCGATATGTTGCTTGCGATCGTGCCGTTGCCATCGCTTTTGATCGTCATCAATCTGTTGACAGCGGGATCATCGATCGCGCAATGCGCTTCATTCCTCGGGATCGTAGGCCAGCAGTCCTCGCCGGCGGCCCAGGCGGAAACGGCGCCCCCTATCCCATGGTTTGCGGCGATCCAGCGCCTCAAGAGCAAACAGGATCTGGCCGGCTTGGCGCCAAAGGTTTGCTTCATATCGGCTTAGGCGGTCGAGTGCGTAGTTAGGCATATTGGCGAGAAGCAAAAAGCAACGCGCGAACTCTGTGGTAGGATTGAGCGATTTCCTGGCAGAGCCGAGCACGTCTTCGGCTTGATATGCGCTGCTAGGCGACGCTCGATCGGCGTCGTGGCTGCCTGAGCCGACCCGTTTAAGCAGGGCGACAACCTCTCGAGGGCGACTTTGGTTTGGCTGCATGAGCCCACGAAGGTGGTCAGCCTGAATGTCAAATAGCCCAGTTTCAATAGTCGTCGCGCGGCGCAGCCGCCATAGTACACTAGCCAGTCGCAGCACGAGTTCCCGCTCCACGGCCGACTCGGCATCGTAATCCGCGATTATGGCCGCTTCGAATGTCTTGTAGTCTTCAGCATCTTCCAGCGCACCGATCACCGTCTCCGCTGTGAGACCGTGACGCACGGCATTGCAGCGCGAGCGCTGCTTGCCCTCTTCTGTAGTCGGGCCAGTGCTTTTATGAGCATTGCGCCGGTTCGCCTCGATCTGCTTGAATGAAGTCATTGGGGGTCAATCGCGCCAACTGGCTTCGTTTTGCTATTCGGGCCCAGTTCAATCACCGGTCGCTCACGCTTCCGCATTTTTTCCAGTCGGCGCAGACGACAGCCGAGGAGGTCGCGCTTTCGTTGCCCATTTTTGGCCGCTGTTCTCGGCGGCGGATGCGTCCAGGCCGGAGCGCACGGACGGTAGTGGTTGGGATAACGCCAGCATTTTTCCACCTGCGGCTTCATCTCGGCAGTGGTGAGCATCGCGACGATGGCCCTGGCACAGCGGGACAGTGAACTCATCACTGAGCTTGCGGCTCAAGCGCATCTGTTGTATTCGCGGGCTGTCCCTGGCCGTCATCCGCCCGACTCTGCTGCCAAAGCCTGAGCGCGATTGGAACCGGATCGACGTTCAGCCGCCGCCACCATCCAAGCTCGTCCCCTGAGCGATGCAGCTCGCGGTGGTGCAGGCGGCAGACCGGGACCATGAATTCGTCGCTCACGCGGCGTCCAAGTGCGCGCGGCTGTGTAAACGTAAGGTGATGCGGATCCGACGGAAGACGGCCACACACCAGGCACGGCTGCCGGAGCACGAACTTTCGGTGGTGCTTATCGCGGAGGCGAACCACCTTACCCAAGCTGCGGACGGTGCCGCTGCCAAGCCGCTTTTTGGTCCTCGTTGCCGATTTCGGGACGGGGTGCGCGAGTACCGCGCTTTCATCAGCGACAGAATGAGGCAGCCTGGGAG
>Ga0207416_1005344_pt1 | contig 10290 bp, 9 predicted proteins | sample PaiPotPPM11metaG_FD_184107 | JGI IMG/M metagenome (GOLD analysis project Ga0207416, IMG submission 184107) | Iron sulfur acid spring bacterial and archeal communities from Banff, Canada, to study Microbial Dark Matter (Phase II) - Paint Pots PPM... ...
TTCCTGGCTCGTTGTTTTTGGCGCGGGCGTTTCAGGGAGCGCGACTCCGCTGGTCCCGGCTCCTGCGCGGGCTGTGGCGGGTTCAGTACTCACACTCTGCTCCTTCTGAGCGCCTCGCTTTTCTTTTATCTCAGCGCTACGAACTGGTGTAGCTGGCGTAGAAACTTTAGCTGTGGATAAACTCGCGCTTGCCGTAGCTGCGGGCCGATCAAAACGATAGCGGCGAGCAGGGCGAGCGGGCTGTTCCTCTACCTGAGGCTCCGTAGACGCGGGAGTCTCTTCAGCGGGCTGTTCTGTCACAGATTTCGGCTGTTCCGCAGGTCGGGTGGGTTCTTCTACTCTATGCCTGCCATAGCGAGGGGAACGCAGGCGAGTTGCCGGACGCAGCAAAGGAGAGACCGGACGCTCAGTTGACGGCGTAGGCGGCGTCAGAGTGGAGTTGGTTGCCTCAAAGGAATTGGTTGATAGCTGATCTGTCTCTGCCTGCGCCGGGTCGATCACTTGCGCGAGATCCTCAGCGGAAATCTCGGCAAGGACAACTGGCTCCTGGATCAGCTCGCTACCAGGGGTAAAAGTTATGTCAGAAGTTTCTGACTCATGCAGGAGCGCGCTAAAACGCTCCTCTGTCTGACGGAACTCCTCAATAAAATCAGTAAACGGGCGAATCGCCTCGTCATTAGAAGGAGTAGCGTCATCTAACGGGGCAGACTGCTCAACATCAGACGTCGTGGTAGTCTGTGCGGACGCATCAGGCTGCGCTTTCTGATCATCAGAGGCCAGAGCAGCAAATGGCTCATTCTGGCCTTCGCCCACAGTGGGCATTGCGTCTGTGGCAGCCGTTGCGTATAGAGTTTCTTGCGCGAGCGTTTCCACGTCTGAGGATTGTTCCCCAGCATTGGGAGGAGCACCCTCTGTTAAAGGCTGACCGGACGTTTCGGAAGCAGACGACTGCTCTCCGCCTGGCTTTTGCCAGTCGTTATTCTCTGAATGAGTATTTTCTGTTATCACTAAGGTCTCCAGTCTCAAAACGAACGGACCGGAGCGCAGGCACATGCCATCAGGCTATTGCCCTTGAGCCAGAGAGAATATTCAATTGAAGATGTCTCAGGCGAGTGTCGAAGACTCGCGCATCGTCTTATGCTTTCGCAACGGGTGTTCGGTTGGAGGCTAGAAGGACAGGCTCTCTTTTCTTTATCTCGCACAATACCTTCGCACACCATCTCTACTCCGCGCGGACAAATTAGCTTTGTACTCCGCGCAGGCGAACAGCTAGATCGCTGTCCCTTATCCAGATCGAGCAAACAGCTTGCCTGCTTGGATCAGAAGGCTCAATCACGCTTTTCATTCGCCCGCTTGGACCAGAAGCTTCCCACCGATCCGCGTTGTGCATACCCGGCGGCTTCCATCGCCGCCTTCTCAGTATTCTCGGACAGGCTATTTTTACGCTACTACGATCCGTCCGGTTTCCCATCTATGCCGTTGGTTTCTAGTCGTGTTGTACGCTACCAGTCAACGGCGGCAAACTGGTAGATACAGGGTTGGCAGACGAGTCCTGATGCTCGTTCATCTCGACCGACCGTAGCCGATCTGACACATTTCTATCCGCTTCTAGCGCCAATCCATCAGCAGAGAAAGACTTCGCGGTACTGCTTTTCAATGACTGGCTCGTTGCGCGCCACACATGAACGATCCGTTCGATCGCCGTGACATGCGACAAAACCGCCAGTAGCATCAACGCCCAGATAGTTGTGCCGGTTAATAATCCAAGGGCAAGAATAACGACACGTTCAGGGCGAGCCAGCAGTCCAGTCTTGCATTCCAGCCCCAGACCCTCGGCACGCGCTTTCGCGTAACTGACCATCAACGAACCGACCGCAGCCACGAAAACTAAAACGATCATCCACTGCTGCTCATTGGCCCAGGGCCACAAAGCCTCGTGCAAGCCCGGACGCTGTAAAGCGTAGAAGAGCAAGCCTCCCAGGATGATACTTTCGGAATAGCGATCGAGCGTAGAATCCAGAAACGCGCCAAAGGTAGTGGCAGCATTGCTGACGCGAGCCATAGCCCCATCTAACATGTCGAAAATGCCAGCAAACAGTACGAGCGCGCCCCCAGCGCGAATATGTCCAGACGCGATGACCAGCGCGGTCACAATGCTTAAGAGTAATCCCAGGATAGTCACCACATTTGGGTTAATCCCCAGCCGGGCCAGTGGCCGCACAATTGCAGCGACAAACTGGCGAGCGCTCTGCTGTATAAGTCTGCTAAACATGGCTCTATTGTATCACACTTTATCCATAAAACAAGCACGCGAAAACGTTCAAGGTGCGAGCCAGTTTTTCGCGTCTTCCTGGCTGAGACGAAGGGCGTCTCCATAAACTCGCGCTACACAATGCTTTTTCAGGCAACCCGCTCGCGCCGCCCGCGCCGTTCGCGAGCCATCCGCTCGATATTCACCACGCGCTGACTCTGTTTGCCCAGGTGATGCCCCGCCAGACGCAGGTAATCATGCATACCCCACATGCGACCTCCCGGCGCGGTTTCGCCCTTTTCAATAGCTCCGCGCACCTCCAACGCGGTCTGGCCAGCGAACCAGGTGCAGCCACTACCAATGGCGCTCAGGGTATGCGCGTCGCTGTTGCCCAGCTCCGGCCAGCCATACTGCTCGCGATTGCTCTGCATAGCCACCCGGTTTGCGTAAATGCCGCAGAAACTGGCATTCCATGTCTCAATGCCATCCAGCCAGACGCTCTCTGAAGCCTTGATGCGATCCAGCACGCGGCGCGGACAACTGTGACGGAAGATCTGATTCAAAGGATGAGCAACTACCGCCAGACCGCCCTGGGCATGGATCAGGTCAATGCTCTCCTCCATGCTTAAATGCGGGGGAATGCGCTTTTCAATAAACAGCGCCAGCAAATGTCCAGATTTGGTACTTACCTCTTCCCCAACGATAAAGTCAAAACGATACTTGCCTTTCGCCCAGAGATCACGCGCCCGCAGTGACCCTTCGACCACATCATGGTCGGTCAGTGCGATCACATCCAAATTGGTGCTCTCCTGGGCATAATTCAAAACTTGCTGAATGGTGCCAATTCCATCACTATACGTACTATGCATATGTAAATCAGCTCGCCCCAGCTTGCCCGCGTGATACGCCTGCTGCTGCGTCATCTGACGCCGCTTCTCTAACATAGCTGTACCAATTGTCGCATTACTCGCCAGGATGTCATCCGTTTTATGACCATTGTTCGTAATCATGCTGTTCTTTCTAGACGGGAAATCTCGTCCATTTCGCGGCGCGTACAAATGTAGCGCTCTCTTCCTTAGACATTCTTCAGATCAGCGGACTTTCATCTCCGCGTACCCACCTCTACCCCCGCCTCCCTTTTCCACATCGCTCTATCCACCCTTTTCGAAAAAGCTTACCATGCTTGTGTTAAGTTTCAAGCTTAAAGCAGTTTAAAATAGCACTGCATCATCTACGCTGGGGAATATTTTTAAAAAGCAATGTCTGTGCTGTTCCGCCCATGGCTGTGAGGCCACGTTCAACTTTCAGAACTCATCTCAGCCTCGATCAGCGCCGCCCCCACCGGCAGGGTTTCGATGAACGCGGTGGGGTCAGCCAGGTGCTCCAGGCGTCGCAGGCAGAAATGAAAGTAGTCAGTGTTGAGTGAACAGTAAACCTGGCGACCAACGCGCCGCGTCTCGGCCAGGCCCGCGCGTTTTAACTTGCGCAGGTGCCACGAGACCAAAGGCTGGCTCAAACCAAGTATCTCCGTCAGATCTGTCACGGTGATCTCTTTCTGCTTCGCCAGGTGATAGACCATCGAGAGGCGTGTCACCCCGGCTAGAGCCTTTACCGCCATCTTGAGATCTTTCCATTCATCCATCACATACTCACACTTCTCTTACATAAACAAAAATTTATCAAACCTTTGTTTATATATTAGCATCAGCAGTCTACCAAAAACAAGGATATAGGACATCTGGTACAAGCTGAGGCGGGATAAAGCGGGGAAGGCTGTGCTTGCGCGCCAAAAATTGGGGGATCGAGGGTGTTGCATCCTCAGGTGCTCTGTGTTATACTAACGCCATCAATCAAGCCCGTGTAGCTCAATGGCAGAGCAGCGCACTCTTAATGCGACGGTTAGAGGTTCGACTCCTCCCGCGGGCATTCCTCCTTCTCTCACTATTTCCAGAAAAATGTAGCGAAAAAGGCACAAACGGTGAAGCCGTTTGTGCCTTTTTCGCTACATTTTTCTGGAAATACAAAAACCGCCCGAATGGGCGGGTGAAACGGCGACGACCTATTTTCCCGTGGGGCTGCCCCCAGAGTATCATCGGAGCAGAAGAGCTTAACTACCGTGTTCGGGATGGGAACGGGTGTACCCTCTTCGCTACTGCCACCGGTTCGCCTGCACATGCAAGCGGTTTCTCTTGACACGCTGTATCCTATCAGACTTCGCTATTCCTGTCAAGGGGTTTTGCTGTGATTTTTTGGCTAACACAAATTTCGTCGCAAGGGATGCTGGGCGCGGCAAACTTGTCTTTTTTTTGCGCATCTTGACCTGTTGCCGTTCGTTAGAGATAATAGCAAACATATAAACATATCGATTATAGACAGAATACTGGAGGATGGTACTTCTCATGCAGATCCTGGAACACAAATGGCCGCCCAACACGGGCAGCCACTTTATATCTCGTACCCAACGAGGCATGCTCACCCTGGCACTGGCGCTGACCATACTGTTGGTGAGCGCGGCTTTTTACCAACTTCCTCAAGCCCACGCCGCCAGCAGTACCCCCATTATCCACTGGGACCCCAGCATGATTTACCACGGCCAGAACCACAACAATCCCTGGGGACCGGTCGGTGAGATCGCGGTAGTGCATGGCGAGGGCTTTACCGCGGGGCAACCATTGAAGCTGATCGTGGTGCCAGGCGATAGTAACAAAGACGCTACGAAGTGTCACCCAACTTCCTTTAGCAGCCCAAACAGTGCCGTGGTAGGCCAGGTCACGGTATCGTCATCTGGCAACTTCGACGCAACCTTCGCCTGGCCTGGCGCGCTTGGTCAGGCCAGCGCAAACGTGGAAGAGAGTATTTGCGCGCTCAGCACCACCAACAATTCTGTTGTCAGCTCGAATGATGATGGACCATTCACCGTCCTTAGTGGTACTAAACCATCATTCAACGTCTCCGCAACCAGCGCGACAGCTGGCAGTAGTATCACGGTCACGGGACAGAGCTGGGTACCACCGCAGCCATTGAGTATCACCATCGCCAATTGCGCGGACTGCGATCCAGGTAATAGCGGTGTGGCGAACGTAACAACTACTTCCACAGGACTCAATAGCGGGACGTTCAACATGAATATTCCCATTCCAGTCAGCGCCAATCCGGGCAGTTACGTCGTCAATGTCTCAACACAAAACGGCACGCTCGACGCGAACCGCCTCACAGGCGTTGGCGTGAAACAACTGGCGATTACAGCGCCGGTGGCGGCAACGCCCACAGCTACAGCCACGCCTTCTCCCTCGCCAAGCGTGACGGCAACAGCAAAACCCGCGACGAGCACAGTAGGTAACTCCAACAATGGCTCCTCTGGTAGTGGCAATGGACCGCTCATGCTCGTTCTGCTGGCAATCGCTGTGATAATCCTGGGAATCGGCGGCGTGCTCCTCTTTATGTACGCGCAGCGCCGCAAAGAGACACTCGCGGCATCCCCCTCTTCACCGCAGGACTTCTCGCCTCCAACGGGTGCTGGCCAGTTCAATCAATATGGCGCTCAGGGCAGTCCAATGACACCATTCCCGCCAGGGCAACCTATGAATACACCAGGACAATTTGATAACGCGCCCAATGGAGCTTTCTCTAACCAGAGCTGGCAGGATAACCAGCAGGTCAACGCTTTTGGGCAAAACCAACCTTTGCAGCAGGGGTACGCTATGCCAGGAGCGGGTATGTCTTCTGCCGATCGCACCTGTATACGCTGCGGCAGTCCGCTGGCACCGAACACGGCTGTTTGTGGCGTGTGTGGGATGCAGAATGCTCCCTATTCTGATCCCAACGCTCCAACGATAGCCTATTAAGAATTGTACAAAAAATGGAGGACCGACAATGCCGGTCCTCCATTTTTTGTACAATTCTTTAATCCAGGTAATCCTTGAGCTTGCGGCTGCGACTTGGGTGACGCAGTTTGCGCAGGGCCTTGGCCTCGATCTGACGGATGCGTTCGCGGGTTACATGGAACTCTTTGCCCACTTCTTCCAGCGTGCGACTACGACCATCATCCAGACCAAAGCGCAGTTGCAGTACCTTGCGCTCGCGTTCAGTCAGGCTGTCCAGCACATCCTCCACCTGCTCTTTCAGCAGTTGGTGGCTGGCCGCGTCAGCCGGGGCCAGCGCGGTGTGATCCTCGATAAAGTCGCCCAGGTGGCTATCCTCTTCCTCACCGATCGGCGTCTCCAGGCTCACCGGCTCCTGGCTGACCTTGATGATCTCGCGCACCTTTTCTGGAGTAATCTCCATCTGAGCGGCGATCTCCTCGGATGTGGGTTCGCGTCCCAGATCTTGTAGCAAGCGGCGGCTAATGCGGATCAGGCGGTTGATCGTCTCGACCATATGCACCGGGATACGAATGGTGCGAGCCTGGTCGGCGATCGCGCGCGTGATAGCCTGACGAATCCACCAGGTGGCATACGTACTGAACTTATAGCCCTTGGTGTAATCGAACTTCTCCACAGCACGAATCAGGCCAATATTCCCCTCCTGGATCAGGTCCAGCAGGCTCATACCACGGCCAATATATTTTTTCGCCACGCTCACGACCAGGCGCAAGTTCGCCTCTGTCAAACGACGCTGACCCTCTTCACCGTCTTCGACAATGCGATAGTTTCGGCTCGTCGCGGGTTTGAGCAACTCAGCCCGGCCACGTTCCATACGCTGAGCCAGACGCACCTCTTCTTCCGCAGAAAGCAGAGGCACGCGTCCGATCTCGCGCAAGTACATGCGTACAGGATCATCCAGGCTGCTCTCAAGGTCCGCAACTACGATTCCGAAGCCATCGTCCCATTTATTCTGGGCAACCTCTACATCTTCCGGTCCCGGCTCCCAGTCTACGGGTGGCTCTTTGGTTGGGTCCAAGGCATCCATAGTTTCTTCGTCCTGTAATTTAAACAAGTCAAAAGACCCAGGGACTTCAACGGAGGTCGCAAAACTCTCCTCTGCCGTCGCATGAGTATGACTGCCAATATCGCTACTATCGAACACAGCATCCTGCGCGCCTAAGGTTACCCTTTCATCAAACGCCTCCATTACAAACATCTCCCTCAGCGGGCCCGTGTTGATATCGACACGGTCATTGCCAACGATATCAAGCACCTCTTGTTCTTGATTTACCATTCTGAGCATCCCCCTTCAGAAAACAGGCGCTAGGATAAACGAATAAAAACGATCGATCCTGTCTCCTGATCCAAATTCAGTAATAAGATGATTTCACACACGCTCTACAAAGCTTTTTTTGGCAATGCACAGCTACCAGTTTTATCCGTGCAGGCGCATAGCCGAGTTTATAGTGAGTAACTCTCTCCTCACCACCATAAATTGATGCCGCAACAGACGTCCGGTTGCCACATCCCCCACTTCTTCAGCCTCTTTCAAGAGGTAACGTAATTCCGTCTCAGATTGTAACAAACGTGCCCGCTTTAGGCGGATTGCGCACTGCTTGATATCTTTGACTAAGCGCACATTTTCAGTGAATGACAGCGCCTCAACGCACTTGCGTACACGTCCTACTGTTTCCTGCAACGCGGCAGGCACAATTGTTTCCCAGGGTTGAGGTAAGGGGGAAGAACCACGTTGATACACTGAGTTGAGAATGCGGTACAACTCTCGCGTGTCTGTCCCAGCAAAGTCACCATCGTTTATTATACCACAAACATGCTCGCTTAACGTGGGATTTTGCAAGAGTAGCCCTAATAGGTAGTCCTCCAATTTTACCTTATTTCTCCCCACCCTGTCAAGTCCAAATGTTCTTACCTCTCGCTGCTGATCATCCCCTCCTTTTCCTCCATCGCCAATTTCTACGCCTTCGCTCGCTGCGTTTCTCCCAGCCTCTGACCCGGACCACCCACTTCTCCCACCCGCGCTGGGATGCTCAGTACGCCGTCCAGTGAAGTCAGCAATAACGCTGTTCGTCTGCTGCCCGCGCAGAACACGCTGTAACTCCTCGTTCAGGACGCGCTCGTCCATGCGGAGCATATGCGCCAGTTGTCGCAGGTAGGCATCGCGCTTGGCACGATCTGTGATCATGGCCACTACCGGCAACAGTCGTTTGGCCGCTTCCGCTTGCCCCGCAGCTTCGCGCAAGTTCAATCCGGAGGTACGCGCGCTAAAGTAGTAATCTACCAGGGGCAGCGGATGCTTGACCGCATGTTCCCAGATGGTGAGATCGCGTCTGATGACTTCGTCGGGATCTTCGCCTGCAGGTAACTGCAAGACGTTGATCTCGGCATCTACTTGCTCTTCCAGGCGAATGATGCCGCGTGGCTCCTGACGCCTGCGACCACGAGCTGCACCCTCGCGTCCTTCCGCTGGCATGGGCACCGGGACCACCGTACGATCAAAGCCCTTCAAGGCCTCCTGGATGCCGTGTTCAGTAGCCGCCTCACCTGCCGCGTCTGGATCAAGCGCCAGAGTCACCTGCCGGGTCAGCTTTTTCAGTTGTTGAATATGCTTCTCTGTAATCGCACTCCCAATACAGGCAACTGTCTGCTTTGTTCCGTACTGGTGGGCGATTACTGCGTCCACATATCCTTCAACAATAATAACCTGCTGCTCCTGCTTAATCGCCTCTCTGGCCATATCCAGGGCGTACAAGACGTTGTTTTTCTCAAAGAGCAGCGTCTGCGGTGAATTGAGATATTTGGGCTGGCCAACGCCCAGGACCCGTCCCCCAAAGCCGATCACTCTGCCGCGTGCATCGCGGATTGGAAAAACCAGACGATTGCGAAAGTAATCGTAGATTCCTCTCCCCTGTGCCTCACCCGGTTCACGTTCGCGCTCCCTTGCTAGCCCACCCTGAACTAGTTCATATTCAGTATAGCCCTGCGTCAGTAGATAGCTACTCAGAGCATCCCAACGCTCTGGCGCGTAACCCAGACTAAAGGCCAGCACCGATTCTGAGCTGATTCCCCGTTCTTGCAAATAGGCCCTGGCCCCGGAAGCTTCGCGTGAACGCAGGAGAGACTGGTGAAACCATAACAACGCGTCCTCGTTAAGCTTGCGCAGGCGATCTTTTTGCGCGTGGGTTTCACGCTCCGCCAGCGGATCTCTGCCAGAGCGGTCATCCACTGCAACCCCGGCTTTCTCCGCCAGGTAGAGCAGCGCGTCCCAAAACTCCACATTTTGCTGCTTTTCCACAAAGGTAAAGATATCCCCACCCTCATGGCAGCCAAAACAACGCCAGGTTTGGGATTCCACAAAGACATAAAATGACGGGGTGCGCTCGTTGTGGAAAGGGCAGTGACCTTTAAAAGATTTACCCGACTTCTGTAAGGCAACCACGAGCCCGATCTCTTCAACTAGATCTATTTTTGCCTTAATGGTTTCGATCAAGGATAACATGCGACACCTTTCAGCAAAAACATACGGTAACAGGGCATACGAAGGATGTCTGTTTGTCTCACACCTGATATAACGAGCTATGTAGTGGAAAGTTACGTTCCGATGCTGGGGTCCCCTGGTTGGATGTAAGGATACCCTTTCATCCTATTTCTTCCTACGAAAATTGAACACATTTGGATACCTATTTTCTTCCCAATTTTGAGGAAGTAGTGAAAATCTCTTTTTGGCCAGACAGGATCATACTATTGTAAATCACAGAAACTCAACATTTTTCCCGCAAGACAAGTTATCCACATATCCACAGTCCCTACGTAATAAACGACTATCTTTTTTTTCTTTTTTTTATAAAATAAATAATAAAGTCGTAGTAGTAGGGACTGTGGATATGTGGATAACCTCGTTTCTCCCACCCTCTGTCTTTCTCCCTCCCAGCCTGTGTACTGGCCTGAAACCCTTGTCGATAACTCTCTGTGTGCCAAAACCGGTGGATAACTAAAGGGAAAAATGGGGATAACCTTAGGGGAAATGGGGATAAGTTATCCACCGTGAAAAAAGTTATCCCCAGCAAGCTCAGCATGGGGATAACTTTATCCACATTTTGGGGATAACTTTCTGTGTACAATCCCCCGCGTATCCACAAGTTATCCCCCGTTTTGGAG
>Ga0207416_1005346_pt1 | contig 10287 bp, 11 predicted proteins | sample PaiPotPPM11metaG_FD_184107 | JGI IMG/M metagenome (GOLD analysis project Ga0207416, IMG submission 184107) | Iron sulfur acid spring bacterial and archeal communities from Banff, Canada, to study Microbial Dark Matter (Phase II) - Paint Pots PPM... ...
CGGGGGCGGGCGGCCGTCCCGGGCTGTCCGCCGCGGGGCTCGCCGACTCGGTCCGCGGCTGGCGGGCCGACCGCGCCGACAGGAAGGTGGCCTTAGCAAATGCCGCAGGGAGTGCCGGAAACCGTACCCGACGACGGGCTGACCACCAGGCAGCGCCGGAACCGGCCGCTGCTGATCGTGCACACCGGCCCGATGAAGGGCAAGTCCACCGCCGCGTTCGGCCTGGCGCTGCGCGGCTGGAACCAGGGCTGGAGCATCGGGGTGTACCAGTTCGTGAAAAGCGCGAAGTGGCGGGTCGGTGAGGAGGCCGCGTTCCGCGCGCTCGGCCGGCTCCACGAGGAGACCGGCGAGGGCGGCGCGGTCGCCTGGCACAAGATGGGCGAGGGCTGGTCCTGGATACAGCGCGGCGATCCGGAGGACCACGCCGCGAACGCCCGCGAGGGCTGGGCGCAGATCAAGCGCGACCTCACCGCGCAGCGGTTCGGCCTGTACGTGCTCGACGAGTTCACCTACCCGATGAAGTGGGGCTGGATCGACGTCGCCGACGTCGTGACCACGCTGAACGGGCGGCCCGGCCACCAGCACGTGGTGATCACCGGCAGGGACGCGCACGCCGACCTGGTCGACGCGGCGGACCTCGTCGTGGAGATGACGAAGGTCAAGCACCCGATGGACGCCGGGCAGAAGGGGCAGCGCGGCATCGAATGGTAGTCGCCCCATGCTAACGGTCCCGCGCGTCGTCATCGCCGCCCCCGGCAGCGGTCACGGCAAGACGTCCGTCGCGACGGGCCTGCTCGGCGCGCTCCGCCAGCGGGGACTCACGGTATCCCCGCACAAGGTCGGCCCCGACTACATCGACCCCGGCTACCACGCGCTCGCCGCGGGCAGGCCGGGCCGCAACCTCGACCCGTGGCTGGTCGGCGAGGGACGGATCGCGCCGATGTTCGCCCACGGGGCGCGCACGCCGGAACCGGCCGACGTCGCGGTCATCGAGGGCGTGATGGGATTGTTCGACGGTGTGGCTAACCGCAGTGTCTCCAGCCACGGGGATGACTTTGCCTCGACGGCGCACGTGGCGCGGCTGCTGAACGCGCCCGTCGTGCTCGTGGTCGACGCGAGCGGCGTCGGCGCGTCGGCCGCCGCGCTGCTGCACGGCTTCACGACCTGGGACCCGGGCACGCGCATCGGCGGAGTGATCTTCAACAAGGCCGGCTCGGCGCGTCACGAGGAACTGCTCCGCGAGGCGGCCGGCGCCGCCGGCGTCCCGGTGCTCGGCGTGCTGCGCCGCGCCGACCGGGTCGCTCTGCCCTCCCGTCACCTCGGGCTCATCCCGGCGGCGGAGCTCGGCGGCCAGGCCCTCGACGCGGTCGCCGCCCTGGCCGGAGTCGTCGCCGCCGGCGTCGACCTGGACGCGGTCCTGCGGCTCGCCCGCACCGCGGGACCGCTGCCCGGCACCGACGATCAAGATCCCTCTCCCGAACGACTTCAGCATCCTCTCCCCCGCCCCCGCATCGCCATCGCGGGCGGGCAGGCGTTCACGTTCGGCTACGCGGAGCACCCAGAGCTGCTCGCCGCCGCGGGCGCGGACGTGGTGACGTTCGACCCGCTGCGGGACGAGGGCCTGCCCGGCGACGTGGACGGCCTGGTCATCGGCGGCGGCTTTCCCGAGGAGCACGCGGCGGGCCTGTCGGCCAACGCGGCGCTGCGGGCGGAGGTCGCGTCGCTCGCGCGGGCGGGCGCCCCGGTGCTCGCCGAATGCGCGGGCCTGCTTTACCTGGCCCGGTCGCTCGACGGGCTCCCGATGTGCGGGGTGCTCGACGCCGACGCGGTCATGACGGGCAGGCTCACGCTCGGCTACCGTGACGCCGTCGCGGCCGCCGCGTCGCCGCTCGCCCCGGCCGGGACCCGCGTCCACGGGCACGAGTTCCATCGCACGGCGATCAAGCCCGCCGTGGACGGCGACGGAGGGGCGGACGACGCCCGGGGCGGGACGGCCGGCGCCTGGCACTGGCGGCAATCGGGAGCCTCTGTCACCGAGGGTTTCGTGCGGGGCGGGGTACACGCCTCGTACCTACACACTCACTGGGGCGGCGTCCACGGCGCGGCGGCCCGCGTCACGGCCGCCGCCCGGGACTACCGGCAAGCCAGGGCCCCGGGCAGGCGTTAGCCCTGGACAGTCGGGCGGATGGTGATATCGCCGATTTCGACGTCGTAAGGCTGCTCCACGGCGAAGGCGATGGCGCGGGCGACGGCTTCCGGCGGGATGGCGATCTCATCGGCGCGCTGCCGGATCTGCTCGCGGACCTCCGGGTTGTCGATGGAGTCGGCGAGCTCGGTGCGTACGAAGCCCGGCGACACCGTCGTCGTTCGCAGCACGCCGTCGGTCGATTCCTGCCGCAGGCCCTCAAGCAGGGTGCGGACGGCGTTCTTGGTCGCCGCGTAGACCGCCTGGGTGGGGACGATCTTCAGCCCGGCGGTGGACACCGTGGTCACCAGGTGGCCGCGGCCTTGCCGGCGGAACACCGGGAGCGCCGCGGCGATGCCGTGCAGCACGCCGCGGAGGTTGACGTCGATCATCGCCGCCCAGCCGTCGACGTCGAGGTCGCTCACGGGCCCGATCTTGCTGATGCCCGCGTTGCTCACCAGCACGTCGAGCCGCCCGAAGTCGGCGACGGCCGCGTCTACCAGGCGCTGCAGGTCCTCGGGGCGCGTGACGTCCGTGGCCCGGGTGACGGCGCGCCCGCCGCGGTCGCGGATCTCCTGCGCGACCTGGTTGAGCCTGCCGGCCCGGCGCGCACCGAGCGCGACGGCGGCGCCGCGTTCCGCGAGCAGGCGGGCGGTGGCCTCGCCGATGCCGCTGCTCGCTCCGGTGATGGCGACGACCTTGCCGCTGATGCCGGTCATGGGAACCTCCTCCGGTAAAATGGACACGTGTCCGCTTACTTGAAGAGCGTACCGGACACGTGTCCGCTTTGCTGACACCGCCTAGGGAGTGCGATGGAACGAGCCAGCCTCAGGGCCGACGCCGCGGGAAACCGCGCGCGGATCATCGCCGCCGCGCGCGCGGCGGTCGCGGGCGGCGATGAGGTCAGGCTCAACGCGATCGCCAGGCAGGCCGGCGTCGGCCAGGGCACGCTCTACCGTCACTTCCCGACCCGCGACGACCTGCTCGCCGAGGTCTACCGCGAGGACGTCGGCGAACTCGTCACGGCGGCGCCCGCCCTGCTCGACGCCCACGCGCCGTTTGCCGCGCTGGCCCGCTGGCTCGACCGGGTGGCCGATTACGCGCAGGTCAAGCGGGGCGTCTTCGCCGCCGTCGAGTCGGCGGTGTCGCAAGACCTCGCCGAGCACAGCCACGGCCCGATCGGCGAGGCGGTGACCTTGCTGCTCGACGCGGGCAAGGCCGAAGGGAGCGTCCGCCCGGATGTCGACGCCAGAGACGTCATCCTGCTCATCGGGTACCTGACCCGGCTTGAAGACAGCGAATGGGATACCAGGTCCAGGCACCTGCTTCAGGTCATCATGGACGGACTGCGCCCGACCCGAGCAGCGCGACCGACGCGCGGACCGCGGTCTCGGTGACGTCGCCGATCCGCCCGCCGTCCTCGACCGTGGTCGCCGCGAGCTCGCGCAGCGCGCCGAGCAGCATCACCGCGACTTCCCGCGACACGGGGCCGACGCCGGCCGCGCGCATCACCTCGGTGTCGCCGAGCGCCTGGATCATGCCGGCGAAGGCGTCCGTGGCCTCCCCACGGCAGCCGGGAAGGCCGAGCGAGGGCGCGTCGCGGATCCAGCTCAGCGTGACGGCGGGCTGCGACTCGGCGTAGGCCACCCAGGCCTCGACCGCCTGGCGCACCTGGTCACGCCAGGGCGCGCGCGGGTCGACCGCGGCCGCGATCCGGCGGACCATCTCGGCGTTGACGTCGGCGAGCAGCCCGGCGAAGCACTCTTCCCTGCTCGCGAACTGCTCGTAGAACGTGCGGCGGGAGGTGCGCGCGTGGCGGACGATGTCGGCGACCGTGGTGTCACGGTAGCCGCGCTCGACGATCGAGGCGGCAAGGCCGTCGACCAGCCGACGGCGGAAACCGCCCGGGTCGCTTAGTTCGCCGTCCGGGTCGCCGCCTGGGGGCGGCGTATGCCCCGCACTGGCCTGGCGCTGCGCAGTCGTCACGGCGATCACGCTACCTCACGTCGCTTCGGGTCCTTGCCGTCGCTGGTACGCCGATGTACCGTGACTCTGGTACGCTCACGTACCACAAGGCCGGAGAGGCTACGGCCCTGATGCGATGGAGGTGCAAGCGCGGTGCTTGCCTATGTGCTCACGCGGTACCGGCACCCGATGGAGCTGCGGGAGGTTCCCACGCCGGCGGCCGGACCTGGCGAGGTGCTCATCCGGGTGCGCGCCGCCGGGCTGAATCCGGCGGACTACAAGACCCGCGACGGAGTCGTACGGCTGTTCTGGCGGTACAAGTTGCCCGCGGTGGGAGGCAACGAGCTGGCGGGTGTGGTGGAGGCCGCTGGTGCCGGGGTCACCAGGTTCGCGGCCGGCGACCGGGTGTTCGCCCGCGTGGACCACGCGAAGATGGGCGCCTTCGCCGAGTATGCCGTGGTCGAGGAGAGCTTGGTCGGGAGGATGCCCGAGTCACTGGACTTCGCCGAGGCAGCCGGGCTGCCGCTGGCGGGGCTGACCGCGCTGCAGGGACTGCGCGACGAGCTGAAGCTCACTGCCGGCGACCGGGTGCTCATCACGGGCGGCGCAGGCGGCGTCGGCACGCTCGCCATCCAGCTGGCCGTGTGGCTGGGGGCGGCGGTGGCGGCCACCGCCTCGTCCCAGGGCGAGAAGCTGGTGCGCTCCCTCGGGGCCGAGACGGTCATCGACTACCAGAAGCAGAAGTTCAAGGACGTCCTGAGCGACTATGACGGCGCGTTCGACCTAGTCGGCGGCTCGGATCTGCGTGACTGCTTCGACGTGCTCAAACCGGGCGCCAAGACGGTCACCATCGCGGGCGTCCCCGAGCCGACGACCGCCCGCGTAGACCTCGGCCTCGGCCCGCTCTGGGGCGCCGCGGCCTGGGTGATCAGCGCCAGGATCCGCGGCCGGGCGCGGCGCCGGGGGGTCGGCTACCGGTGGATGCTCATGCATCCCGACGGGCATGACCTCGACCTGCTGGCCGGCCTGGTCGACGAGGGACGGCTGGTGCCGGTGACCGATAAGGTCTTCCCGTTCGAGCAGATCGCCGACGCCTTCGCCTACATCGAACGAGGCCGCGCCAAGGGGAAGGTCGTCGTCCGGCTCTGAGGCATCATCCCTGACGGCAGCGCGGAGACGTTCCCTCATGGCTTGCGGGCCACCACGCCGTAAACCGGGACGAGGCGGTCGAAGCCGTGGTCGGCGAGGCCGGGGCGCCACTCGGTGACGGGGACAAGGCCTGGCGGCACCAGGTCGAGGCCGGCCGTGAGGGCGGCGACCCCCTGGCGAGAGCGGAGCGTGATGGGCTGGGCGGGCATCAGCTTGTTCCACTGCCTGGCCGCGTCTTCCAGCGCCGGGTCGATGTCGCTCGCCAGGTGGTAGATCGCGACGTAGCTGCCGGACGGGACGGCGGCCATCAGCTCGGACACCACCGCGCCCGCCTCCGTGGAGTCCCAGACGTAGGCGAGCGTGAAGAGCAGCAAGACCGCGACCGGCCTGGTCAGGTCCAAGGTCTCGCTGGCGCCCGCCATGATCCCGCCCGGGTCGCGGACGTCCGCGTCGACATAGCCGACGGCACCGCCTGGCGCGGACTTCATCAGCGCCCTGGCGTGCGACAGCACCATGGGGTCGTTGTCCACGTACGCGATGCGGGACTCCGGCACGAGGGCCTGCGCGACCTCGTGGGTACTGCCCACGAGGGGAAGGGCGGTGCCGATGTCGAGGAACTGCCTGATGCCGGCCCCGACGACCAGGAAGCGCAGCACGCGCTGCTGGAACCCGCGCACGGCAGGCGCGATGTCGATGATCACGGGCGCCGTCGCGGCCAGCGCCCGCGCGGCCCTGCGGTCGGCCTCGAAGTTGTTCTGGCCGCCGTACAGGTAGTCCGCGACGCGCGCCGCGTTCGGCACCGTGGTGGTGATGAGCGCGGCTTTCGCCCGGCGCGTCGCGTCGTCCTCCCCCCACTCGTCTGCCATGCCAACAAGTATGCGACAACCGGGGCCGCCTAGGCGGCCGGCCCGGCCAGCACGCTAGGACAATGTAACGACCGCGGGCAGGTGCCCGGCCGCACGCCATATCCTCAACTGGTGGGAACCGCCAGCTATCCGATCGACAGAGACACGGTCGCCGCGCGGATGGCTGGTTTCCCGCGCGTCGCCGCGGACCGGGCGGACCTGAAGCAGGCGGCGGTGGCGGTCTGCGTCGTCGTTCGCAAGGGGCAGCCGTGCCTACTGCTAACCCGCCGCGCGGCGGGGCTGCGGGCGCACGCCGGCCAGTGGGCGCTGCCCGGCGGGCGGCGGGACGGCGGCGAGACGGCGGTCGACGGCGCGCTGCGTGAACTGGCGGAGGAAGTGGGTCTCGAGCTCGGTCCCGGCTCGGTCATCGGGCTGCTCGACGACTACGTGACCCGCTCCGGGTACGTCATGACGCCGGTGGTCTGCTGGGCCGGGCCGACGGGACAGCTGGCGGGCAGCGAGGCCGAGGTCGCTTCCCTGCACGAGGTGCCCGTCACCGACCTGGACGTGGACCCGAGGGTCATCTTCATACCCGAGTCCGCCGCCCCGGTCATCCAGCTCCCGCTGCTCGGCGGCTACCTGCACGCGCCGACCGCCGCGGTCGTCCACCAGTTCTGCCGCATCGCCTGCCGCGGCGAAGTCCTCCGGGTCGCCCACTACGAGCAGCCGGTCTTCGCCTGGCGCTGACTGCCTTTGGCTCGGGCGCCCCGCTGCCGGGTCGGCGGCAGCCCCTGGCTCCCTTTCTTAAACACCGACAGGGGGCTGTCGCCGCGGCCAGGAAGAGTGGCTGTCACGGGAACGGATCCCGTGACAGACACCAGGAGGCTGGCATGGCGGGTTACAACGGCATCGCTTGGTTCGAGATCGGCACGGACAACCCGGCGAGCGCGGAGAAGTTCTACGGTGAGGTCTTCGGCTGGACCGTCGGGCACGGTGACGGCGACGCCCCTGGCTACCAGATGGTCACGGCGGGCGACGGCCCGGGGCTGCATGCGGGCGGCCTATTCGACACCGGCGGCGAACTGCCCGGGTACGCCGTGTTCGGAGTGCTGGTCGCGGACGTTGCCGAGGCCTGCCGGCGGGTCGAGGCGGCGGGCGGCCGCGTCCACCGCGCCCCGCAGGTCACCCCCGCCGGAATAACGTTCGCCCACCTGCTCGACCCGGCGGGCAACCAGTTCGAGGTGTTCACGATGCCGCCAGGACAGGACTGACCCGCCGTCCGGGGCCGCGTCCGCGACGGCGCGGCCCCGGGGGTCAGGGCCCGCCGGTCCGGGCCCGGTGGTCGGGCCCGGCAGTCAGTCAAGGGCTAGGGGCCGCAGCTTGTCGGGCGGAATGTCGAGGTCCTCGCCGCGCAACAGGCGCGGCGGCGGCACTTGCGCGGTGACGGTGACCGCGACGATCCTGTCGGTGCGGAACGCGCGGACCGCCTCGCGAAGCCGGCACCAGGCGAGCAGGTACCAGCGCTCGGCCATGCCCACGTACCCGAGCGGCTCGACATCCCTGCGGGTGACGAGGCCGTGCCGGTCGGTGTACCCGATCCGGAGCACCCGCCCCGCCGCCAGAGCGTCCGTGATCACAGCGGGCACCGGCGGCGGTTCCGTGCCGCCCACCAGGTAGACCCGCGCCGCCAGGTCACGAGCGGCCTCGGCGTCGTCCTTGCGCATCACGGCGAGCACCTTCCGCAGCGCCGCCGCGCCGTCCTGGCCAAACGGTGTCCCCGCCACGTGCCGCAGCGCCACCGCCAGCGCCATGGCCTCGCCCGGGGTGAAGTTCACCGGCGGCAGCGTGCGGTCCTTGTCCAGGCAGTAGCCGCCGGCCCGCCCCGCCTCGGCCCAGACCGGCACGCCGGACTGCTGCAGCGCACTGATATCCCGTTCGATCGTCCGGGCGCTGACCTCGAACCGGCCCGCCAGCCAGCGCGCGGTCCGGGGCCGCGGCGCGACGGCTCGCAGTTCCTCGACGAGTGCGTACAGCCGATCGGTCCGGTTCATTGGTAGTCAGGGGCGCGGTGCCGTGCTGGCCCGTTTCCCCATCCCCCTTTCAATCCGTACGTGCGGTTTTCCCGCATACGGCTTACCGATGATCTTCTTGACATGGTTACGCTGCCCTCGGATAGCGGATAGTCCCGCGGAGCCGGTAGAGCCCGTGCCCGTTGAACCAGTCTTCCGTCCACGCCCTGGCCTGCCCGGCTCGCAGGTTGCGGCCCCGCTTCTTAGTCATCAGCCTGCGGAGCCGCCATACCACGTAGTCGTCGGCCTGGCGGAACTTCACGGCGGCGTTCCCGGTGCGGAAGTAGTTTCCCCAGCCGCGCAGGACGGGGTTCAGGTCCGCGATCACCTCGCGGATGTCCGCCCCGACGCGGTTACTGCCGGTGCGGGCGCGGACTTTCTCCCGGAACCGCTTCATCGCCCGCTGCGAGGGCCAGCGGTGCAGGTAATAGCGGACGGTCCGCTTCTGCACCCACAGGCGTCCCGACATGCGGGCACGGAAATGGCACCCGAGGAAGTCCAGTCCCTCCCGGCCTTCCCTGAGATCGACTACCTTCGTCTTACCCGGGTGCAGCCGCAGCCCCAGCTCGCCGAGGATCTCCTCCACGGCGTCCAGGGCCGCCCTGGCCTGCGCCGCGCTGCGGCACAGCACCACGCCGTCATCGGCGTAGCGCACCAGTTCGCCCACGTTCCTGCGGGCTAGCTCGCGGTCCAGGACGTGCAGGTAAATGTTGGCCAGCAACGGGGAAATGACCCCGCCCTGAGGAGTCCCGGCGACCGTCCGCTCAAGACTCCCGTCCGCCGTCATCACACCCGCTTGCAGCCACAGGCGGACCAGCTTCAGCACCCTGCGGTCCGACACCCGCTTCCCCACCTCAGCGAGCAGCCTCTCGTGGTCGATCTCGCCGAAGAAGCTGCGGATGTCGAACTCCACGACGAAGTGACAGCCCGCGATGAACCCGGTTCTCAGCCGCTCCATCGCCTGCACGGCCGACCGCTTCGGCCTGAACCCGAACGAGCACGGAAGGAAATCCGCCTCGAACACCGGCTCCAGCACCAGCTTCGCGGCCTGCTGCGCCACCCTGTCGCGGACCGTTGGTATGCCCAGCGGCCGCTTGCCGCCATCAGGTTTCGGGATGTCCACGCGCCTGGCGGGCGCGGGACGGTACGTGCCCTCGCGCAGGTCACGCTGAAGCTCAGCCAGAAGCCGCTGAACCCCGTACACCTCCTGCACATACGCCAGGGTGACGCGATCCACCCCGGCGGCCCCGCGGTTCTTCCGGACCCGCTCCCACGCCTCCCACAGGACGTCACCCCTGTGAACACGGTCATACAGGGCATGGAAACGCCGCTCCGGGGACTGCTTGGCCGCAGCCCATAGCTTCCCTTGAAGTTCTCGCACGTTCACGGGATCCGCCCGCACCAAACCGGGAGCCGGCGGCGGCACGAGACCCGCTACGGCAGGCGATAGCCCGCCGGGGTGGTTGGACCGGGAAGCCCCGGTCATGCCCTGGCGCTTACCCTCGCCTGAAGCGCGATCAAAGTGAGGGCCCTTCCCTCCCGGCGCGTTATCATTCACGCCGATCAGCGGTACTACGGCCCCCTCGGACTCCCGCTGCACTCCAGGCGCTTTCACCATCGGCTTATGCACCTGCCCTTTGCCCGACGCGGGCAGGCAGACGGGCCTCTCCTGTTCCGGCCCAGACTTTGCGCACGTGCCGCCCTCCATACCCCGGGAGGACCCGGCAGGCTGACCCCGGAACAGGGCCCGCCGGGCATGGCCTTCGCCGTGACGTGACCGGCTCGGCTCCCCCATCGTGAGTGTGACGAGGCTGCAAGGTTCGCTTAACGCTGCGGCCCGCGCGCTTGCTCCCTCCAAAGAGGCTCTCGACGCCCCGCTCAGCCCGCCGCCTCTCAGCGACGAACCGGGGCCTGCTACCGGGCACTCCGGTGCCTACCCGGACGGGACTCTCACCCGCCAGCCTGGGCCAGCTTTCAGGACGCAACACGCCATCACCATAGGAGCCGCCTACGACATTCCGGCCAGGGTCGCGCTCGACGGCCCGCCCGTCGACGGCCCGCCCGGCGTTGGGCC
>Ga0207416_1005348_pt1 | contig 10284 bp, 10 predicted proteins | sample PaiPotPPM11metaG_FD_184107 | JGI IMG/M metagenome (GOLD analysis project Ga0207416, IMG submission 184107) | Iron sulfur acid spring bacterial and archeal communities from Banff, Canada, to study Microbial Dark Matter (Phase II) - Paint Pots PPM... ...
CGGCAATAGAATGGCATTACAGCGCACGCGAACTCTGCCGCATGATCGGCCGCGTCAGCAACCTTCCGCTTATGTCCATCAATCCTGGCGTCGCCGATCCGGCCGCGTTTCGACACGTAGCGTTCAAGGGCGGCTCCGACGTGGGGATTATCAATCTGACGACGATGGTGACGACGCTGCGAGGCTCGCGCATCTGTTTTTCCGCGTCCCTCAACGATCCGGCCCACGCGGTCAACGAGTTGGGATTCGAAACTGCCTACGCTACGGTGCTGCACTACATCGCCGGCTTCTGAGCCGCAGGGCAAAATGCCGAGGGCCGCTCATTGATTGATCCTCGGTGCGAAACGTGCTATGGGCCGCGGGTAAAAAATAGCGGGGGCGGCATGACAAAGGCGCTTGAGACCCCTCCACGCGATGAACGGTGCTTGGTGCTCCTTACTTGTTCCCGCGTCGCTCTCTGAAAATGCCGGGCTGGGATATGTGGCGGGTGGAAGCTTGCTGGGTATAGGGGGCGTATGCCGGAAAAGCCGAGATTGTATGACTGGTTCACCGAGGCGCGCGTAACCTATTGGATCAAGGTGCTGCTGCTGGTCATTCTGGCGATGTACCTGCTCGGCAGCGTTCTAACGTTCTTCGCGCGCATAGGGTCGATTGCGGTGGTGCTTATCGCATCGATTTTCTTCGCATACCTGCTTTATCCGACGGTCCGGTTTCTCAATCGGCGGCTCTCGCTAATAGCATCCATTCTCATCGTCTACAGCTTTTTGCTGGTCCTCGCAGTCCTAGGCATCTGGTTCGTGGTACCGGCGCTGGCGAATGAAATAGCGCATCTAGTGCGAGCTTACCCGAGTGGCGTTGCAAATTTTAGAGCCCAAGTTGAAAATCCATCCTCGCCTATTTTTGGCCACTTTCCCGGCTGGATGCGGAACTATATTGCCGATGCTCCGCTACAGATGCAAACGTGGATCCGCATACACACGTACAACGCGGCGATGGGCGCGTTGGCGCTCCTTGCGGGTACGGTGACGGCCGTCGCCGCCGTCGTCATCGTCCCGGTCATCTCAGCCTACCTGCTGATGGACTCTGAAAATCTCAAACGCTACTTCATTGCGATGATTCCCCGCAGTGGGCGAGAGCGATCGCTCGGCATTCTTTCCGAATTGGAACAAGTCATAGGCGGCTTTATTCGTGGCCAAATTTTGGTCGGTGCCTCCGTCGGCGTATTAATCACGGTGATGCTGCTGATCATGCACGTTCACTACGCCGTGCTCATCGGCCTAAGTGCTGCAGTATTGGACATCGTACCCTATGTAGGTGCGGTCGTTGCGTTTATTCCAGCGGTTCTGCTGGCGCTCTTCAATAACGGCTTAACAAATGCGTTAATCGTTGCGGCGCTTTTTGTTGCAATTTTTGAAATCGAAGGCCACTTCATAGCTCCAAACATTGTCAGTAAGACGGTTTCGCTAAGCCCTCTGGCGGTGGTTTTGGCCATTCTTATCGGCGGCGAACTCTTGGGCGTCGTCGGAATGTTTATTGCGGTACCGGTGGCTGGGATGCTACGCGTTCTCGCATTTCAGATCATGCCGCGCAAGGCCAGCGTCGCCGAGGCGCAGCCCGCGCTAACCGAAGAAGCGCGCCACCCCGAGCCCGAAGGGCTGTGATAAGTTCGGCGAGCGCTGCTTGACAATCGCTCATTGAGCCGTTAGCGTCCTATCCATGTATAAACGGATTTTTGCGATCGTGGTCGCTATAATCGCGGTGCTGACCCTTTCGCCTTCGCCCGTTCGCGCCGCGGACGGTCTCCACGTGGTTTCTTCGTTTTCCTCGAGTAATGCGAAGCTCGTCGTGGCAAACTATACCGAGGGCGCCGAAGTCATCGGCCTTATCGCCGTCACCACCCCTTCGCAGACCTTCACCTATAGTTTTGCAAAGAGCGATCTCAATACACTCTTGGGGCTCTGGGAAAAAGCTCGGCACGCGAGCGCGCAAAAATACGTCGCTTCGGGCTCCATGGCGGAGACGGACACGCATGCGCTCGACGTCCTATTGCTTGCCGGCGGCCCGACGGTGCGCATCTCGATTGCCGATCCGGTCGACGGATTGGGCTCGTTCGATCTCTCGCGCAACGACTACAGTGCGTTCGACAGCGCTCTCAATAAAGCAGCCGCAGCCGTAACGAATTAGCCGGTCTAACGCGTTACTCGGCTTCCGGCCAGAGTGCGGCGGCCGGCATGCGCGGCACGCGGCTGGGGTACGTGCCCCCCGGGTGGCTTTTCTTGAATTCGTGGCACAGAACGGCGAGGTATTCGAAGTTTTCGAATAGCGCGATATTGTGACTAATGTGACGTCGATTGACGATCCACGGCGCCAGCCGGTCCCAGCTGTTGCGAATCGCCTCACCCCACATGTCGAAAGTAATCGCGCGGCCGATTGCGCCGTTCTTCACGAACACGCCGAGGCTCTCGAAGAATGTGGCGACGGTTCGCGCTTGCTCGAATTCCTGCGGAAGCGGGACGCCGAGCATCTTGCGCCGCATTTCCGGATCTTCGCAGAGCTTCGGTAATTCGCGCAACACGTAGATCAGCGCCGCATGGAAGACGGGCGATTCGATCGTTTCGCGAATCTCCGTCAGCGCGACGATCTGATTTGCGTTGCGCATATGCCGCATCTGCAATAAGGCCGCAATCGCCGACGCCGCGACCAAAAACAAGGTCGCGATCGAGGCGAGCGCACCGAGCCATTCAGGACTCATGAGCCGCCCGTTCTCGCGGTCGCACTATCCGCCGGCCAATGCGCCGACGACGAGCAACGGCTCCGACCCGTTGGCGACGGCGACGGGCAGCAGTGCGTCGGGCGACTCGTGAGATAGATCGCGTTCGCAGGCAAAGAATCGCACGTACGCACGGCGTTGAAACGTATGTTGGTCGCGAATGGTCCCGCGCAACATCGGATACGCTGCTTCCAGCGCATCCAAGACGTTCCGCACCGACGCGTCGCCGGCGATATCGAGCCTCGTCTCTCCTTCGATGCGCGCGAGCGCTCGGAGATTCGCAGGAAGCACGACACGAATCATGCGAGTGTCTGTACCTCGACCGAGAGCACCGGCGGCAAATCGCGAACGATCGCTTCCCAATGCTCCCCGGCATCGGGTGAGGCGTACACCTGGCCGCCCGTCGTGCCGAAATAGATGCCGCAGCTATCGAGCGAATCGACGGCCATCGCGTCGCGGAGCACGTTTACGTAACAGTCGCTCTGCGGTAACCCGTTGGTCAGCGCTTCCCATTCGTCGCCGCCCGTGCGGCTGCGGTAGACGCGAAGCTTGCCGTCGAGCGGAAAGTGCTGTGAATCGCTCTTGATCGGCACCACGTACACCGTATTGGGTTCGTGCGCGTGGAGATCGATCGGAAAGCCGAAGTCGGTCGGCAGATTACCGCTCACCTCATGCCAATCGTCGCCGCCGTTATCGCTGCGCATCACGTCCCAGTGTTTTTGCATGAACAGCACGTTCGGGCGTTGCGCGTGCTGGGCGATGCGGTGGACGCAATGGCCGACTTCGGCGGTTGGATCGGGATTGTACTCGGATCGAAGGCCGCGATTGATCGGCTTCCAAGTCGTTCCGCCGTCGTCGCTGCGAAACGCCCCGGCGGCGGAGATCGCCACGAAGATGCGCTGTGGATTACTCGGGTCGAGGAGGATCGTGTGCAGGCACATGCCGCCTGCGCCCGGCTGCCAGGACGCGCCGCTGTTGTGCTTTCGTAGTCCCGAAAGTTCGTGCCAATTCGTGCCGCCGTCGGTCGAGCGAAAGAGCGCCGCATCCTCGACCCCCGCGTACACCGTATCCGGGTCTTGCAGCGACGGTTCCAGATGCCATACGCGCGCGAATTCCCACGGGTGGGGCGTACCGTCATACCACTGGTGCGTCCCGGGAATGCCGTCGTACGCGAAGGCGTTCCCGACCGGCTCCCAGGTGGCGCCGCCGTCGTTGGAACGTTGGACGACCTGGCCGAACCAACTGCTGCTCTGCGAAGCATACAGCCGCTGGGGACCGGCCGGTGAGCCCTTCATGTGGTAGATTTCCCAGCCTGGGAAGTGCGGCCCGTCGATCTTCCAGCGCTCGCGCTTGCCGTCGGCGGTTAAGACGAATGCGCCCTTGCGCGTCCCTACCAGCACTCGAACTCCGCTCATAGCTCGTCCCCTCCAAGCGTGTTATCCGGGCACCTGGTTTTCACGCTCGGAGAAATTACTCCGCCCGCGGCTGTATCAGCGGTGTAAAGGGGTAGGCGCGCTCATCGCGACATTGGCCACGATTTCGTACGAGCGCAGGCGCGCGGCGTGGTCGTAGATTTGTCCGGCGATCATCAGTTCGTCGACGCCCGTCGATTCCACGAAGGCGGCGATGCCGCGCTGAACCGTCGCCGGCGAACCCGCGACGGCGTACATCATCGTGTGCTCCAAGCCCGCTTGTTCCATCGGCGACCACGCACCGCCGGTCGAATCGAGCGGGGGCTGCAACAGTCCCGGCGTTCCGCGGCGCAGGTTGATGAATTGCTGTTGCATCGAGGTCGAAAGGCGGCGCGCTTCTTCATCGGTTTCGGCGGCGAAGACGCTGATGCACGCCATGGCATAGGGTTTAGCGAGGTCAGGCGACGGCTGGAAGCGGCTGCGATAGATCGCGAGCGCCTGCATCAGTAAATCGGGCGCGAAGTGCGACGCAAATGCGAACGGCAGGCCGAGGGCCGCCGCCAACTGCGCGCTAAACAGGCTCGATCCCAGCAGCCAGATGGGGACGTCGAGCCCGGCACCTGGTACGGCGCGAATCGCTTGCCCCGGCTGTTCCGGCTCAAAATACTCGCGCAGCTCGAGGACGTCGTTCGGAAAGCGCTCGGCGCTATCGTTCAGCTCGCGGCGCAGCGCCCCGGCCGTGCGCTGGTCGGTTCCGGGCGCCCGGCCGAGGCCGAGATCGATCCGTCCGGGGTAGAGCGAGGCCAACGTGCCAAACTGCTCGGCAATCACCAAGGGGGCATGGTTGGGTAGCATAACGCCGCCGGAGCCGACGCGGATCGTCGTGGTGCCCCCGGCGATATAGCCGATGACGACCGAGGTCGCCGCGCTCGCGATCCCGGGCATATTGTGGTGCTCGGCCAGCCAGTAACGATGGTAGCCCCAGGCTTCGGCGTGCTGCGCGAGGCTCAGCGAGTTGTGGAAGGCGTCGGCGGGTGTCTTACCCTCGGTGACGGGAGCCAGATCGAGGACGGAAATCGGGATCACGTTACAAATGAACCCGCGGCCTCCAACGGGCGTTGCGCTTCTTTAACCAAATGCACAAAGGCACGGCTTCGGTGTTGTGTAAGCGTCCAGGGACCCATCCGGCAATCGAAGGAGAACGAGGCTATACCATGACCGAACTGCGCGATTTTCTCATGCTCACGTACGCCGAGCTAGAGGAGCTGAATCTTAAGGCCAAGCGGCAACGCGCCGAGCGTGTGCCCGCGGAACAGATCCAGAAAGAGCGGCTAAAGTACCTCGCAGACGAGCCTCGGATCAAAGCCGTTACCGTCCTGTTCACCGACCTTGAAGGCCGGCTGCACATGCTGGACTACGACAAGAAATTTCTGCTGAAGAACAGCGATAACCTCACGTTCGACGGCTCGTCGATCCGCGGGTTTACGCCTCAGCGCGAAAGCGATCTGCGCCTGTACCTCGATTGGGCCGCGTTCTATTGGGCTCCGGCCGACGTGTTCGGCCCCGGCAAAGTGCTTGTCTTCGGCGACGTGATCGATCGCGACGGGTCGCCGTTTGCCGGCGACGTGCGCGGCCGTCTCAAGCGCCTCTCGACAAAATATTACGAAAAGGACGGCTACACGCTCGCCGCTGCGAACGAAATCGAGGGCTTTCTCTTTCAGGGCCTCGATGCCGAGCGCCGTTACCACGAAACCGGCAAGTTCGAATACGTCAACACCGGCGGTTATTATCATTCGCTGCCGGGCGATCCGCTGCGAACCTTCATCGATACGGTTGCCGAAGTGCAGCGCGCGATGGGGTTTGAGAACGAAAAAGATCATCCCGAAGTCGCGCCCTCGCAGTTCGAAATCAATTACAGCTACGGCGAGGTCGTTGCCGCGGCCGATCAAATCCAGCTCTATAAACTCATCTGTCGCCAAGTCGCCACGCGCCTGGGCATGACGGTGAGCTTCCTGCCCAAACCGGTCGTCGGAGTGAACGGCAGCGGCATGCACACCAACGTCTCGGTGAGCAAAGCGGGGAAGAATCTTTTTTGGGATGCGAAGGGCGAGGAGCAGCTCAGCCCGTTTGCATGGAAGTTCGTCGATCGCATTCTGACGCACGGCAGCGATGTGTGTTTGATGCTCAACGCGAGCGTCAACGCCTATCGCCGTCTCGACCCGCACTTCGAAGCGCCCAATCAAATCAAGGCCTCCGCGGTAGACCGCGGCTCGATGGTGCGCATCCCGATCGGCAACGAGCGGAGCGCCCGCGTCGAGGTGCGGAGCGTCGGGCCGGACGCGAACCCCTACATGGTGATGCTCGCGGTCTTTCAAACGGGGCTCGAAGGCACGATCGGCAAAATCAAAAACCTCCGCCAAGCCGAGCGGTATTTGCCCGACAACATCTACGATGCGTTAGCCGATTTCCGCAATTCGGAATGGACGACGGCCTTGCTGGGCGAGGACGTGAAAAAGCGCTATGCCGAACTCAAACAGGCGAGTGCCGATCGTTGCGCGCGCTTGCTCGGGACGTTCGTGAAAGCGCAAGAAGTGCAGTACCACCACGAAGTCTACAACCAGTATCTCTGGAATCTGTTCTAGGCGCGGAAGGCGGTGAGTCCTAAGTCCCGGCTTTACGAAACGATTACGTTGGGAGTATGACTGCGGGCGAGCGAGCGGCCGATGAACGTTATGAGCCAGTAAATTTCTCTTAAAGAGCAGGCCATAATTATGTCATGGATTTCCTCCTCGCCCCAGGCGAACGTTAAGAACGAACAGCAGAAGGAGTCCGAACCCACAACCGGTAGCATCGTATTAGAACACGAGACTACGGTCCATTCCCGGAACGTTTCCGGCGCGAGCGCAACCGTCGAACATATCACCTCGTCGCAATGCCGCCTACGGACGGTGGCGTTGTTCGTCCGTAACGATACTGTGGAGTTCGAATTCGGTATCCCCGGGCGTCCGTCGGCGCGGGCGATCGGCCGCGTCATCTCCCGCGTTCCGGCGGGCCAGCGCTTCTCATACATCGTCATGCTCGATCAGATGAGCGCGGCCCAGACCGATGCGCTGGCGCGGGCCATTTCCGACGTCTATCGCCGCTATGCACTCTCTCGCTCGCTCGAGCGCCACGTCGCCAACCTTCCCACGACCGATCGTGCCCGTTCCGACGTTCGGGTGGTATCGCCGATCGCGGTGCAGTATCGGGCGGATAAGGGTGAGTTGCTGCCGGGCAAAGCCGGCGACATTTCCGGCGGAGGCCTCTCGCTGATCTGCCAGTCGAGCTTACTTCTCGGCATGTTCGTAGAGCTGCGCTTCACGCTCCCATCCGACGTATTGCAGGTCTATCCGGAGGAGACGATCGCCTTCGACCTGCACTCGGCGAGCTTCAAGGGGGCCGGCCGCGCCGACCTCCGCAGACCCTTTGAACTCATGGTCCTTCGGGCTCGCGTCGTGTCGAGAAACGTCGTCGGGAGCGGCGTCCAAAGTTACGGACTCTCGTTTTACGGGATAGACGGGTTCACGCGCGAGGAGATCGCGCGGTACGTCCACGCCGTTCAATTGAGCAAACGTCGCAAATAAGCAGGAGCGGCTCCACCCAATGCGAACATACGTTCGGGTGTGTGGAGTCCCCAATCCCGCGATTCTGCTCCTTCGGGGGTGGAATCTGCGGGGTAACCATGATACTATCTGCCCTGTTGCCTGGGGCCCGGTTCCCGGGCACCTAGCATATAAATCCGGCTGTGGCCGGTCGTCGCGCCGAATCCGCGGGGTGACGTGGCTAGGACTACACGCTCAAGCCTGGGCGCTGTGGTCGTCAACCACCTAGTCGAAAGGACAACTGAACGTGGCACCCAAGGCAGCCAGCAAAACTAAGCGTTCGCCGAAAGATCGGCGTCCCAAGCGCAAGCCCTGTAATTTTTGCACCGACAAAGCCATCGACGTCAGCTATCGCGATGTCAACCGGCTCAAGAAGTACGTGTCGGAGCGCGGTAAGATCGTTCCGCGCCGCATTTCGGGCAACTGCGCCAAACATCAACGCATGCTCACCGTCGCGATCAAGCGCGCTCGCGTAATTGCGTTCTTACCTTACGTTTCGGAGTAACACGGAGTACACAACATGAAAGTCGTTCTTCTGAGCGATGTTAAAGCGCTCGGCAAGAAGGGCCAAGTCGTCGAAGTCGCCGAGGGATACGCGCGCAATTTTTTATTGCCGCGTAACCTCGTCGCCGAGGCGAACAAAGGCATGCTCGCACAACTCGACGAGCAAAAAAAAGCACAAGATAAGCGCGACGCCTGCGTACTCTCGGAGGCCAAAGAGCTCGCCGACAAACTCGCGCAGACGCAGCTTGCGGTAAAAGTTAAGGCCGGCGGTAACGGAAAGCTGTTCGGTTCTATCACGAATGCCGACGTTGCCGATGCCATCCATCACGCGCTTTCGATCGCCGTCGACAAACATAAGATCGAAATAAAGAGTGCGATCAAGGCGCTCGGTTCCTATCCGGTGGAGATCAAGCTCCACAAGAACGTCGTCGCGAAAGCGACGATCAGCGTCGTCGCGGCGTAAGCCGCCCCGAGAGAGGCCCGGCAATGGCGGGTAGCACGGATCATCAGACGGCCGCTCGTCTTCGACGCAAACTCGGCGTCGAAGACGAGTTGACGCGCTACGTCGCGGCCCTCTACGACATGCTCGCCAACGTTCTCGGGCAGGACAAGCTCGTACTGCGAGCCGGTAAGGTGAGCGCGCTCAAGCTGATGCGCTCCGCCAACCTTTCCGACCGGCTCTGCGCCCTGCAGCGACTCGTTTTTGAAGACCCCACCATCGAACGAGCGACCACGCGGGCGCAGCAGCGTCGCGCGCTTGCCGAAATCGAAGAAGCGATGGCCGACATCATCGCGCAGAAGAGCGTCGGCGATGCGATCGAGCGCAAGGTGAGCGAAAAGATGTCCCTGCGCCACCAAGAGTATCTCAAAGATCTCAAGCTCGAAGCTCTGCGCGAAGACGGCGGCCCGGAGACGCCCGCAACCCAGGCCAAACTTGCAGCCCTCGATGCGCTTTCGCAACGTAGCCTCGCGGCTTCCGCGCTTGCAAAACTGCGCCCCCAGTCGTTGCGCGAAATCGTCGGGCAAGAAGCCGCGATAAAAGCATTGCTGGCAAAAGTCGGTTCGCCCTACCCACAACACGTCATTCTCTACGGCCCGCCCGGCGTCGGCAAGACGACGGTCGCGCGATTGGCGCTCGAGCTCGCCAAGGCCCGGCCGCACACCCAATTCGCGAAGGACGCGCCCTTTGTCGAGGTGAGCGGCACGACGCTGCGCTGGGATCCCCGCGAGACCACCAATCCGTTGCTGGGTAGCGTGCACGATCCCATCTATCAGGGAAGCCGCCGCGAGTTTGCGGACGCCGGAATTCCCGAACCAAAGCTCGGCCTGGTCACCAAAGCGCACGGCGGCGTGCTGTTCATCGACGAAATCGGCGAACTCGACGTGCTCTTGCAGACGCGGCTGCTCAAAGTGCTCGAAGACAAGCGCGTGTTCTTCGAGTCGTCGTACTACGACGAACACGCCCCCAACGTCCCCGAGTATATCAAGCGTCTCTTTCGCGAAGGTGCTCCGGCCGATTTCGTGCTGATCGGCGCGACCACGCGCGATCCGGAGGATATCGATCCGGCGATTCGTTCGCGTTGCGCCGAAATCTACTTCCAGCCTCTCACCCAGTCGCAAGTCGTTTCCATCGTCCAAGGCGCGATCAAGCGCTTGGGCGCGCGCGCCGCGCGCGGCGTTCCGCAGTCGATCGCGTCGTATACGATCGAAGGTCGCAAGGCGGTGCAAATCGTCGCCGACGCCTACGGGCAAGCCCTTTACCGCCTCAATCCCAAGCAACGCGGCGGAAGCGTCACCATCGGTGAGGACGACGTTCGCGCCGTAGTGCAAACGAGTCGATTGGTGCAGCACACGCTCGTGAAAGCTCGCGCAAAACGCGAAGTCGGCAAGACGTTTGGTTTGGGCGTACTCCACTATTTGGGCAGCATCATCGAAATCGAAGCGGTCGCCTTTCCGG
>Ga0207416_1005351_pt1 | contig 10280 bp, 7 predicted proteins | sample PaiPotPPM11metaG_FD_184107 | JGI IMG/M metagenome (GOLD analysis project Ga0207416, IMG submission 184107) | Iron sulfur acid spring bacterial and archeal communities from Banff, Canada, to study Microbial Dark Matter (Phase II) - Paint Pots PPM... ...
AACTAATGTACAAAGCATACCTATCTTTTAATCAGCTAAGAGAATATCTAGCGCTTTTAGTTGAAAATGGTTTGATAGAATATGAGGAGGGGATGCGGACTTACAGAACTACAGAGAAAGGCATACGTTTATTGCAAATACAGAACACAATGGATGAAATAGCTCCTATTAATTACATCAATGAAAAATAAAAATACGGTAAACAAAGGGCTGATGACCCTTATGAATATTTCAAATGGTCTACAGTATCACCAACAAGACAAGAAGAAGGCGAAACAAAATATTAACACTAATACAGAACTGCAATTTGAAATTGAATGTCCACGTTGCTATGATGCTATGATTCTATGTTCTGATTTTAATAGCCTATACTATCTCTGCGAAGAATGTAACTTTTGTCTTTATATACAAAAGAAATAAAAGATATTGAAACTTATTCTGTTAGGATATCTAGACGTCGCCATCTCTTAAATTTAAAAGAATGTAGACATCTTAAATAGATATATCGGGGCGCGTAGGTCCGTTCAATCTAATTTCCTTAATTCTGTTACACATATTGGAGTGCTCCGGACATCCTTTGTGAAGACAAACACTTTGCATAGAGTTACAACCAAAACACCAAATTTGCTTAGAAGATAGGGACATTCTTATCATACTATCCTTGCATGTATATTAACAAAATGAATTTTGAATACTGACCGGAGTGTTGCCATATTTTCACATGTCTAAAAATGGAAAGCCGCATACTACGACAAAAAATATATTGAAAACCCATTCGGTATCTGGAGTACATAAGAGATGTAGTTACTTAAATAAATTGATATGTAACTATTAATATATCAAATTTGTGATAACACAGTATGAATACAAAAAGAAACCTAGTTTTATTGATAGCTGCAGTAGTATTCGCTGTGAGTGTTGGGGTAACAACCTCGCCTCAAAGCGCAATTGCTCAAATGAGTAGTAGTAGTGGCAACATGACAGCCGGCGGTAGTAGTCAAAACCAAACTAACATGATGATGGGAACTTATGGACCAAACATCACCGGCTCTATTGCATTAGGCCCTACAATAGCCAAGGCCATAGCATCACAGGTACATGTTAATTTGGCTAACGCTTCTATGATCGCAGAAAAAGCCGTTGGTGCTAATGCACATTCAGCTGCAGTGAGAATTGGAGTCGTTCATGGATTTCTAGTATACATGGCATTAGTAGTGGATAGCAGTAACAATTTCCATGGAGTCCTAGTGGACGCTGGAAACGGAAAAGTTCTTGGCCAATTGTCTTTGGCAGCCTTGATGCGTGGTGGCATGATGGGACCTAGTATGGGAATGATGATGGGACCTAGTATGGGAATGATGATGGGACCTAGTATGGGAATACACCAGGGAATGATGCATTATCCTGGAATGATGGGGTAGACCTTAGAAACCTTAGAAACCTTAGAAATAGTGTTGAGACAAAAAAATAAAACCAAACACACAATATTCTTTTTTTATCTTCTGTGATCTTCAAGAGCTTTAATTCTAACCACTACGCGCGATTCTTATAGCACTTACAGTGTTTATAAGTGATTTTGCTCTTGTATTTTTAATGATAGCCTAGCCTCCTTACTTGCTGTACCCGTAACCTTGAGATCCTGCGCATACGATCTGACTACCTCTACTGCTTCTCGTATACGCTTGTCTAAAATTTTTATTTGTATTCTTGTTAATACTGTATTTCAATAAAGAAGATCTCTTCTATCCTCGCGGTCTCCTTTACCTTTCAAAAGATACTCCAGCAGTTCCTCCCTTCCCTATCTTATTGCCGTGTTATCGTAGTCTGGGTAAATAGGCACAAGTCTTTCGTCGCCTTGTCCCCATTGCTTGTACATACTAAATTTATTATCACCTTGTATATGTACACCAAGTACTTTCTTATCTTTAAAATCCATAAGATGATAGCTTACCAACTTTTCTTGAGGCGAAGACTGATCTCTTGATACATATTTGAATCTGATGATTATCGCTCCATTGCTCATAATCTCAACAACGTCGTTAAATGGATTACCAGATGGATATTCATTAGATATGGACGGATTCCGTTTTACTGTTTCAATATCATAATACATCTTCAAATATACGCCTAATTCATTTATGTCAGTATAGACCGCTTCTCTCTGATTATTATTTAGGTCCACTGCTGTAATCAGACTGCCATTTTCATTTTTAACATATTTTTCTAAGATGTGAATAATTTTGTTTGTTAGATACCCCAGATCATTTAGACTCCCTGTATGTCGTTTTAATTTCTTATACTCTATAAAGTTCTCCGCAATCTTTCCAGGAAGAGCTAGAGCCCTGCATAACCTTGGTATATCAAGTACTTGCCTATACTTTTGTAAATAATATTGAAGGCCGCTACTCACTCTGAATTTGGAAGCATTAATCGCCTCTGTTAGATCGTTCAACTCATCCAGTTTTCTAAAATGATAGGCTGCATTTGGATCAAAACGAGATATTTTAGCATATAATAATGCCATATTATATCATTTTTTGTCATCCTTTCTACATATATCTATTCACAAAACAATGACAGCACAACTCGACTTGATATGGTTCAATACCCACTAGTAGGTATGGTAAGTAATAGGTCAATCGATGCAATAACGCAGAAAATAAAAATTGTGTTGGGCGTCATTTTCCCGCCTCCGCACAAGCCTTTAACACTTTTTGCATTACAGAGTCAAAAATAAACGAACTGACATTAGCTGGAGCTGTAGTATGTCTAGCCTTATCGCATTGTTCCGATGTTATGGTCTTATTGAGATTGTTATATGTATTCTCTATTGCTTTTGAAACATTGCCAAGTATATTTGAAGCATTGGAAAATAGACTTAATGTGCTATTGTTGGTTTGTGCCAACACATTCCCGCCACCGGTTGAGTTACCTGCTGCAGAAAAATGTAGGCTTTGTATCATTGTGTTATATATTGGTAGCACCGAGTCGAATTTGTCAGAATCAGATCCAAATATCAATGCATACATATTTCCACCTACATACGAATCGACCTCCATAACCACACGTCCAGACGTTCCTGGGAATATTGCTGAGTTTGCCGTTATGAAACTACAGGCTTTTTGTCCGTCTACTTTATACTTCGTACATTCGACAGGTTGGAATAGGGTAGACGTATAAATCGACGCTGATGCGTTAGCCGTCAATTCAGGATCTGTTCCACTACGTGACAATATAAGACTTATACTATTACCACCAGTAGGACCAGGAGTGTCCTTAATATCCAACAGATTTGTTTCAAATCTATTTGTTGCAGGTGTTACGGTCCAATTTGTTGGGTATGAAACAGAGAATCTATTTTGTGGATCTTTGTATGTTGTCATGTTTGTTGTTTGTGGTGTTGTTTTATTCGTTCCAGTTGTCATATTAAGTGGTGTTGTTTTATTCGTTCCAGTTGTCATATTAAGTGGTGTTGTTTTATTCGCGCCGGCAGTGCTATTATGAGATGTTGATTCATTAACTCCTGCAATTGATGAAGTGGCTAGTCGATTTAATGTATTTTGAAGCGTTGTTTCATTTACCCGGTTTGTTTCATTGACGGTATTATTGCTATTTGCGGCCATAGCAGGGGCTTTAAATGAGGTTAGCGTCTTCTCGAACGTTGGTACGTAGCTGTCAAAGTCGTCTTGACTACCTGCCATCGTGAATGTATACATTTTCTTATCGACATAAGAAGCGACCTGCAGTACGGCTATAGGTAGATTCTCGGAAGGATTTCCTGTTAACACGATGTCACATGCTTTATTGCCATCTATCTTATACTTCACACACTCAATATTTTGGAATACGGAAAAGCCAGGAACACCGTTTGGTTTCATATACAATGCAGGGTCTGTTTGGGTTGGCACGTTGTCTATACCGATGTCAACGGAAGCGAAGGACCTATTTGTATATGCTCCACTCGAGAAAGATGCAACAACTGGTTGGAATCTATTGGTGGCGGATTTGACCGTCCAATTAGTCGGATAATTAATCTGGAACCTCCCCTGGGGATCTCGGTATTTTGCCATATTAACAGTGCTGGTGCTCATTTGTGACTTAGTATTATTTTGAATCTGTGATGTTGTCATGTTTCTTGCAGTATTTGGAGTCGTGATATTTCCGCTAAAGACATGAATCTTAACAGGCGTCTGTGCAGGTGCATTAGCAGCAGTGTAACACGTCATATTTCCATTACAATTCGCAAGTGCAGTGCTCACTATTCCACTACAATTCAAGCCTGCAGGTAGCTGTCCGGGAAAACTACCGTTAGCAAACAAGCTTCCCCAGTTGGCGCAAAGTTGCTCTATCTCCCCTCCATAAAGACATCCAACATAAACGAATTTTAGTCCTTTACTGTCTGTAAGTATGCATCTAGCAGCAGTTGTTCCGGCGCCGGATGCCGCTTGTGCTTGTTCAACAGCTATTGTAAACAATGGCAAAGTCGATACAAATAGTAAGAATAATTTCAATCCCAACGGTTTGCGGATCTTTTCGAGTTCATCACGCAACACGCACTGCATTCTTCTTGTTTAATACCTTGCAACTTACTTATAGGGATCGCGTTCATGATCAATGTTAATCGCTAGTGCTTTGGAAACGACGGTATATCATACCTTCCATTACTATTCAGGTTAGACCATGGAAAGCCGTAAGCTTCAAGTGAATAACAACGGACACAACGATATATGTCCAAGTGATCAAGGCTTCACCTTTTGTTTAGGAGGCGCATACAATCAGCGAAGGCAATAGATGGTCAGGACCATGAGCCGCCTGATTCTCTAAAGGTCTACATGAGGTTATGTTGCTGGGCTGAACCTAACACTACTGAGGATGTTTCGAAACGTTCCTATGTAGTCACCCATACTTCCTAACTCAGTTGCATACACTATTACGTATGTGGAGCCTTTATGTTGTGTAACAATTAGTACAGCGTCAAATTGTTTAGTAATAGAAGGTAAAAATGATTGAAGTTTACTGAGCTGGTCCGCCGTTACCGAAATAGAATATGCATGTCCTGATGAACCATCACTGAAGTTCATATCATATTGATTATCTATCGTAATTAAGCCCGTCATCTGGGCCAGAGGAACAAATAAACTAGTCGCAGAAGGGAGGTTTACGATTACGAAGAGCGCACTTGCGTTATCATTGGTGGCGGCTAGGCCGGTTGCACGCCAATTCAAATTGTGGATAGTAGCTGATGCCGTTCCGCTGTTCCAGCTGTCAGGAGCTTGTATGCTAACTGTCAAATTATTATTAGTATCAGTAAACTCTTCAGTCCGGGCTTGTACGCTTTGAACTCCGTAAGACGTAAGTAATACTACACTTAGGACAACACATAACAGGAAAAGTGGAATAACGACAGTAAACACGAATATATACTTACTTTTCACTTGTGACTAGGTGTGATCTTCTGATGAAGTTATTAAGCATTTTGAGCTGATCTGTGCCATTACTTTTTCTATCGGAAAGAGAAAGAGTGTATTGTTTATCGGATGTCCGTAGCATCACAAAATTTTATGAAGGGGAATCGCATAGCAAGCCCCCTGATTGTATTGGTCAAGGTGGACAATTAGAGTCTGACTCTCCCATTGCATTAATTTGGTTACATTCTAGTATCAAGTTATTTTGTGCCATGTGAAAGACATCTAAAGCATTCTTTGAAATGTTCAAATGAACATGTATTTGACTACCATTTGGTGCAGTTGCGTTAAAGTCTGTTTCATTCTGCACATTTAAGGCGATCCGTCCATTTGTTAAAAATGACGCTAGTTGGAAACTTCCTTGGGTTTCAAAAACACGTCAGATGTAGAAATTGAACGAAAAATAAGTACGACAACGATGAATTCGTCAAAAGACATAATAAAGAACTTGAGAGGATCTCACGGAAGGGGGATTTCATCTGAAGAGGTGGTCTTTCTTCTTGTCAACTTTACTAAATTTAGGTTGTCTATTTTATTCCTCTTGCTGCGAGATATGCATGAGCTAAGTCTATCATGGTTTGATTGTTGCCAAGTTCATGATTTACTACCATGTCGGTAACAGGACCGTCGCAGACGAAACTTAATGTGTTAACAGCGTAGACGTATACACTTGGAACGACCAAGTCTTCCACACATATCAGTAGATTATGCTGTGAAGTAAAGATATTTAATTGAGCAACGGTCGCATTATGTAATTTTGCAATATTAGAGAGTCTGTCCAGGTTGTCTATTGCATTGGAAATATTGCTGCTATTCAGCATTAATATTGATGATGGTGGTGTCTATTGCGCTGTAACTTGGTGCAGCGGTGGTGTCGCCAGTCCGACAAATACGAGCAATGATACCGCTATGAACACATTCTTCCATACTGAAATCTTCACGAGTATTTTAGTCACATCAATCTGGTATAAGTCGATATCGGTTCTTTAAAGCCAAAAATCACGCCACAATTCGTGGTCAGAAAGGGTGGGAGGGATGGCGGCAACAAGAAAATTTTGAAACAATTTAAAGCGATTGAGGTCGATCAGGAAAAAGCTTTAGGTGGCTAGGTTCTTTTGTATAAATAATGTCATATAATGACGAAACACTACGCCATTGTGAATTTACGAGAGAGGAATGCCTCTTACTAAAACAAACAATCGAGGGCGAAATCAAATTCTGTCAAAAACAAATCCGATTAGCTAAAGAAGATGAGGATTGGGATATAATGGATAAGGAGCATATTCGAGACAGAGTTATTGCAACCTACCATGAATTAATCAAGAAATACCAGTTGCTACTACCAAGATTGACGTGGGGCGTTGATGTGCCTTAATGTACTATTTTTGAATGAATCAGACCTAAAGCTGAAGAAAAAGCTTTAGGTGATTAGGTTCTATCCTATAGTGCAGTCATTGGCCATTGGTGACGATATCTTGTAAATGCGGAATTAAAGCCGAAGCTAGAAAAGCGAGATTGTTTTGTGGTAGGCATTATTCTACCTCCTCCCATTCGTCTTGACCGTCGATTAATGCCAGAATAGAACCAGCATCCCAACGTACCCAGATCTGAGCCTGACCGCCATAATCTTGAGGAAGATAAGTCACATCTGTAATTGATCCTAAATCTCCATGTTTCAGTTTTGTATATCTGTCGTTAGTATGGATTAACCCTATCGCCTATATCTGTGGTCATTGCTTAACACTTCAATATGTACTCTGGAGCTTAAAGTTTCCTGCTACAACTTCCAGTGCTATCGCTATTCTAGTTAGCAAGTCTTCGGTTGTCTTTGGTGTTTCATCCAACCCATTTAATGGAAATAATAGAGGCTAAAGCAGAATTTGGTTTCAAGGAATACATTGGTCAAAAGTCCTGTGGAAGAATCAAGAAATGACTGCACCTCATTTCCCTTTGAGACCTTGCAAATTCTGCAGAAAAGAAACTGTATGTGTGGATTCAATATGTTTTTTTATGTAGCTATATACGACTTCAAAAACTCATCAAAGAAAAGACAGACATCAGTAAGAAAAGGCTTAAACCAATCGAAGTGTTACTGTTAAGTGAAATGGTTGACTGACTGATTGGCTATACTCCTTTGATCCTTAATTGCTGCATTGTCTTTGGATTCATCAACCAAGCTATTTTACTCATGGGTCAAGGAGGGCCAAAACACAAACTTGGCCAGAAGATTTATGATGACTTCAAACTAGATGATGCAGAGAATGACAAAAACAACAAATCCTTAGATACCAGATCATGTCTACGAACAGAGATACGTTGACAATAACGAATACATTGAAACCAATCCTAATCGTGCCATATGACACAAAATTGATTTTAGATATTATCCATAAATTCAATCTTAATAATGCATTTGCAGAGGAAAGAATGAGAAGGCGGCATTGTTCTATCATCCTCCTCCTGCGTTGTGGTGATGTATGATAGATCTCAATAGGAAGATCCTTTTCATAGGACTTGCAATAGCAATTATTGCTTCAGATTCAATCATATTCTTTGCGGAAGCTAAGAATAGGGACTTTTACTCTAATTGGGTAATAAGTGCTAATGCTGCAATTGCTGCGTCTCTTGGTATATTCGTAGCATACAGACATAGATTGCATGGACCACATGCTAAAGCTCATGTTGCTCTTTCAATAGGGTTATCACTTTGGCTTTGTGCTGAGGTAACATGGGCAATTTATGAAATTGTATGGCAGATAGTGGCGCCAGTTCCGTCTGTTGCAGATTATCTGTGGTTGTCAGCTTATGGATTTTTGGCTTATTATTTATTTGCCACTTACAAGGAATTTAATAAGAAATTCAGATTTAGCAAAAAAGTCCTTATTGCAAGTATCATAGGTGGTGTAATATTTGTCACCTATATAATTGGGCTTACTACAAGCCTATCAGTTCTATCTACTCCTAGAAGTATTGCCATGTTTAGTGTTATGATTGCCTATCCTACTATGGATGCAATATTAATGGTTCCTGCAATCGTAATACTACTGGATATTCGAAAGGAACCTTTGTGGTTCACCCCATGGATATGCGAATCTTTAGGTCTTTTGTTAATCGTCTTATCAGATAGCTGGTTTACTTTAGTTGTTCTCACATCATTGACAGAACAATTTTGGTTATCTTCACTTTTTTTAGCTGCCCATTTTCTAGTTATGGCTGCAGGACTGGTGTGGTATATCAAATACTTGACTTTACATCATTACGAACAGCAGCCTCGGCATCAGCATAAAATGACAAATTCGGATACCAGATTGCACAACGGTCATTCAAATATGATAGTTCCTCCTCCTGCCGTTTCTGAAAAAAGAAAAAAAAGAATACCGATTGGAACAATTACTTGTATGGTTCTTATATTATTTGCGGGTTTTGTGGTCTATTCCATCTATCCAATAATCTTCTCATTTCGCAATGCAAATATTGAGGTAATACCTGCGCCTGCAAGCTCAAAACATACTGTAACACTAGGTGCTTTACTTTCGCTGAGTGGTGCTTCTGCTTCTTTAGGCGAGTCAGAAGAAGCAGGTCTAAAAATAGCCCTCAGAGATGTAAATGAATCTTTCAAGAGAACTAATACTAATCTTGGAGTGGGACTTATTCTTGAAGACACTCACACAAACCCTGCGTTCGGTATTGAAGAGCTCAAAGACTTGGCTTCAAAAGGTATAAGAATAGTTCTCGGTCCTTCTACGAGTGCAGAATTAGAAGCAATAAAAGATTATGCTAATAATAATGGGATTATTCTTTTAAGTCCGTCTAGTACCGCACCTCTTCTTGCCACGCCAGGAGACAACATATTTCGACTGGTACCTGATGATACTCATCAAGCCGAAGCAGTAGCCACGCAGATGCGGAAAGATGGTATAGAAGTAGTCATACCTATGTGGAGAGCAGACGTTTATGGAGATCGCCTAGTCAATTCAACGAAAGGAGATTTTCAGATGTTAGGTGGGACGATGGTTGATGGCGTTGGATATGCTCCACCTTTGGGTCATTTCTCTGCAAGCCTTGATAGAATAAATCTTGTGTTGTGGGATCAGCAGTTGAAATCTTTAGACTCTAAGGTTACTCAAGCAATATCGAGATACGGAACTGAAAAAGTCGGAGTATATATTGTAGCCTTTGACGAAGTAGTTCCAATTTTCATTCAAGCACAAGATCTTCCGAGTCTCTCGAAAGTAAGATGGTATGGCAGCGATGGCTCTGTTCTAAATAACGGCCTGATAAGAAATGTTGAGGCAGCCAAGTTCGCCGCAAAGACAAGTTTCCTTAACCCCATCTACGCGGTAAGAGTTAGCCACAATAATAAGAGTACCTTGGTTGAATCTGAAATTCAAAATATGATAGGAAGAATTCCTAGGTCTTATGCTAGCGTAGCATATGATTCTTTATGGATAGCTGCTCTAACAGAAAATGCGTCTCGAGCAACGAATGATATCAACACTTTGACAAAAACATTAGTACAAATGGCTGATTCGTACACGGGAATTACTGGCAATACAACCTTAAACGAAGCAGGGGATAGAAAATATGCAAGTTATGACTTTTGGGCAGTAAGAGATAATAATAGCGTATTTAGCTGGGAGCCTGTTAATAGGTACTATCAAGGGAATGTGACCAATAATTATGAAATTGTGCTATGTTGCATAACTGAGTCTTCTGTTAGTATGGTTTGACCTAGCTACCTTTAGCTTACCTATCATGACACTATCTGGTGATCGACTGGCATATCTATAATGAATCATTGGTTAGACGTGGAGA
>Ga0207416_1005353_pt1 | contig 10277 bp, 8 predicted proteins | sample PaiPotPPM11metaG_FD_184107 | JGI IMG/M metagenome (GOLD analysis project Ga0207416, IMG submission 184107) | Iron sulfur acid spring bacterial and archeal communities from Banff, Canada, to study Microbial Dark Matter (Phase II) - Paint Pots PPM... ...
CCCCAAGACGCGGCTGAGCCGCGCCTGGCTGCCCGCGCTGCACGCGGAAGCCCGACAGCGGCGCGGCCAGCGCCGGCGACTGCGGCGGGCGATCCTCGCCTTCGCCGCTGTCGACCTCGTGATCGTGGGTTCGATCGTCGTGGTCATCGTCCTGGTGAGCGGCAACAGCAGCCGCTCGAAGCCGGCGCCAGTTCGCCTGCCCGCGTTCGTGACCGGACGAGCGCAGCGAGCGCTGGCGCCCAGCTTCCTCCGCGCCGCTCGCGAGTCGCACGTCGCGGCGTCGCTCGTCATGGCCTTGGCTTGGCGAGAGTCGGAGTGGGACAACGAACAGGTGTCAGGCGCCGGCGCGGTTGGCATCGGGCAGCTGCTCCCGGCCACGTCGAGCTACGTCGCCCGCCAGCTGCTCCACCAGCCTCGGCTCGACCCGCACCGGACCGCCGACAACATCCGCCTCACCGCCCGGTACCTCCGGTCCCTCATCGACGAGCTGGGCGGCAACGAGGCGCTCGGCGTCGGCGCCTATCTCCAGGGATCCACGTCGGTGCGAGCCCAGGGCCTCACGCCCGAGACCGTCGGCTACGTCACACAGGTGGAGGGGCTGCGGGCCGCCTTCGACCAGGCCCGCCGGCGCTGAGTGCCGGGCGCCCTGATGGCGGCGCGTCGGTCACGGACCTACATTCCCCGGCGGGGGAGGAATGACGCGCATGGTCGAGACCGTGCACTGTCCGGGGTGTCACCAGGTCGTCGACGTTGCCCGCCCGCCCGAGGTCAACTTCGTGATCGACCGCGAAGAGACCTACGACGGGGGCGGCGTCGTGACGATCCTCATCGGGCGCGTCATCGTCCACCGCTGCCAGCAGTGTCGCGACGGGGAGTGGCGCTGACGCCGGGCGCCTGCCGGCACGGCAGGGTCAGCCGCCGGCGCTGAACGCCGATTCCGCGGCCGGGCTCCTCCGCCCCGTGGAGTCCGGGCCGACGACCCGGTTCCGTCCCTCCTCCTTGGCCTGGTAGAGGGCGGCGTCAGCGGCCCGCAACACGCTGTCTCCGTCGCCGCGGTGGTGACCCGCGGCCACACCGATGCTGACCGTGAGCACGCCGGGCGGCGGCTTCCCCGCGTGCCGGATGGCGAGGGCCTCGACGGCCCGCCGCAGCCGCTCGGCGGCCACCGCCGCGCCTCGCATCGTGTCCTCGTAGAGGATCACGAACTCCTCGCCCCCGTACCGATAGGCGCGGTCCGTCACGCGGCAGCTGGCCGCGATCGCGGCCGCGACGCGGCGGAGGGCCTCGTCACCCTCGAGGTGCCCGTTCAGGTCGTTGTACCGCTTGAAGTCGTCGAGGTCGCAGATCGCGAGCGCATAGGGGACGTCGGAGCGACGGGCTCGGCGCTGGACCTCGGCCAGGTCCTCGTGGAGTCGCAGCCGGTTGCCGAGCGACGTCAGCGGATCGGTGCGGGCCTGGTCGGCCAGCTGGGCGTTCAGCGATTCGAGCTGGGCCCGGAACTCCCCCAGCTGGCGGTGCAGCGCGGTGACGCGTGCCGCCGCGATCAGGCGGGTCTGCACGGCGAAGGGGTCCAACGGCTTCGTCAGATAGTCGTCGGCGCCCGCCTCCATGCCGGCGACGACGTCCTCGTTCTCCCCCAGCGAGGTCACGATGATGATGTACGTGTACTGGCCTTCGGCCCGGTCGCGCACCCGGCGGCAGAGCTCGGGGCCGTCGAGGCGGGGCATCATCCAGTCGGTGATGAGCACGTCGACGAGGCGGTCTTGCAGCGTGCTCCAGGCCTGCTCCCCGTCGTCTACCGGGATGCACTCGTGGCCGAGACGCTCCACCGCGGCGGCGGCGACGTGGCGGCAGGTGGCGTCATCGTCGGCGACCACGACCCGCACGTCAGACCCCCGCCACGACGTCGCGGAGCGCGGCCCGCACCCGGCCGAGCTCGGCCTCGATCCCCTCGATGAGCGGCGCGGCGCCGGCGAGCCGTGCGTCGCGGGCCTGGCCCTCGAGCCGACGGCACAGGTCGGCCATCGTCGCCGCGCCCACGTTGGCGCTCGCGCCCTTCAGCGTATGAGCGGCGCGCTGGAGCGTCGACGCGTCGCCGGCCGCCGCTGCGCTCCGCATCGCCTCGACCTGGGCGGCCGCGTCTCGCTGGTACTCGTCGGCGACCGCCGGGAGCAGCGTGCCGTCGCCGCCGTCGAGCTCGCGCAGCAGCGCGACGCGCTCGGGATCCAGCACGAGGTCAGCCACGACGGCCGGCCCCCGCGTGCTCGCCCCGGCCGATCCAGCGGCCGAGGGCCTGCTCGACGTCGGACGGCCGGACCGGCTTCGTGATGTAGTCGTCCATCCCAGCGTCCAGGCACGCCTCGCGGTCGCCGTCCATCGCGGCGGCCGTCATGGCGATGACCGGTAGGTGCGCCGCCGAGCCCGCCTCGCGCTCACGCAGCGCCCGGGTGGCCTGGTAGCCGTCCAGCTCGGGCATCTGGCAGTCCATGAGCACGGCGTCGTAGGTGCCGTGGTCGAGCGCCGCGAGCGCCTCCCGCCCGTTGTTGGCGACATCGACGGTGACGCCGAGCTTGTCGAGGATGCGCGTCGCGACGAGCTGGTTCATCGTGTTGTCCTCGACCAGCAGCACCCGGCCCGACAGCGTCGGCTCGCCCGCCGGCGGCGGCTCCGCTTCCTCCGTCGCCTCGTCCCCGCCCCGCTGGTGCAGGCCGGCCACCAGGCAGTTGAACAGCTCCGACTGCCGCACCGGCTTGGCGAGGGTGGCGGTGAGACCGACGCTCGCCGCGACCTCGGTGCTGACGCGGCCCGACGAGCTGAGGAGGAAGAGCTTGGCGGCCGCGATCCGCGAGTCGGCGCCGATGGCGCGGGCCAGGTCGAGACCGTCCATGCCGGGCATGTTGAGGTCCAGGATCACCATGTCGTAGGGCTCCCCGCGGCGGGCGGCCTCCCGCATGCGCGCCAGCGCGCTCGGCGCGTCGCCGGCGTCGTCGGGCCGCATGCCCCACGAGGACAATTGCTGGTGGAGGATGAGCCGGTTGGTCGCGTTGTCGTCGACGATCAGCGCGGCCAGGGACTCAAGGTCCGGGAGCCGCATCGGCCCGCCGGTCGTCGCGGTGGCCTGGCAGCCGAGGGTGAGCTCGAACCAGAACCGGCTGCCGTGGTCGACCTCGCTCTCGCAGCCCAGCTGGCCGCCCATCAGCTCGACGAGCTGCTTCACGATCGCCAGGCCGAGCCCGGTGCCGCCGAACCGTCGGGTGGTCGAGGAGTCGGCCTGGGAGAAGGCCTCGAACATGCGGGCCTGGTCCTCGCGCGCGATGCCGATCCCGGTGTCGCGGACCTCGAAGCGAACCACGGCCTGGTCGGCGTCGACACGGACCGCGTCGGCGCTGAGCACGACCTCACCGGTGTTCGTGAACTTCACCGCGTTCGAGACCAGGTTGACGAGGACCTGACGCAGCCGGGTCGGGTCGCCCCGCAGCGCGGTCGGAAGCCCCGGCCGCTGGTGCGAGAGGAGCTCGATGCCCTTGCCGTACGCGGCGTCGCCGAGCATCGACACCACGTCCTCGAGCAGCAAGCCGAGGTCGAAGTCGACGATTTCGAGGTCGAGCTTGCCCGCCTCGACCTTCGAGAAGTCCAGGATGTCGTTGATGATGCCCAACAGGCTGTCGGCGGCGGTCTGGACGCCGGCCGCGTACTCGCCCTGCTCGGCGTCGAGGTCGGTCTCCCGGAGCAGCTGGGTGAGACCGATCACCGCGTTCATCGGCGTGCGGATCTCGTGGCTCATCGAGGCCAGGAACTGCGACTTCATCCGCGAGGCCTCCATAGCCTCGTCGCGGGCCGAGGCCAGCTCCGCGGCGGCCAGCTCGCGCTCGGTGACGTCGCGGGTGTTGACCACGAAGCCGCCAACGGTGTCGTCCTGCACGAGGTTCCGGACCGAGCCCTCCATCGCGATCCAGGATCCATTGCGGTGCCGCAGCCGGAAGGCGATGTCGACCGTGTCCCCGGGCCGCTGGAAGAGGTCGGCGAAGACCCCCACCACTGCGCCCTTGTCGTTCGGGTGGAGCAGGTCGGTGAGCTTCGAGCCGACGATGTCGCCGGGCTCGTAGCCGAGGACCCGTCGCGACGACGGGCTCTGGTAGAGGGCGACCGCGTGCTCGTCGACGACGGTGATGAGGTCGCTCGAGTTGTGGACGAGCGACCGGAACCGGGCCGACCGCCGGCGCGCCGAGCGCCACAGCAGGAAGCCCATCGCGGCGGCCGCCGCGGCGCCGATCGCACCGAGGACGATCTCGACCCATACCAGGCGGGACAGCGCCGACTGCGTCACGTTGGCCTCGGTGGCGGCCGCGTCACCGGTCACGCTTGACAACTGCGCGCCGAGGACTCGCAGGTCCTGGATCGTCGCCGCGAAATTCGGGCTGGTCTGGTCCTCGACGAGGACGGCAGCCCCCTTCTGGCCGAGCTCCTGGATGAGGTCGCGCTCGTGGCGCAACTTGGTGAGCACAACCGGGTCAGTCGCCGCCGGGATCGTGATCAGGTCGGCGTAGCCCCCGGTGGTGTTCACGACCGGCCCACCATGGATCAGGCTGTCGGCCGCCTGCGACAGCACCGCCATGTCGTGGCCCGGGTCGGCCGGATATCCGTTGCCTTGGAGCAGCACGTCCTTGATGTAGCGCTCCACGAGCGCCCGCTGGCGTTCGGTCACGCTCACGACCAACGGCGTGTGCCGCTGGGCGTTGAGCTCGTAGGCGTTGTATCCGATCATGCTGCCGATCAGCACGAAGAACGCGAGGACGATGCCGACGATCGCCCGCTGGCGCTTCAGCGCGCCGAGGAACCGCCCCGCGCCCTGCGTCATCGCACCGTCAGCGAGACGTGCATCCCGCCCAGGTAGTGGCCTTCGAGGTTGCAGTAGAGGACGTAGTGGCCCGGCTTCAGGTGGACCGTAAGCTCGTCGGTGCCCTGATAGGAGACCCCGTTGAGCGAGTCGATCCGGTGCAGGAGTGCCGAATCCTCGTTCACGGTGAGGCCGTCCAAGCGCAGGGGCAGGCGACCGTCGGGGAGCTCGGTGCGGTCGACGTTGAACTCGTGCGTCGAGGGCCCGCGGTTGTGGACCCGGAAGGTGACGGTGCCGGCGGGGACCGACGTCACGTTTGCGTGGAACCTGAAGTCGCGCTGGGTGATCTCGACCGTCGACGAGCGGCCGGGGCTCTGGGCGCCGGCGGTCCCGATGAGGCCGGCCACGAGCGCGCCCACCGCCAGAAGGACCACCGTCACCGCTCCCCGGCGGTAGCGCGACGGCCCAAGCCGCCCAAGCCCCAAGCTGCACATCGTCTGGCATATCGGCGACAGCGACGGACTGCTTGAGCCGACGCCGGTCACGTCCGATCTGCCGCGAAGATCCCCGGCGACCGCTGGCCTTGCCCCGCCCCGCTCCAGGGGTGCTAGTGGCGCGGGCCGAAGGTGAGGCGGACGGTCCGGCCGGCCGGGACCGGAGATCCGGCGGGCGGGCTCTGCGATGTGACGAGGGCTGCTGGCGCGACGCTGGTGAACACGCCCGGCCGGAGCCCTTGACACCCGAGCTGGCGAGCCGCCTCCTGCGCCGAGAGGCCGACGACGTCGGGGACGAATGCCGGCAGCGTCGTCGCCGGGCCCGCGTCGACACAGACGACGACGATCCCGCGCTCGATTCGGCTGAGCGGAGTAGGGCCGATCCCGGGCACTTGGGATGGGCCGGGGCCGGGCAACGTCGAGTTCAGCGCCGCCGGGGCGTGACCGCTGTCGCCGCCACCGCAGGCCGCCAGTACGCCGGCGAAGAGGACGGCGCAGGCGACGCGCCGCGATGCTCGGGCGGCGGTCCGGCTATCCCGGCGCGGCACGACTGCTCACCTCAAGCACGAGCCGGTCATCGGTCGGCTCGTCGCCGGAGGGGATCGCGGTCTCCGGGCCGAGCGGGTCCGTTGCAGTCCGTCATCGCAGGTCAGCGCCTGATCGTCCCGGAGGGTAGTGGATTCGACCGCACTCGCTCGCCGGTGGCGGGCTGGGAACCGTCGACAAGCCGTCTACCGGCAGCCGGTCCGCAACAATGGTCGAATGCCTCAAGCACGCCAGATCGCACCCGCCACCGGAACGCTGGGAGTGCTGCTGCCCGGCCTCGGTGCCGTGTCGTCGACCGTCATCGCGGGAGTCCTCACCGCGCGGCGCACCGGTGAGACGCCGATCGGCTCGGTGTCCCAGATGGCTCATATTCGCCTTGGCAGCCGGAGCGAAGGCCGCAACCCGCTGATCCGCGACTTCGTGCCCCTCGCGTCGCTCGACGATCTCGTCTTCGGCGGGTGGGACCCAATCTCGGCCAACGCTCTCGAAGCCGCCCGGACCGCCGGTGTGCTCGAAGAGCGCGACATCGGGCCCATCAGCAGCGCGCTCGAGGGCGTCGTGGCGAGGGACGCCGTGTTCGACCGTGACTGGGTTAAGAACCTCGACGGCTTCCGTGTAAAGGAGGGCGCCACGAAGGCGGACCTCGCGATGGCGCTGATGGACGATATCGAGCGCTTCCGGGTCGAGAACGACTGCGATCGCCTGGTGATGGTGTGGTGCGGGTCGACCGAGGCCTACCACGAGCCGGGGGAGGTGCACGAGAGCGTCGAGTCGTTCGAACAGGGCCTCGAGCACAACCACGTCGAGATCAGCCCGAGCCAGATCTATGCCTACGCCGCGCTGCAGTCCCGTGTGCCGTACGCCAACGGCGCGCCGAACCTTTCGTGCGACCTCCCGTGCATGCTCGAGCTCGCCGATCGCAACGGCGTGCCGATTGGTGGCAAGGACTTCAAGACCGGCCAGACGCTGATGAAGACCATCCTGGCGCCCGGGTTCAAGTCGCGCATGCTCGGCCTGCGGGGCTGGTACTCGACCAACATCCTCGGCAACCGCGACGGCGAGGTCCTCGACGACCCGGAGAGCTTCCGGTCGAAGGAGGTCTCGAAGCTCGGCGTGCTCGACAGGATCTTCCAGCCCGAGGAGTATCCCGAGCTCTACGGCAACATCGACCACGTCGTCCGCATCAACTACTACCCGCCCCGCGGCGACAACAAAGAAGGCTGGGACAACATCGACATCTTCGGGTGGATGGGCTACCCGATGCAGATCAAGGTCGACTTTCTCTGCCGCGACTCGATCCTCGCGGCGCCGCTCGTGCTCGACCTCACGCTGTTCTTCGACCTCGCCGCCCGGGCGGGCGAGAAAGGCGTCCAGGAGTGGCTCAGCTTCTACTTCAAGAGCCCGCAGACGGCTGACCCCGCCCTGCCACCCGAGCACGACATCTTCATCCAGCAGACCAAGCTCAAGAACACCCTGCGCGAGTGGATGGGCGAGAAGCCCGTCACCCACAGCGAAGTCGGGTAGGCGCCCGCGGCTGACGTTGCCAGCGCGGAGTCCGGCGGCTGGTCGAGCCGGCGCGTCCTCAGCCCGTGAACCTCGGCATGATCGGGACGGGGGTCGGGGCGGCCACTTGCACCTCGACGGCGCCGATGTCGCAGCCGATGCCGCTCGGACGCGGGAGCCCACGCTGATCGACGGTGATGCCACTCGCGCCGTCAGCCTGGCAGGCGCCCAGCGGAATGGCGTCGAGGAGGGGGCTGCCTGGATCGGGCGCAAAGGTTGGCGTCGGACCGCCGTTGTTGGCGAGGGCCTGGAGGCCGGGGCTGCCCGCGCTCGAGCGGTCGCCGGTGCTCGTAAAGCCGCAGGACGCGTCGTCGGAGAAGTTGTAGCCCTGGGAGCTGCCCGCGCCTCCACTGCAGTTGACGCCGCTCGCAGCGAGGGCGACGACCGACCCGAACGCGGTCAGCCCGCCTGTATGCGAGACGTTGCCGGCATTGTTCTCGACCACGGTCGCGTACGCGAGCGTCACCGAGCCGCCGCCGACCGTGGCGATCCCGTCGCCGATGCTGCCGGTGATCGTCGAGTTCTGAGCGGTGACGGAGCCACCGCCCAGAGCGAAGACCCCGTCGTTGTTGGCGTGGTCGATCGTCGAGCTCACGAGCCTGACCGTCGCCCCGGCGGTCGCGCCGATCCCGTCGTTCGCCGCGTCGGTGATGAGGGACCGGACCACGGTCGCCGCCGCGCCCGCACCCGTGACCGAGATGCCGTCTCCGCCCGGGCCGCGGATGGTGGAGTCGTTGAGCGTCGCGCTCGCGGTGTTGCTGACGCCGTTGGTCCCGTCGTCCACGGCGACGACGTCGTTGAGCGTGAGCGTTCCACCTCCGTTGACGTCCATGAGATCCTTGCCGGCGCACGTCTGGTGGACCGTGAAGCCGCCGCCGGTGATCGTGAGGCCCGTGGCTGAGGTGCGCGTCAAGGCACCGGTGACGCAGTCGGTGAGATCGATGCTCTGCGTGAGCGTGATGCTGGTCTCGTTCGGGTCGCTGAAGGCGGCGCGGAGCTGACTCTCGGTCTGGACGGTCGTGGCAGCCGCGGGCGTGGCACCCGAAGCGATCAGGACGGCGGACAGCACGGCCACGAGCCAGCCCGCCGCGTTGCGCCGCGGGTATGTCGCCATCGCGCCCCCGAAGCTTCCCTACCGTCCTGTCCTGGGTGTACCAGGCGGGAGCGGCGTGAGCGCGGACCACGCCGCCCGGCGCGCCGCTCCGAACGTGGGGCGACTACCCCGTCGTTGGTGGTGCCGCGGTCGGGCTCGGGGTTGATGTCGGAGGTGATGGAGGAGCCGGCGTGGCCGCGCGCCGGATCACGATCGACGCGTGACCGTCGCGATCAACGAGGTGCGCGACGATGGTGACGCTCCCCTCCGGAGCGTTGGTCGGGATCGTGACCAGGCCGGTGCTGGAGACCGTCGCTGCGTCGTGCCGGGCTGACGACCACTTCACCTCGCTGGTGAGGTCCTCGGTTGACGAGTCGGCGAGCCGACCGGTGGCGCGAAGCTGGAAGGTCTCGCCGCGCCGCAGGGTGAGCTGCACCGGCGTGACGTCGATCGCGCGGAGATCCCGAACCCGCTGCCGCCAGGGCGGTGATCGGTCGCCGGTGAAGTGGCCGTCGCCGTCGTACGAGGCGACGATGTCGTGCGTGCCTTCCTTGACGTCGTTGAGGGGCACGTCGGCACGGCCGCCGCTGAGGGTCCCTTGGCCGAGACGAGCGGTGCCTTCGAGGAGGTCGACCTTGCCGGTTGGGGTCCCGGCTCCCGGAATCGCAACCTTCGTGGTCGCGGTGAAGAGGATGTTCTCCCGCTCGTACGACGGGTTGGGGACGGCGGTGAGCGTGAGGACGACGGGGGCCTTGTCGATCGTCTGGTCTGGGGTCAAGGGCGCATCGCTCGGCTTGAAGTCGGGCCCCCCGAGGTACTTCGCCAGCACCGTGTGGTGGCCGATCGCCAGGTTCGACGCCGGTGCCGACGCGCCCCCGGACTGCAACGACACGGGCGAGCCGAACGGGGCCCCGTCGATGACGAACTGGACGTCTCCCGTCGGAGCGCGGTTGTTGCCGCCGAGTGGGTGAACGCGGGCCGTGAAGGTGACCGGCTGCCCGAACTTCGATGGGTTCTCGGACGACTGGACACTCGTCGTGCTGGCGACCGGGTTGACGACGTGGGTGAGCGGGTCCGACGTGCTGCCGAGATTGTTCGCGTCGCCGAGGTAGACGGCTTTCAGGACGTGACTGCCACCTCGCAGCGCCGAAGTCGTGAGCGACGTCTTGCCATTGTCGAGCCGGCCCGTCCCGACCTTGTTGTCGCCGTCGTAGAAGTCGACGCTTCCGGTGGCCTTCATCGCCGATGGGGCGGCGACGATCGAGGCGGTCAACGTCACCGGCTCGTCGACCGACGACTGGCCGGCGGACGCGGTGAGGTACGCGGTTGTCGCGCGTTTGTTCACCGTGATCGAGACGGGAACGCTCACATCGGGGAACACTCCGTTGGACGCCGTGAGCCTGAAGTTGAAGGTGCCGGCGGTGCTCAGCTGGTTCCGATCGCCGTCGTCCCAGTCGAGGAAGACGGCGTAACCCGTGTGATCGAACCGGGGCGCCGGTGGTGGCGCGCTCCCCGAGGTGCCGAACTTGTCCGGCGTCGGAAACCCGGTCATCTCGCATCGGAGCCGGTAGAAGCGCTCGCCGACCGTGCCGACCGCAGGCGTCGGACAGGTGAGGCCCGGCGGCGTGCCCGGGTTCTCGGTGACGGTGACGCGGCCGTTGCCGGCACGGACGCCGCCGACGAGCTGGGCGGCCAGGCCCGGTGCCGCGTACCCGGAGCCGCCGCCCGCGCCGCCGCTGCCGGC
>Ga0207416_1005354_pt1 | contig 10271 bp, 5 predicted proteins | sample PaiPotPPM11metaG_FD_184107 | JGI IMG/M metagenome (GOLD analysis project Ga0207416, IMG submission 184107) | Iron sulfur acid spring bacterial and archeal communities from Banff, Canada, to study Microbial Dark Matter (Phase II) - Paint Pots PPM... ...
CCAAATTAAGCACGACAAAGCCGCCGCCGGACCGGATGCGGCATCTGATGTCAGCATAATCTTCGAGAGTGAAATAAAATTTGGTGGACGTGACAGGGTTCGAACCTGCGACCCCCTGCTTGCAAAGTAAATTACAGAACACTATGTGGTTGTTTCGTCTAGCCTTTACCTATGTCTTGCATGACGGTTTTAGATGGTATTCGGCAGTAGTTGTTCCCATATTGTTCCCACGTTGCTGTGTCGCAAGATCGGTTGTTTGATCGCTTTGTTCCTCGGATATGATCTTCCGTGGAACTTATGGCGATGGACAGCCACATGCCTAGTCGGGACAATATTCAAGAGCGCCTAAAAACAGCGCAAGAAGAATGCCAACGGCTTCGTGAAGAGAATGCTCGTCTCCGTGCGATGCTCGGGATTGATCGTTCGGCCACCAACGAACCCGTTTCCCAAGCGGTTCTCGTCCCAAAGCTTTCGTCCACAGGCACAAGCGAGGTTTCCACACCAGAAAAAAAGATCGCGCTCTTTCGAAATCTGTTTCGTGGGCGCGAAGACGTTTTCGCAATTCGGTGGGAAGGGAAGAGTGGCAAATCTGGCTATTCGCCATCTGGCGTCATGGACTGGCGTGCCATTCATGCATCGAGACCAGAAGAGCGAAAGAAGGTCGCCCGCAAAACCCGGATGCTCCGGCCACTGACTGATGATGCGATTCGAAATCATCTCACAGGAAAGCACACTATCGGGGTTTATCCACTTCTACCGGACGACACGTGCTGGTTTCTTGCAGTGGATTTCGACAAGAAATCCTGGGTAGTTGATGCAGCAGCGTTTACCGCAACATGCAGGCGATTTCAGGTTCCCGTGGCTGTCGAGCGCTCGCGGTCAGGGAATGGCGCGCATGTATGGATATTCTTTGACCGTCCGGTATCCGCTGCCGATGCGAGAAGGCTGGGATGTGCTTTGTTGACACGCACTATGGAAAATAGGCATGAAATCGGCCTTGATTCATACGACCGTCTTTTCCCCAATCAGGACACCATGCCCAAAGGCGGTTTCGGAAATTTGATTGCGTTGCCATTGCAAAAGCGTCCCAGAGAACAAGGCAACAGCGTGTTCTTGGATGAACTGTTTCAGCCTAATCCTGATCAGTGGAGGTTTTTAGAGTCCGTTCAGAGAATGCCAATCGATCAGCTCGCTCGAATAACTTACGCGATAGCTCCCGAGGGGAATCCCATCGGAGTGCACCTTCATTTGCCCGATGAAGACGAGGGCGAAGCTCCTTGGCTCTTGCGCCCTTCTCGGAAACGGAAGGAAAAACAAATCACCGGTCCGCTGCCGCCGAGTGTTCGTGTGGTGGTGAGCAATTTTATCTATATTGAGAAAGACGGCCTCCCGTCTGAGATGCTAGATCGCCTGATTCGCATCGCTGCTTTTCAAAACCCTGAATTTTACAAAGCTCAAGCGATGCGGCTCTCGACCTACGGTAAGCCGCGTGTCATATCCTGCAGTGAAGTCTTCCCCGAGCACATCGGCCTTCCACGAGGGTGCATGGAAGAGGTAGTCCATGTTTTCAAGTCACATCACATCAATGTGGAAGTTCATGATGAACGAAACGCGGGGCGGCAAATCGATGTTTCTTTCCACGGCGAATTGCGGCCTGAACAACGAGACGCCATCGAGCGAGTGCTTGCTTATGACCAAGGCATACTCTGTGCGCCAACGGCGTTCGGGAAAACAGTGGTGGGGGCTTACCTTATCGCCAAACGAGCGGTTAACGCCCTGATCCTCGTGCATCGGCGTCAATTGATGGACCAATGGCGTGAGCGATTAGCGGCGTTTCTAGCTTTGCCGATTGAGCAAATCGGACAATTCGGAGGAGGAAAAGCTAAGAGAACCGGTTTGATCGATGTCGCTGTAATCCAAAGCTTGCAGCGTAAAGGGGCAGTCGAAGATTTCGTCGCGGACTACGGACACGTGATTGTGGATGAATGTCATCATCTCTCTGCAGTGACGTTTGAACGAATTCTTCGCGAAGTCAAAGCAAAATACGTTCTGGGATTGACGGCAACGCCGAATCGAAAAGATGGGCATCAACCCATCATCTACATGCAATGCGGCCCGATTCGTTTTCATCTCAGCGCGAAGAAGGCTGCCGAGTCTTCACCGCTCCAACATAAGGTTTTCCCAAGGATTACTGATTTCGGTTGGGATCGGGCTGAAAATGAGACGGCGATTCAAGATATTTATGCTGCTCTCATCGTTAGCCAAGAGAGGAACGACCTGATCGTCCGAGACCTTCAGCAGGCTTTGTCCAGCGGGCGTTCACCCCTTGTTTTGACAAGTCGGACGGGACATCTCGATTATTTGGCTGAACGCTTGCGTGGAGTTTGTCCGCATATTTTCATTTTGAAGGGTGGGATGGGCTCGAAGCAAAGAAAGAAACTGGCTGAATCTCTAGCAGCCGTTCCTGGCGATGAACCGCGCGTGATCCTGGCAACCGGAAGTTATCTCGGCGAGGGATTTGACGACTCGCGTCTTGATACGCTTCTTCTTGCAATGCCGATTTCGTGGAAAGGTACGTTGCAACAGTACGTAGGCCGCCTGCATCGCTTCCACGACAACAAGAGCGAAGTCCACGTCTACGACTATGCGGATGTGATGGTGCCTATGTTGGCTCGCATGTACAAGAAGCGCTTGGCAGGATACTCTGCACTCGGCTATACGGTTGTCGAGGTTTTGCGGAGCTGATGCCGCGACTGCAATCTGAGCTCGTTGCCAAACGTCGGAGCTAAATATGCGATAGTCTTCCCATCATGCGCAGCGACTTGCCCAAACCCACGGTCAAGGAGTTTTTCCACGCCTTCTGGAAAGACTTGGGTGCCCGCCTTAGCGGTTCCCTGTCTGTTCCGTTCGCTTTCCTTGCTGCGTTTACCAGCAGCACTCGCACCTGGCCTATCTACGGGTTGCTTGCGGTCACAGGGATAATAGTCACAGTCTATCAGGTGTGGTCAAAAGAGCGAGGAAACGCGCTGCTTATAGAAATCGAGCTGAAAAACGAATTAGCGAAACAGGGCAGACCACAGGTGACGGTGGAATTAAAAAACGATGAATGGGGCACACTCTTTTTCTGCCTGATGAACTATACAAACTCACCAGCCGTCAACTTACGTGCTGATGATATTCAATGTGGCAGACAAGCGTTGCGGCTTGATCTTCCAACGCTAGTGTCTTCTGGCTTCAGCCCGAACATTCAGGTCTATTGCCCCGATAAGGACGGCGAGTCAAGAAATTGGATAGCGATAGCGTGTGCCCACAACAGAAAAAATGGAACTGATGTTTCGGAAACGATGCTCGCGGCGCTGCGGTACACAGACCAAGAAGCTAGGTACGAATGGGTAACGTCTTGCGAATTCTATTACGACTTCCACATCAAGAAATTCTTAATTGAAAAGCAATGGATTGAAAGATACCAACCTGCGACACGCGAACATGCACCGCGTCAAATTCTGACTGCTCCCTGACACCATTTAACACCTAAAAGTGGGTGGTGGGGATCGAAAACACTACCGGACGGAATTTCAAGGAGTTAGAAGGAATGCTGGGGAACGGTAAGGCATTGAAAAGGAACAATAGGGAATGCATAGGAATCCTTATTGGCCCCTCAATGGCCCCTCGTTTTCTCCTTCGGTACCGAGATTCCGTCGCAGTGTTTTGTCTCTTCCCACGAAAGTCGCCGTCGGCTTCGGGTCAAATTTCGCGGCGCGGATGGCAAGCCGACGACCGCACTTTCTTCGAAAAAGGAAGTACTTTCAACGTACACAAAGGAGCACGGACGGCAACGAGGTCATTGGAAGTACCTCAGAGACAACGTTATTGTGTATCGCGATGTGTACCGCACTGATTTAGATTGGGGCAAGCTATTCGTAACGCAAGGCCACCATTGGATCGACACGCATCGCTCGGCGCGCGGGCAAGAAGCCAGCGAGGATGCCAACCGCCAGCAACGCCCCCGTCACAAATGTCAGAGTGGCGGGGTCATTCGGCGAAAGCCCAAAGAGCATGTGAGCGACGAGCCTCGAAGCGGCAAGCGCGCAAGGTAACCCAATCAGTACTCCAGCAAGAACAAGGGCGAGCGTTTCGCGCAGGACCATTTTCAGGACGCGTCCGCGCTCAGCTCCCAGCGCCAAGCGGATGCCAATCTCCCGTGTCCGTTGCGTTACCGTGTAGGCCATCAGACCGTAAAGCCCGATAGCAGCTAACAAAAGCGTGAGCGCCCCAAAAAACGCCGAGAGCATGGCGGTAACGCGCTCCTGCAAGAGCGAACGGTCGATATTTTGCCGGACCGTCTTGATGGAAGTGACGTACTCGTGTCCAAGGGATTGGACGGCTTGACGCAGGGACTCGGCCATGGTTGCCGGTGGGGCGTTCGTCTGAACAAGCAATTGCGACCATCCCATGTACTCTCCATATTCCATGGAAGGGAGGTACACCGTTGGCGGCGGTTGCTTACGAATGTCGTACAGGCTGGCATTGCTCACTATCCCGATAATTTCGAGATTCTGCCACTTTGGCTGGGTAATGAAATCGAGATGTCGGCCAATGGCCTCGCCCGCGGGGAATAGCTTCTCAGCAAAATTCTTGCTCACTATGGCAACGCGCGGTGCATGTTCATCGTCCTGCCAATTGAAACTGCGGCCGCGCAACAACCCTATCCCGGCAGTTTCGAAGAACCCCGGCATGGCCATCTCCAAATCCGCTTGCAGTCCTTCGGCATCGGTTCCGGTGATGCGCGCCCTTTCGGTCCACTCGAGGACGTTTCCGAATCTCGTGTGCGTCATCCCCACAGAGACAATTCCAGGCAGGTGCGAAACGCGATCTGTCAGTTGGCGGTAATAGCTCGTGCGATCGAGATTTTTGTAGCCGTCGGGTTTTGGAAAAAGGCTCACATCCAGAATGGCACGCGTGCGGAAGCCAGGGTCAACGGCGCTCAATCTTTGCATGGTGCGGATGAAGAGCGCCGCTCCCACGAGGAGCACGAGCGACAGCGCCACTTGCGAGACGATCAATCCCTTGCCCAGGCCGCCCGCTCTTCCTCCGAGCGTGCGGGAGCTTTGTTGGAGCGCCGGGTTCGGATCTTCGCGACTGGCGCGCCAAGCGGGAGCCAACCCAAAGAGCACGCCGGTCACAATCGTTGCGCCCGCCGTGAATCCAAGAATTCGCCAGTCGGGAGATAAGGTCAGCGCCGCGGGAACGATGTAGATCTGCCCGAGAATGAAAGCCGCCAGCGCCCGGCTGGCCCAAAACGCCAGCAGCCATCCCACCAGGGAGCCTGCCACGGACAAGGTGATGCTTTCCGTAAGCATTTGAATCGCGAGTCTTCCGCGGCTCGCCCCTAGCGCCAAGCGCACTCCCATCTCATGGTGGCGCGACGCGGCGCGGGCGAGCGTCAAACCGGCGAGATTCAGGCACGCGACGAGCAGCACCAGGCCGGAAATGGCCAGCACCGCATAAAGCGGCTTCACAAAGCGATGACGCAGAAACGACGCCCCTTTCGCGCCCGATTCCACCTTAAGCCTCAGTTCACGGAAGCGGTTCAGTTCTGCCGGCGTTTTGTCCAGCGGCGCCATGTCCTTCTGGATTCCAGGCCACAGGGATTCGAGTTGCGCGTGAGCCTGTTCCGGCGTGACTTCCGGTCTTAGCCGCCCTGCCGCTTCGAGCCAGAGCTCGTCGCGCCGCTGCAGGTATTTCTGTACGTCGAGGTGGCCACCAAGCACCGGCTCCGCCGTAATGGGCACGGTCACTTCTAACTCGAGAGCCGCGCTCATTCCGGTGAATCCCCTGCGCGTCACGCCTACGACCGTGAACGGCATTCCTTCGATCTTGAGCGTTTTGCCGATAACATCCCGCGCGCCGCCGTAATGACTCTGCCAAAAGCCGTAGCTCAATACGGCCACTTGTGCAGCGGTCGCCTCGTTTACGTCCTCTTCCTCGGGATTGAATAGACGACCCACTTCTGGCACGGCACCAAGCTCAGGATAGAAATGTTCGTCGACGGCCCAAACGTCAGCGCGCGAAAGTACACCATCTGTTTCTACGTTAAGGACAATGTCTCCCCACCACGCAAACGTTCCCGAAAACACCTTTTGGCTGCGCGAGAATTCTTGGAACATTGGCAGAGATAGCGCAGTGAAGTCATCGTCTTGGCTATGAGCGCCGAAACGGACCAGTTGTTCAGGATGCGGCACAGGCAGGTTGCGAAGTGCCAGGCCATTGAGCAGCGAAAAAATGGCGGTATTGGCGCCGATGCCGAGAGCGAGTGTTAGGACAGCGACGGCTGTAAAGCCAGGAGACTTGCGGAGCATTCGAGTGCCAAAGCGCAAATCCTGCCACAAAGTTTTTATAAGAAATTCCCAGCCCGCAGTGCGAACGACTTCCTTCGTGACTTCGAGGCTTCCCCGTTCCAAGCGCACCGCGCGAAGCGCATCCTTGCGGCTCATCCCCAGCTTCATCTTTTCTTCGGCTGCCATCTCCAGGAAGCCGTATAGTTCTTCGTCCAGCTCCTGGCTGACCCGTTCCTTTCGGAACAGCGATCGGAGTCCGCTGGCTATGCTTCGCAGCAATGACATGATTCGCTTACGACGCCTCCAAAATTCGCGCGATTACTACTCGTAACGCAAGGCGACCATCGGGTCCACACGCATCGCTCGCCGCGCTGGCGCCCACGACGCAAGAAGTCCAAGCAACGCAATTGCGACCCACACGCTGACGAGCACGAGCGGATCGCGCGGCTGCGTTTCGTACACAATGCTCGAAATCACCTGCCCAACTGCCAGAGCTAGGGTCAGACCGACGAGCGATCCAAAAACGAGCAGCGCCGCAGTCTTGCCCAAGACGAGCTGCAGCACCTGAACGGGGCGCGCGCCAACCGCCATGCGGATGCCAATCTCGTGCGTGCGCCGGGAAACTGCGTAGGAAACCAGGCCGTGAATTCCAGTTGCGGCCAGCATGATGGCGAGAATGCCGAAGGCGCTCAGCGCGATAGCGGCGGCGCGGGTCGGGAAAAAGGCGAAGCCAAGCATCTGGTCGAGGCCGCCGACGCTATAGAGCGGCAGCTCCGGATCAAGCCGTGCAATCGCCTGACGTATTTCGCTGACCATCTGCGTTGCCGGCAAAGAGGACTTCACCTCGAGGGTGGTGGTGGAGTTATAGGATTGCAGGATTGACCAAAAAACGGCGGGCTCCTGTGATTCCGTGAGGCTCTCATACTTGCCATCTTCGGCGACACCAATGATTTCTGCGAAAGGACCCATAACGCCGCCGCGAAAGCGCTTGCCGACGGCGTTGTCGGAGTGCAACACGCGTTTCGCGAAAGCGAGGTTGACAATGGCGACCTGCCGGGACTTCGCGTCGTCGTGCCAGGTGAACTCGCGGCCGGCGAGCAGCTTCGTTCCCAACGTCGCGAAAAATCCCGGAGAAACCTGATAGAAAGTGACGCCGATGCGGTCGGAAGGACGGAGGTCTGGCTTGTCGGCAGGAAAAACGCCCGTACTGGACTGGTCGATACTGAGGGGAACGGAATTGGAATATGAGGCGGACTGCACGCCGGGCAATTGCTGAATGGTTTGCAGCACTTGATGCTGGAAGGCACGGCCGCGTTCTTCGGAATATCCAGCTAGATTCAACTCGAACGCCGCGGTCGCAACGCGCTCGGGTTGGAACCCGAGGTTCATCTTCAAAGCTTGTTGAAGGCCACGCAAAGACAGAAAGGAAGCGGAGACGAGAACAAAGCAGAGGGCGACTTGCACGACGACAAGCAGATCGCGGAGGGCTAAGCGGCTGCGGCCCCATGTGGCGGAGGCGCCCCGCAGCGCGGCGTTGGGGTCCGTTCTGCAAGCGCGCCAAGCGGGAGCAGAGCCGAAAAGCATGCCGGCGAGAATCGCGCTTCCTAAGGCAAAGAGGAAGACTCGCCAATCCGGGTTGACGCTGAATTGAACCGGGAAGTCCACAGGCGCGCGCCAGTGGCTCAGCGCTTGGGATAGAAACGACGCCAGCAGGTAGCCAACAGCCCCACCTAACAAGGAAAGGACCAGCGTTTCGGTCAGGACTTGACGCACTACGCGGCCGCGACCGGCGCCGATGGCGAGGCGGACCGCGACTTCGCGCTGCCGTTCTGTAGCGCGTGCTGTGAACATGCTGACAAGATTGGTGCATGCTACCAGGAGGACCAAAGCAGCGAGGATCAGCACGCCGAATGCGAAAGCCTTCGCCGGGCCGCCAATCATGTTACCGATGAGGCCGGGCTTGGCGAGTTTTAAGCGCAGACCGTCGTTTACGTCGGGATATTGGCGAGCCATCTCGGCGGCGATTGCATTCAGGTCTGCCTCGGCTTGCGGCGGAGAGACATTTGTTTTGAGGCGACCGACGACCCAGGTATTCCAGGTGTTTCGGTTATCGAGCCACGAATTGCTCTCGATGCGCGGCTCCATCATCATGGGCACCCAAACTTCAGGCCAGTAGAAGAGCTCGGTACCGTGGAAATCAGGTGGGGCCACGCCGATTACGCTGTAGGGCAGGCGGTTGAGGCGAATCGTTTTGCCAATGATCGCGGGGTCAGCTCCGAATCGCGACTGCCAAGCACTGTAGCTGAGCACACCGTAAGGGCTGGCACCAGGATGCAGGTCATCGTTTTGGTTGAAGAAACGGCCCAGGGCGGGCTGGACGCCGAGTATGTCAAAGTAGTTGCCCGTGGCGAGGTACCCCCAAATGCGCTCCGCCCCACGATCCGTCTCTAACTCCATGGGCGCGATCCGGTATCCGATGAGCCCTGCAAAGGTCTGATTCCGGTCGCGAAGGTCTTTGTAGTTCGGGAATGACTGACCCGGCCCGTAATGGGCGTTTTCTAAAAAGGCCAACTCATTCGGCCGCTCCACTGGGAGGGGACGGAGGACAAGGGCATTCACCACACTAAAGACCGCCGTGTTCGCGCCAATCCCCAACGCAAGCGTAAGCACTGCGACGGCGGTGAAACCTGGACTCTTGCGGAGCGTGCGGGCAGCGAAGTGCAAATCCTGCCAACTCGTCTCCACAAAAGACTCCCAGCCGGCTAAGCGGACCACTTCCTTCGTCGCTTCGAGGCCGCCTCGTTCCAAAAGCACCGCGCGAAGCGCCTCCTTACGGCCCATGCCGTGCTTCATCTTTTCTTCGGCTGCCATCTCCAGGAAGCCGTTGAGTTCTTCGTCCAGCTCCTGGCTGACCTGCTCCTTTCGGAACAGCGACCGGAGCCCGTGTGATAGGCTTCGCAGCAGTGACATAGTTCGCTTACGACGCCTCCAAGATTCTGGCGATCGCCGCCACTTGCCTTCCCCATTCTCGTGTTTCGCTGTTGAGCCTCTTTCGTCCCTGGTCTGTTAGGGCGTAATACTTTGCGCGCCTGCTATTCGCAGTGGCTTTCCATTCGCTTCTGATCAGCCCCGCTCGTTGCAGCCGCTGGAAGGCGACAAACAGCGAACCTGCATTGAGGCGGAAAACGCCCTTGCTCATCTGTTCGAGCCGCACGGCGATCCCATATCCGTGCATGGGTTCGAGCGCCAGCGTTTTCAGAATGAGCATGTCCAGTGTGCCTTGGACGAGCTCACTCGACTTTTCTGCCATAAGCATATTCCCCCTGAAGATCAAGAGGAAGAATACCCCTTTCCCCCTGATTGTCAAGAGGAGGGTAGCGATGAGGGACTGCGTCAGATGCTCTACCAGATAAGGTTGCGGAGGTCGAGCTGAGTTGATGCGAGAATGCTGCAGTGACAGTGAGCGATTCATAAGCATTTGCAAGGACTTACAAGAGCACGGACGGCATCCTAAGTCATTGCAATGCAGTCTTAGACATCGCCATTGTGTACCACGATGTGTACCACGCTGTCGGAGAGTCAGAGGCTTCGTGCATCGACGCCTTCAAGCCTAGCCACGATGGCTTTCCAAGCTTTGTAGAGTATCAGGGTTGGAGTCGAACCCCTTAGGGGGTTGATTCTGCGTAAGTTATTGATTCGAGTAAAAACCAAAACGGTGAAAAACTGAAAAACCACAGAAACGCCGGACGTACACGACGCGTACACGGAGGGAATCAGGAATTCGTCAGACGCCCGACGCGACCGATTTGGCGAGGGCAGGGATTTTGACTTTCTGCTGAGAAGGTAGAGACCAGTACCTTAAGCAGTTGGTTCGTCTCGGCTTCTCCCGACTGGATACTGCTGAGCGACATAATGAAAGTGTCGTGATATATG
>Ga0207416_1005356_pt1 | contig 10266 bp, 9 predicted proteins | sample PaiPotPPM11metaG_FD_184107 | JGI IMG/M metagenome (GOLD analysis project Ga0207416, IMG submission 184107) | Iron sulfur acid spring bacterial and archeal communities from Banff, Canada, to study Microbial Dark Matter (Phase II) - Paint Pots PPM... ...
CCGGCATGCCCCAGTACCGGACTGCCTGCACGCCACTCGTGCGGTTCGTCGCGTCCATGCCCACCCTCGCCGTCGCTGGTTTCACCTCCCAGTATGGTCAACTCTCATGCCTAGCGGGATAGGCTCTAAGTGCATGTATAGAGCATGTGGGATCCAATTGTGGGCCGCAGCAACTTCAACCACACCTTCCAGATTACCGATCACAAGCAAAATTCCGACACCAAAGAGACCAACGGACAGTGTACACCACGATCGCACCGTCTTTGAGCCATTCAATGCGACAAAGCCGTTCACAACAAGACAGAACATCGTAATTGCGATCAGAGACGCCGTTTGACTGAGGCCAAGATTGAGAGCGATACGAGACGGAGTCGCAGTAAGTTTGGCCATACTATCTTGAACAAGATAGCCAAAGTAGTAATAACCAATCACATGACCGGAGAGCCACGGATCTTCGGGCGGAAAGTGATGAGTCCGTGACACTGCGTTGAGGTCTGCGAACTCGAAAGGACGCTCACTGCTATACCAGTCCGGTTGAAAGGCCCGAAGATAAACAGTCGCTATCAACACCAGCAGAAATAGCACCTCAACGCAGAAGATATAACGTCGCGAGTCCCATACCCAACGAACGGATGTGTGACGGTCGCGCCAACCGAGCGCTATCGCGACTATACATAGACAAACCACGGCTTCTACGACAGTTCGGCCACCGTACGGTACGACGTGGAGAGAGCCTCCTATCCAGATACCATACACGAGGATCAGCATGCCGAGCGTGCGCGAGGCTGCGTACCCCCGATCGGGAAGCTTTCCGAACGCGCGATAAGTTAGTGGCAGGGCCATGAGGCCGAGCACTGTCGTGGCGATCCACCAGCGAAGCACATACGTCACGGAGAAGGTCGCAGCGGATAGGTGTGTCGGGCATACGGCCGATGGCGGCCCCGGGCAACAACGGTTGGACTACTAGATGTGATGACCGTTGTCAGGATGCGGGCACCTCCCTGGCGCGTGAGGAAGGATCGAGTTCGCCGCGACCTAGCGTGGTTGCGACCCGCGCAGCGATCACCGGCCAGTCGAACTGCTCTTCATAGAGAGTGCGAGCCCCCCGTCCCAGCGCGAGGCGCTCATCCGGATTGGTTGCAAGTCGCAATACCTGACGAGCAAAGGCATCCGGGTCAGCCATCGGCGCCAGGCGGAGTGCATGGTGCGCCTCGCGCAGCAGCCGATCGGTGTAGACCCCATCGGTGCCGACGATCGCTACGCCATGTTGCATCGCCGCCATAAGCGTGGTGCGACGTGCCGAGACTCCATCTGCGAACGGCGCGAGAAAGATGTCCGTTGCGGCGATCGCTTCGGCGATCGCTTCAGCAGGTAGGAAGCCCGGTTGGTACACATGCACGTCATCGCGGATACCACTCAGCTTCGGTGTGTTGCCGCCCAGGTTGAGGAAGACCAGCTTCCGACCGCTCTGCGCCACCGTGTTCACGGCATGCACGAGGTAGTCGAGTAGGCGCCACGCGCTGGCATCGGTACCGAACGCTGCTATGACGATTGTGCCGCGATCGGCGCCCAGCCGCAGCCGCTCCCATTCGCGTGCGTGCCGCCGATCCGGCAGATTGGAGGCGACCGGCAGATGCAAAGCCGGACGTGCCGGGCGCTTGCGGGCAAGTTCCTCCGTCCAGGGTTCAACCGCGCAAAAGAACACATCCGTGCTCAGACGCATGGCGAACTGCTGCACGCGTTGCCAGCCATATTTGAGCCGCCACTTCCAGCCCAGGAAAGGTGAGTGCAGCTCGTGCATCATGACGGCGATTCGAGTCCCTGGTGCAGCCCGACGCAGCCGAGCCAGGCGGTAAGGCAGCCACGGCGCGAAGCCTCGGCGATCGAAGCGGAACATGTCGTACTGGAGGATGACGGCAGCGTAGCCCGGCAGGAGTCGCCAGGGGTCACTCGTTTCGCCGCCATACTTCGTCGTGTCGCCGTGGGCACACCCCCAGGAGCCAGTCGTCCTGCGCCAGAAGAGATCCACGTCGAAACGCCCGGTTTCCTGCAGCGCTCCGCCGAAGCGGCAGGCGTAGTCACGCACGCCGTCGCCCTGCACCTCGAAGCAGGTGTCGCCTCCGAGGATGGCCAGCCGCGGCAGCTCCACGTTGCGTCTCCCTGTTGGGGCCGCCGGCAGCATCTAACCGCCAGCCCATCCGCTGCTACTGTACGGGATTGCATCCCGGCGAGACACCCCGCGACCGGGCTTGCCGACCGTTGTACACGAGTCGGCGCCGCGATGAAACCTGCTACCATGCACGCCGAAGGGATGCGTGATCGTTGATGGGCAGTAGCAATGACGTGCCGACGATCACCGTCGCCGAGTCGATCCCGCTTCTGCTTCTCACTCCCGCTGCCCTTATCGTCGTGGCTGGCTACCTGCTCGACCGTATCGGGCTGCCCATCGATCCGCTGGCATCGCTGCTGGCGCTCTCAACGTTGCTCTGCCTGGTCGTGACCGTCCGGCGTCAGCACGGCTTCCGGCTTTGCCTGGACTTCTCAGGGCTTGCCGGCTTCGCCGTGGCGACCGGACTCACCCTCCTGTATCTCGGAAAAGTCAGCGGCCATATGCTCATGCCGGCCAGCGGCGCAACCGACCTGGTGGACCATCTTACCCTTATCGACTACATTCGCCGGCACGATCGCCTGGTGCATAACGTGGTGGTGGCGAAGCCTTACCTGGAGTACATGGCAACTTATCCTGCGGGCAGCCACATCCTTGGCGCCGTAACGGCGGCACGCCTCCACATCAGTGACTTCCGTGCACTGCAGCCGATCACTGGTGGATGTGTTGTCCTCGAAGTCGGCATATTGTACAACGTGATCCTCAGACTGCTTCCGGCCGCATTACGGCGACCAGGCTTCGCTGTAGCGGGCTGCGGCCTGCTGTTGCTGCCATGGGGCAGATTCCATCAGTATTGGCAGGGAGACTATCTTGCCCAATCGTTTCTCGGACATGAGTTCTTCTACTCACAAATCGTGGCTCAGATGTTCGTGCTCGCGGCGCTCTGGGCACTGGCCGCGTGGAACGAACAGCCATCCCAGTTCCTGATAATATTCTTCGCGCTCTGCTCAGCGGCTGTCTTGCTGTGCTGGCCCGGCCTTGGCACCGTGCCGGTGGTCGCATTGGCGCTGTTGCTGCTCTGGCGGCGAGATCTGCCATGGCTGTGGCGCGTCCGCACACTGCTTGTGGGAGCATCGCCCGCGGTCTTGGTAGGTATCTTTTATCTCCTCTTCTATTTCTCGTCTGATCACGTCTATCTGACGCATGAAGGTGATATGCCTACTTTGTACAATACACAGACGAACTGGCTGTTTGCTGCACTGCTCCTGATCGGCTTGTTCACATGCGTGCGGTCCTCGCGCTCGTGGCCCGTGTTGGCTCTCTTCTCGACCGCAGTTGTCCAGTATGCCGTGATGTTGGTATTGGCGCAGCATGGTGTGCTGGCTCGTTACGTCGCGCACAAGATGCTCTATCTCCTGATCTTTGCGGGAGCCGCGATAGGGGCTCGTGGCCTGGCGGAGCTGTGGCCGGTGCCGGCGCGCGGCTGGCACTTACTGGCGCGCGGAGATTGGTCGGTGCTCGGCGTCGCTATTCCCGCGCTGATTATTCTGCCAGGCATCCAGCGTCTGCCGTGGCCTCCGCCACGGCCCTACAGCGTCAATCTGTACCGCAGCGGAGTGTGGGCGCACGAGCATGTTCCGCCACAATGCGTCGACTACGTCACGCAGATCTGGCAGGCCGAGTATTGGCTGCACGTCGCCGTACTTGGCAACCGACGCGACACGCCGCGCACCAATGCTATTTTGGCCGAGTACCCGGCGCCGCCGGAGGCGCGCTGGCACCCGGCACATCTCCAGCCGTACGTGATCGTAGACGATGCGACTGTGGTCCCGCCCGATATCACCGCCGGCGCACAGCTCCTGTTCCTGGATGGCCGCGCTGCCGTGTTTCAACGCCCCGGCAACATCCCCTGCACCGAGGCGCCAATCGTCCTACCGTAAGCGTTTCGCGCGGTCGGACCGCAAGACCGCTGACGCAAGGGCGGCCTCGCCAGCCGGGCGCTGCGGCGTGCGGGCTGTGGCGCGTCGTGTATCATCCCGCTGGCGGGCTCGTGCCCGGTGAAGGCCCCGGTTTGAGTGACGGAGCTTCGCGTTGAGTATCGAGTTTGATCGTTGGCAACTGCCGCGAATGGCCGATCTCAGCGGCACTCGTGTGCTGCGAAGGTGGAGCAAGCGGCTCGCCGGACCGCAGCTCCGACGCGCCCAGCGTGAGCTGCTCTACGCGCGGCCGCAGCGCGTGGCCGGTCCGGAGGGGTGCTACTGGTACCACACCATGGATCTGCCAGGCATCGGCACCGTTTGGGGTGAATGGGACCTGCGCGGCCGCTTCGACGACTACACAGGGCATGTATCGATGCAGGGAAAGCGGGTGCTGGATGTGGGTACTGCGTCCGGATTTCTCACGTTCGAGGCGGAGAAGCGCGGCGCCGACGTCGTCAGCCTGGACATGGATCACGCGCGACGCTGGGCTTACCTGCCTTTCAAGGATAATCCTGCGTGGACGAATCCTGAAGGCTATGCTCGCGAGCGGCAACGCTGGTATCGGCAGATGCAGTGTGGCTACTGGCTGGCGCACCGTCGCTTCCGCTCGCGGGCACGCGTCTATTATGGCGATGTGTACTCGGTGCCGGTGGGACTCGGAATGTTCGACGTGGTGATTGTCGGGGCGCTGCTCGAGCATCTCTCGGACCCCGTGCAGGCGCTGGCGGCGCTGGCGCGGCGTACCGCGTGGACGATGGTCATCACTAACCATGTGCGACAGGACGCGGAGCCGCTGGCGGCCTTCGTCGGCCGCGCCGATCAGCCGCATCAGCAGACGACGTGGTGGTCGATGTCGCTGCCGCTCTACCGTGAGGTGCTGGGCATGCTCGGCTTCCGCATCCGGGAGATGACGGAGCAGTGGTATCCCTGGTTGCGTGACGGCCCGGCAGCGCCGCCCGTGCCGCAGCTCATGCACACGATCGTGGCCGATCGGCCGGGCTGAAGCGGATCAGCCGGGCTGTATCTGCCAGAACTCGGCGCCGAGCGTATCCCAGGGCAGCCGGTGCTCGTCGGGATCCTGCGGATCGAACCCGGCGCTGGTGAAGTAGAGGATCGCCGCGGTCGCCTGGCTCAGATTCGCCGCCCCGTGCGCGACACCGGCAGGAATATACACGAGCTGCGCCCGCCCGCCGCCCATCACAAAGCGCATGCTCAAGCCGGCCGTGGCCGACTGTTCGCGGACGTCCAGCAGCCCGACCAGCAGGCGATGTGACGGCGGGACGAACCACAGATCGTCCTGCCGGCGGTGCAGATGCCAGGCCTTGATCGCGCCGGGCTCGACCTCTGAATAGCTGGACTGCGCGACGCGGAACTCCGGCAGTGCCTCGACGGTGGCATCTGGACGCAGGCGAAGGAGCTCGTTGAACGAGCCGCCATCGTCGAGAAAGAGGGTTAGGTCGAGAATGCGCACTCCCTCGATCCGCCGTCGGGGGCTGTAGTCCTGGACCGTGACGTGCTCCGCGAACGGCGCCGTGATGTCGTAGTCGCGCTCGTGCTGCATCCAAACCTCCCGATCCGTCGTCGCTATGCTGGCTCCGCTGTGCGCGCCGCCATGAACGCGGCGAACGCGCTCTGCCAGGGTATGGTTCGAACTCCGAGGCTTTCGGCGCGCGCGGTGCTCAGGACCGAGTAGCGCGGCTTGGGCACCGCATCGGGGAAATCTGCGAGCAGCGCCGGTCGCACCCGGTCGGGGTCGGCGCCCGAAAGCCGCAGGATCTCGCGTGCCCAGGCGAAGCGCGAGGCCGAACCGCCATCCGTCACGTGCAGCAGGCCGCGCGGTCGCTGGCGCACCAATTCGCAAATCGCTGCGGCGACCGATGTGCAGGCCGTCGGCGTCGCCACTTCGTCGGTTACAACCGAAAGCGTCGGCTGCCGCGCCGCCCAGCCCAGCACACGCTGCACGAAGTTCTGCGCGCCCGCGCCGTACAGCCAGGCGGTACGCAGCACCAGCGCGTCAGGCGCGGCGGCAAGGACCAGCTCTTCACCAGCGCGCTTCGAGCGCGCGTAGGCGCTCAGCGGCCGTGTGGGCGCGTCCTCGTGATAGGGGGAATCCGCTTCGCCGTCGAAGACTTCGTTCGTGGAGATCTGAACCAGATAGCTGCCGGTCGCCCGACATGCTGCGGCCAGCGCGGCCGGTGCTCGTGAATTGAGCAGATCCGCCTGCGCGGGCTCCCGCTCGCAGCGCCCGGTATCCGTCAGCGCGGCGCAGTTGACCACGACCGACGGTTGCAGCTCGCGCATCAGCGGAAGCAAGGCCTCCGGCTGGCCGAGGTCGAACTGCGCACGGCCGAGACCGATCACCTGCCAGTCGGGAGCACATGCCGTCGCAACGGCCCGGCCGAGCTGCCCGGCGGCGCCGGTGACGAGGAGCGTGCCGCGGTCAGGCACGGTGCTGGTACTGCAGCGCATAGTAGGCGTCGAACGTCTGGTTGCGGACCTGTTGCCACCACGCCGGGTCCTCGGCGTACCAGCGCACCGTGCGCGGGAAAGCGTCGGCCCAGGCATGAGCCGGTTTCCAGCCCAGCGCGCGGATCTTGTCGGCATTCAGCGCATAGCGCGCGTCGTGGCCGGGACGGTCGCGCACAAACTGGATCAGCGAGGTCGGGCGATCGAGGATCGCCAGCACGGTCTGGATGACCTCGATATTGCGGCGGACGTTCTCCGCCGTGATGTTGTAGGCCGCGCTTGGCTCACCGCGTTCGAGCAGGAGATCGATCGCCGCGCAGGCATCGTCCACGTAGGTCCAGTCCCGTTGCTGCTCGCCGTTGCCGTAGACCGGCAACGACTTCCCCGCCAGCGCATTGGTGACGAACAGCGGGATCAGCTTTTCGGGAAACTGATTGGGACCGTAGACGTTCGAACAACGCGCGACGATCACGGGGAGTTGATAGGACTCGACGTATGACCGGCAGAGCAGCTCGGCCGCGGCTTTGGAGGCGGCGTACGGGCTGCGCGGCAGCAAGCAGTCGTCTTCAAGGCTGGTTCGCGGAGCGGCCACGTCGCCGTACACCTCGTCGGTGGACATCTGCAGGAAGCGATCGACGCCGGCCGCGCGCGCGGCGGCCAGCAGCGTGGCCGTGCCCTCCACGTTGGTGCGGACGAAGGGGATCGCGTCGAGCAGCGAACGGTCGACGTGACTCTCTGCCGCGAAGTGCACCACCGTATCGCAGTCCGCCATCGCACGGCGAACGGTCGGTGCATCGCTGACATCACCGCGGACAAAGCGGTAGCGCGGGTCGCCGGCCAGGTCGGCCAGATTGCCGGGATTGCCCGCGTAGGTGAGCAGATCGAGGTTCACGACCTCGCGCTCCGGGTGTTTGTGGAGGTATTGACGGATGAAGTGGCTGCCGATGAAGCCGCAGCCGCCCGTGACGAGCGTTCGGCGGGCGTGTCCCGTCAATCTGGTCCTCCCCGTTTGCGGCTGATGCCGTGAGGCCCGCCTGGCCCCGGCGCGGAAACGTCATCGCATCGGTGCTAGGCCGGCATATCGATGCGACTATGATCGCCAAGCATAAGCTGATACACGCGCGGCCGGCGGTCAACTCCGCTGACGACGACGTCGCGGCCGATCAGGCTCTCCTCGATACGTCGAGGAACATGTTCTAACCGGCAATGGTCGAGCACAATGCTGTCGGCGATTTCGACGCCGCGCACGACAGTCGCCCGATCAATGGCCGTGAACGGCCCGATGTAGGCATCTTCGATCACGCACTCCGGCGCGATCACGACCGGACCCTTGATCACGCTGCGCCGAATGCTGGCCCCGGCGCCGACAGCCACGGCGCCCACGATCCTGCTCTCGGCGTCGACTTCGCCGCCGATGTGCCGTTGCAGCCGCTCCAGCACGAGCCGATTCGCTTCGAGAATGTCGGCCATCTTGCCCGTATCGATCCAGGGGCCTGCGAGCACAGCATGGCCGACTCGTGCCTTGCGGTCGAGCAGCCCTTGAATCGCGTCGGTGATCTCCAACTCGCCCCGCGCCGACGGTTGCAGGCCATCGATGACGCTGAAGACCGCGGGCGTGAAATAGTAGATGCCGGTGATCGCCAGGTCGCTGGGCGGGAGCGTGGGCTTCTCGACCACCCGGACCAGGCGCCCGTCGGTGATCTCCGCCACGCCGAAGGCGCGGGGATTCGGCACTCTGCTGAGCACCACGCCGCAGTCGAGGTCTGCCGCGCGAAACGCGGCGACCAGTTCGCAGATTCCATCGCGGGCAAAGTTATCGCCCAGCACGACCATGAATGGATCGTCGCCGATGAAGCCGCGGCAGAGCCCGACGGCGTGCGCAATGCCGCGCGGCTGGTCCTGCTCGACGTAACACACCCGCAGGCCGAAGCGGCTGCCGTCTCCGACCGCGGCCTTGACCTGGTCGCGAGTTTCCCCAACCACGACCGCGATCTCGCGGATCTCGAGCGCGGCCAGCTGTTCGAGCGCGTAAAACAGCACCGGCTTGTTGGCGATGGGGATGAGTTGCTTGGCGCCCGTATAGGTGAAGGGACGCAGCCGGCTCCCCTTGCCGCCGGCCAGAACCACGGCTTTCATGGAATGCAACCACCTCTCCGGACTCGCCAGCGACGGCGATGGCGGATCAGTACCCGCGACCGAGTGCAGGACTGATCGCCGCCGCCTGCATATGCAGCAGCGCAGCATCGACGCCGCGGCGCTCCGTCAGGACGGCGCTTTTGCTACCATAGCGAACCAGCAGCAGACCGCTCAACAGTACACGAGTGGAGAGGGCAGCGGTGTTGCCGGTTGCATTGCCTACGTCGGAATCGCCACGGGTCTCAGTCATCGTGCTCGGCTGGCGTGAGGCGCCGTATCTGCTGTCGTGTCTGGAATCGATCGCGCGCCACTGCTCCGGCGCCATTCCGTTCGAGCTGCTGCTGTTCCTCAACGAGCCGTCGGACGCTCTGCGGGAACGCGTCAGGCAGCAGGTGCGCGGTGCACGCGTCGCCGAATCGCCGATCAATCTGGGTTTCGGTGGCGGCAACAATGCCGCCGCCCGATCGGCGCGCGGCGAGTTCATCGTGTTGCTGAACGACGACGCGGTCGTGCAGCCGGGCTGGCTGGAGGCGCTCGTCGCGGCGGCCGACCTCCGCCCCGCGGCTGGAGCGATCGGTAGCCGCGTGCTTGCCTGGGACGGGACGATCCAGGAGGCCGGAGGCCAGCTCTGGAGAGACGCCTCGGTGACCCCGCTTGGGTACGGATTGCCGGGCGACAGCAGTGAGTTCGTAGGGCTGCGCTCAGTTGATTTCGCTTCGGGCTGTTCGCTCCTTGTGCGCCACGAGACCTGGACGGCGCTTGATGGATTCGATGAACGATACTTTCCCGCGTACTACGAGGACGTCGATCTCTGCCTGCGCATCCGTGCTCGCGGACTCGACGTGCTGTGCGCCGGACGATCGGCCGTTCGCCACCGGCAGGGAGGCAGCGTCCATCAGCGGTTCAAGAGCTTCCTTCTCTCCCGCAACGCGGCACTGCTCCGCGCCATGCAGGCAGCCGCGCTCGAGAGCAAGCCGTTGCCCCCCGAAGGGCTGTGGGTAGTTCGTGAGCAACAGATCCCGCCCGAGGCCGCGGCTGTTCCCGTGTTGGATGAGCAGCCGGTGCTCGGATCTGCCGGGACGAGGGCACTCCTCCTGGACCATCGCGTGCGCCTCGCCTACGCTGGAGTGCTGGAGTCCAAGGCCGATGCGCGGGAGCAGGAACTGCTCGCACAGATCGACCAACTGCACGACTGGACCGCCGATCTGGAACAACGAGCCCAGCAGCGGGAGGCCGACCTGCGCAACTTCACCGGCGAGCATGAGGAACTCCAGCGCTGGGCATTGGAGTTGCAGCAGCGAGTGCAGTGCCTGGAGGCAGAGGCAGCACGGAGCCTTGGCGGATGAATCCGCGCCGCTCGCGCGTGGCTGCGGCGCCGACGCTCAACCGGGGTGTGACCAACAGTTGTGGGTCACCGGCTCAGGCAGCTAAGCCAATCTGGGTGGCGTGGTCGGCGCGCAGCGCGATCAGGGCGCGGCCGCCCGGCTGCGACCAGCGCATGCCGGCCCGCTTCAGCCGCTGCTGGATGACATGCCTGGCACTGCTCTCGACCGCCCCCGAGCCGATCGGCAGCCCCTG
>Ga0207416_1005357_pt1 | contig 10265 bp, 12 predicted proteins | sample PaiPotPPM11metaG_FD_184107 | JGI IMG/M metagenome (GOLD analysis project Ga0207416, IMG submission 184107) | Iron sulfur acid spring bacterial and archeal communities from Banff, Canada, to study Microbial Dark Matter (Phase II) - Paint Pots PPM... ...
GCAAAGGTTAATGAATCATATGGCTAAATATTCATACAGATGTGACGATAAAGGCATTCAGTTCTGAATTTCAAAAACTAACAGGTAAAACGAAGTTAGAAAATGAGTTGAGGCAAGCTTGGTCAAGAATACAATTTACATATGATCCACTAAGCTATCACTCTTCAGGGGAAGCCAATAATGTTTACGGTATCGGATTCTTGGCAAAGGGAAAACCAGACTTGTCATGGATATACGATCCTGAAGGAGAAGGTATTGCAGCCAATATGAGGAGCAGCAGGTGTGGTAGGAGGACTAGCAGAATCAATTCCTTAATTTCTCATGATTCCAATTCTTTGATATTGTATACAATTAGTTTTTCTCCGTCTTTACCAATAATTCTAATTCTCCAAAAACCCAGAAGCCCTGAAGAATGCTGCCCAAGTCTATTGCAGACTCTTCGTTGTCTAGTATTATAGTGTATAGTCGGAGGGTAATTTAAATATGTGTAAGAATAACAATTAAGTGTATGAGAAGAAAGTTTTCATCAGGATTTGGCTCTAGATGTGAATGCATGTGTCATAAAAGAACAGGTACTATCGGTTACTGCGGGTATTGTTCTGGCTCGCATGCAAAAAGTTATAGAAGTTAACATTCTGATTTTATAACACCCAATTTAAACAACATATAATATTGTTGACATAAATCTCAATGCACTGGACGATTGAGTGGGGACGTGTATCCAAAGATCTACTACCTTACTAGCAGTAGAGCAATCATTATGCTTATAGTAGTACTAAATAAATTTTAATTCAACCACTGGGCTTTACTTTTGTCTGTATATTTCAAAAGATCTAAATACGCTGTGAATTCTAGCGGTAGACTGTTGAACACTGCTCCAGTCACACCCATGGCAACATCTTTCTCTAATCCGTCTTTCCTCAAGCAACCTTTAAAGTAATTTCTACAGACGACTGCATCAGGATTAAAGGGTATATCTCTAAATCTTATTTGCTGTACCAAAGTAATTTCTCCAGTCATACCAGACGTTTGCTGGAGATATCCCCTCATTCTCAATTTCAGTAGAAGAGTCTGTACTTGAAACGAATCTGCTGTTTAATGCATAATCATTTGGTCATGAACTCACCTAAAGAACATCTGAAAAATACTTCGCTAGATAATGAGCTAGATGCCATTCTCGCAGATAGTGGAACGACAGATTTATTACAAAAACTCAATGAACATGAAGTCTTTCTAACTCCAACATCATATTTTCGACGGTCTACTTCTGGGGTCGGTTCATTTTGTTATACTTTTGATAATCATCACAGACCTGTATTTCGTAGAGGAAGATTGCGATGTTCGATAATATAATGCTAATTGAATATGAGGGCGACCGAATGCTTGTGAGTGTAGTTTTGTTGATTTGACTTTTTATTTCTTCTGATATTTTCAATACTTGTCTCTGTCATATTCATTCCCGCTTATTTGTACTCGAGTACAAAGATAGTACTCGAGTAATCAGACACTGTACTTAAGACAAGGTAAGACATGGTACCAGGTAGACAAATAAAATTTTGTCACTACAACCACTACTTATTTTTCTATCGAGCACCGCAACTTATACTAGAATAGAAACACAAAACATCAGATGCAAGGGAACTTACGCATTTTAGGAAACATTTTATTGCCATGTATTAGGCATACTCTAATGAAGAGCATAAATTTTGTTATAGTTGGCGATTATCAAATTGCAAGTGAGTTAGGTAAGAAAGGGACTACAACCGATTTATCAATTTATGACAGGAAAACACAAGATACTATTTACACTTGGACTGTGCCCATCACTTTTCCGGATAAAATTCAATCTTTGATGCAGGCAACTAATATTGCTGAATATGCAATACTGAATGTTACAAAAATAGACAAGTATCTAGGAGAGCAAGTCCTCGCTTTGGATGCAGTCAACTTCAGTGAAGGATTCATCCTGCACTCGTATGAGGTAGATGAAACGAAGCTAAAAACATTAATAAAAAACACAGCAATCTCAGACTTCCAATTTCTTGATAATATTGATCAATTAAGACAACAAATGAGTAGACTCGAACCAAAAAACCTAGAAGGACAGTGCATAATTCCAATAGACCATGCTTTTAACGTAAAGGGAGTTGGTACAGTAGTACTAGGTGTCATAAAACAGGGGGCTGTGAAGACATTTGATCATTTGAAAATTTTACCTAGCGGAAAAGACATACTTGTCAGATCAATTCAAATGCATGATGATCCTGTAACCGAATGCAAAAGTCCAGCAAGAGTGGGGCTGGCTGTTAAAGGAGTTGATGCTGATGATATTTCTAGGGGAGACGTCCTTTGTTCCCCTGGTTCATTAAATCTAAAGGTAGCAACAGATGCTATTCCTGCAGGATTTATAAAGAGTCCTTATTACAAAGGGGATCTAACAGACAACCAGACATACGTTATATCTGTTGGAATACAAATCAAGCCAGTTAAGATAAGATATAATACTACCGGTACAATTCAAATAAGTCCCGAGAAATCATTTGTGTTCTTCTCTGGCCAGAAATATGCTCTTTTAAAGCCAGATAATGTTGGAACAAGAATAATAGCAAAAGGGATCATTCAATAAAATCTGATCTTCGGGACTATTTCTTTGGCATTTTACGGTTCTAAAAATTGTTCGAATTGGTGGTCAGCAATTAGTATCGTAGAATTTTGAATCAAGCAAAATTCTCACCTCCTGTATATGAATTCTTTAGGCTTGAAAATCACGATGTTGATTTATTCTTATAAATCATCATTAGTTCTTCATATACACAAAAGGTTTTTTATTTTCAGGTGTTGTCATAATCTGTGCGAAATGATATAGATACGGCTGAATTTTTTAATCGACTCTCGTTGTCTGCTTTTGAGGATATGGCCGGAAAAAGTACTGAGGATATATCTTCTCGGCTTAAATCTTTAGAAGTAAGGTTTGAAAATGACATTAAGGAATTAATAGAACTCGCGGCTGGGAGTAAACTAAGCACAAGGCTACTCCGTTCTGCGAGTGCAGAATTCATTCTAAAAGGCATGGTTAATGAATCCTCCTTAACCACACGAACAGAATATATTAACTATTGGATGTCAAAATTAATACTCTGTCAGAAAACTGTCATTTTGCTTGTGAACATTCTTATAAATAAGCATAATCGTTTCAAATTCCTGTGGAAAAAACATGAGGAAAAGGATAATTCTAACACAAAAGATGAACGATATCTGCTTCACATAATCAACGAAGTTTATGGACAAATTTACGGAATATGTCAAAATATAGGAACTGCGATTCGTGATTACTTTGATTTATACCAAAAAATAAAATCCAATATTTCTATAAGAGAAAAAGATTTCAAAGCTTTACCTGTTCATGATCCAGAAATTCAGGTATCTGAAAGAATCGATGAGATAATTAGAGAAACCGAAAATTGCCTTCTAGTCAACCCGTCAGAAAGTATACTAGGACTTTCTGCAGTGAGAATTGGACTAGAGAGTCTTATTATTGCTAAAATTGGAGATAAAATAAGACAGCATATTAGAATGAAATCTCAAACTAATGATGTAAACATACGATTCACTTCTAAACTCAAAACAGAAGATGTATTTCATATAATTAATGAACTTTTTCCGAAGCAGGAACAATATGAAGCTTTAGATAAAATATATACTATGTCTTGCGACACGCTTCATCGAGCAATTTCATATCCCAACTATATCAGCTGGGGATGTTTTTCTCTTGTCAGGGAAGAATTAGAAAAAATGATAGGCAAACTGAAACCAGATAGTGTGAATTTAGAAAACGTGATCGCGCAATTGCAAAATGAAGAAAAGCTATGCGTCATCTGACACTTATAAATGCACCTGCCTGACGAACATTTCGTATTATAGAGAGCTGCAAATGCGTGGGAGATATGAAGGACCAGCCAGAAATCAATAGTAGTAATAGTAATAGTAATAATCACTCGCGAAAATACATCCTATAGAGAGGATGTTGTTGCTTTGATATATCGCAGGAAAAAGAATCATAGGATTGCAGAAACAACCAAAAAATCTAAACATCCAATTTTTCCATTTAAAAAAATCTCAATTCACTATAAAGTTGACATCTTGACCGATTCGCCTATAGTACTAATTTTTGCACGCTCTCATAGCTTTAGATTATTTCTATAAGATATCCTTAACATTTCACAGCAGATTTACAATTCTTAAGGGTTCTATAAAACTTGTTGACAGCGTACCTCAGATAATATAGTCTAGATACCTCCACTATCTCGACTATCTCCATTAAGCCAAAATCACATTCAAAATTAGTCCTTTTTTGATCTAATTTGACCTGCAATTTTAGATTATAGTTCTAAGAAAAAGAAAGGAGGACGCTAGAAGAAAGTGTTTAATACTAATGCTTAGATTGAGCTGATATTTTCGAATGGAAAACTAAAGTCGTGTACAACGAGGATTTGTATTCTAAAGAAAAAGACAGTAGCCAGATAATTAAAAGGGGTTTCCGAGATTTCAAATTACAAAAGTGAAATAGCTACGAGAAATTTGAATCAAACCTAAATGAAGACACAAATTATGGGCAAGAACAGGTAGGACTCCGATTAAGAAAACTTGACCCTACTCCCAAATTATTTTTGTGTACGCATTTACACGGCCAGGTTATGAAACAGACTAACTGCAGTATTGAAAGAATAAGATTAGCCAAGTGGCATCCTAGCTAGTTGGTTAACTATCTATTGCATTTGATCAGCCAGTAAAATTAGAAACTATTAATAATAAAGTCAATCTTATCCACTACACTGAAGAAGGACAACAAAATTATTAATCATTCTGAAAGCAGTAAGTGTCTAGTAAATATCCCTGGTGATTGGAGAGATGTAGAATGTCCTTGTAGAAGTATCTTTCACTTTTTTGACGGCAAAATGGATGACTTGTTTACATGGGAGAGGATTCATCTAAGGCATATGATATCAGATTATGCCAATCACGATATGCTTTCGTTTTATCCGATAGATATGGTAATTTTTTATCATTCCAAAACTGGCTATACTGTCGAAAGAAGAAGGCACAAAATAGATGAAATTAGCAATATACATCAAGCAGTTATTTATGGTAGAGCAAAGTTAGCCGGAGTTTAGTCTATGGTGGAAAAGCAGATAGTAAAGCTGATCATTAGATGATGGCATTGCTGAGTTTTGAGAGTATCTCCTGATAAGGAGCTGACGATTCTAAAAATATACAAAGATACTTGTCATTTCTTTCTGTTAGCGGAGCCATAGCTAACCTTACGTTATCATCTATTTCTGTTATTTCAAAATGAATTTCTTGTTGCTGTCGTTGTTGTTCTTCTGTATAGCCTGCGCAACAAAGTCTTCTTTTCTTTATAGCGGGAACCAGGTAATCCAAATAGAAAAGATAACTTGGGTCATGATGATAATTATTGTCAGATATGAAATCAGCTTGCCAGGAGCTTTGAAAGCCTTTCCTATATTCACCGACAAGTAGTTTTCCGTTGTTATCAAGAACAGCTGCAAACTTCACGACTCTATTGGAAAACAATGCAGTCAAGCATACTTCATGAAGGAAATCTAGTTCTTCCAATAGTGCCTAACATAATAAACGAACATAATATTAAGTATTTGAGATAATGTTATAGTAAACCTTAAGAGAAAGAAGATGAATATGTAGAAAATACGTAAAAACACGTTAAAGTTGACATATTTTATAACGACACCATATAGTAATTAGCTCAAGGTTTTCCTGATCTATAAAGATAATTCGACAAATAAGGCTACACCCAATACTACTTCTGTTGAATATCGGCATGAATCTTAATCAAGCGGGGCCATGGCTCAGCAGCACAGGGTCCGTCACGCCAGAATGAATTGAACGAGAACCACGAGTGGGGTCGCCGCATCTTATCCTCAGAAACGAGAAATCGCTAACGAATCACAAAAAATATCACGAAACGATATTGAAAATATATTAGGCGAACTGAGGGAACAAAATAAATGGTTCTGTTGGTGCTTCCGTTGTTTAAATCCGTTGTTGGAAAACCGTTGGCATGCTTGCAAAAAATTACTGGCTGTGTGAGCTGCACGCGACGCTGCTACTCGAACCTCTGTTTTGGAAACCTGAGCCTTTACTGCTGACTGAGCTCGTCGAGCAGCTACCAGTGTCGCCGTGCCCCTAAGGTCCCACCAATGGGACCGCCTGATGTTGAAAAGTGATGGGCAGCTGCTGTTAATGAACGAGTCAGTAACCGACGAAAATAGGATTGAAAGCTGAGATTTCTGCTATATCAGAAAAGAATCTATGTAAGTTAGTAACCGGTCATAGGCAGCTTTGGTTCAACCGATTCTTACACGCTGAGAGGAGAAAGAGGACTGTCTGTTTTGTTGCTCGTCCAACGTTCCTAAAGTCCATGCTCTTGAATATGTTGTTATTCTCAGCTTACGGTAAACGGAATGCTATTATCGACCCTTCTCCTTTGGGTGCGTGGATTTTACCAGTATGGACATAGAGCATTCCGTCTAGCACTATCGGAACGGCTACATTAAACTTCCCCACTTCTTGTCCTGTAACCTTATTCAGTGCCAAAATTAATCCAGTTCTTGATTGATGCTTTCCTGTTATTTTTTTTGGGATTCCAAATGGAGTAATAGTGTATTTAATACATGGTTTTTCGGCGAAAGGGATGTAACCAGAGAATACTAGTCCACTAGTGACCAATGGTGATCCTAGTGACGGAAACTCCACTTTATGTTCCCATTTAGTTTTACCTGTTCCAATATCAATGGCAGTTATTGATACCATTGTGGTAGCCTAATCCAATTGCACTAGCAACAGGTATTTTATAACCAACGATTCCGTTTGTAAAGAAGTTCAAACGTGGCGGTTTGTCGTAACATCCAGAGTGTTATAATCGACTGCATGTTAGTCATCTATACTATAGGTCCAAACGACACCGCTACCAGCCGGTCGTGGGATGGTATCAGCATGATATTGCTTACCCATTGTTCTCCACCATATTTCCTTTCCTGTAACGGCATCCATTCCTACGATATTGCCCATCTTGTAATGTCCGATTACGATTTTCTTCTGTGTTCCGTTCCCAGATCTAACAGTCGTTACACTGCTTCCCCAGGACGTATCCCAGTCAGTCAGTCAATTCACCAGTGATTTGGTTACCGCATCCCTTGAAGATGGATCTTTGTTTTCTACAATATGGAAAGTTGGTCCGTACTATGCGCAGGCGAAGGACAGGAACCCAAGGATTATCTAGCAAGAGTAAAACGGCATGCTTGGCTTGAATAAACCCTCAAAGAGTACGCGGCCAACAAGCTGTGATTTGGTCAAGGCGGAAAATGTATGGAACCCAACGATAACAAAGTTCGTCTTATTCCTCTACTATAATACAACGACAGCAAAATAATTAATCATTCTCCACATAATAAGGATATACAAATGAGCCATTATCTTTAACTACTGCATCAGATAAGTATAACAAATGTCTCTCGATTATGAACACCGAAGAGAAGAGGGAGATAGGGAAAGAATCGTATGACTTGTAAAGGTATATGTATACGTCATAAGGCACACAAACCAGTTGGTGCTGGGCGTTATTCTACTGGACAGAAACGATGTCAGATATGTGAGATCTTCTTAAAATGGGACGGGTTATGGTGTCCATGCTGCGGTTATAGATTAAGAACTAAACCACGCAATCTAAAATATAAGAGCAAATTGCGAGCAATTAAAAAGAATACAATGGCGGATCCAAAATTATTACACCAGCAGTCAGTTAGTACAATTCATAAATAATATGCAACGAACGGAGTATTATCTCTACTACCTCTCGTCCTCTTTTGGTTTTTAGAAGCGCCGAGGAGACTTAGACGACTTAGATTATAGACTGAGACGCCATTGAAATATTTCTGTGTGCATATATATAGGCGATTGACAGCAGTTTTGCTATTATGGTAAACACGGGAACTATAAAAACAGAGTTTGGAGAAATAACACTGGAGTTTTATTCAGATGATGCGCCAAAGACCGTTGAAAACTTTAAGAAATTGGCAAAGATCGGCTTCTATGATGGATTGATATTTCATAGAATCGTACCAGGCTTCGTGATACAAGGTGGAGATCCTCATACAAAAGATACATCCAACAAAGTTAAATGGGGGACAGGAGATCCTGGTTGGAACGTAAAAGCAGAGTTTAATAAAAATACGCATTCACGTGGTATATTATCTATGGCAAGATCACAGGATCCGGATAGCGCAGGTTCACAGTTCTTTATTATCTTGAAAGATTCAAAATTCCTAGACGGAAAATATACCGTCTTTGGAAAGGTAATATCTGGAATGGATATTGTTGATAAAATAGCTGCAATAAGAACAGATTCTACTGACGCGCCGATTGATATTGAACAAGCCAAGATGATAAAAGTTGTTGTCAGCGATTAATCCTATCCAGAACCGTTAAGTTAAGGAGTAGAAGAAGCTGGCGAGAGAAATACAGGCTGACCATGCTTGAGCATACCCAACCTCTCTAAAGAGCTTGTAGTCTATACTCGGTAGAACACATACGCAAAGTTATTTATTCATTTAACACCGAGGTCTTTGGTTATTGGGAAGGTATCAACAGCAATCCTTGTGACCATAGTATTTGATTTGCTATTAATGATTTTTTCCGAAAACAATTTCTCTTCCCTTCTCAAATTGTTCTTTTCTTTCTTGCTTAGGTGCGTCTTGGTTTGCCAATACCGTACACTAAGTATCATATTTCTTGAAAGACTTTATCTCTAAGAAAAAGCTATATTCGCCAACAGCAAGCAATAGAAAGTGGAGCCCCTCCGAGCTGCGAGCAGAATTCCCTCTGCTATTTCTTGAGCAGTTGGAGGCTGGTACTCGTAATTTGTAAAAAATCGTCTTCGCGTATTTGCAACCCCTTGTCGAATTTATCCTTAATACTAATGCTTACATAACTAATAACTGCACCCTAGCCGCATCTCTTCTCGCCTGCTTAAACAAACGCTGAGGAATATCATTCCCCAAGTCATGCACTACGGAACCAAGAGCACCATCAGCGACGGCACCATCTGGCCGATCCAACAGAAAACCTATAGCAGCTCCTTCAAACCACTATATAGTAATCTTAAAGAATCAGGTTAAATCAATTTAGAAGCAGGCTTCTTGCAGTCTCTCCAAGATCGGTCTGTTTCTGTAATGAAAGGCTTACCTGTGAACAAGAAGATTTAGGCCATGTTGAATATTGCTGCAAGCCTACTCCATTTTGTTAATTGGTTACCATTTTTTCTAGGCTTAATACTAATTCCCCTCAGTGTCTTTCAATTATGATAAAAGTAGATGATTCGTCAGCTAGTATAGTATAGGGATTGATATGAGTCAGATCTTCAGTTTTTTTCATGCTTGAAATTGATATCCCTGTGCATACCATCACAAAATGGTTTGTTGTTAGAAGCACCACAGCGGCAAAGTGTGTAGTGTTCTTTCGACGCCCCCTCTCCGAATTGCGAATCGCCCATTAATTCTATGCCGCCAGTTATAATATAAGGACCATCTTTTGAGACTGTAAGCATTGGCTCTCTATCTTGATCCCTGTATTCAACTCCATCAACCGAATAACTAAGAGCACCTGATGGACATTTTCTTACGGTTTCAATGACTGCGTCTAGCGTCGCGCCATCAGGATCAATCCATGGTTTGTTGTTCAATTTGAAAACTGACGAGAGATTATCTACGCACTCTGCAGCATGAGAACAAATTGCTCGGTTATCATGAATTGTTATGTTCTTTCCAGCGTAATCGATTCTCCTATCTTTCCTTCCGCCGGAACTTTTTTCGCTAGAAAATCCAATAATGCTATGAGTGCCGTCGCAGAATGGTTTGTTCTTTGATGCTCCACAACGACATAATGCGACGCCCCTTATCGCTGAAAGTGATTCTCCTTTGAAGTTTTGAATATTATCAACTACTTTTGGTTCCATATCGTGTATGAGGTAGTACGGGCCATTTGGAAGTGGTAGAATCTTTGGTCTTACTGTTTGATCTTTATCATTACTATTATTCTCATTTGTTTTCAAAAAATATGTCTCTCCTTTCACGTTATCTGTCCATCCATTTCATAAACACTTCTTCAATTTATATTATTAACCTCCCAAGTTATACTAGTATTGCTTGATTTATTTAATGTCGGTACTAATT
>Ga0207416_1005358_pt1 | contig 10257 bp, 9 predicted proteins | sample PaiPotPPM11metaG_FD_184107 | JGI IMG/M metagenome (GOLD analysis project Ga0207416, IMG submission 184107) | Iron sulfur acid spring bacterial and archeal communities from Banff, Canada, to study Microbial Dark Matter (Phase II) - Paint Pots PPM... ...
GCCCACCGAGAGGTCAATGCCGCCGGTGATGATGACGAACGTCATCCCGACGCCCAGGACCGCCAGGATGGACGTGTTCTGCACGATCCCGCGGATGTTGAAGACCGTCAGGAAGCTGTGCAGCTTGAGCACCGAGAAGACGACGACGATCACGGCGAGCACGAGGATGATCTGCAGCGCCTGGAGCCGGCTGAGCCGGGCCAGCACGCCGGTCGGTTCTTCTTCGCTCGGCACGGCTTCCGCGGGTACCGGGGAAGTCGCGGTGGCCTGCCCGGTCATGACTCGTTCGCCTGAGTCAAAGCGCCGGTCATCGCCCCGACGAGCTCTTCCATCGTCGTCTCCTTCGCTCTGAACCTGGCCACCCGGCGGCCGAGTCGCATGACCTGCACCTCGTCGGCGATCTCGATCACGTGGGGCATCGAGTGGCTGATGAACACCACCCCGAGCCCGCGGTCGCGCACCCGGCGGATGAGGTCCAAGACGCCCTTGGTCTGCACCACGCCGAGGGCAGCGGTCGGCTCGTCGAGCAAGATGACCCGCTTGCCCCACGCGGCGGCCCGGGCGACCGCTACCGCCTGCTTCTGGCCGCCCGACATCGCGCCGACGGTGCCAGAGAAGTTGCGCACGGTCGCGCCGAGCTCATCGAACGCCTTCTTGCTGCCGGCGAGCATCTTCGCCTTGTCCATGAACCCCAGCCGCCCCATGATCCCTGGGCGCATGATCTCGCGGCCCAGGTACATGTTCTGCACGGGATTGAGATGCGGCGCCAGGGCCAGGTCCTGGTACACGGTCTCGATCCCGTACTGGCGGGCGGCGAGCGGTCCCGCTATCGTCACCGGCTTGCCGTCGATCAGGATCTCGCCCGCGGTCGGCGTCTCGGTGCCGGACAGGATCTTGACCAGGGTGCTCTTGCCCGCGCCGTTGTCACCGATGAGGGCCACGACCTCGCCGGCCGGCACCTCGAAGTTGGCGCCGGAGAGCGCAGTGACGTGACCGTACACCTTCGTTATGTCCCGTGCTTCCAGCGCCAGGCTCATCGAACCACTCCTTATCGACCGCGGTACCGACGCGCAACTCCGTCGTAACCACGCCGTCATGGGTTACGAAGAGGGTGCCTCCTCATGTCACCGATGTCAAGATCTCCGTTTATAACGATCTCTCCTGACCAGAGGCACCAAACTCGCTGTAGAAAGAACAGAAGACGATCTTCTTGACATCGGTGACATGGCTGACGCACCATCAACTCAAATGTTTCCGCGAGGTTGCCGGAAGCTGAACATGCCAGCCGGGTGGGATCGGGGACCGGCAGCCGAACTCGAAATTCACGCGAAGGAGCAGATATGAAGCGGTCCGTGTCGGTACCAGCCGCGGGTGCGGCGGCAGCGTTGCTGCTGGGCGTCACCGCAGCATGCTCATCATCAAGTTCGTCGACGAGCGCGTCCGGCGCGTCCGCCGGCGCGTCCACCGCTGGCGCATCCAGCTCCAGCGGAGGCACGACCAGCGGCAAGAGCTACAACATGACCTTCATTCAGGGCGTCGCCGGCGACGGGTTCTACGTCACGATGGGCTGCGGCATGCAGGCCGAGGCCAAGAAGCTCGGCAACGTCACCGTCAACATCCAAGGGCCCTCGCAGTTCGATTCCACGCTGCAGAACCCCATCATCGAGTCGGTCACCGCGTCCCACCCCAGCGCGATCATGATCGCCCCGGACGACGTGTCGGCCAGCCGGCCGCCGATCGCCCAGGCCATGTCCGGCGGCATCAAGGTCGTGCTCGTCGACACCACGCTGACCGACCCGTCCGGGGCCGTCTCGCAGATCTCGTCGGACAACACGGCCGGCGGGGCCGATGCGTTCGCCGCGGTCAAGCAGCTTGTGCCCGGCGGCGGCCAGGTGCTCGTCGTCAACACCAAGCCCGGCATCAGCACCACGGACGAGCGCACCGCGGGCTTCGCCGCCGCCGCCAAGGCCGACCCGAAGTTCTCCTACGTCGGCGTGCAGTACGACAACGACACCGCGTCGCTCGCCGCGCAGGTCACGCTCGCGGAACTGCAGAAGAACCCCGGCATCGTCGCCATCTTCGCGACCAACCTGTTCTCCGCCGAGGGCGCCGCCACCGGAATCCGTCAGGCCGGCAAGTCCGGCAAGGTGAAGGTCATCGGATTCGACGCCGATCCCGACCAGATCACCGCGCTGAAGCAGGGCACCGTGCAGGCGCTCATCGCCCAGTCGCCGTACACGATCGGGACCGACGCCGTGGATCAGGCGGTCGCGGCGCTGCAAGGCAAGCCGACCACCCCGAAGATCGGCACCAAGTTCACCATCATCACCAACGCCAACCTGAGCTCGGCGGCCAGCCAGGCCGCGATCTACAAAACGTCTTGCTAACGCATCGCTGGTAATATCCCCAGCGATTGGTCCCCCGGTGTCCGAGCCGGGGGACCCTTCGCCATCGGAGCGGCGTCGCCCGAATCGGCCGGACAGGCTCCTGCCGTCGCGCGGGCAGACGCCCAGTCTGGAGGCGATCCTCGATGACCACCATGCGCGACGTCGCCCGCGTCGCCGGCGTGAGCGCGAAAACCGTGTCCCGGGTCTTCAACGACGATCCCCACGTCACCGAAGAGACCCGCGAGCGGGTTCGCTGGGCGATGCAGAAACTGAACTACGTTCCCAACCTGCTGGCCCGGAGCTTCCGGGCCGGCGCGGACGCCGCGGTGGGCCTGGCCGTGCCGGACATCGCCGACCCGTTCTTCGCGGCGATGACCGGCAGCATCGAGGTCGACCTGGTCGGGCGCGGCATGGCGGTCGTCATCACCAGCCTGTTCCACGGGGGCCGTGGGGTCAGGGCCGCGGAAAGCGAGCGCTCGGCGCTTGAGGCGCTCCTGCGGCGCCAGATCAGCGGCCTGATCGTGGCCTGCGTGAGCGCCGATCAGTCCTACCTGGCCCCGTGGCAGGAGCGGACGCCCATGGTGTTCGTCGACCGGGCGCCGAAGGGGCTCTCCGGCGTGTACGTGATCGAGGACGACCTGGGCGGCGCGCGCGCGGCGGTCACCCATCTCGTCAGTCACGGCCACCGGCGCGTGGCGTTCCTCGGCCTCTCCACCCCGGTGACGACGACCCGGCGCCGGCTGACGGGCTACCGGTCGGCCTTGGCCGAGAACGGCCTGGACGACGGCCCCGATCTCGTCTGCATGCCCGCCGAGTCGGCCGATGAAGCGGCCGCCGAGCTGGTGAAGCGGCTGGCGGCGCCGAACGCACCCACCGCCGTCTTCTCTTCGAACATTCCCTGCACGATGGCGCTCGTTCAGGCCCTGCAGCGGGCCGAGCGCACCGATATCGCCCTGGTCGGGTTCGGTGACTTTCCCATGGCGGCGGCCCTCGCCCCGGCGGTCACGGTGGTGGATCAGGACCCGGCCAGGCTCGGGCATATCGCCGTCGAACGGCTCCTCCAGCGCATCGAGGATCCCCATACCGAGCCGCGCCACCGGACCGTTCTCCCCGTTCACCTGATCCCGCGCGGCTCGGGCGAGCTGCGTCCGCGGACATGACCGGGGAGGAGAGGACCGCGAAGGGGCTCGCCGCCATCCTGATTAGCGGCCCGCCGGCCACGGGAAAGAGCACCCTGGCCATGGCCCTGGCCCCCCACCTGGACGCCGCGGTGCTCGACCTCGACACCGCGACCGCCCCGCTGACCCGGGTGGTGTCCGAGCTGGCCGGCGTGCACGACCTCGACGACCCGGTGCTGGCCGGGCTGACGCGAAACGCGCGCTACGACACGCTGCTCGCCCTGGCCGAGGCCAACCTGCGGGCGGGCCGTCCCGTGGTTATGGTCGCCCCCTTTAGCACCGAACGAAGGGTGCCCTCCGCCTGGTCCGCCACCACGCGCCGGCTCCCGGCGCAGGCCACGATGGTATGGCTGCACCTGCCGCCCGCCGAGCTGATCCGCCGCCTGACCCAGCGCGGCCTCGCCCGCGACGAGAATAAGGTCCGCGACCCCGCGTCCTACCTGACGGGCCTTGACCTCGAGCCGCCGGCCATTCCCCACCTGGCCCTGGACGCCTCCGAGCCGACCGCCGCGCTGGTCCGGTCGCTGCTCGTCCACCTCGCCCACCTCACCCGCTAAGTCTTGCCATCGATGGCACAGTAAGGCAGAATCAAGGAGTGCCATCGATGGCAAAGTTGGAGATAGCAATGAATCGGCCACCAGGAATTCGCCGCTTCCGTTCGTCCGGAGATAGAAAGGCCGCCGCGTGAGCGGGGCCACCAGGCTGCTCGATGTCGCGAACGCGGCCGGGGTGAGCCTGCGGACCGCCTCGCGCGTGCTCAACGACGATCCGCGGGTCGCCGCGGAGACCCGTCAGCGCGTCCAGGAGGCAATGCTCGACCTGCGCTTCCAGCCCGACGAGATGGCCCGGTCGCTGCGCGCGGGAACGGACACCGCGGTTGGGTTCGTCGTGGAGTCCATCTCCGACCCGTTCTTCGCCGAGGTCATTGACGCGGTGGAACTGGAGATGTCCCGTCACGGCCGGTCGGTGCTGGTCACGAGCACCCGGCGCAACCCTGAGTGGGAACGCGACGTCATCGGGCGCATGATGCAGCGGCGGATCGCCGGGCTGCTGCTCTCCCCGACCGGCGACGACCACTCCTGGCTCGAGACCGGGCGCGTGCCCGTCGTGCTCGTCGACCGCCCGGCGCCCGGCCTTTCCGCTGACCTCGTCGAGATCGACGACTACGGTGCCGCGTTCGACGCCACCGCTCATCTCATCCGACACGGTCACCAGCGCATCGCCTACGTGGGCGACACGCCCGCCATCCCGACCTCGGCCGCCCGGCTGCGCGGCTACCGCGATGCCCTGGCGCACCACCGGATCGAGGCCGACGAGCGCCTCGTCAACTGCGACGCCGCGACCAGCTCGGCCGCCGCGCAGGCGGTGTCCGTCATGGTGACCGGGGCCCGCCCCCCGACCGCGATCCTGAGCGCCGCCACGCGCGCGTCCCTGGGCGTCGTGCCCGCCTTGCACGCGGCGGGGCGGACGGACATCGCCCTGATCTCGTTCGGCGACTTCCCTATGGCCGATGCTTTGCGCCCGGCCGTCACCGTCGTGGACCATCCCGGTCATGAAATCGGGTGCGCGGCGGCCGCGCGGCTGCTGGCGCGCCTGGGCCAGCCGGGGCTGCCCGTCGAGCGCATTCAGGTACCGGCGAAGATCATCGCCCGCGGCTCCGGGGAGCTACGCCCATGACGTTCGCAACGGATGTCGTCATCGGCATGGACATCGGCACGACCTCGGCCAAGGCCGTGGTCCGGTCGGCCTCGCGGCGCGGCGCCCCGTACGCGGAGCAGCCCACGCCGTGGCACACCGGCAGCCGCGGCCAGACCGAGATCGATCCGTACCGCCTCCTCGACGTGACCATCGAGCTGATCGGGCGGGCCGTCCGCGCGGCCGAATCGGCGTGGGGACCGGTCCGCGTCCGCGGGCTCGGCGTGGCGGGCATGGCCGAGAGCGGCGTCCTGCTCGACGCGGCCGGCCGCCCCGCCGCGCCGGTCATCGCCTGGTTCGATCACCGGGGCGGGCCGGAGATCGAGCAGGCGGCCCGGGAAACCCCCGAATTCGCGGCCGCGTTCGAGCGCACCACCGGTCTTCCCTGGTCGAGCCAGGCCAGCATCGCCAAGCTGCTGTGGCTACGCGCCAGCGGGTGTCCGGCCGGCCCCGCGTCGGTATGGCTGAGCGTGCCTGAATGGATCGTCTTCGGGCTCGGCGGCGACCTCGTCCGCGAGCCGTCGCTGGCTTCCCGCACCGGCCTCATCGACCAGGGCACCGGCGAGCTGTGGCCCGGCGCCGCCGCGGTGGCGGGGCTACCGGACCGCATCCTCCCCGACGAACGGCTCGCCGGCTCTCCCGCTGGGCGGCTAAGGCACGACGGCGTCGATCCCCGGGCCGCGGGCGCCGTGCTGACGGTGGCCGGCCACGACCATCCGGTCGCGGCCATCGGCGCCGGCGTGGTCGAAAAGGACGAGCTGTTCAACTCCTCCGGCACCGCGGACGTGCTGGCGCGCTGCCTGCCGGGGACGCTGGCGGAGCCACAGCGCCAGGCGGTCGTGAGCGCGGGCTGGTCGCTCGGGCGGCACGTCCTGCCGGACACGAGCCTGCTGCTGGCCGGGGTCAGCGGCGGACTGCTGCTGCGCCGGGTGCTCACCGCGCTGGGCGCCGAGTCCGCGGACGCTCGCGCGGCGCTTGACCGCGCCAGCCTGGCCGTCGGCGACCTGCCCGCCGGCCTGTCGGTGACCGGCGACGGGCGAACCCAAGACGACGTCGTCCTCCGCATCCAGGACGGCGCCACTCCCGCCGCGGTCTGGACGGCCGCCGTGCGCTACACGGCGGACCAGGCCCGGCTCTTGCTCGACGACATCGAGAAGGTCGTCGACCCGCACCGGCGGGCCGTGGCCGCCGGCGGGTGGACGCGGATGGCCAGCGTGCGCGCGGCCAAGGCATCCGTCATCAAGGCCGTGAGCTTCTCACCGGAAGTCCAGCCAGGCGTCGCCGGCGCCGCCTTGCTGGCTGCCTTTGCCATCGATGGCAAAGGTGTGCCGCTGGCCGACTTCATCAAGGAATCGACGTCAGCCGACGGTCGATCCGCCTCTGCGCAGGACAACACCACTGAAGGCGCGCAGGACAACACCACTGAAGGAATGAAATGACACCCGCAGCGAAAGTCCGGACCGGAACGCTCGACGACATCGCGACCGGCAGCCACGTGTTCTCCATCATCGCCATGGACCAGCGCAACACCCTGCGCCGCATGTTCACCGCCGTTGGCCTCGAGGCGAGCGACGACGACCTGCGCACCGCGAAGGCCGATGTCGCCCGCGTGCTGACGCCGGCCGCCACCGGCCTGCTGTCCGACCCGACCTACGGCGTCCCCGCCATCACCCAGGCGAACGCGCTCGCACCGAGTTGCGGGCTGCTGATCGCCGCCGAGCCGTCCGAGCGGCGCAGTTTCCAGGGCGAGCCGCGCACCCACCGCGACCCCGAGCTGAATGCCCAGTGGCTCCTCGACCAGGGCGGCGATGCCTACAAGTTCTTCGTTCAGCTGCGCGCCGACCGCCCGGCCCCGGCCCCGGGCGAGCCGGACCTCGTGGCCGAGACGCTCACCGTCTGCGAAGAGATCATCCGCGACTGCCGCGCCGCCGGCGTCCCGGTGGTGATCGAAAACCTCGTTTACGAACGTCCGGGCGAAGCCCTTCGCGGCCAAGCCCGCGAAGACGCGATCATCGAGGCGGCGCGGGCACTCAACGACCTGGATATCGACCTGCTCAAGCTCGAATACCCGGGTTCCCCAGAAGGCTGCCGCCGGCTGGCCGCGATCCTCAACCGACCGTGGGCCGTGCTGTCCGCCGGCGTCCCGTTCGACCAGTTCACCGACATCATCCGGATCGCGGCCGACGAGGGAGGAGCCTCGGGTTTCATCGCCGGCCGCTCAGTATGGCGCGAAGTCGTCAGCCTAGTCGGTCACGAGCGCCAGGAGTTCCTCACCACCGTCGCGCTGCCCCGATTGGAAAAGCTCATCGACGTCGCCGAACGGTCGGCGCGCCCCTGGACCGAGATAACCCAATAGCCCCACCGCGCGCCTAGTCACCCGCCCCGCCCGCCGCGACCGTTCCGTTTGCCTGATTTGTCGCGCATCCCGGCAGCTCAGGTCCATGATCGCGAAGGATTTTCATCTCATTCAATGAAAATCCTTCGCGAAAGGAAAATCCTTCGCGATCATGACGCGGGCCAGAACGCGCGCGATGGCATCAGACCCCACGCGGCCATCACCCGCGCCACATATCCACTAACTTAACGGCACCGCCCCGTGAGCTAACTGACCTCGTGGAGCCTGCGTTCTTCGCGCCTGAAATCAAACATCTTCCGGACGAAGTCGTAAAAGGTTTATCCCAAAGGGAATTATACCCCCACGGGGTATCAATTCATGATTGCGGGTCAGAGGAGGCGAACTGCGCCAACAATGACCCGCAATCATGCCAAGCACCTCATTCCGTATAGCATTTCATGCCCGAATGAGTGAAATGCCCACCATGCCAGCAGCCCGGCCGGCATCCGGCCCTCATATGACCCGCAATCTAACCCAGACCTGCGCCGACGTCGGCCTCATCACGGTGCGCGGCTACGACCTGCTCCAGGACCGCGCCCGCGACGATGTACCGCTCGGCGCGCCGCCGGCCCGCGATCGATGTCGGCCAGCAGGTCATCCCGATCGTCCGCGAGGAGGTAGCCAGAGGAGGTAGCCAAGCGCGACGCCGCCCGCTAGCTGACCTCATTGAGCTTGCCGGTGGCGACGTCGAAGACGAAGCCGCGGATGGCGTCCTTGCGCGGGATGAAGGGGCTGGTGTTGATCCTGGCGATGGACTGCCGCACGTCCTCAACGCCTCGGCGGCCCACTGCGGCTTGATGCCGGTCTCGTCCTGGATCGACCGCTTGAACGAGTCGTCGGTGAACGTGAGCATGCCGCAGTCGGTGTGGTGGATGAGGATGACCTCGGTCGTGCCGAGCAGTCGCTGGCTGATCGCGAGCGACCGGATCTCGTCATCGGTCACGACGCCGCCGGCATTGCGGATGACGTGCGCCTCGCCTTCCTTAAGGCCGAGGATGGCGTAGACGTTCAGCCGCGCGTCCATGCAGGCGACGACGGCGACATGGCTCGCCGGCGGCAGCGGCAGCGGACCGCTGAACTGCGCCGCGTAGGCGTCGTTGTTCTGCAGGTACTGATCGGTGACACTCATCGTTGAATCTCCCTGTGGCAGCGGGCGAAGGCTTAGCCGCCGATGACCTTGCGGTACGCCCGCGGACCGTTGTAGTCGTTGACGGCGTAGTGCCAGGTGGCCAGATTGTCCCAGAGGACGAAGTCTCCTGGCTTCCAGCCGAAGCTGACGGTGTAGTTCGGAGAGGACGCGTGCGCCTGCAGGAAGGGCAGCAGGGCCTGGCCCTCGGCCTCGGTGACGCCGGTGAGCCGGAGTGCGCCCGTGCTGATGAACAGGCCCTTTCGGCCCGTGTGACGGTGGGTGCGTACCACCGGGTGCTCCGTCGTCTCGGTGACCGGCGGCCGGTTGGGGGTTCCGTCGCCCGGGTAGGCGCCGTAGACGGCGCTGACCGACTCAAGCAGCTCCTTGACCGGCTCGGACAGGTCGTCGTAGGCCGCCTGCAGGTCGGCCCACAGCGTGTGGCCGCCGATCTCGGGCACTACCTGGTAGGTGAGCGACTCGATGTTGAACGGCGGGTTCCGCCAGGTGCCGCCGATGTGCCAGCGGTCCGCGGTGCCCTTCTCGTAGCTGAACGTGTATACCAGTCGGCTGTCGGGATGCCGGTTGACCCACAGCGGGTGGTCGAAGGGCTCGTCGAAGATCCGTATCGCCGCCACGTGCTGGAGCGGTGACAGGTTCTGGCCGCGGAAGACCAGCACCTTGTGGGTCCAGAAGGCTTCCCGCAGGCCTTGTGCGGTTCCCTCGTCGACGGACCGGGTCAGGTCCACGCCTGAGATCTCGGCGCCGATCAGCGGGCTGGCCGGGCGGACTTCGAAGCGGCTGGTCAGGGTCTCGGTCACGATTTCTCCTCCCGAGAAAGACTGCGAGTAGGTAAAACCTACTATTCCGATCGTTTTTATTCAAGTAGGGATCCCCGGGAGTTCCCATGGCAGCCGCGGACCACCGGGTCAGGCCTCGAGCACCCGCCAGCGCACCCCGTGCCCGGCCAGGTAACCGAGGAACGACTCCGGGTCGAACGCCTGCGCGGGCGCGAGCACCCCCGGCTTGGCGCCGTCGGCCACTAGCCGCCGGGCCGCCTCGACCGCGATGACCGCCGTCTTGCCGTAGCCGTCAGTACCCTCGACCTCGCCCCGGATAGTGCGACCGCCGTCGCTGACCGCCTCGACGGTGATCGTCCACTTGCCCTGCCGCCGCTGCTCGTCGTCCGGCCCTTCCGGCACCGTGTCGATGACGGCGGCGGGGATTCCGTTCTTAAGCGCGTTGAACTCACCGGCCAGCACGCCCTCCATCCGCCGCAGCGGCAGGTACCTCGGCACGGTCGCCACCGGCGGGAGCGCCGCCTTGCTCACCGGCACCGGCCCCTCCGCGCCCGGGAACCGCCAGCTGGCGTGGCTAGCCTGGCCGTAGGTTGACCAGTTCCCGTTCTCGTAGCGCAGCGCCCCGTCGAACAGCAGCCGGGGGTCCAATGACCGCAGCGTCCCCCGGCTGAAGGTC
>Ga0207416_1005361_pt1 | contig 10251 bp, 9 predicted proteins | sample PaiPotPPM11metaG_FD_184107 | JGI IMG/M metagenome (GOLD analysis project Ga0207416, IMG submission 184107) | Iron sulfur acid spring bacterial and archeal communities from Banff, Canada, to study Microbial Dark Matter (Phase II) - Paint Pots PPM... ...
CGCGGGCTACGAAGCGGGGGCGGTTGTACTTCCGGCTTGCGCCGTTGGTGCCCCACACATCCGAGAGCGCTGCTTCGTTCTGGCCTACCATCCTGGCCTCCGAGAGCGATCACGGCGGCCCCAACCAGCGGGACAGCAGTGGGCCCCCAACCTTGACCGCTCTGGTTCGTCGCTTGCACTGGCCCACGCTCAACACCGGGGACGCGAACGGCGGCTGCTCAACGCACACCAACCAGGTGCAACTGTGCTATCTGGCAGCGCCGAGGCCCGGCGAGAACCTCAGCCCGGAATGGATCGAATGCTTCATGGGATTTCCGCCAGGTTGGACAGCGCGCGCTTCCCAGCTCCTCCAGGACCACAATTCGAGTGGGAGCCGCGGCGAGTGGTCGGAAGCGTCTCAGGGCGAAGAGAGCGCATAGAAGCGTTGGGCAATGCGATTGTTCCCTACCAGGTGTATCCGTTGTTTGTGGGGATTGTGGGATGGGAACGGATGGCGGAGGGTCAGGGAGTATGAAGCGTTTTTCCTGTCCCATACTTGGGGCGTTGTTCTGTGCGCAGGCCACCAGTCAGCAGGACTTTCGCGCGAATAGCTTCAAACGAGTAGCCACGTCCCATTTTTTGAGCGAGCTTGACAAGCCCGTTCAGCGCTTCTGTCGGTCCATTGCTGTACCGATGATCGAAATAGGCCATGATTTCAGTGTTCCAGCTCTCCATAGCAGTGAGCAACGGATGAAATGCAGGCTCCAATTCGGCAGGCAGGCGATGCAGCCATGTCTGATACAAGTCGTGCGCCTGGTCCTTGTCTCAGCATTCCAGATGTTGAAAAATTCTTCCTTCAGGGCGTAAGCGGTCTGGAGGATGGGAAAGTTGAGGGTCCACGCTTCCAGAATGAGCGTTTGACGTTCAGTCAGGTCAGCACGCCGACGCAAGAGGATGTACCTATCGTGCATCAATCCGCGTCGGGCGCTTTCGCTCAAGTTGGCACGCAACTCCTTGCGTACTGTGTCCAGACAGGTGTTCGCAATCTTCACGACATGGAAGTGATCCACAATGACGGTTGCATGTGGCAACAGATCGTTGCAAGCGAGCTTGTAGGGTTGCCACATGTCCATGCAAACACAGGTTATTCCCGTTCTAATCGATACAGGCAAGCGTTGCAAGTAATTCTTGACGGTCTCTTTATCCCGGTTGCGCAAGAGACCGACAATGGAACGGCGCTCGATATCGGTCAAGACACAACGGGGTTTGTGCAGCAAATAGACTTCATCGATACCCAGAATGGTAACGGGTTCATCGATGGCCTTGTCCTTCAGATGGGCAGTGGACTCACGAAAGAGCAAGCGTATCGTCCATTCATCCAGGCCAACATCATCAGCAATACTGGTGAACGTCCTGCGCAGTGCCTCGTGGTGGATGTAGTTGATCAGGCGTTCAGTCATAAAGTGGTGTTCATCTACGTCTTTGAGTTGCTCAAAGAATGTGCAGTTACATGCCCGACAGTGATACCGCTGGCGATGAATGAGGATACCGACGCGCTTTGCTCTGATTGGCTGATCCATGACCAATTGTTGTTTTACCCCATGCTTGTAAAGCAGCCCACTGCCACAATGGGCACAACAGATCAGCTCCGCCTCAATAATAAAGTCATTCTCTTGTTCATCCACGACGAGAATACGATAGTTCGCCAGGCCCAGGAGGTCCAAGGGCAATGCTCCCATTGTAGAGTATTACCCCATAAATTCTATACAAGGCGAGTGAAAGCGGTAGCAAGGGAAGGAAGATTACAAACGGTTTCTACACAATTTCCCGATGTTGATAGTTTCTGTAGGAGGTCAAAATGTGGAGAGATTCTACACGAATTCCCGAAAAGCCCGTAGATTTTGCTTGAATGAGAGAGTCACTTCTGAGGAGCTGCCAAACGGGCCAAAAATGTGAAGCAACAAAGCTGATCACGGCTTTAATACAACCTCATCTGCTATACTATGGAGTATCTCAACAAAGAGGAAGGATGAGGAAGAGATATGCCTCTAAGAAGAGCCGAAGGTCGTGATGTCACAGAAATGGTTGAATTAGCCGAACAACGACGTCTACAATATCAGCGCTATCAGCCCACATTCTGGCGAAAAGCGGAAGATTCGCGAGAGCAACACATCCCCTTTCTAGAGAGCCTGCTCAAGCGCGAGGATGTGATCATACTGGTGCGTGAGAGCACGGAGAAGATTGAGGGGTTTGTCATCGCTGATTTTGTGGCAGCACCTCCTGTCTACAATCCTGGTGGACCGACCTGCAGGGTCGATGACTTTTGCGTTGCCGAGGAAAATCTCTGGGAAAATGTGGGCCTGGCACTGCTGAATGAAGTGCTCAGGCTGGCCAAGGAGCACGGTGCGGCGCAAAGTGTTGTCGTCTGCGGCCATCTGGACCAACCCAAGCGCGCCATGCTCACTCAGTTGGGCTACAGCCTCGCTTCCGAGTGGTATGTGCGCGATCTTTAGCTTTTTACCTTAGAGACCAAAAAGGAATTCGCCACGAGCGATGGCCCAGAGATGTCACCAATGTCTCGAGCATCTATGTGAGTAGGCTCTGTTGAGTCGCTCCCGCCCGTACCATGAAGAACACATGCGCTGTCGGAATGGCTGGCGTGATCGCTATTCCGTTCTCTCCGACAAGCTGCTAGCATGTGCTTTGACAAGAACGCTCGCGCAATGAGGTGCAAGGCGTCAAATGCGAGAACGGATGTCCCAAGTAGCCAGCACAACCGGGATGACCTTGTTGGGTGAGTAGGAAAAGGTCTGCATATCGCGGAGTTTGCGAAGGCTACAAAGGCAGATTCTTCGTGAGGCAATGCGAGCTTCAAACACCATAGAATCCAGAATCCCAATATTCCAATGTATTCCGCAATGTTACGTGGGTATACTGAAGAAAAGAAGATAGAGAGGGAAAAAGGGGAAAGTGAGAAAAAGACAGATAAGACAACGCAAGCAACAAGTGCCTTCATGTCTCAAACACGCGGTGATCAGAGCAAGCACCTGTGAGAAACAGAACCGCCTGTTTGTAGAGACCGATCGTTACAGTCTCCTTTGTGAAGATGAGATTAGTGTAGGAACCACCTACAATCCGTATACCCAACACTGGCTGATCTGGCTTTCAACCAATGGCCTGGACATTACACTTCTCTGCGCGCATGACGAGCAGTCGAAAGCCAACGCCGTGGTGCATGCAATCGCGGTTGCAGCCCAAGCCGGAGATTTTGTCAATGCGATGAAAATCCCGATGCTGCTGAGACAATGGCGAGCGAGTGGCGTACAAGAGCATGCTGTCCCTGAGGAGATTCTGGGAAAGATTGGCCGTGATATCTTGCATCATGTGGTTCCATTGCCTGCATCATATCCTTCCAGAGGATAAGGGAACGACAGGTTTCTCGGGGTGCGCGTCAGATTTTCGCGTGGAGGGAGACAAAGGAAGAGGAACGAGGTCAGGTTGGTGTGTATCTCGACGAGGAAGCCTGGGAATGGTAGACTGGGAACGAGTCGCGCAAACCAGAGAGAGAAAAAACGGAGCGCGATGGGAAACGAGAGGAAGAGTGAAGCAGTGATAAGACGTGCCATTGTTCTTTTCCCAAAGCTCGCACAGAGAGAGCGTATTCAACAACTCAGACAAGCATATGATCCAGTAGCATCTTTGATCCCCCCTCATATCACCCTGGTCTTTCCCTTCGAAAGTGCGATCTCTACAGAAGACCTGTCATGGCATATGAGCAGCGTCGCTCAGCAGTTCCGTCCATTCACCCTCTCCCTGCGGGGAATTACGGGGCAGACGAACGAATATCTCTTTCTCAATGTCAAAGGCGGAAATGACCAGATCATTGCACTCCACGATCAGCTCTACACTGGAGTGTTAGCACCCTATCTGACAGCACAAGAGACCTATTTTCCCCACTTGACCGTCGGCAGACTTGGCAACACAACCACCTTTGCCGAGGCACTGAGACAGGCACAGTCTCTGACTACCTCGTTTGAGACAGAAGTCTCTGAGATCAGCGCCTACCGTCTCGAACCAGATGGGAACGGGCAGGTGGAGTGCCACGTGAAACTTTGATGAGTCATCTGCGCTGGATGAAACGCTGGAGGAGAACATCATGGACGAAGCGACGGAACGGCGCTGGCGAGAGCTGAGTGAAGAGGTCATCAGCGGAATGAAAGAATGGCGGGATCAGCACCCAAAAGCGACACGGCTGTGTTGCAAAAATACGAAGGGGAACACAAAGGACAGAGTCTCACCGTTCTGCTACTGTGGTTGTTTCACTTTGGTGGAAGCATCGAATTGGCTTCATAGCCGAACCCGAACCCTCTCTTCGCCCTCTGTATGTTTATAAATCCCTCAATCAGTGTATACTGATAAAAAGGAGTATCCGATTCTTTTCTGGTCAACCCTTGCAAGGCGCGAACATCGCAGTTGCACTCTTTCACCGCCGCAGCCGATGACGCGTGACTTCCATATGCATAAATCGATAACGCTAGATGTTTTGCGCGTGTTTTCTGAACGGCGCTTGGGGGGATCTCCAAGCATTTTGCAACGTCTCAAAAGACGGAACTTCCAGGACGGAACACATGGAGATAAAACAAACATATGACTACATTATCGTTGGGGGAGGAACAGCCGGAGCAGTTGTTGCAGCCCGCTTGGCGGAAAATCCCAACAGAACCATCTGTTTGATCGAAGCTGGACCTACTGACGAAGGGAAACCAGACATTTTATCCTTAAAGAACTGGCCAAACTTGCTGGGTACGGTTTTCGATTACGATTACACCATCGAAAGACAAGCGCGAGGTAATTCCTTGATCCGCCATAGTCGCGGACGCGTTTTAGGAGGATGTAGTTCTCATAACTCGTGTATCGCGTTTCGTGCGCCACACCATGATATGGATGCCTGGGAACGATTAGGGTGCAAAGGTTGGAATGCTCACGAAACCAACCGTTCTTTCGAGAAGGTTTTTGAACGTGTCTTCATTGAAAGAACTCCCCCCATTAACCCTTTGAGTCAATCTTTCCTGGAAGCAGCGCAGCAGGCCGGATTCCCACTGATCACCTTTCATACCGATGGCGAATTCCGCGAGGGAGTGGGAATATTTCAGTTAAACGCGCAGAACGGCATCCGTCAGTCAAGTTCTCAAGCGTACCTCCATCCTATGCTCCCACGAGCGCACAATCTCACCGTGCTCACCAATACCACCGTGAACAAGATCATGCTCGATGAGCGGAATACTGCCTATGCGGTTGAAACAGATTCCGCCGTGATTGCAGCCAGAGGGGAAATCATTCTTTGCGCGGGAACCTTCGATACGCCGAAACTGCTCTTATTATCGGGTATTGGCCCACAGCGCCATTTAGAAGAGCTAGGTATCCCCATCAAAGTCCCATTAGCAGGCGTCGGAGAACACCTCATCGATCACCCAGAGGGCGTACTCATTTGGGAAACAACCCACCCGGTTGCAGATGAGACGACACAGTATTGGGAAGTTGGCCTCTTTGGCAAAGTCCTTCCTACGTCCCCTGTTCCTGATGTCATGATGCATTTCGGTTTAGTTCCTTTTGATTGGAACACCGCTCCTTTAGGGTATCCAACAGCACCTGATGGATTTTCTCTCACCCCAAATATTCCTCGGGCGAAAAGTGAAGGGGCGGTACGATTGCGTTCTCCCAATCCGAAAGATCCCCCTCTCATCGATTTTCGCTATTTTACGGATCAAGAGGGATATGATGAAACGATTCTTCTGAAAGGAATGAAGCTCGCGCGAACTATCGCCGGCCAACCTGCGCTCGAAAAGTGGATACGGAGGGAACTTGCACCTGGGAGCGATGTCCAAAATGAACAAGAGCTGGTTGCCTACGCCCGCAGCACGGCAAATACGGTCTATCATCCAGCAGGGACGTGCAGAATGGGTGAGAAGCACTCACCCTTTACCGTTGTCGATGAGCAACTGCGTGTCAAGAACACTCGTCACCTGAGAGTCGCAGATGCATCCATCTTTCCAACCATGATCAGCGTCAACCCATGCATGACCTGCATGATGATTGGCGAAAAATGCGCTGATCTTCTGGGGCATGCGCAGGAATAACAGGGTGGTGAAGATGCCCTCGTGGCGTCATATACTATCGTTCACACCGTTTTATCACCTGAACACGCTCTTGTGATGTGGTTTTTGTACACCTTGATAGGTACTTCAGCTATGTTTCGGAAAAGAGGGATGGACAGCATAACTATTGCTATCGCTTTCGATGGATGGGTATACTTGCTCTAGGTGCGTTATACACAGCAGTTTTGCACTTTTCAGCACAAACCCGATCTTTTCTCTGTGAGATTTCAACGAAATTCTTTGTGCAGTCGGGCTGTCAGGTGGTGTCTCTCGTTGCAGACACCTTCTCTTTGATGAGAAATGGCGCGTTTTGCGAGTCAAGGAAAAGACTTTTTCATGACGAGCGCACTATCGCGCTCGGATAGGTGCAGACCTTTCCATTAGCGAGTCGTCCATGGAGCGCGTTTTGCGAGTTATTTTACCCCATTCAGGCAAAGGAAGGTATTTCTTTATGCGTAGCCCAAAGCAAGATCTGTTCGGCTCTCCTTTTTCTCCACACAACCGTCGGGATTTCTTGAAACGCGCTGGTGCTGTGGGTCTGTCAGGAACAGCGCTCGCCGCCTTTCTCGATGCTTGCGGCAGCAGTAGTGGAGGCGCAAGCACGACGTCCAGTATCAATATGACTGGCCCGATTGATGTGCAGACCTTGACGACACACGCCAAGCAAGAAGGTCAGTTGCAAGCCATCGGTATCCCCCCCGAATGGGCAGATTATGCTGACATTCTCGCCGGGTATACGAAGCACTATACCGTTCCCATTTCGTATAAAGTTGAGGCGGAATACTCCTCCGCACAGGAACTGGTCGTCTTTAAGAACTCCCTCTCCCATCCCCATGGCGATATTGGGGATGTCGGGTTCAAATTTGGCCCGACTGCGATTCAACAAGGACTGGTCACGCCCTATATCCACTCGCACTGGAGTGATATTGACGCCAGCTTGAAGGACCCGAAGGGGTATTGGTGTACCGAATACTATGGAGCGCAGGCATTCGTCATCAATACGGATATCGTGAAGACGCCGCCGGCCTCCTTCCAGGATTTGCTGAGCGGAAACTACAAAAACATGGTTGGCATCGATGGCGATCCACGGCAAGCCAATGACGCCTTTCTGGCCGTTTTCTCGGCTTCACTGGCGAACGGAGGGAGCCTGGATACCATTCAGCCAGGCATTGACTTCTTCGCGAAACTGAAAAAGAATGGCAATTTCACTGCGGCGCGTTCAAGCGTCGCCAACATCACGAAAGGAGAAGTCGCGATCGCCGTCATGTGGGATTATCTGGGGCTGGGCTTCCGCGATCAACTCGCTGGCAAGCCGCACCTTCAGGTGGTCATTCCCTCGGATGCTTCCATCGCCGGTCCCTATGTTTCTCTGGTGAACAAGACCGCGCCTCATCCCTTTGCCGCTCGGCTGTGGATTGAGTATATTTTCTCGGATGAGGGACAGTTATTCTATTTGAAGGGGTATGCCCACCCGGCGCGTTATCAGGCACTCGTAGCCGCGAATAAGATTCCCGCCGACCTTGCGGCGAAACTCCCGCCGGCTTCGCAGTACGCGAATATCAAGTTCCCCAGCCTTTCGCAACTCAATGCCGCATCGACGATTGTGTCTCAGAATTGGGGGCCGCAAGTTTTAGGATCATAGAAATGAGCGCGCCGATAATCGGCTCATAGACAGTGATAGGGCGCGATACAGGTGAGACTCTCGATGAGAACGCTGAATCGCGCCTGTTTGTACTTGTCGTAGGACACACATGTATCAGGAGGTAACTTGATGCAACCACAGGGAGCACAAGGGAGAGCGAAAGCAATGCCCAACGAAACCTCAGTTGGACCGAAGCGAGGGAGAGGGTGGAGTTATACCCTGACAAGCTGGCTGGGACTCGTCCCTTTCCTCTTGTTTTGCCTGCTCTTTGAAATCCTCCCGGCTATCATCATCATTCAGGGCAGCTTGAGAGACGATACCACCGGAGCACCAACGCTGGACAATTTCCGCCACATGTTTTCTACAGAGAACCTTCATGCTTTCGGAACAAGCATCGCCATCTCGCTCGTGACGGCGCTCATTGGGGGCGTTTTTGGAGCGTTGGCCGCCTATGGGCTCTCTCACCTGCAAACGGGCTGGTTATGCAATCTCCTGATTGGGTTTTCCAGTATTGCGGCAAACTTTGCTGGTGTCCCCCTGGCTTTTGCCTTTGTCGCCACGCTGGGCGTCACTGGTTACGTGACCATTGCGCTGCACAACTGGCTGCATCTCAATCTGTATGATCTCGGTTTCAGTATCTATCAGTTCTGGGGATTGGTGATCGTGTATGTGTACTTCCAGTTGCCGCTGATGATCCTGGTCACCCTCCCCGCGCTGAGCTCGCTGCGTCCCGAGTGGCGCGAGGCGGCCACCAACCTGGGGGCCTCCAATTTGACCTATTGGCGGAAGGTGGCCCTGCCTATTCTCTTTCCCTCGCTGGTTGCCGCCGTCATGTTGCTGTTTGCCAATTCCTTTGGCGCATTTGCGACCGCCTTCGCCCTGGCGCAGGGCAACATTAACCTGGTGCCAATTCTCATCAACTTTGTCGTCAATGGCAATGTAAGCATTGACTTCGGTCTGGGCGATGCACTCGCTGTAGGGATGATCGTCGTTCTTCTCATCGCGGTCTCACTCTATACGATGATGCTGCGCAGGGTCAATACCTGGCAAGGAAGGTAAGGAGTATGCAAATAGGTCCAAGTAATATCGGCTCGCGGGCTGTAGCCGATCTGTATACCAGGCCACAAGGGCGATCTGGATCGGCGCGGCGCGGCTTTGGCCTGGATAAGGTGGTGCTCATTCTCGTGATCGTCTATCTGCTGGTTCCATTGGGTGCAACCCTGGCCTTTGGCCTTTCCACAGGCTCCGGGCTTGATGTCTCAGCCCTCCAACGGACATTCGGCGATCCCGATTTCTCGCAAACACTGCTCGTTTCCCTTGAACTGGCTCTGGGCGCGACGGTGCTGGCGATCCTTCTTGTGACGCCGACCGCCTATTGGGTGCAATTGCGTCTGCCAAAGGTGCGCCCCTTGTTAGATGTTCTTTCGCTTGTCCCATTTGCGATGCCTGCGATTGTCCTGGGCGTCGGACTGCTTCAGCAGTATAGCGGCTCCAGCAGCCCTCTGATCAATCTTCTTTCGCTGGGCCTGGTGCCGTTGCTGAGTCACGGACTGAATATCATCGATACGCCTCCCCTGTTGATCTGCGCCTATGTGATTATCGCGTTGCCCTTTGTCTATCGTCCTATTGATAACAGTCTGCGCGCGATCAATACAACGGTCCTGACTGAGGCAGCCTACAGTCTGGGAAGCGGCTGGTGGCGAGCATTCCTGACGGTGATTGTGCCCAATATCTGGCCAGGGGTTATCAGCGCGGCTCTCCTGACGTTTTCGACGGTGATGGGGGAGTTCACCTTAGCCAGCCTCTTCAATATTTATACCTTCCCCATTTTCTTGAATGCGACGGGACAGAATGATGCGCATCAGGCCGCTGATCTCGCTGTCTTGAGCTTCTTGTTCACGCTCATCTGTGTGATGGGTATGCTGGTGCTGGTGCGCAGACGGCGGGGGGCAGGCAGTTCCATTGATATCGCGGGTGCGAGATAAAGACAAAGGAGCAGGGCATGGCCTTTCTTGAGCTTGAAGACATTACCAAACATTTTGGGCGGACCACCGCCGTTGATCATCTCCATCTGGCGGTGGAACAGGGGGAGTTTCTCACCCTGCTCGGTCCCAGTGGCTGCGGCAAAACGACGATCTTGCGCATGATCGCGGGCTTCGAGATTCCCAGCGCGGGTGCCATTTTTCTCGATGGTGAAGATATTACCCATCGTGCGGCCAGCAAACGCCCGATGGGCATGGTCTTTCAATCCTATGCGCTTTTTCCCCATCTGACCGCTGAGCAAAACATCGCCTTCGGCATGAGCATTCAACGTAAATCAAAGGGGTGGATCAAACAACGCTGTGCGGAATTATTAGAACTGGTCGGGTTGGCAGAGAAAGGACTCAGCTACCCCCACCAGCTTTCAGGCGGGCAACAGCAGCGGATTGCGCTGGCTCGCGCGCTGGCAGTCGAACCCAAAGTGCTCCTGCTCGA
>Ga0207416_1005362_pt1 | contig 10248 bp, 8 predicted proteins | sample PaiPotPPM11metaG_FD_184107 | JGI IMG/M metagenome (GOLD analysis project Ga0207416, IMG submission 184107) | Iron sulfur acid spring bacterial and archeal communities from Banff, Canada, to study Microbial Dark Matter (Phase II) - Paint Pots PPM... ...
CTCCCCGCCCCTCGCGATACGCGACCGCAGCCAGTGGTGGCCGTGTGGTCGCTGTGAACTCGTGGGGTCGAGCGGCGCCGAGGCTCACCCGGCGACGCTCGGTCGCGGGTGCGACCTACCCGGTGAACCGCGGCTGGACGACGAGCGGCACGACGACCTCCACCGCGCCGATGTCGCAACCCGGGCCTTGAGGCCGGGCGACGCCACGCTGGTCGACGGTGATCCCCGCGGCCGGCCCCGACTGGCAGGCGGCCGCCGCGATGGCGTCGATGAGCGGGCTCCCCGTCAACGGCAGCAGGGTCTGGGTCGGCCCGCCGTTGTTCGCCAGCGCGCCGAGCTTCGGGTCGAGCCCCGCCGCCTGCTTGTCCGTCGCGTTGGTCAAGCCGCACGACGTGTCGTCAGCCAGGTTGTACCCGGCGGAGCTGATCCCGGCCAGGGGGGCGCCGGTGGCGTCCGAGCAGTTCGGGCCGCCGTGGGGGTGTGCGACCACCGTCCCGAACACCGTCAGGCTGGAGGGCGTGACGGCCTCGAGGTTGGCGGTCGCGACCGCGGCGGTGTCGTTCTCGGCGTGAACGCCGGGCTTGTCGTGGCCCGTGTCGTCGGGGCCCGCCTCTTTCGGACGGATCGAGGCCGGGCCAGGGGAGGCGGGGGCGGTGGCGTTGTTCACGATGCTGTCGTAGACGAGCGTCACCGGTCCGGCTGAGCGCTCGCTGGTGATCGCGGCGTCATCGCCCGAGGTGTTGGCGGTGACGGTCGAGTTCGTCATGGTCAGGGCGCAGCCCTGCACCTCCATGTCGATCGCCCCGCCGCTGTCGCCCTGTCCGGCCAAGGTGGAGTTGGCGGTGAACGTGGAGCCGGTCACCGTCATCGGGTGCCCCGTGCCGCTGGCCGGAGGGCTGTCGCAGTTCACCCCGCCACCGTCGTCGGCGGCGCTGTTGTTGGCGAACGTCGACCCGGTGACGGTCAGCGTGCCCGTCCCCTCGAAGTCGACGCCGCCGCCGTCATCGCCAAAGAGGACCGACGTGTGGTTGTTGATGAACGTCGAGTGATCGATCGTGAGGTTCGTGCCCTCGAACTCGATGCCACCACCGTCACCACTGTCGTGCGCACCGGTGATCGTGACCCCCCGCAGGGTCACGTTGCTCGTGTCGGGAGATGGCACGGTGAGCACGCCGAAGCCGTCGCAGTCCTGCACGATCTTGAACTGGCCCTGGCCGTCGACCGTCAGCGGGTTGTTGGCGGTGGTCCGGGCGGCTCGACTGCCCGGCGTGCAGCCAGTCAGGTGGATGTCGTTCTGGAGAACGAGCGTGTCGAAGCTGTTGCTGTTGAAGTCGGCACGGAACTGGGCCTCGGTCGTGACGAGGTCGGTGGCGGCGCTCGCCGGCGTCGCCGACGCCACCAGCACCGCGACCGAGACCGCGCCGAGCGTCAGCGCCGCTGCCGCCGGTATTCCGACCACGCGACGCCACACACCCAGGACTCCGCCCACTGGTGACCTCCACCCGCTCGCGGCGATGCCGGAGCGTACAGACCCGGCGTGCGTCCGCGACGGTCTCCCCGCGCGGCCGGCGCGATCGATAGAGGCCAAGGATGGCCGTGTGGCCGCTGTGAACTCGTGGGGTCAGCCCGACGCTCAGGATCGCGGCGCGCGGGCGCGCTTGCGCGTGCAGGAAGCAGGCAGCGGTCGGGCCGAGCCCGCCCTAGGTGTGCTGCCCGGCCAGGTTGTTGACGCGGGTCATGGGTGCCTGGCCTCCGAGTGAGGTGTGGGAGCGGTGGTGATTGTAGAGATGCAGCCATCGTGGGAGGGCTTGGGTGCGGGCGGTGTCGCTGCGGTAGACGCGCCGGTACGCCCATTCGTCGAGCAGGGTGCGGTTGAAGCGTTCGACTTTGCCGTTCCATTGCGGGCGCCGGGGAGGGAGGCGCCGGTGGGTGGCGCCGGTGGCCTCCACGGCGGTGGTGAAGGCGTGGGCCCGGTAGCAGGAGCCGTTGTCGGTCTGGAGCACCTCGACGTTGATGCCGTGGCTGGCGAACCAGCGATGGGCTCGCTCCCAGAACCCGATGGCGCTCACCGCGGTCTCGTCGGACAGAACTTCGCTGTACACGACGCGGCTGTAGCTGTCGATGGCGGTGTGAATGAAGGCGTAGCCGGGACGGTGTCGAACGCGGCCGGCCATCCCGTGGACTCGCCAGCCGCCTCCGGGTGGGATGCGCCCCAGCTTCTTGATGTCCATTTGGACCTGCTCACCGGGACGGTGATGCTCGATACGCCGCCGGATAACCGTGCCGCTCGGGCGGTCCATCCACGCCAGCCGGTTCAACCCCAGCCGACACAAGATCCGATGCACCGTCGAGGGAGCCAGCTCGAGGATCCCGCCGATGCGAGCCGGGCCGAGCTTCTCGCGGCGGCGCAGCCGCTCCACCCGCCGCTCAGTGGCCCGCCCGGTGCGGGTCGGGCAGCGACGCGGGCGGCTGGTGCGGTCCACCAGCCCGACGTCGCCTTCGTGACGCCAGCGGGCCCACCACTTGTAGGCAGTCTGGCGGGAGATCCCCAGCTCGTCGGCCACATGGGCGATCGGCCGGCCAGCCTGGATCCGGGCGATCAGCAGGCGTCGACCATGCAGGTTCAGTCGGGCGTTACGGTGCACCAGAGCCTCCAAGAGTCGGGTGGTTGTGTTGGCACCTCCACCCTCTCTCGGAGGCTCTTCTCATCGGCGGACCCCGGACGCGTCAACAACGTCCGTGGTCAGAACACCTAGGACGCTGTTGAAGAAATAGGTGGGCGGTGTTCGCGATTTGGGTGTGGTTCGCTCAGACTCGGGGGATGCAGGGCAGAAGCGATCCGGATCGGGAGCTTTTGGACGCGGCGGCGTTGTGTCGGGGGCTGGTGCCTGAGGGCAGCGTCGAGGCGTTCTTGGCTGATCATCGCCGGGAGTTGTTTCCCGATGCGCTGTTTGACGATCTGTTTCCTTCGGGCCGGGGGCGGCCGTCGATTCCGGGTGAGGTGGTCGCCACGGTGATGGTCCTGCAGGCGCTGGAGGGCCTGTCGGATCGGGACGCGGCGCGGGGGTTGCGGGATCGGATCAGCTGGAAGGTGGCGTCGGGCCTGGCGTTGGACGATCCTGGGTTCGACTATTCGGTGTTGACGTATTGGCGGACCCGGCTGCGGGCCAGTGAGCGTCCAGAGCGGGTCTTTGATGCGGTGCGAGCGGTGATCGAGGCCACCGGGGTGCTTCGGGGCCGGACCCGCCGGGCCCTGGACTCGACGTTGCTGGACGACGCGGTCGCCACGCAGGACACGGTGACCCAGCTGATCTCGGCCGTTCGACGGGTCCGCCGGGTGGTGCCGGGCGCGGGGCGGGTGGCGGTGTCGGCCCATGACGACGACGCGGGGACCAAGCCGTTGATCGCCTGGGATGACGAGGTGGCCAAAGACGAGCTCATCAGCGGACTGGTCAACGACGCGTTGGCGCTCCTGGGAGCGCTCGAGGCAACCGAGCTCGATGCTGAGCAGTCCGCGGCGCTGGGCCTGCTGGCGTTGGTTGCGGGTCAAGATGTCGAACCCGGCGAGACCGAAGGCACGTGGCGGATCGCGGTCCAGGTCGCGCCGGATCGGGTCGTCTCGACGGTCGACCCCGATGCTCGTCACATGCACAAGAGCCGCTCGGAATACCGCGACGGCTACAAAGCCCACCTGGCGGTCGAACCCGAGACCGGGCTGATCACCGCCGCCGCGCTCACCCCAGCCAACGCCAGTGACGGGCCGACCGGGGTCAGCCTGCTCGCCGACGAGCCGCCCGGCCTGGAGATCCTGGCCGACGCGGCCTACGGGGCGGGAGCGACCCGAGCCGCGCTGCGCCAAGCTCGGCATCGCCAGGCCATCAAGGCGATCCCGCTGCGCTCGGCGGTTCCGGGTGGGTTCGACCGCGACGACTTCATCATCGACCACGCCCAGCGGACCGCCCGATGCCCCGCCGGGCACACGGTCAGGATCAGCTCGAAGGGCTACGCGACGTTCCAGCAACACTGCAACCGCGCCTGTCCGCTGCGGTCGCGTTGCACCACCGCCAAGCGCGGGGTCCAGCTCCGCCTCGGTGAGCACGACGCCGAACTGGTCGAGGCACGCAGAGCGTGGCGGGAAGGTGACTTCGCCGACGACTACCGACGCTGGCGACCGATGGTCGAGCGCAGCATCGCCTGGCTGGTCACCCGCGGCAACCGTCGCGTGCGATACCGCGGCATCGCCCGCAACCAGCTCGGGCTCTCGATGCGCATCGCCGCCATCAATCTGCGTCGCCTGGTGAACCTCGGCCTCACCCGCGGCCCCACCGGCTGGGCACTTACCTAAAGGCGCGGACCCGGGAACTGACAAAGGGACCACTCCTGGCATCAAGCCACCGGGGTGACCGGCATCACACCCTCGACTGCCGGCTCTTCGGTCGGTCAAGAACCCGGGCCCGCGACCCGAAGCCTACGAACCCGCCGCCCCAAACAAACCGCCTTCTTCAACAGCGTCCTAGCGCCGGTCCGCAGCACCCCAGAACCCCGTGAATCCGGGGGCAGGCGGGGGTTTCGGGGGCCTCTCCGAGTAGGGTTGCTACCCGATGCGTCGAGGGGTTCTGGTCGTCTCGGCGTCCATGGGGGCAGGCCACGACGGGGCGGCGCGGGAACTCGAACGCCGCCTCGTGGCCCGCGGTCATGACGTCCGAGTCATCGACTATCTGCAGCTCATCCCGTTCAAGCTGGGCGGGTTCGTCCGCTGGACGTACCTGTTCCAGCTGCGCGTGCTGCCGTGGACCTACGACATCACCTACAAGGCGCTGGGCGTCGGCGCGCCCGTCCTGTGGGGGCCGGTGGTGCGGGGCATGAGCCTCGTCACCCGTCGGGCGCTCCACCGGGAGCTGCTGCGCTCCCGGCCGGACGCCATCGTGTCCACCTATCCGCTGGCGTCGCTCGTGCTCGGCCGCATGCGGAAGAAGGGGTGGCTGCGGGTCCCGGTCGCCACCTTCCTCACCGACTTCGCCGTGCACCCGCTCTGGGTCCACCCCGGGATCGACCTCCACCTGGCAGTGAGCCCGATCTCGGCCGAGACCGCGGCCCGACGGGGCGGGCGCCTGAACCAGGCCTCGGGCCCGCTCGTCGGCGACCGGTTCCGCGAGCACCCCGCGACCCGACCCACCAGCCGCCAGGAGATGCGGCGCCGGCTCGGGATCAACGACGACGAACGGGCGGTGCTCGTCGTCGCCGGCTCGTGGGGCGTCGGCGACGTCCCCAAGACCGTCGACGCGATCGCCCGGGCCGGGAACTACCACCCGGTGACGGTCTGCGGCCGCGACGAGAAGCTGCGGTCGTCCCTCGTCGAGGAGGCCCTCGGCGGGACCGTCATCGGCTGGACCGACGAGATGCCGGCCCTCATGGCGGGGTGCGACGCGCTAGTCGAGAACGCGGGGGGCCTCACCGCGATGGAGGCGTTCGCGGCCGGGATCCCGGTCGTGACCTTCCACCCGATCGCCGGGCACGGCAAAGAGAACGCCAAGACGATGGCGACCTCGGGGGTGAGCCGGTACGCGCACAACGACGCCGAGCTCGCCGAGGCGCTCGAGGAGGCGACGACCCCGGGACCGGCCCGCGACGAGCTGATCAAGGCCGGCCGCGGGCTCTTCGCGGGCGACCCGACCGACCACGTCGAGGACCTGGCCTCGGACACGCGCGCCGATGCGCTCCTCATCCCGTTCGAGGTGCCGAAGACGCGGCGTCGCATCTCGCTGGCGGCGGCCTCGCTGGCCGGGCTCTACCTGGCCATGACGCTCGGTGCTCAGGGCGTCGCCGCGCTGGGCGTCGGGGTGGCGCGCCCGCCCAAGTCGGCGACCCACGACGTGTTCGTCGGCGTGCGCGTCGACCGCGCCGACCTGCAGAACCACGACGTCGTCAACACGATCGACAACCTCGGGGTCACGCTCGTCGTCGACGGGCGCACCGCGACGCAGACCGGCAGCGAGCTGGCGCCGATCGCGGCCGACGGCGTCGACATCGCCAACGGCGGGTGGGGCCAGGGCCGCTTCCTGCGGTGGAACCGGGCCCACGACGACTGCATGAAGTCGTACCAGGTGATCGTGGCGCGCGCCGGCGTCCGCGCGCGCGAGTTCGTGCCCGGACGGCGCATCGACGGCTTCGACCAGATCTACTGCCGCAGTGGGCACCGGCGGCAACGGCTCGTCGAGGCGAACACCACCTTCGGGCCGAGCGTCGTCCCGCACCCGAACGGGCGCCGCGTGTACGTCCTCGACGGGCGCAAGAAGGACCCGGAGCGAGTGGCGCAGTGCCTCCAGCGGTTCGCGGCCCGGGCCCGCCAGGCCGGGCTCCACGTCCGCTCGCTCGAGGGCCTGCGCTGAGCGCAGCGCTCCCCGCCGCGCTCGCCGCGGCGGGCGTCGTGGGCGCGGCCGGAGCTCTGCACGCCGGGCCGGCGCTGGCCGGGGTGTCGCCGTTCGGGGTTCGCGTCACGCCGGCCCTGGTCGGTCGGGGCCGTGACGACCACGTGGCGCTGACCTTCGACGACGGGCCCGACCCGGCCTCGACGCCCGCCTTCCTCGAGGAGCTCGACCGACGCGGCTGGCGGGCCACCTTCTTCATGCTCGGCACCATGGCCCGCAGGACGCCGTCGCTCGTCGCCGAGGTCGCGGCGGCCGGGCACGAGGTCGCGGTCCACGGGGACGAGCACCGGAACATGCTGCGCCGCACGCCCCGCAGCGCGCGCGACGACATCCGGCGGGCGACCGACACCATCGCCGAGCTGAGCGGGACCGAGCCCGCGTGGTTCCGCCCGCCGTTCGGCGTCCTCTCCCTGGGCGCGCTGTCGGGGGCGAAGCGGGCCGGGCTGACCACCGTGCTCTGGACGACGTGGGGGCGCGACTGGCGGCGGGAGGCGACCCCCGAGACGGTGGTCGCCGACGTGCTGCGGCGCTACGTCGCCGGCGGGACGGTGCTGCTCCACGATTCCGACTGCGAGTCGTACCCAGGATCGTGGCGCGCCGCGCTCGGCGCGCTGGCGCCCCTGGGCGAGCAGCTCGCGGCGCGCCAGCTTGAGGTCGGGCCGCTTCGGGACCACGGGCTGCCGACCCGTCGCGCGCCGGCGAGCGTCTAGCCGTGACGCTGGCCGTCGTTCTCGCGCTCGGCGCCGGCCTCTGCTACGCGATCGCGGCGGTCGTCCAGCAGCGCGTGGCCGCCCAGCAGGCGCCCGAGCTGTCGCTCTCCCCGCGGCTGGTGATCGCGCTCGCCCACCGGCCGCTCTGGCTGCTCGGCATCGCGGTCGACCTCACCGCCTACGGCCTCGAGGCGGCCGCGCTCGGCGTCGGGTCCGTGCTCGTGGTGGGCCCGCTGCTGGCCAGCGGACTGCTGTTCGCGCTCCCGTTCGCGTCGTTCCGGACCGGGCGTCGCGTCACCCGGGCCGAGATGATCCCGGCCGCGCTCATCACCGCCGGGCTGGCGCTCTACGTCGAGGTCGGCTCTCCGGCCGGGACGGCGTCGCACGCCTCCCACCTCGCCTGGTCGCTGGCGGCCAGCTTCGTGATCGTGGCCACGGCCGTCCTCGTCGCGCTCGGGCGCCGCGCCGTCGAGCCGGGGCGGCGCGCCACCTACTACGGCATCGCGACCGGCGTCGTCTACAGCCTCACCGCGGTGCTCACCAAGGCGACGGTCGACCGGCTCAACGGCCGGGTGTTCCCGATCCTCGGCCACTGGCAGCTCTACGCGCTGCTGCTCGCCTCGCTGGTGGGGCTCGTCCTCAACCAGAGCGCGTTCCAGGCCGGGCACGTCGCCGCCTCGCTGCCCGCCATCTCGGTCACGAACCCGGTGCTGGCGTCGGTGATGGGCATCGTGCTCTTCGGCGAGCACCTGAACGCCCACGGCATGCTCGCCTGGACGGTGGCGGCCGGCGCGATCGCGGCCATGCTCGTCGGCACCTGCTGGCTGACCCGGTCGCCGCTCGTCACCGAGGAGGCGGCCGAGCCCGCGGCGGAGGGCGTCACGGCCCGCTAGGTCTGCAGCTCCAGCACCGCGCCGCCGACCCGGTCGAGCTCGTGGTGCCAGTCCGCCGGCTCGGCGAGGGGCACCAGCACCAGCTTCGAGAACCCGACATCCACGAACGCGCCGAGGCGCTCGTGCAGCGCAGGCAGCCCGACCGGCACCAGGTCGGCCGGGTCCAGCTCAGGGCGCAGCACCCCCAGCCGCTCGCGCAGCGCGGTCGGGATCTCGTCGTGCGCGTAGACGACCATGGCGCCGAAGTGCTCGGGGTCGATCGCGCGGCCGGCTGCGGTCGCGGCGGCCTCGATCACCGGCCGACCGGCCTCGCAGTCGGCGGGGGTGCAGAAGCTCGCCAGCCAGCCGTCGCCGAGCCGACCGCAGCGGCGCAGCTCGCTCGGCGCGCGCCCGCCGAGCCACACGTCGAGGGGCTGCTGGACGGGCTTCGGTCGCACGGTGACGCCGCAGTAGTGGAACGCGTCCCCGTCGTGGTGCACGTCGTCCTCGGTCCAGAGGCGGCGCAGCAGGGGCAGGGCCTCGTCGAAGACGGCGGCCCGACGGTCCCGGGCGACCCCGAACGCCTGGTGCTCGGCCGCGATCGGGTTGCCGAGCCCAAACGCGGGCAGCGCGCGGCCGTCCGAGAGCCGGTCGAGGCTCGCCCACGCCTTGGCGAGCAGCACCGGGTTGCGGCCCGGGAGGACCTGCACGCTGGTGCCGAGCTTCAGGCGCTGGGAGCGCCCGGCCGCGAACGAGAGCCCGACCAGCGGGTCGGGCGCGTCGCCGGCCGCGCGCTCCGACAGCCACAGCGAGTCGAAGCCGCAACCGTCGAGCGCGTCGACGAGGGCCCCGAAGGCGCGCTCGTCCTTCAGGCCCTGCACGCCGAGCCCGTAGCCGATCCGGACCTTCACGTCCGGAACGCCTCGTACTTGCGCAGCTCCCGGCGGGCGATCTGCTGGCGGTGCACCTCGTCGGGCCCGTCGACCAGGTGCAAGGTCCGGGCGTGCGTGTACAGCTGGGCGAGCGGCCAGTCGTCCGACACGCCGGCGCCGCCGAACAGCTGGATGGCCCGGTCGATCACAGTGGTGGCCAGCCGAGCCGCGACGACCTTGATCGCCGCGATCTCGAAGCGCGCCCCCTTGTTCCCGACCGTGTCCATGAGCCAGGCCGCCTTCATGGTCAGCAGCCGGGCCTGCTCGATCTCGATGCGGCTCTCGGCGACCCGCTCCTGCACGACGTTGTTGTCGGCCAGGTGCTTGCCGAACGCGACCCGCATCTGGGCGCGTGCGCACATCAGCTCGAGGGCCCGCTCCGCCATGCCGATGGCGCGCATGCAGTGGTGGATCCGCCCCGGCCCGAGGCGGGCCTGCGCGATGGCGAAGCCGCCGCCCTCCTCGCCGAGCAGGTACTCGGCCGGGACTCGCACGTCCTCGTACAGGGTCTCGCAGTGCCCGCCGCCGGCGTCGTGGCCGAAGACCGGGAGGGTGCGGACGATCGTGACCCCCGGCGTGTCGAGCGGCACGACCACCATCGAGTGGCGGTGGTAGGGGTCGGCGTTCGGATCCGACACCCCCATGAGGATCGCGAACCGGCACCGCGCTGACGCGGCGCCGCTCGTCCACCACTTGTGCGCGTTCACGACGTAGTGGTCGCCGTCCCGCTCGATGCGGCTCTGGATGTTCGTCGCGTCGCTGCTGGCCACCCACGGCTCGGTCATCGCGAAGCACGACCGGATCTCGCCGTCGAGGAGCGGGCGCAGGAACTGCTCCTGCAGCAGCGGCGTGCCGAACTCGGCGAGGATCTCCATGTTCCCGGTGTCGGGCGCCGAGCAGTTCGTCGCCTCGGCGGCCAGCAGGGTGCGGCCCATCAGCTCGCACAGCGGTGCGTACTCGACGTTGGTGAGGCCGGGGCCGAAGCGCGCGTCGGGCAGGAAGAGGTTCCACAGGTCGCGGGCTCGGGCCTCGGCCTTCAGCTCCTCCATGACCGGGGGGTGGAAGTGCGGGTCACCGCTGGCCTCCACCTGCTCGCGGTACACGGGCACCGCCGGCTCGACGCGCTCGGCGATGAACGCGCCGAGCTGGTCCTGCAGGGCCTCGGTCCGGGGCGAGAGCGCGAACTCCATGAGATGGACCCTAACCTCGGTCGCCGAGATGGATCCCCGCCTGTTCGCGCTCACGATGATCTGGCTCTTCGGGTGGTGGCTGTGCTGGCGGGTGCACGTCGTGCCCTACGTGCGCG
>Ga0207416_1005364_pt1 | contig 10246 bp, 9 predicted proteins | sample PaiPotPPM11metaG_FD_184107 | JGI IMG/M metagenome (GOLD analysis project Ga0207416, IMG submission 184107) | Iron sulfur acid spring bacterial and archeal communities from Banff, Canada, to study Microbial Dark Matter (Phase II) - Paint Pots PPM... ...
CGACCACACAGCCCGGATTATGCCGACTTCACCGCCACGACACACACACGTAAGCAGGAACAACACCCAGCACACAGCCCCGGAACCGCATAACCAGCAGCTCGGCATAATGCGAATTTCACCATGAAACGTGCATCCACCGCTGGGGCTGGCAGATCACCCTCCACCCCGACGGCACCATGCAAGCCCGTAGCCCCGACGGCACCCAAGTCCTCCGAAGCCACGCCCCGCCGGAGCGCCGCGCGGCATAGGAAGTAGTGCCCGATTGGGTGGCCTTTTCCCACCCGTGCGCTGGCCGCAATGTCAGTGCCCGGCTCTACGGTCGCCTCATGACTGCGGTTACCGCCGAGCATGCTCCGGCTGCCCGTCTTCCCCGCTCCTACCTGGTCTGGCTTGGCGGTGCGGTCGTTTCCCAGCTTGGTGATGCGACCTTGTACTTCGCGCTCGGTTGGGCGGCCTCGGCGCATGGCGGCCCGGCCGCGGGGCTGGTCCTGTCCGCGGTCAGCTTGCCGCGGACCGTGCTGCTGCTGTTCGGCGGGGTGGCCGGCGATCGCCTGGGTGCCCGCCGCATCATGATCGCTGGCGACACTGTGATGCTTGCCGTCGCGGCGGTCCTGGCCGCGGTGAGCTGGCGGTGGGGAACGCCGCTGGCGCTGCTGGTGACCGCGGGCCTGGTCATCGGGACAGTCGATGCGTTCTACCTGCCCTCGTCCGGCTCGATGCCGCGCCAGCTGGTAGATGACGTATGCCTGCCCCGGGCGCTGGCGCTGCGTCAGTCAGGCAGCCAGCTCACCTCGATGCTCGGCGGGCCGGCCGGCGGCGTGTTGGTGGCCTTCGCCGGGTTCGCGGCGGCCTCGGCCGCCGATGCGGTCAGCTTCGCCCTGGTGCTGGGGGCACTGATCGCGATCCGGCCGAGGTTCGCTCCGCCTGACGCCCCGCGCCGCAGCGTGCTGCGCGAGTCAGCCGACGGCATCCTGGTCGCGGTCCGGACCCCGGGCCTGGCCGCCCTGCTACTGCTGGTGGCAGGAGCGGCGGGCTTCGTGATCCCCGTCACGTCGCTGCTGGTCCCGCTGATCACCCGGCAGCACCACTGGACCGCCGCTACCGCCGGGCTGATCGTCGGGGCGCAAGCAGCAGGCGGGATCGTCATCGCCCTGGCCGTGACGCGCCGTGGACCCTCAGCACGGCCGGGGCTCGCGGCCGCGCTCGGCCTGGCGGCCATCGCCGCCGGCGAACTGCTGATCGGCCTTGCCCCGGCGCGGTCCCTCGCGATAGCCGGCGCGCTCGTGACGGGACTGGGGACCGGGACGTTCACCTGCAACCTGGCCCCGGTCCTGATGGGCACCGCACCCCGCAGCCACCTGGCCCGGATCCAGGCCCTGCTTTCTCTCGCCCAGAGCGCGGCGTTGCTGGTCTTCAACAATGTGCTCGGCGCCATCGTGCATGCGACATCCCCGGCAGGGGCGATGCTCACGTGCGCATCGGCCGTCACCGCATGCGCGCTGTCCGCGCTGATCGTGCCAGCGATCCGTCATGCCAGACCGCCCCAGACGCCGTGACCAGTCCCTGCGCTGAAAACAGCAGAGGCGGCGCGGCTAGCGGACACCCATCTCGTTTCACAAACCGAGTACGAACACCTGGTTGGTGCCGCCGTTGCATGTCCAGATCTGCAACCGAGTGCCGTCGTTCGTGTTGGAGTTCGGGTCGTCCAGGCAGAGCCCTGACCCCACGTTCAGCACAGCGCCGTTCGACTGCTGCACCCATTGCTGGGTCGAGGAGCCGTCGCAGTCCGCCACTGTCACCTGAGAGTCGGCATCGATGCTGGGGCCGACGGTATCCAGGCACAGCCCCAGCGTCTGCAGCGACCCGTTGGGGCCGTACGTCCAGTGCTGGTCGAGGGCATACGACTGACAGCCCCACAGGTCGACCGGCGTGCCTTGGCCCCCGTTATCATCGCCGAGCACGTCGACGCACTGCCCGCTCGGCGTGTTAACGGCAGGGCTGCCGCCGTTGACCGAGAACTGCTGGGATGGATCGGTGACGTTGCAGTTCACGACCTGGAGCTGGTAGCCGTTCGAGTGCTGGCCGTACAGGCACAGGCCGGTCGCCGGGTTCACGATCAGCCCGTCCGCCTCGTACAGCCATCTCTCTACGTCTGAGCCGTTGCAGTCCCACAGCGTGATGTGGTCGCCGGCCACGCCGGTGCCCGTCCCGCCGACACCCTGAGCGGTACTGATGCCCAGGCACCGGCCCAGCGTCTCCAGCGACCCGTCCGCGTTATGCGTCCAGTGCTGGTCGACCGCATACGCCTGGCAGTCCCATATGTCTACCGGCGTGCCGTCAGTCCCTGTGTCGTCGCCGAGCACGTCGACGCACTGCCCTCCGGGAACGGTGATCGTTCCCGCGGGCGGTATGAGGGCGGCGTCCCAGGCCGCGAAATGCTGGTTCGGATCGCTGGCATTGCAGTTCACGACCTGGAGCTGGTAGCCGTTCGCGGGCTGGCCGTACATGCATAGCCCGGTCGGCGGGTTCACCAGCGTCCCGTCTGGCTGCTGCACCCACTCCTCCACACCGGAGCCGTTGCAGTCCCACAGCGTGAGGTGGTCCCCGGCCACGCCGGTGCCCGTCCCGCCGACACCCTGAGCGATGCTGATGCCCAGGCACCGGCCCAGCGTCTCCAGCGAATGGTTGGGGCCGGGCGTCCAGTGCTGGTCGACGGCGTAGGACTGGCAGTCCCATATGTCCGCCGGCGTGCCGTCAGTCCCGGTATCGTCGCCGAGCACGTCAACGCACTGCCCGCTGGGAACGGTGATCGGGTTCCCGCCGTTGACCGCGAAATGCTGGTTCGGATCGCTGGCATTGCAGTTCACGACCTGGAGCTGGTAGCCGTTCGCGGGCTGGCCGTACAGGCACAGCCCAGACGGCGGGTTCAGCAGGGTCCCGTCTGGCTGCTGCACCCAGTCCTCCACGCCGGAGCCGTTGCAGTCCCACAGCGTGAGGTGGTCCCCGGCCACGCCGGTGCCCGTCCCGCCGACACCCTGAGCGATGCTGATGCCCAGGCACCGGCCCAGCGTCTCCAGCTCCCCGTTGGCATTGTGCGTCCAGTGCTGATCGTAAGCGGAGGACTGGCAGTCCCACTCGTCCACCGGCGTGCCGTCAGTCCCGGTATCGTCGCCGAGCACGTCGACGCACTTCCCGCTCGGAACGGTGATCGTGCCCGCGGGCGGCACGAGGCCGGCGCCGTTGCCGCCGGAGTTGCCGGTGTAGCCGGCCAGGACGATGTTCTGCTGGATCAGGGCGTCGGCGACGGCGGCTGGGTAGCCGATTGTCATCGCGCCCTCGAAGAAGGAGCCGACGTCGGAGTTGCTGTTGTCACCGCCGGTGCCGAGGATGACTGCGCCTTCCTGCTTCATCGGGATATAGCCGGGCTCAGTGGTGGGCAGGGACCCGTTCCACCAGGTCGACAGGCCACCGGACTGGGAGTTGCCGCCCTCGAGCGCGAAGGTTGACTGCCCGTCGTTCTCCAGCATCGCGGTGACGAAGTTACTGTTGTTCCCCAGGTTGGCCGGATTACTGCCGTTCCCCATCCACTGGCCGTTCTCCATGTCGGCCTCGACCCAGGGGCCGCTTCCGGTACACGGGGAAGAGTTGGAGCCACAATACGTCGTGAGGTTGACGGCATCCATGTGCCCGGCACCGTTGTCCTGGCTGTTGGTCTCGGCGTTGCCGAAGTCGAAACAGCAGCCGGAGTTGACGTGGGTACCGCTGGCCACCATGTACATGCCCTCGGGGTCGCCGTTCGTGGCGAGATTCTGCGCGGCATTGTCCCGGTAGCCGACCCCCGGGGTGACGTACATGCCATACGCGTCGTTACCGCCGACCTGAATCGGCAGCGCGGCGGCGAGGGCCGGGTGGTCGGGGCCCGGGACGGTCAGGTCATCCCAGTCCGGCGACTGGTCGTACACCTTGCTGATCGTGCAGGTGGTGGGGCAGAAGGAAACCTGCGAGGCCCCGTCGACCGCGCCGCCGGGCGAGAGCGGGTAGATATTGTCTGTCGCGCCGTCCGAGGACCGCTGCACCTGGTACAGCGGCCCGTTGTAGGAGGAGTACAGCGCGCGCGTCGTGCTGTAGGCATCTCCGCAGGGCGAGTCATAGTGGTTGTAAATGTCGCACGGCGGGCTGCTCGGGCCAATCGGGAAGGTCAGGTTGAGCAGGGAGTCCGCATCCGCGTCCCAGGCCTGGGAGAGATAGCTGATGCCCGTGGCTGTATCCGTGACGGCGGCCTGCACCGCCGGCGGGAACGTCGGAAATTGCATACCCGCCAGTCCAAAGGCAAGATTCGCGAGCCATTGACCGATATCCCGGATGACACCTGCCTCCCACAAAGCAGTTCCGATGAGTCCCGCGCCTATCGATCTGGCGATTGCCTGGATGTTGCTGGTCGGGTCGCCTGCCTTCCCCTGCAAGACCAGGCCAAACCACCCTGCGAGGTACGTGGCGAAAAGACCGCCGACCGACCCGCAGATGATTATTGTCTTCTTCTTCCATGTATCGTTCTGGGGGCCGAAGGGGTAAACAGCAAGCTCGCACCACGACCTGACAAGCCCTCCAGCAAGAAAGCCCAGGAGCCCTCCTAGCCCAGATGTCCAGAAGAGGTTGCCCGGGTTCGTCGCCGCGTCCCCGGCCGTGACGTTCACGCTCAGTCCGGTGCCGTCGGGGGTGATATTAACGCTGCCGGTGAACGAAGCTTGCATGGGAACGTTGAAGCCGGAGATGTTCAGGAAGTTCGAGTCGATCGTTCGGTTGGTCGCGTCGGCCAAGGTCCCGTAGCTGGTCCACTGATTGATGGCCTGCTGGAGGGTGGGGGCGTCGATGGGGGCACCGGGGTCCAGGGTGATGTTGACGGTCGCGTCCGCCCGCGCGGGCGTCACGTTGACGCTGGCGGCCAGTCCCGCGACCACCGCCAGGGACATCACTACAACCAGCGCACGCAAGCACCACCAGGTAAACCGCATAACCCCGAAACGCCTAGTCCTGCGGTTTCTTCTCACTGGCTTTCTCCGTAATCGAGCACACGCCGAGCCGGAACATGGCGAAATAAATCGATGGATCAGCGAAAGAAGCCAGTGGACTACTCGGCGCAGTCCTATGGCAAAACCCGGTTCATGAACTACCGGTTAACTTGAATTGAATTACTGACGTCCGCTCTGCACTTTCTGAACGGTTCAGTACCGACATCCCCAATTAGACATTCCCTCTGAACACATGTCAACAAATCTCCGATAGAGCGCTCGCAGTGTGAGGTTTCTGTCCCAGCCGAGGAAGTTCGGCGCCGGGTCAGTGGAGTAGGTTGCCGGCGAATGGGGCTTCTGCTTACGGGTAGTCAGTTGGTCCAGGGGGATCGTGGGTAGGCTGGGTTCAGGTTTGTTCCTGGTGCCTGTGAAAGGGTAAGCATTCACCCTATTCGGGCTGCGTTACGACTTCCTGCGCTGCGTGATTGCTGTTGGGCGTGGTCAGGCGGTTTCTGGGACGGTCGGCATCGCCGTCAGCCGGCCGCACCCGGTTCAGGATGACGACGGCCAGTGTCGGCTTGCGCCCGGCTAAGCGGGCCCCGGGGATCAGGCCGCCGGGCCCCTCGCGGCGGATTCCGCACGGCACTGACTGGCGCCGCCGGGCATACTGTCGTGGTGGCCTGGTACCCGGAGCTTGCCATCGCCGTAACGTCGCCGGCTGCCGAGGAAGCGCGCCGGGTCCTGCGGGCATACTTCGACGACGTTGCCAGCAGGTACTACGGCCGCCCGGCGACCGCAGACGAGATCGCCGCGGCCATGAGCGAAGATCCCAGCGACGACCTGGCGCCTCCCCGTGGCCTGCTGCTGGTGGCGCAGGAAAAAGGTGGAGACGTGCTGGGGTGCGCCGGGCTCCGCCTGCTGCCCGGTCTCGCCGCTGAGGTCACCCGCGTCTTCGTGGTTCCCACGGCCCGCCGCCGGGGACTCGCCTCCCGGCTCCTTGACTGCCTGGAAGAGCACGCGCGCCGGCACCAAGTATCCGCGCTACGGCTGGACACCCGCCACGACCTCATCGAAGCCCGGCGACTGTACGCCCGCCACGGCTACCGGGAAGTGGCCCCGTTCAGCAGCGGCCCGTATGCCGACCACTGGTTCGAGAAGACCCTTTCCTGACCGTGATGCCGGGAGTACGAGATCCCGCCGGTCCAAGGTCAGGTAACACTCGTGAATAGACCTGAATGCTTACGTGAAAAGTTCTCACGCGCAGGCCCGCGTCGTAGGCGGTCGTGGAGGTCATCGGCGCGAGTGGCTAGTCGTGATCGCGGAGAACCTGTGCCATTGTGACCGACGTGTGCCTGGTCAGGCGCACTGCGGGCTGCGGCTCGAGGAGCTGGCGGAGTTCGTCGGCGAAATGGCGCTGGGCGTCCTGTGGCCAGCTCAGGAAGGTCGCCCTCGTGCTCTCCAGTGCGGTGATGTCGCCTGCGGGCAGGATGACCTCCTGGCTGTCCGTCAGGCAGGAGGGGGCACCGAACAGGCCGGTGGCGGCGACGGCCTCTGGGGCGGAGGGCCGTCTTTCCCAGGCGCCGCCGGTGTCGCCGTGTGCAGCCCACAGGACGTCCAGTGCGGCTCCGAGGGGATCGTCGTAGTGCTCTTCGGCGCCGAGCAGGGCCAGCCAGCCGCCCGGCCGCAGCAGCCGGGCGGACTTGGTGAACGCTATCTCGGGGTCGACCCAGTGGAACGCTGCGCTGGAGATGAGCAGGCCGAAGGATGCGTCGGCGGCGTCCAGGTCCTCGAACGAGGTGACCTGGAATGAGACGTCCTCGCTCGTGACGCGCCGCCGGGCGGCGGCGATCATGGACGCACCGATGTCGATCGCGGTCACCCGGAACCCGGGGCGCGCCAGCCGCTCGGTGAGCTGGCCGGTCCCGCAGCCGACTTCCAGGACCGCAGCCCCAGGGCCGAGTCCCGCAGCGGCGACGACGGAGTCCACGACATGCGCCGGGTATCCGGGGCGGGCCGCCTCGTACCGCTCGGCGATGCCGTCGAATAGGGCCCGCTGGTAGCGTCGCTTGTTCCGTTCTCGCTCGGACTCGGTTCCGTTGGTCACGGGACCGAGGCTAGGACAGCCATTACGCGGCCCGCAAAGCTATTGAGGGCGGGTGTTGAGCCGGCAGCGACATTCAGTTGAGAAACGCTCAATCACGCTATGTCACCGCCAGGGCGACTTGCCATGATCACTGAGACTCGCCAGATCACCTGCACATGCAGTCAGAATCTGCCAGATCAACTGAGACCGGACAGCCACCGCTAACCTCAGCCAGACACGGACACCAGCCGCGGATCGCATAACCACCCAACCTCCACCTCCGAACGGCTAACCGCCGCATCGCCGCAGTCACCTGATTAGGAGTTACCTGTCGCGGTATGTCGGATGCGCTCGACGATCCGGTTCGCCTCATCCTCAGATATCTCGTGAAGCTCGTTGTCTCCATCGCCTCGCTCGTAGGAATACAGCAGTGGGCTGCGCGTCCACTGCAGGTCGTTTCCGAACTGCTCGTCACGCTCGCCGTCGTCATGTTCGATTCGTCGCAGCACTCCTACGGGCTCTTCTCGGCTGCTCAGGTCGTCGACGATGGCGTAGTAGGTGATTTTCGTAGTCATTCTGTCCTCCTACAACCGATAGTCCGGTATCTCTTGTGAGCTAGGCGGGATCGGCACCTTGGACGTCACGGCGCGCTGGTACGCGTGGAGTTGAGCGACTTCCGTGTCGTCGACGGCAGAGCGAATCCGTTCGTATGCCCAGTGGGTCTCTTCTTTCGCGTCGAGGCTGGCTTGGGTGTGGAACTGAACCTCGAACATCCGGTTTGTTCCAGGGATGCGCCATCGGCTGTTTACCCCCTTGTACTCGTCCTGGCTCCACGAGTTCCGCCGGTCGAAGCGCCCAAACCCGGCGTTCTCCAGACGCGCACAGTCGGCGTAAACGCCAGCGGTGTACTTATCCTCGTCGTAGACGAAGGTGTACCGGATTACATCCTTTACGTTGGCCAACGCTTGACCGACGCTGCGCCCCTTCTTCTCAACGTCAAGAATGACCTTCTCCGCCAGCCGGTCCTTGCCCTTGAGCCTGTTCTCCAGGCCAACCAAGTGACGGTCCGGGTCTTCGGCCTCGATGCGGCGCATGGCCGGAGTGACGGTCTTCTCCTCGATCTCCCGCACCCGCGTGTATGCCTGATCGATGGCGTAGCCGCGATTGACGGTGTCAACGGTGGCCCGGTACTCAAGGTTGCGCACCACCCGGGCCGCGCTGGCGTCGCGACCGTCGCCACCGCGACCGTCGCCGTCCCGTTCGCCCGCGACATCCTGGACCGGTACGTCCTTGGCTGCGTGCACGCCGGGGACGTCAGCGGCATCAGGGTGTTCGCCGCCATCATCCGACCGGTCGATCCGCACCCGTCACCATCCAATGTCGGGACCCAATGTCGGCCCTTCCCAATGGAGGCAACGGACCGCGGCCCCTCCCGGTTCACCGGCTCGGCCTTCGCGACGAGGGTGGCCTGACAGTCAGTCGAACCGTAGAAAAAAGCGTCTGCGACACGCAGCGCATCCTGTCATTCGAACTCCCATCCGCCTAACATGAATTTAGTTCCCCGGCTCTCCGGAGCCAAGCGGGCCGACCCGGTGCACGAACACCGAGCCGGCCCTGGGACCCCATCCATCCACCAACCGGAGGACAGAGCCATGAAGGCAAGTCTTTCTCACCCCGCCCCGTCCGCGCACACCGACGCCGACTTCGCCGACACCCCGTACGACGAACGGCTACGCGGCCTGACCCACGACCAGCTCGCGGAACGGCTGCGGTGGCTGTCGTGGTACGCGCCTGGCATCTTCGTAGCGGTCATGGACTACATGGAGTTCACCGACACGCTCGCCGCTGATACCAGCTACGCCGCCGTCTGACCCGCATCGCATGTCGCCCGTGGCCGACTCGTCCGGCCACGGGCGATCATGTTCAACGGATCAGGCCGAGAAGACCGCGGTGATAGAGACACTCAGTTGCTGCGATCCCGGTGAGATCTGCACGCCCCTGCTCGCGGCGGCGCTGCTCATGGGGTATTGCGTGACCGGCTGAGTAGGTGACTGATCGGTGATGCTGACCACGGGCCCGAGTGGCTCGCCGAGCGCCTTGGCGTACTGCGTCGCCTTCGCTTGCGCGTCGGCGACGGCTTGGGCCCTGGCCGCGGCGAGCAGTGAGCTGTCGTCGGTCAGGTTGAGGGAGATGCCGTTGATGGTGGTGGCGTTGCCGCCAGCGTGAACGGCCGCGTCGATCTGGGTGCCGGCGTTGCTGAGGTTCGTCAGGGTGGCTGTGAGCGACTCGCCGACGGCATAGCCGCTCGGCACCTGGGAGCCGCTCGGGTAGTTCGGCGAGATGGACAGCCCCGACGTCTGGATGTCGGAGGCGGCGACGCCGCTGGAGTTCAGCGCGGCAGTCACCCGGCCGATCGCGTCGTTAGCGCTGGACAGCGCCGATCCGACGGACCCCGCGTTGACCTGGACACCCATGTCGAGGGTCAACTGATTCGGAGTGCCATTCACGGTGCCGGTACCGGTGACGGTGATCCGTGTCGGCCCAGAGGCGGCGGTCAGCGCCGCCGGCCGAACAAGGGGCGATGCCTGCCCGGCCGACGATGCGGGCGCGGGACTGCCGCAGCCGTCGAGCGCGAGCGTCCCGGCCAGCGCACCCGCCGCGAGGCCGCCGACGATCAAGACGCGACCGGCAGAAGAGAGGAAATTGTCCAAAGCCAGACTCTCCGTTCGGGAGTTACCTGTCCGTTGGACGCGGCCCGGCCCCGCGGCGTTCCAGCTGCGAAAACTGCGCGACCTCGCTGCTGCCGGTTTACTACGTCGCAGACGGGTCAAAGGCCGCCAGCCGTATCGGCACCGCCGACATCACGGCGCCTGCCGCTACCCCAGGCGCCCTGTGGCTGGTCAGCTACCGGCGCGGCGCGGACAAAGGCCCCTACTATCGCCGCCGGCGCGGCGGCGGCGATAAGCGGTCACCGATGCCGGACTTCTACATCGGCGCCCACGCGGCCATATCGCGAGCGCTGGCCGCTAGCCAGCCAGCTGGCTGAACCGGTGCCGGTAGGCCTGCGGCGTGACGCCCCAGCGGCGGGTGAAGTGACGGCGCAGCATCATGGGCGCGAGTCCGCAGTCGGCGGCTATCTGCTCGATCCCCT
>Ga0207416_1005365_pt1 | contig 10245 bp, 9 predicted proteins | sample PaiPotPPM11metaG_FD_184107 | JGI IMG/M metagenome (GOLD analysis project Ga0207416, IMG submission 184107) | Iron sulfur acid spring bacterial and archeal communities from Banff, Canada, to study Microbial Dark Matter (Phase II) - Paint Pots PPM... ...
TTGTAGGATAGTGCGCGGTACGCTCGCCCATCTTAGGCGTAATCGCCATGGGCAGCACGGTTCTTTTGCCGATGGTATTAGTAGAGGTGGCGAAGGTAGGCAGGATGCGCTCGATAGGCTCAAGCGGTACCGGTTCGTCGGGCGGCATAAATTCAATATCCAGGCACCCCGCGCCGGAGATGGGCGTCCAGCGTTCTTCTAAAAAGCGCGGCAGGATGTCGGCCTGCTCGACCTTCATGAAGAGGTCGATATGCGGATAGCGTTTGCTCAATTCGTCGATAGTCTTCTGACTACCGATCATGCAGCCCATCAGCGCGACCAGCAGATCGCTGCGTTTCGCCTTAGCGTGTTTCAACAGCGCCAGCTGGTTGTGCGCCTTCTCCTCCGGCGCTTTGCGCACGCTGCACGTATTGAGGATGACCAGGTTGGCCTGCTCCATACCCGCCTCTTCCCAGCCCATTTCGTCGAGGAGCGTTTGTATACGCTGCGAGTCCGCCTGGTTCATCTGGCACCCCACCGTCCAGATATGATACTTCCCTCGCGCAATGCTGGTAGTCGCTGTGGTCATCGCGTCGCCTCTCTAAAGCCTTCTGGTGAAAGATTGTAGCTCTATAAGCTATGGTGATTGGTATACAAAGGATTACCTGCTCTAAGGACGGCATTATAGCATACTTCTCAAAAGTTTCATAGCGTTTTCACTGAGGCAGTCTCACTAAAGATGTCAGGCCACTCGTCGCTCTGGCATAGCCAGAAGCAGACTCTGAGTAACCTGTCACCGTATCATCCTTCGAGAGGGCGTCACATGGCTTTGTATCGTAGACGCCTTTTTCTCGCACGTCAAGAAAGGAAACTGCATGAATCACCTGTCCGTTGCTTTCGCCCGCCGCTCCCTTGTTGTTCTTTTAGTTGTCCTCCTCGCCCTCTTGTTACTGACGGTCTTCCTGGTCCACGCACATCCTGGGGCAATGCCATCATTCGTCCAATCTACCGAGAGTATATTGGATTAAGTAGGGAGGAACATCCACCTCGACAATGGGATACTCTCAGGCAGAGGCCGCTGCAGAACTTCTCACCACATAAGTTCATATGCCTAATAAAACCGCGAACCAGGCAAAGAAAAAGGGAAGTGGAAAGGAGCTTTCCACTTCCCCGGTGTGCATTCTCAAGAAACGCTAGAAGACGCGTACATACCCACCGTGGGCCTCATAGCTGGTGAGGCCTGATTCCCTCTGCACAAATGTCAAACTCTGCTTGTCTACTGGATCACTTGCGACTGATGCACAATATGGGGAAAACCATCGTTGCAATCGACAATATATCTTGCTGCCATATCGTTCGTATAGGCTGTCCCCGAAATGGTATGGTACCCCCGTGATGCAGATTTGCGGCCTGGGGAGACCTTGCCAGCCGGGATGATGTAAATAATCTCCCCGGTATAGAGACGCTCATGTTCCTTTATTGTTATCGTTGCTCCAAGGTGATACTCCCCTTCAATCATTGGTCCGAAGAGCCTGGCGAGCTGCTGTTCATCGCCTCCATCAAACCGATAAGGCTCATAGACACGCTGTCCATTGCTGATGTATTCAATGATGGGGATGCGCTCATCCGTCTCAAGGATGATGATCCAGAGGCTCAAAAACGCCTGTGGCTGCACCACATCAACAGGACACCACGTTAAGACTTTGAGGCCCGGTCGAGAGTGAAGGGTTTCGAGAGCAGCGTGTGCGAAGAGGGTGATCTGAACTTGACGGAGAATATCATCACTATCGCGTCGTCCGAGGTCCAGAAGAGAAGCGACAGCGATGCCGTTTACTTTCACGGGTGCCTCCATGCCGAATTGCTGCCAGTCAATAGGATCAAGCGGGATCTGAAATTGTTCGCAGATCGCTGTGATCTGGCTGGCTTTCTGACAAGCCTCTTGTTGCTCATCAGCGATGTTTCGGCGTGAGAAGGTCATGACGCATAGCTCCTTTTAAGGCAGGTGTTGATCCTGCCATCTTCCTGGTTCATCATCCTGCGAGACACGTGAGAGGAATGCATCTCACCGGAGATGCGAGAGACATGATTGCTGTTTGTGCAGACTCTGAGAGAGGAAACATTTGATCATATCTTTTCGCTTCCCCTATTGAGCCACATCCTGTAGGGTGTTGTCAACTCTTCCCGCGAGACCCTCATGCCCCGTATTCTTAATCTCGCCGGAGGTATCCACAACCACCATATTTTTAAAATGGCCTTGCTCCAGCCTTCTCAGTTTGGCGTGCAGAACTGGTGGAGGCGCTGTGCTATAGTATAGCAAGAGTCGGCGAGAGACCAATCCGCATCGACGATCCAACAGCCAGCGCGTTCAGAAAGGGCATCTGCTCCTCCTGAACGCGGGCAAGAAACAGTATTCACAACTAACACAGGAGGGAAGACATGCCGATTGCTACCCAACCCTTTGGCCGTTCCGGCCACAACAGTACGCGCACCATCTTTGGAGCCGCCTCTCTCAGCCGCGTCACGCAGGAGGAGGCCGACCGCGTGCTGGAGGTGCTGATGCAGTACGGGGTCAACCATATTGACGTGGCCGCCAGCTACGGAGACGCCGAGTTACGCATCGCTCCCTGGCTCGCTCGATACCGCTCGCAGTTCTTTGTGGCGACCAAGACCGACGCCCGCACCGAGCGCGAGGCGACCGAGGAGCTGCATCGCTCGCTGCAGCGCATGGGCATCGACTCTGTAGACCTCTGGCAGTTGCATAACCTGGCAGACCCCATCGAGTGGGATATCGCGCTAAGCCCCGGCGGTGCGATCGACGCGGCTGTCGAGGCCAGAAAGCAGGGATTGGTGCGCTTCATCGGGGTTACCGGGCACGGCTTGCAGATTGCTGCCACGCACCGGCGCAGCCTCGAACGCTTCGATTTTGACGCGGTGCTGCTTCCCTACAACTTCCTCACCATGCAGAGTCCCTATTATGCCGAACACTTCAACGCGCTGATCGCGACCTGCCAGCAGCGCAACGTGGCGGTGCAGACCATCAAGTCGATTGCCAGTAAGCCCTGGATGGGCCGCCAGCACACCCACAGCGTCTGGTACGAGCCGCTGGAGAACCAGCACGATATTGAGATGGCTGTTCACTGGGTCCTCAAACGAAAGGGCATTTTCCTGAACACCGTGGGCGATATCCATCTCCTTCCCGGCGTACTCGAGGCCGCCAGCCGTTTCCAGGAGGATGCCCCCGCACCCACAGACGAACAGATGCAGACCCTGGTGACACGGCTGGGTATGGAGCCACTTTTCGTGTAGCCTCGCAGCGCACTCAACTGGTGGGACTTGAGAACAAGCACACGACTAAAAACCAGTATATCTGCGTATAGTGGTCAAACAATGGGGCCGAATTTGCGGCGAAGAGGGACTACACATTGAGAATAGCCCCTCTTTGCATCGATTTCTAACTGGCCTTGAAGGTGGCCTGGATGGAGGAGTTGCCGGACCCACCGATCAGGGTGATGGTATAGCTGCGTCCTTTTACCAGGTTAGCCGGGGCGGTGATCGAGGTAGTGACGTTGCCCTGAGTATCTGCTGAGACATTGCCCAGGTTCGTCAGGGTGCCGCTCACAGTGTCGATCCAGTCTATGGAATAGTAGTAATTCGCTCCCAGGTTGGTTCCGTTCAGCGTAATCGTTGTACCAGAAGCGCCGGTTGTGGGTGTGATGCCGAATGTTGGAGGCACGGTAAAATCGGAGGAGGGCTTTATCCTGCCGCTGCTATCGGTCGCCTGCACAAAGATGATACCTCCGCCAACGACATTTGTGGGAGTCACGAAGGAGGTGACAAACGCCCCGCTGCTATCGGCGGTGACGGTGGCCTCGGTGTACTGGCCGAACGTTACCGTGATGGAGTCGTTCTGATAGAAACTACCACCCTTGATGGTCAGCTTCTTTCCAAGTGCGCCAGTACTCGGGGTAAGCACAATGCCGGGTGTAACCTGAACCTGGGAGCCAGCTTGAAGTTTGCTGGTACTGCCCACAGCCTCCAGGTTAGCATCAACTACCAAATTGGAGGGACTGCTTGGAACTGTGAAACCCACAGAAAATGCGCCATCTGGCCCGGCCTGGACAGTACCCATTTTCACCTGGCCGGTTTGCTGGTAATTCCAGTAGAGCGTCACATGTTCATCAGGGAAAAACCCCTGGCCGCTCAAGGTGACAGGCACCCCGTAAGGGACAGTTTCACAATTGAAGGAGTTGGCATTCTGGCAGGAAACCTGCGGAGTGATATAGCTATACTGCGCGCTGGCCTTATCCGTGCCAGATGCGCTATCCGCGTAGACGGTGTAACTGGTTTTCGGGTGAGTACGCAGGGGAGCAGTCGCAGTCACGTTGAAGGTTCCGGTGGCATCGGTGTACCCGTTATAGACGCCTCCCTGCGGAACGTAGACGTTGACCGTTTCATTCGGTGTGAATCCTCCGCCCGTGATGTTCAATGTTCCGCCAGGGGTCACTACATTTGGCTGGATCAGCAGACCAGGACCAATAGCCAGGCTGGCAGTGGCCGAGAGCTTACTCGTGCCGCCGACGGCGGTCAAAGTATACGTACCCAGCGCGGCGAATGGAGGAGTAACTGTTGCCTGATTGCTGCCTGCATTGTCCATAGTGAAGGTACCCAGTGCAGCACCACCATTGGCGTTCCAGCTGAGTGTAACGGACTCGTTAGCCTGAAACCCTGAAAGTGCCACTGTAACTGGCTGCTGGCTGCGAATACCCGCCTTCGCGAGCTTTATGGCAGGAGGAATAATTTGAAACACGCCTGTGATGCTGGCCGGTTTCTGACCGGTCCGAACGACGGTAATGGGATACGGTCCGGGAGTTAGATTCGTGGGAATAGTAAAATGAGCCGAAAGCGAACCGATCGAGGAATCGGTCGTGAAACTGCCCTCGGAGATGCCGCTCGCGGATTTGCCCCAGTACACCTGCACCGTTTCGCTGGCGGCGAAGCCGGCCCCGCTAAGATTGACGGAGGTGCCAGGGCCACCGCCGGAGGTGTAGACGACTGGATTAATAGTGATGGTTGCGGACGCTTCATCGCTGACGCCACCGTTGCCATAGGCATAGATTGTATGCAGACCTGCCGGGCCTGCGTATTGGGGCAATTGCAAGGTACCGGAACAATTACCACTGGAATCGCATGGAACATTACCGAGATTCGTCCCACTCAGGCCTCCATCAAGGTCGAGATTGATCGTATCATTCGGCAAAAACCCCTGCCCCGTCACCAGGAAGTGCGCATTCGGGCGAATGGTCGTGAGCGAGAATTGAATCGTTGGCGTAGTGCTGGCAGCGTGAACACCGGTTGATCGGCCTGCATTAAACCAGACTAATGCCGGGACAAGCGAGACTAAGAAAAGGATGGTCAGAAGAATCAAGATTGGCCGACGACGTAGAAGACGATTCATGAGAATTCTTTCTTTTTCTAGCAACTTGATAGGAGATAGACAACCGGAATAGATTACCGGGTTTCAACCAGTTAAGACACTGAGGTACCAGCGATTAGTTTACACAGGCATTATGCATATGCAGTAAAGAAACAGTAGCAGAAAGGTAAAAATACACTTCCTGCCGTTAAGATTTCTCAAGCATCTTTGGTTTGGAAATTCCGGAAGGTGGAGTATGGTGCGTAAAAGAGGAGAAAGTTACGAGGCCCAGGCATTTCGTCATCAAGCCTGGGCCGCGCATACATACAGCCAAGAAATTAGCTTACAAAACTTATCTGTTCAGCATCTTGAAGGCCAGGTGACGCCCCTTGCCCTGACTGATAGCCAGCGCGAACCACAACCCTAAAAGGGAGTCTACCACGCCGACTTGTTCGACGCCGCCCAGGTAGACGGGGCGAAGTCCGATGTCTGAAATCAACTGTTCGGCGGTGGCGCGGGGTTCGCCGTCTGTGCCGCAGAAGAAAAGGTCGGCGGGCGTGCCATCGAAGATAGGATTGGCGAAGTTCTCCCAGCCGAGCGTATTGAAGGCGCGGTAGATGGGCGCGTGAGGCGTGTGCTGCTGCAAAGCGTCGAAGCTATTACGCGAACTGGCGCCCATTTTATTGGCCGTGTCGATGATGATCTTCCCGTCGAGCTGATTTGCGTATTGCGCGATGGTTGCGTCCATTGCCGTGCCGGGGATAGCCAGTACCACCACGTCTGGATTGGTGGCGAGAGCTTCGGCAGTTGTATGAATCACTGCACGGTCGCCCAGGTCGCCGCGCAGCTTGCTCGCTTTCTCTCCATTAGGGTTGTTCACTCCAAAGACAACCTGGTGCCCGGCGGTGACCCACCTGGGCCCAAGTGTGCCTCCAATATTGCCCGCGCCTAGAACTACAATTTTTATGGTTGACATGCTTTTTCCTCCGAAATAAGTGTATGAGATTATAGGCTAGAGCCTATGCACCTATAGCAACATCTGGAACCAGATATTTATTCTCTCAGACGTATGTTAAAAAACCAGGGATGCGCTTTCAGCCACTTTTTCCCGGTGAATTGTATGCATGGCAGTTTTTTGATGCTCCCTGTCTTTTCTGCCACTGGCAGAAGTCTGCAATTTCTGACAGAATTCTAACACATGGATAATTTCTTTGCCAAAGGATGAAAACCTATGATTAACTTACAAGACATTCAAGCGGCACAGGCGCGCATTCGCAGCTATATCCGGCACACTCCGCTGATCGAGGCAAAACCCGTCAAACAGTCCGTATGCCAGGCTCAGTCGCTCTATCTCAAGTTGGAATGTTTGCAGATTTGTGGGTCTTTTAAGGCGCGGGGTGCAGTGAACAAGCTTCTGAGCATTCCCCCGGCACAGCTTCAGCGCGGGCTTGTTACCGCTTCGGGCGGCAATCATGGATTGGGGGTCGCCTATGCCGGGTGGCTGGCGAAAGTGCCTGTTACCATTTACCTGCCCCAGAGCACACCCGTCGCGAAAGCGCACATGCTGGAAAGCTGGGGCGCGAGGGTGATCTTCGAGGGGGCAGTGTGGGACGAGGCGAACCGCGCGGGTTTGCAAGCTGCCGAACAGGAAGGATTGAACTATATCCATCCATTCGCCGACCCGGTTGTGATCGCCGGGCAGGGTACGCTTGGCCTGGAAATTCTGGAAGACGCGCCGGATATCGATATGCTGCTGGTAGCCATCGGGGGCGGGGGCGTGATAAGTGGAGTGAGCATCGCGGCACGCAGCATCAAACCGGGGATAAAGATCATCGGGGTTGAACCAGTGGGAGCGCCAACGCTCTATGAAAGCGTGCGAGCGGGCGAAGTCGTGGAATTGCCGCAAATCGCTACCACAGCCGGTGTGCTGGCCCCGCGCCGCAGCGCTGCCATCAACCTGGAGATCATCCAGAAGCATGTGGATGATATCGTGCTGGTAACGGATGCGGAGATGCGCGAGGCGGCGCGCTGGCTGTGGTTTGAAATGGGCGTGGCAGCCGAACTGAGCGGAGCGGCAGCCGTTGCCGCGCTTCTGTCAGGGAAAGTATCACCCGCGCCATCAGAAAAGGTGTGCGCGCTGGTGTGCGGGGCAGGCACTGACGGGATACAGCAGTGAAAGGTAGAACGATATTCGACCATTTCACCTTTATACCTGCCCAAAAAGAAAATCTTTCAGGAGATCAATATATTCTGAAGGGCGGTTCTGATGAACTGCATGTCCGGCACCATCAATAGTCACCAGTCGGCAATTCGGGATCAGCCGGGCAGCTTCTACCAGTTCCTCCTGCGGAACATGGCTGCTCGATCCCCCACCAATGATGAGGGTTGGAGCCGCGATTTTGGGTAGATCATTCCACCAGGAGGGCTCTGGACTGTTCAGTTGGCGCACAATCGGTTTGACCAGTTGCCAGTCGAAAGGAACAGCTTCCGGCGCTTCATCAGGAGGTTCGGGGAAGTCACCGTTTCCATGAGGTGGAGGTGTGTCTTCTGCGACTAATCTCTCAATTCGATCGGGCCACTGCTCGGCGAAGAGAAACGCGACTGTACCGCCCATCGAGTGACCAACCAGTGTGAAACGGTCCAGAGAGAGGGGATCGACGAATGCTTTGAGATCGTCGCGCATCAACTCAAATGAGTAGATGCCGGGCCTGGCGCTATCGCCATGACCGCGCTGGTCAAACGCCAAGACATGATAGCGTTCGGCGAGTGCGAGGGCCACCTCATCCCAATCACGGGCATCGGAGCCGAGCGCATGAAGCAGAATGAGCGGCGGCGCTGTTGGATCACCCGCTTCACGGTAATGAAAAGTCAGATTTGCCAGCGAGATTGTGTGATCGGTAAGTATAGTCATAAAATGAGGTTCTCCTTGTAAATAAACTCGCACCCTTGATTACATTTGCTGTATCTCAGCTATCTTCGGCGCGTTACGCACATGACGATTCAGAGTCGCCATTAGCGCAAGGGCAAGCAAACCTGCTGCCATTATCAGCAGTGTAGGGGTGGTATTAATAGTCTGGAGCATTACGCCTGTCATAGCCAGGCCGAGTGGTTGACCGCAAAACGCGATCAGCCGAAAGGCGCTATTTACGCGCCCCTGCAACTCATCGGGTATAAGCGTCAGACGATAGCTGACGGAGACAACATTGTAGGTTGGACCGGTGATGAAGAACAGCGCGGTGACGATACCCAGTAGCAATGGATTGGGTGCGAAGATATAGAGTAATGTGAACAGGCCAAAGAGCCATGACGTGCCGATAATGGCCTGTCCGAAACTGACACGTCTTTGTATTGGGGGTGCTATGATCGCGCCTACGATACCCCCGATACCGCCAATGGCAAAGATCAGGCCAATCGTGAAAGGTGAGGCGTGCATATGCTGGGCCAGGACAATGATGACCAGCACAGAACCAGCACCGAGAAGGTTATTGCCGCCGGTAAGTATCGCCATAAAGCGAATGATGGGGTGATGCCATAACCAGGAAAGTCCCTCTTTGATTTCAACCCATAAACTACGCCGGGCAGCAACACGCTCGCCCTGGAATTTCGTTCTGATAAAGAAGAGTGAGAAGACTGAGACGACATATGAAACAGCATCAGCCAGGAATGGAAGGGTATAGGCTATGCTATAGAGTATTCCACTCAGTGGAGGGCCTACCAGTGTGGTGATGCCTTCGGTAGCGAGATTTTGCGCGTTGGCAGCAGGCAACTGCTCCTTCAATACAACACGTGGGAGACAGGCAACCTCTGCAATGTTAAAGAAAACGAAAAGAGTTCCTTCGATAAACGAAACGACGAAAAGTTGCGCTATTGTTAATAATCCAAAAGCGAGTGCAACAGGGATACTTCCCAGTGCCAGAGCGCGCCCGCTGTCACAGAGTATCATGACCCGCTTGCGATCCCAGCGATCAATGAGAGCGCCAGCAGGCAGGCTGAAGATGAGATAGGGCAATGCTCGCAGCGCGCCAGCCAGCCCGGCCTGTACGGGCGAGTGAGTCAACAGCAGGATGAAAAGGGGAAATGCAAGCTGCGAGACCTGCGAACCCATGTTGGAGACTACCTGGCCGCTCCATAGCAGCATGTAATCGCGGTTTCTCCACAGGGAAGCGCGCTCGTGCTTATGAGATATGTGTTGCTTTCCAGTTTCTGGATCATTTTTCGTTACTTGATTTCTCTCCATTTTGATAATGCGCTTTATGTCCAGTTATTCCTGATTTCCGTTAATGACAGGGTATTTCTATGTACGCGCTTCCTCATCACCGGCAGCTTCCGGTACAGGCGCGTCCGCGTCGAACAATGCTCGCAGGTAGTCATTCAAGAACATGCCGTGAGAATCGAGCGAGGCGCGGATGCGCCGGAAATCGTGCCAGTGGGGATAGAGTGCGGCCAGTTCTTGCGCTGTACGCGTGTGCATCTTGCCCCAGTGGGGGCGGCCCTGGTAGCGTTTGAAGATCTCTTCGATGTGGGAAAAATAGGATTGGTAGGGCATACCCCTGTACATATGCGCGGCGATATAGGCAGATTCGCGCTGGTAGGCGGGACTGAGCCAGATATCGTCGCTATGCACGAAGCGGCATTCGAGCGGGAAGTTCACCGCGAACTGGTGCTGCGCGATGCACTGCTGGATCTCGGTGATAACGGCTCGCGTGTGTTCCGCCGGGATGTTGTATTCCATCTCCTGGAAACGCACCATGCGCGGCGTACAGAAAAGGCGGTGGCTGTAGTTGATCTCGTCCACGTTGGCAATCGAGTTGCCTGAGATTTTGCAGACGCTTTTAGCCAGGCCCGGCATGGCG
>Ga0207416_1005367_pt1 | contig 10242 bp, 8 predicted proteins | sample PaiPotPPM11metaG_FD_184107 | JGI IMG/M metagenome (GOLD analysis project Ga0207416, IMG submission 184107) | Iron sulfur acid spring bacterial and archeal communities from Banff, Canada, to study Microbial Dark Matter (Phase II) - Paint Pots PPM... ...
TTCAAGCCATACGTTCTGACCGCCATGACTTTTCTCCTTTATAATCTCTTATCTGCAAAAGGGGCGGACGCGATGAATCGCGTCCCTACACTCGTCCGCATAACGTTTTAGCCACATCGACGACCCAGTCGGGGGTTGGTACTGTCAGGTCTTCCAGCACCGGCGAAAATGGCACCGGCACATCCATGGCGCCCAGGCGTTTGACCGGGGCATCCAGGTAGTAGAACGCGCCTTCCGCGATAACGGCGGCCAGTTCCGCCGTCACACCGTAGCGTTCGTAGCCCTCGTCCATCACGATGGCGCGGCTGGTCTTCTTCGCGGAGGCGATCAGCGTGTCCTTATCGAGTGGGAAGGTGGTGCGCGGGTCAACGATCTCCGCGCTGATATCGAGCTTCTCCAGCAATTCAGCCGCCGCCAGGGCGATCTGGACCATGCTGCTGGTCGCCACGATGGTAATATCAACGCCCGGTCGTTTGATGTCTGCCACGCCAAAGGGGATGGTATAGTCGGCGTCAGGCACAAGACCCTTCAACTGGTACATCATTTTGTCTTCAAAGAAGATAACCGGGTTGTCGTCGCGAATGGCCGTTTTCAGCAGGCCCTTCGCGTCGTAGGGAGTCGAGGGCAGGACGACTTTCAGACCGGGAACGTGGCTGACCCAGGCTTGCAGGCTCTGGCTGTGCTGCGCGGCGGTGCGGCGCGTGGCTCCCAGAGTGGTACGCACTACCAGCGGCACTGTCAGCTTGCCGCCCGACATGTAGTGTACTTTAGCCGCCTGGTTGACGATCTGGTCCATTGCCAGCCCGATGAAATCACCAAACATGATATCGACGATGGGGCGCATCCCGGTCATCGCTCCACCGACGCCCAGGCCGGTGATGCCCGCCTCGGAAATAGGCGTATCGATGACGCGCGACGGGCCAAATTCCTCAACCAGCCCTGTAAGCACTTTGAAAGCGGTGCCGGCCTCGGCCACATCTTCGCCCATGATAAAGACACGCGGGTCGCGCCGCATCTCTTCGGCTAAGGCTTCGCGAATAGCCTGGCCGAGCGTCACTTCTCGCACACCGGCATCCGTGTTCTGATTCACTGCGCTGCTGCTAAGCATAGACATCTTCCTCCACTTCGTCGGGGTCTGGAAATGGTGCGTTGAGGGCAAATTGCTCGCCCGCCTCGATCTCGGCCTGCACCTTTTGCTCGATCCGCTCAAATGTCGCTTCGTCTGCGATGCCCTGTTCAACCAGCCAGCTCGCCAGCAGTTTGATGGGATCGCGCTGCGCCTTCCAGTGCTCTTCCTCCTCTTTCGAGCGATAGTAGGCGCGCTGGATGTCGCCGACGTGATGGCCGTAATAACGATAAGTGTTGCATAGCATAAAGGCTGGTCCTTCGCCCCGCCGCGCGCGCGCAACCAGGCGCTGCGCCGTGTCATATACCGCGCGAATATCCTGACCATCCACTGTTTCGCATGGGACGCCAAATGCTGGAGCGCGCGCGCTCAAATCACCCGCCGTCGTCTCCAGATAATGAGTATATTCGTTATATTCGTTGTTCTCGCACACGTAAATGATGGGGAACTTCCACAATGCCGCCATGTTCATGACCTCGTAGAGTACACCCTGGCCCAGCGCGCCATCACCGAAGAAGCACACGGCAACCTGATCGCTGCCGCGCATCTTGATCGACATGGCGGCCCCGGTCGCGATGCCCGCGCCTCCGCCCACAATGGCGTTGGCGCCCAGGTTGCCTGTATCCTGGTCGGCGATATGCATCGAGCCACCCTTGCCCTTACAGTAGCCAGCTTCCTTGCCCAGCAGTTCGGCGAACATGCGGTCAACCGTCGCCCCCTTTGCCAGGCAGTGTCCATGCCCGCGATGCGTGCTGGTGATGTAGTCATCGCGCCGCAGCGCCGCGCACACGCCCACCGCGATAGCCTCTTCCCCGCTATACAGGTGGGCAAGACCGGGCATTTTGGCGGTCATATAGAGCTGGTTGACATGTTCCTCGAAATGACGGATGGTGAGCATCTGCTCGTACATCTTCAGCCATTGAGCTTGCTCCGCATCCTTACCAGTATCGATGGTCTTGGGTGATTCGGTTTGTGACATCAGTTTCTCCAGGATGTTACATGTCCACGCCGGACATGCGGGCCAGAACCTTGTAGACAATGGCGAAATCGTGCTTTGCCAGTCCCATCGCGCGCGCAGCGGTGAGCAGTTGATTGCTGAGAGCAACGGACGGCAGCGCAACATTGAGTTCTCTGCCCAGTTCCTCGGCCAGCAGCATGTCTTTTTGCATCATGTTGACGTTGAACCAGGCTTCTTCCGGCATATCGAGGATAAAGGGGGTGCGGTACTTGAGCGAAGGCGAGGCGATCACGCTGTTGAGCATGACTTCAAGCGCGGTCTCGACCGGCACGCCGCCCTTGATCGCCAGGAGCAGCCCTTCGCAAAAGCTGACGAATTGGGTTTGCAGGTTGAGATTAATGGCAATTTTCATCAAGACGGCCTGCCCATTTTTGCCGACGTAGTTGACCTTCGGGCCAATATCGAGCAACACCGGTTTGACCTGCTCAAAAATATGCTCGTCGCCTCCCACCATCAGGGAGAGATTGCCCTGTTCGAGGGTGATTACGCTGCCCGACACGGGCGAGTCGAGCATATGCGCACCTTTTTCGAGTACCCGAGATGCGAGGTGACGCGAGGCCGCGGGACTGACGGTACTCATATCAATGTATATCTTACCTTTGCCCAGGCCAGCCAGGATGCCATCGGGGCCATTAAATACTTCGTGCAGTGCGGCAGTGTTTGTGACCATAGTGAAGACGATATCTACCGACTCTGCCACGGCTCGCGGCGATGCGCCCCAGCGCATTCCGGCGTCTAGCAGCCAGTGGGCCTTCGACTTTGTGCGATTGTAGCCCGTAATGGTATGACCAGCATCCAGCAATCGCTTTGTCACGCGACCGCCCATGGCTCCCAGCCCGACAAATCCAAGATTAGCCATGACTACCTCCAACAAAATAAAGCAAAGGACACGATAAATCGTGTCCCTATTGTGATTTGGAATGAGAAAAACCGCTTACGTCCTCGCGCACCTGTTGCAGGTGCGAACGCATAGCAGCGCGAGCCGCTTCCGGTTCGCGCCGAATGACGTTATCTAAAATACGCTTGTGGTGAATTTGCCCGCGCTGGGGACCGCCTTCGACTTGAAAGACCTGTTTGCGCTGTTCGCTCAGCAGATTGACAATGGAGTTGATAAGGATCATAATCAGCGCGTTCTGGGTGGCCTGCGCCAGCGCCTCGTGAAAGCGATTATCGGCAGCAATATAGGCATCAGCATTGTTCAGGTTTTCGTCCATCGTCGCGATCGCCTTGCGCATGGCCGCGATCTCTTTGTCTGTGGCGCGAGCAGCGGCCAGGGCAGCAATTTCGGTCTCAAGAATGCCGCGCACCTCCACCAGGTTATCCGAGCCGCCTACTTCCCCCAGCTTCAATTTCATGACGAGGCCAATCGAGTCCTGCATAGCCTCGTGCGCGCCATCAATCACAATGGTTCCCCTGCCGGGGCGCATATCAACCAGTCCCTTTTGGGCCAGGATTTTCATGGCCTCCCGCACAGCCGTTCGACTGACATGAAACTGCTCCGCCAGGTCGCGTTCAGTGGGCAGGCGATCTCCGCTACGCAGTTCGCCCTGCAATATGCGCTTCTCGATTTGCACCGCCACCTGCTCAAATACCTTGACCGACTGAATTGGAGTATACATGCCTGCTCCCCGGACGCGCGATTTACCCTAATGGTCCCTATGCATAGTGGACAAAATAACATGATGGTTTAATCATCATACCATCTCGCTCTGCTAAAGTCAAGTTTTTCTCAGGCACTCACATAGACTACCAACACAGATTTGAGAAGGAATGGTTGAGTTCTTCCTAATAAAGTTTCCCATAATTCACATCAAATCTACCCCTGAATGCACCTGTAAAAGCCAGTATGATCCAACTAAAATTCCTGACCGAAAACTTAGATTCACATCGTCTTAAAGACAATTAGATCTGAAAAATAGGCAGGAAGTTCGTATAGCTTTCTCTGTCACAAAACAAACAATGTTGAACTCCACAAAAGGAAGGGACGTTCATGGAAGCAATAATCAATGGGCCCTTTGGGCAAATTAAACTGGGACTACATCCATTGACCATTGGCCGCACGCCCGGCAGCCAGTTGGTACTGACTGAGCCTAAAGTGTCATCGTATCATGCTGAAATTCGCCCGCAGGGACAGGACTATGCTATTGTTGACCTGGGAAGCACGAATGGCACCTTTGTGAATGGGCAGCGGCTTACGAGCAATCAGCCCAATGTGCTTCGCCCAGGTGATACCGTCTTCATTGGCGATACGCGGTTCACTTACGAGGTGCCTGGCGTGTCTGAAACTGAACCAACCATCTATGCTGGCTCCAGGCAGGAGGATAACTTCCCCAATACGCCTGCCGTTGCGGCATCTTCCCCGTATTACACCGGTTACGGTGCAGATGCTCAACAACAGAGCGCCTATCAGCCGCCCCGACCTGTTTCACCTGGTTACGAACAAGCTGGCTACCAGCAGGGTTCTTCCCACTCTGGCGCTCCTGTCTCCGATTATAGTGCAGATGCCGGGCCAGGAGCCTATCAGGCGCTGCCGTCACCGCCAGTTTATACCGATTTTCAGCCATCTGGCTATCCGCAAGGCGCTTCCTATCCCGGTACACCTGCGCCTATCACCTCCCCGACACCCCGACCGAATCGTCGTAGACTCTGGATCATCCTGAGCGCTATCGGTGGGTTAGTGGTGATTGCTATCGTTCTCTTTGCAATAATCGGCTACGTAAATCGCACGACACCGGCCATGAGCCTGAACGCCTTCTGTAACGCACTCAAGAGTGGAGATTATCAGACAGCTTATCATCAGCTTTCGAGTGGCTTGCAAAGCAAGTTTGGTTCTGAAGCGAACTTTGCTGCCGGGTACGCTTCTAATGGGGGTCTGGGCAAGATAACTAACTGTACAGTGAGTAATATCAACGATGGGGCGGGTACTGGTAGCATTAACTTTACCACTGCTCAAGGGAATAGATGGGCCAGTGACTTTAAGCTGGCCGATGAGAATGGCAGTCCAAAGATTTTCAGCCAACAACCACGCTCTGCCCCAACAGTCACCCTCGGCAACTACTGTGGTGACCTCGAGGCCGGAGATTATCAAAGCGCCTATAATCAGCTCTCCAGCAGCCAGCAAAGCCTGGAAACGGAGACCCGGTTTGCTGCTAACTTCAGTTCAAATAAGGTGAGCAACTGCTCGGTAAGCAATGTCAATGATACAGCAGGAACCGGCACGATTAGCTATACCCTTGCGAACGGGGTGTCACTGACTGCCGACTACACGTTAGTCAATGAGAACAGCGCCTGGAAGATTAAGGGCGAGCAACTACACTCCACCCCGACTCTGACCCTTGCTACATACTGCAATGCGCTGAAGGTGGCAGATTACCAGACGGCTTACAATCAGTTCTCCAGTAGTTTGCAAAGTCGGGAAACGGAAGCACAGTATGCCCAGTTTGCTGCCATTCTCATCTCCAATGCAGTGACCAGCTGCACGATGAGCAATGTCAACGATACGGCAGGCACCGGTACAGTAAATTATACCTTTGCCAACGGCGGTACACTGCGCTCGGATTACACACTGGTCAATGAGAATAGCGTCTGGAAGATTGAGAATCAGCAGCTCTATTCCACCCCGGTCCTGACCCTTGCCAACTTCTGCTATGGGCTGAAGACGGGAGATTACCAGACGGCCTACAATCAGCTTTCAAGTACCGAGCAAAGCCAGATAACGGAAGCACAGTTTGCTGCCGCGATTAGCACCAACAGGGTGACCAATTGCACGTTGAGCAATATCAACGATGCAGCAGGCACCGGTACAGTTAGCTATACCTTTGCTCGTGGGAACACCAGTGTCATTGCCTATACATTAATCAATGACAATGGCATCTGGAAAATTAATAACGGCAGACAAATAGCATAAGCTCATAAATATAGGAGAGAGGTTTGCCTCTCTCCTTGACGCTCCTGCTTGATGATGCTGGCACAGCGTGGTATGTTGGGTGCAGAGAAGCCCAGGGATGAAACGATGAAGCTCGCTGAATGTGCCGGATCGGATATTCCAGCTGATGGCTTCTACTCCTGGTTTACGAGGATGTAGAAGCTTTTTTATTGCAAGCATAAGAGTATAAGGGAAGCAGGTGAGTACATGCAAGAAGAAACGAGCGATGTACAACGATCACGCGATGCAGACGCCTTGCGTTCCGCGTATGGACGCGAGGGGTGTCCTATCTGTCTTGTTGTACTCGAATACATGGAACTTGCGATGGACAGTTGGGAATATGAGGGGTTTACCGATGTGGAACACCGCCATCAACTCATCCGCTCGCGCGGTTTCTGCCCATTACATACCTGGCAACTGGCCCAGCGCCACAGCGCTTTTCAGCTAGCGCTGGTCTATAACGAGGTGCTGACCGATGTCTTGCAAGAACTCGACACAGATGGCAGCACATCCTCTGCTGGTGGAGACGCGCCAAAGCGCGGGTCGCTCTGGAACAGGGGGTGGAGAAAAAGGAGCCGCCGTGAAGGTGTGCGCCCTGCATTCGAGGATTGCCCTTTCTGCCAGAGTCGCGCCACCGCCCAGGAGCGACTCATCCCTACGCTCGTGCAACTCCTGAAAGATCAAGAGGAGCGCACCCTCCTTTCCCGCTCCACCGGCTTATGCCTGACCCATTTCGCACTGGCGCGCCAGTCCGCTGAGGAGCAATATCCAGAGATCGTCCTTCATCTCTTAAAATGTCAGCGAACTTGTATTCAACGCGTGCTAGAAGAAGTACGAGAACTCGCTCGCAAGCACGATTATCGTTTCAGCGATGAATCTCGTGGGGACGAGATGCTTTCCTGGCGGCGCGCCGCCGCATTGTGCGCCGGCAATGCGGGCGTCTGGTAAGAGAACGAGCGGGTAGAATAAAGGCACGTTACGGCAATGGATCGCCCTTGCAGCTCTACCATTGTAGCCGGTGGAGATTTTCCTTCCTAATCATTACTGTTCATTGGTGAGTTCTTCCTCTTTCCAATCGCTTACTTCAAAGTTCTGATCGCCTCTATTGTACACAGAGAAGAGCTTTGTAAACCCCTCTGCATGGGAAGGGCGAGTGAGCTTCTTGAGGGTGGCAAAAATTGCCACATCCGGCACCCTGGCTTTCCCTTCGCGGGCGCGGTTGCGTTCCAGACACTGCTTCAGTTGAACTTCAAAGAAGTAGCCAGTGATCTCGGCAGCATAGAGACGACCGAGGTGAATGAGTTCTTTGCGCTCTTCTATGGTCGGGTTGGTATTATCGACCACCACCGAGAATCCCTGCTGCAAGGCGGCCTCGATCAATTGCCGCTGCCTGCGAGCCGGGTTGCTATTGTTTCTCAGCAAGTCTTTGCTCACATATTCATATGTATCCCCAAAGCGACTGCGCGCGAAGGTGGTTTTGCCAGATGCTTGCAGGCCAATCATTATGACTAATTCCATCTCTGTACCCAACTCCCTATGGAAGTCTTTCAACGAGTAACCCTAGCATAACATAATCTGACACCCGACTTTGCATATCGCTGATGCTAGATCGAAACTTGACTTTAGCAGAGCAAGATGGTATGATGATTAAACCATCATGCGATTTGTCTAAGCTATAAAAGAAACTGCTGCCACATGCATGACCACCTACAAACGAGCGGTTTTGAACGCCGCAGAGAAGATTACGGGCCTATCACAGGCCGCTCGCGCTATGTAGATGACCTCAGACCCCCGGCGGGGAGACCCGCGCCCCTGCATATCGTTTTTGTGCGCAGCCCCTATGCCCACGCCGAGATAAGCAGCATTCAACTCGACGCAGCACGCTCCCTATCGGGCGTTGTCGCGGCTTTTGAAGGCGCAGAACTCGTACAGAATATGCCCACGCTTCCTACCATGCCACTGCCTGGATTACAAAAGCCTGAACGTCGCCCTATGGCTATGAAGCGCGTTCGTTATGTCGGCGACCCCGTGGCGGTTATTTTAGCTGAAACCCTCCCCGTTGCAGAGGATGCGCGCGAGCTTGTCGAGGTTGACTACGAGATGTTGCCCGCGGTAGCCGACCCGGAAGCCGCCATAGAGCCGGGCGCGCCGCTGCTCTACGATGAGATTGGCTCGAATATTGCCTTCTCGCAGCAATCCGAATATGGAGATATAGGTGCCGCCTTCGAGCGTGCCGACGGTGTCGTTTCCCTGCGCCTGCTCAACCAGCGACTCGCACCCAGTTCGCTTGAGCCGCGCGCCTGTCTCTTCGATTATGACCCGGCAAGCGGCGAGCTTATCGCCTGGCTATCCTCGCAAGCGATTTTCCGCGCCAGGGATACGCTGGCAACATTTCTGGGCATGGATCGCAACCGCATTCTGGTATTCAATGCCGATGTGGGCGGGGCTTTTGGCGCAAAAAACAACTTCCTGGGAGAAGAGATCATCGCCGCATTGCTGGCGGTGAAGTTCGCGCGGCCCGTCAAGTGGATTGAGCAGCGCAGCGAAAATCTGCAGGCCCAGTCGCAGGGGCGCGGCCAGGTTCACTACGTCGAGGCAGCCTATCAAAACGATGGGAAACTGCTCGGTTTGCGCCTGCGCTCTCTGGCTGACCTGGGCGCATTTCTGACGTTTGCAACGCCAATGGTTCCTACGCGCGTTCCATTGATGTTATGCGGACCCTACCAGGTGCAGGCGGTGCAAAGCCAGGTACTCGGTATCTTCACCAATAAAGCTACTACCGCCCCCTATCGCGGCGCCGGGCGACCGGAAGCCGCCTATATTGTAGAGCGCGTCATGGACCGCATCGCTCATAAGCTGAACCTTGACCCGGCAGAGGTGCGCCGCCGCAATTTCATCCCAGCGCAGGCTACCCCCTATAAGACGGTGACGGGCATCGTGTACGATAGCAGCAATTATGCAGCCGCGCTCGATCGCGCGCTTGAACTGGCCGACTACAAGGGCTGGCGAGCGAAACAACAGGAATATCGCCAGACCTCCAACCCGCGATTACTGGGCATTGGCGTGGCTTCTTTTATCGAATTGTCTGGTGACAGCGCGGTTCCCCCGCCAAACGCGCCGCGTGAGGCTGCTGCGGTGCGCATTCGCAGCGATGGCAGCGTACTGGTACAGAGCGGTGTTGCCCATAACGGGCAGGGTCATTTCACTGCCTTTGCACAAATTGCATCAACCACGCTGCATATGCCAGCCTCTAACATTGAGGTGCGTATGAACGACAGCAAGCTGCCCGGCTATAGCGCCGGCACTTTCGGCAGCCGTGTCACACAGGTCGCCGGTTCGGCGGTGCTGCTGGCCGCGCAAGCCGTCAAAGAAAAAGCCTTGCAACTGGCCGCGCAAGTGCTGGAAGCGGCGCCTGCCGATCTGGTGATGGCGGATGGGCAGGTGCAGGTGCGTGGAGTCGCCTCGCGCGCGGTTGCGCTGGGAGAGCTTGCCCGCATAGTCGAGGAACGGCCCGACCTCATCGAACACGAACCGCCCAATCCCGCCAACGGGGCGCCCATCGAAGGTCTGGCGGCCTGGCGCGATTTTAGCCCGTCCGGGGCGGCATATTCTTCTGGGACACACATAGCGGTGGTCGAGGTTGATCGCGAAACCGGCGACGTGCATATACTTCAATATGTGGCGGTGGATGATTGCGGGCGCGTGCTTAATCACTATCTCGTCGAATCCCAGGTACACGGCGGGCTGGCGCAGGGCATTGGGCAGGCTCTGTATGAAGAAGCCCTCTATGATGCAGATGGTCAACTGCTCAGTGGCACGCTGATGGACTACGCTTTGCCCAATGCTACGATGCTGCCAGATTTTATCACCGATTTTATCGAAACTCCTTCACCATTCAACCCGCTGGGAGCGAAAGGAGCCGGTGAATCGGGCTGCATCGGCGGCCCACCTACTATTGTCAACGCCGTACTGGACGCGCTCGCCCCGCTCGGCATCACCAGCATCGATATGCCGCTTCGACCGGAGAAAATCTGGGCGCTCGTTCAGGCCGCATCACCTGCGCCCGTTCGCACACGAAAGGAAGATTTCTGATGAGCCTTGTACATGCTTCCCCGCGCTACAGCCGCTCAGAGGCCAAAGCTTATGCACGCAACAATCTGCGCGGCGTGTGGG
>Ga0207416_1005370_pt1 | contig 10238 bp, 9 predicted proteins | sample PaiPotPPM11metaG_FD_184107 | JGI IMG/M metagenome (GOLD analysis project Ga0207416, IMG submission 184107) | Iron sulfur acid spring bacterial and archeal communities from Banff, Canada, to study Microbial Dark Matter (Phase II) - Paint Pots PPM... ...
CGGACCAAAGTTTCACGCCTATTGCAGCCCACCGTCGAGCAATCGCCGGCGAGCCGACCACGTTTCATATCGAATGGAAGGGCGGCTCGTACGCCTGCCACGTGGAACCGCTTCGCGACGCCAGCGGCCAGTTGCAAGGTGCGATCTGCATGGCGCTGGACATAACGGATCGCAAACAGCTCGAAGAGCAGCTTCGCCAGTCGCAGAAGATGGAAGCAGTCGGCCGCTTGGCGGGCGGAATCGCGCACGACTTCAACAATCTATTGATGGTGATTCAGGGCTATGCGGATTTGATGGCAGAACGTTTGCCGAACGGCGATCCATTGCGCCGCAACGCCGAACAAATCCAGACGGCTTCGCAGCGGGCCACTTCGCTCACACGCCAACTTCTTGCTTTCAGCCGCAAACAAATGCTGGCTCCGAAAGTAGTCAGCATGCAAAGCATATTGGCCGATATGGAAAAAATTCTCCGCAGGCTGATCGGCGAGGATATACAGCTCGAAACTTCCTCCGCACCCGATGTGGGCCTGATTAAAGCGGACCGCAGCCAAATCGAACAGGTGATCTTGAATTTGGCTGTGAACGCGCGCGATGCCATGCCGCAGGGTGGCCGGCTGACGATAGAAACTGCAAACGTGGAATTAGATGCTTCTTATGCGCGGCCTCCGGTGGTGCTCTCGCCGGGGAAGTACGTGATGCTCGCGGTCACCGACAACGGCTGCGGCATGGACGCCGAGACGCAGACTCATATTTTCGAGCCATTTTTCACCACAAAAGAAAAGGGAAAAGGAACAGGACTCGGGTTGGCCACGGTATACGGCATCGTAAAACAAAGCGGCGGTTATGTCTGGGTGTACAGCGAACCCGGACGCGGAACGAGTTTTAAGATTTACCTCCCCATGGTCGAAGCTTCAGAAGAGCCTGGACGTGACAGCCGAACGGGCGTGCGGCCTACACACCGTGGAACGGAAACGATTCTGCTAGTGGAAGACGAAAAAGGAGTGCGCGAATTAGCGCGCGAGTATCTGGAAATGAGCGGATACACGGTGATCGAGGCCGAAGACGGTCACACGGCTCTCGAACTTGCTTCGATGCACGCGGGAACCATACACCTGTTGATGACAGATGTAGTGATGCCGGGCATCAGCGGGCGGGAACTGGCGGAGCGGGTGAAACGCCTTCGTCCGAAGATCAACGTTCTTTATATGTCCGGATACACGGACCAGGCTGTGGTGCATCACGGAATATTGGACATGGACGCGGTACTGCTTCAAAAGCCGTTCACGCTGGCAACTCTTTCCTCAAAACTTCGCGAAATCCTTACAGCCGAAGCAGTCGCATAACGCCCCGGGCTGCGCGCGGCGGGGGTCAGATTTTTCTTGCGCAGATTACGCGGTACCACACCGTAGGAATCGCCTTGCTGAACCTTATTGATACACGTGTCCGCCGGCAAGCAAACCGGTTTTGCAGTGGATTTGGTTGTCGGTCAAACCTCGGTGTAATGCGCTGATACTAATGCGATTCCCGGAGCGGGATTATTCCCGTAATAGGTAGAGTTAGGCGCTGAAGGTGCTGCAGTAAGAAACGGTGCAGGAATAAAGTCGGAGAACGTGGGGATTGGAAGTAGGGGGAGACCATGGAACGAAATTGGCAATTTCAGACAGTTGCTCAAAGCACGGTGACTGAAGAAGTGATTGGCGACAGGAGGCTATGGACGGCAGTGCTGGTGTCTGCCGTGGAAGACTGGCGCAACGGAAGTTTGCGGAGACGGCGTAACGCGCAGGAATTTTTGTTCGACAGCGCGGCGGACTTTCAATCAGTGTGCGCGCGAGCTGGTGTGGAACCAATAAGCTTTCGGGCCAGGCTTCTGAAGATCGGAAACATTATCGAAATGCACAGCACGCTGGTTCCGCTTATTCCACCTGTCGCGGCTTAACACGACTCTAACGCAGAGGAAGTGCGAACATCCGAGGTTCGTGGAGAATTTCAGCAGCATAATGCGATTCTACGGCGTACTCGTTTTCGAAGGTGCGTCGTAACATCTACCCGCCAAGAATCCGCGTTCGTGGATATTGAAATAGCGTAGAATTCCCCTTCAATCGCTCACTGAACATTGATGACTCCGGCCGTTCGCACCTCCGCTTGTCCCGAGAAAGAACTGCTCGCCTGTTGCGCGCGAACTCGTGTGGATTCAGCGATCGCGCAAAAGATTTCGGAGCTCCTGAACGGCGATCTCGACTGGGACTATATCTTCACCGAAGCAGAAGAAAACTCGGTTACGCCGCTGCTGGGCCGAAATTTGCAAGCTCTCGCTAGTGACACGATTCCGGCGGCGGTACTCGAACGCCTGAAAAATGTTTGCCGCGCCAATACGATACGCTGCTTGTTCTTAACTGCGGAACTTACCAAGATACTCGAGCTATTTCGAGCGCGTGGAATTCAAGGGATTGCTTACAAGGGACCGGCGCTGGCAGTGCAAGCGTATGGCGACGTGACCTTGCGGCAGTTCGAAGACCTGGACATCATTATTCGCCAGAGCGATCTGCAGAAAGCGAATGAGGTGATGGTCGGCCTGGGGTATCGGCCGCGGTTCGAGTGGATTTTTTCCTCCGATGCGACATCTTCCTTGGTTCCGGGTGAATACAATTATCGCGACGAAAAAAGGCGCGTGATGGTGGAACTTCACACGGAATTAACGCTTCGACACTTTCCGGAAGTCCCCGACCTGGAGGATTTCTCGGAACGCCTGGTATCTGTAAAGCTCAATGAGCGCGAAGTTCCAACGTTTTCGGTGGAAGATGCGCTGATCGTGCTGTCCATCCACGGGGCGAAGGATTTCTGGGAGCGATTTTCGTGGATCGCGGACATTTCCGAGCTGGTGCAACGCTATTCGGACTTGGATTGGGACGCGACTATGCAGCGCGCCGAAGCTTTGGACGCGGAGCGCATGCTTCACACCGGGCTTTTACTCGCAACAGGCCTGCTGGATGCCGGCGTCCCGGATGAAGTTCGGCGGAGATTGCAGGCGGACCAGGCTGCAAAGGAGGTCGCCGGCGAGATCTTATCCAGCTTGATGAGCCGACAATATCGGCCACTTGATGCAAAGGGCCGATTCAACTTTCGCCGGCGAATGCGCCGGGGAAGGCTGGCCGGATTTCGCTACGCCATGCGGCTATCCGTGATTCCCGCGGAAGAAGACTATGAAATGATGCGCTTGCCAGCCAAGTTATCCCCCCTCTATGTGGCCCTGCGCCCGCTAAGGCTCCTGCGAAAGTACGGTTGGAGCAGACGCAACCCCTAAGCGCCAACTGCCCGGGTCCCAAATCAAGTTTCCGTACCGATATTGACAAGTACGAACAGGCTTTGTGTATCAGCGTTGACGCATCCCGCGATAGCAAACGAGACTGGCTATGGGCAGCCCGTGTTTATTGGGCGAATCTACAGTTTGGGGGAGCTGCGCGGATCCTCTCAGATCCCGCAGTTGCGCATGTTACCGCCAGTGCACTTGGGAAAAACGTCCGGATTAGTCCATCCAGCGGAACCGCTGGATAGTTGTGTGCCGCTACAAATATCAATCGGCAGCGTGCCGCTTTCGCTTTTCATTCGAGAAGGAACGCTGCTCGAACCTGCCAGCAGACGTTACCGGGAATTTACGCACAATTCGGAAAACGGATTTCCTGTTGTCCTGAAAAAACCAGAGGCGCGGACGCAAGAGGACGGGGAATTCTCCTATCTGCTCGACGACGCGAGATTAATTTTGCGATCTCAAGACGCTGAGTTTCACGGCGTGCGGCATGAATACGCTTTGGACTCGTTGCTGCGCATTTTGCTGACGATGGTGCTGCTGCCTCAGCGTGGTTTTCTTCTGCATGGCGCGACGGTGGTGCGCGACGGCCGCGCATACGTATTCTTTGGGCGATCCGGGGCGGGGAAAAGCACGATCGCTTCGCTGTCGCCGAAGGGCAGCGTGCTGACGGACGAAATTTCTTTGTTGCGATATTCAAACGGCTGCTGGCAAGCGCACGGGACGCCTTTTTGGGGCGAATTCCGCGCTGCCGGACAGAACCGTTTGGTGCCGGTGGCGGGTTTGTATTCGCTGAAGCAGGCCGGCGAGGAGCGCGTGGAAACGCTGGACGAAAGACAGGCTTTACGCGCGCTGCTGCCTTGCGTTTTATTTTTCGCAAACGACAAGCCTGCGCATGAAACTCTGCTGCGCACGCTGCTAGGGCTGGTTGAACAAATACCGTGTCATCGGCTGCATTTTCGCCGGAACGCGGAATTCTGGAGGGTGGTCGCGGCATGAACGGACAAATTACTAGAAATCCAAAGCTCGCATGGCGTGAGGTCGATGGGGAGATGGTGATTATCTCGCCGGAAGACAGCCATGTGCACGAGCTGAACGAGACAGCCAGCCTGGTGTGGAAGCACGCCGAAGGCAAAACGCTGGAAGAACTAGTGGAAAAAATCTCGGCAGAGTATGAAGTTGCGCGGGAAACGGCCAGAGCGGACCTGGAAGAATTGCTGGCCGCGCTGGGGGAAAAGCAACTGATGTTCGTGTCGCCCGAGGCGAAAGGCTAGCATGCCGAGCACTCCGGTGATGGACGGCTTGATTCGCAGGACGGTGCAACGCCACCTTCCCTGGAGCGTCCACGTGGATCTCACCTACCGCTGCAACGAGCGGTGCATCCACTGCTATCTGGATCACGAAGATCATGGCGAGATGAAAACGCCGGAAATCAAAAACGTGATGGAGCAACTGGCGGAGTCCGGCACGCTGTTTCTCACCTTGAGCGGCGGCGAAATTTTTCTGCGCGCGGACCTTTTCGAGCTTCTGGAATTCGCGCGATCGCTTCATTTCGATCTCAACCTGAAGACGAATGCGCTGCTAATCGATGCGGAACGGGCTCGCAAGCTTCGAGAGTTGAGCGTGCGCAAAATTCAAATCAGCATTTACAGCGCCGAGGCGGAAGTTCACGACGCGATTACTAAAGTGCGCGGATCACTGGAGCGGACGTTAACTGCAATCCGATTCCTTCAGGCGGAAGGTTTGAACGTGAAAATTGCGTGTCCGTTGATGAAGCAGAACCTGATGGCTTATCGAAACGTGCAAGCGCTGGCGGCCGAGCTGGGGGTGCCTTACGTCCTGGACATGACCATCACTCCAAAAATGGACGGGGACATGGGCCTTCTGCAGTTGCGGAGCTCGACGAATGAGTTGTTGCCCATTCTGCAGGATATAACGCTAAATCCGCGGGCCTGCTCAACTGACAGCTCTGAAGCTGTGAGTTTTCCCACGGGCAGCGCGACATCCAGCGGGATTGAAAGCCAAGCGTATGACGACATCCCTTGCAGCGCGGGGCATAACAGTTGCTACATCTCGCCGTATGGCGATGTTTTTCCGTGCGTGCAGATGCCCGTCGCGACGGGGAACTTGCGGAAGCAATCGTTTGAGGAGATTTGGTTCAGGTCGGCGGAGATGAATCGCGTTCGAGCGGTTCGCGAATCGCAATTGCCGGTTTGTTCGCAATGCTCGATACGGAAGTACTGTGAACGGTGTCCGGGTCTGGCGCAAATGGAAGGCGGCGATTTGTTGGGCGCTTACGAACGCGCGTGCGAGCTGGCTGAAATGAATGCGCGGATTGCCGGCGTCCCAAATCCGGTTAGCGCGATGCACGCGCAAAAGCTAAACACCAAATTGTGCTCGATTCCGTTGACGAACGCGGCGACGGAAACGAGGATCGGTAGTAACTAACCCCAGGGGAATAATGGAAAGAACGAAAAAAAACGCGCAGGCTGATGGGAAGCATGCCAAGAAGAAACGAGCTTACGTGAAGCCGCAATGTGTGTCGGAGCCGATTTACGAAACTTTGGCGCTGGCGTGCGGGAAGTTGGCGGGCCAAGGCGGAGTTTGCAATGCGGCGCCGCGGCGGTCGTGAGCATGTTTCAAGATTTTCTGAAATTTAGGCGGAGGCAATAGGGCCATGTACAGAGAAGACCCGGTGAACGGAATTCGGCGGACTCGCTGGCGCCGGTGGAGCGGTTTAGTGGCGATGCTTTTGATTGCTGCTCCGGTGATTGCGCGCGAGACCATCGTGCTGCAAAAATCGGGGACTGACCCACAGGCTCGCGGTGCGGACGCCACGCTGAAACAAGCGTCCCCGAACAACAACAACGTGGGAAACACTATTTCGGTTGAAAGCAAAACTAATGCGATTCAAAACGCCATTATCGAGTTTGATTTGTCGCGCATTCCAAATGTTGGGATTAAGCAAGCGACGTTGACTTTGCACGTCACTACGCCCCCAGCCGGTAACGTGACCTACGGTGCATACGATGTGTCGGATTTTTGGCAGTCAAACACGGTGACCTGGAATACGCGCGTGGCTACAAAAGCCTGGACCACCCCTGGCGGGGACGCTGCGGGCACAGCCACGGCTACGGCGAACTTGACTAATGCAAGCACCACGGCCCAGTTCAACATTACGACCGACGTGCAGAACTGGTACAACGGCAGCCCGAATTACGGAACACTTATAAAAGATCAAGCGGCGAATGATAACAGGACCACGACCTTCGGAGCTAAAGCGGCTAGTAACGCGACTTCGCCGGAACTTGACGTCACTTTTGTGCAGAACGTGACAGGGCTTACGGCAACTCCGGGCAACGGGAGCGTTACGCTGAACTGGACTATCCCGACGCTGATAGGTACCGCAGTCCCGGGGGAGAGTTATACCGGGGTCGTAATCCTTCGTCGTACCGGTTCTCCTGTGGACAAGAATTCTTTTCCCACTGATACCGTGGTGCCGGCTTTGTGTTCGACGCTTGGAAGCGGAACGGTGGTATTCGTGGACGCGACGAAGCAAACGACCTTCACGGACAATGCAACTAATGATACGTGCGCTTCCCCGGGCGGCGCGCCGGTTAACGGAACGACATATTTTTACAAAGTATTTCTGCGCGATAGTTCAAACTACTATTCGTATCAGCCCTTAGCGGCCGGGAGCGGTTCGACCTACACCCAAGAGATTTCGGCAACGCCTGCGGCGACGGTTGCCGCTCAACAGAATACGCAGTGGATCGCCGCCACATTTGCCACGGATCTAGCCAGCCCATCCCTTATTCCCGGTTCGGTTGCTGCTATGGGCTCGCAAACCAATCTCTTGTTTTTTATTAACGCTGTAACTGGTACCCGGGAGTTTGTCCCAATATCGCTAGGCGGCTCGATAGCTTCTCGTTCGCCGTTAATCGATGCCGCGTCCTCTTCCACGGGGCAAGATATCGATTATGTGACGGATCAGGACGGGTTGATCTACGCTGTTAACACGGACACCGGGGTGATCGACTGGGTAACGAATCCAGTAACAAGCGGCACTGTGACCCTTCAAGGTGGCCCGGCCGTCCAATTGAAATCCATTGCAGGCGGTACAAATGACCAGGTTTTCTTCGGTACGCGCAACACAACAACGACAACGGGAAATCAAATCTTTGCGTTGAACGGGAATACCGGAGCAAACGCTTCATGGTCTCCCATCACGGGCCCAATCAGCACCACGAACAACGGCCTGCAAAACCTGGACATCATCAATTCGACACCGCTCGTTGATTACGTTCACAACGCCGTTTGGGTTACGAGCCGCAGCGCATGCGGCACTTCACAGCCCAGCCTGTGGGAGATCAATCCAACTACGGGGGCCGTGCAGGCAATCGCGAACCTCGGCGACATAGATGCGTCGCCGAGCTTATCGTTCTACAGCGACGTTTTGTTCGTAGCGACGGTTGGTGATTCGGGAGGAACGACGTGCACAGCGGGCAACAGCACGATCTATGCGATTAATCCCACGACCGGCGCCACTATCGCTAGTTTTGTAACCTCGGATGGACCCATAGTTAGCTACCCGGTTGTTCTGGGACCCGCGCCGCCGTACACGGTGATTTACTCGGGAGCAACAGCGGTTCATGCGCTTTCGATTGATACGTCGCGAACGACACCGGTGTTCGTGCCGGTGTGGAATACAACGGTGGCCAACCCGTCCGCGCCGATTTCGTACACTGGCTCGCAGTATGTATTTGTGGGGTCAAGTGATGGGATGATTCACGAACTGATGCTGACCGCGGGCACCGACATTAAGGATGAGGTCTGCAACATCGGTGCGACCAAAGGAACAGTCGGCGATCCATCCATCGATGAGGTGCTTTCCCGCATCTATGTAACGACGACCGATCAACGCGCTTATGCTTTTGTTTTCCCATTCTAAAATTGAGGACGCTATGTTTCGCTCAACTCGACTAAACATTCACTCCCGGAAAAACTCGATTCTGCTGGCCGGCGTTGTACTCTTCGCCGCGTTGCAATTCTCCGGTTGCCAGATGACTTCGGCTGATGGAGGACCTCCTCCACCGCCACCTGCGACAGCCACATTTTTATTTTGTGACAAAGAAGCTCCCAGTTGCGACAACGAAACGAGCTTCAGCACCACATCGACTCGCGACCTGGAAGTGAAAGTCTCCTGGCAGAACGTGCCGGCAGGGAATCACGTCCAAACTCTGGAAATTCTGCTTCCGGGCGGCAATCTGTATCAGCAGACGCAGATGGCGTTCGGTGTGGAGCAAGGCTCCAACGAACCTCTGGTGGCTATCCAAACCCTTCCCGTGGCCGGAACCTGGATTCAACAGCGGCACATGCTGGGTGAGTGGACGGCGCGCGTTTCGCTTGACGGCGAGGTCGTCGCGTCTCAAACGGTGGAATTGACTCCCTGATGGCCGCTACCGCAGCCATTCCGCGAATCGAGGAAAAAGAACGATTCATTTCCCGTCCGACGGAATCGGGATCAGAAATCTCCAGGAAAATACGTTCGCAAGGTTCCGTGTGTCTGCGAGTGTCGGGTGGAAGCATGACTCCGTGGATACGATCCGGAGACCTGGTTTTCGTCAAACGTTTTGATTTTGAGAGAGTATCCGCCGGCGACGTGATTCTCTTTGAACGCGCTGACCGATTTTTTGTGCATCGGATTATTGGCCGCGGACCGCTGATGCCGGGCGGAAAAGAGCAATCTCGATTAATTACGAAAGGGGATGCGCTGGATGGAGTCGATGCCCCCGTTTCAGCGGAGGAATTCCTAGGCCGGGCAACCCGCATTCATCGCGGACACCGTCACATCGATCTGCAATCCTTTACCCATGGTCTTCTTGGGCGCGTTCTGGCGCACTTCTCGCGGATGAGTCCGCTGCTATATCGCCCAATTCGGTTCGCCAAGCACCTTTTTCCCCGCTAAGAGCAAATTTTCCGCACTAGCACTTAAACCGGCAGCCGGAAACTCCTTTGGCCGGACAAAAATTGTGTGAACTTCTTTTTATTTTGTACCTAAATCGCTACAAGACGACTCTAATGCGTTGGGCGAGCCGGTGGCCGCTGATTAGCACGCGCACGAGCCCTGGAAGAGTGACATCTCGGACCAATTGGCTTTACTATTGGACGTTGCCTGAATGGCCACGGGCGTCGTAGATTAGTTAGAGCGGAAAGAAAGCCCCGAAAATGATTACCGTTCGGACCAACCCAACAGCGCCGCAGATCTGATAGGAAATAAGTTACTGAGGGAGATTTATTTATGAGCACAACCGCAAAACCGACCGCCCCATCGCAGGAAGGCAAACCGTCTGAAAATCCGCTAAAGGCCCTGATCGGCTTTGGCCAATCTGTTTGGCTCGATTACATTCGTCGCAGCCTGATCACGACAGGTGAGCTCAAGAGACTGATTGATGAAGACGGCCTGCGCGGAGTGACCTCGAACCCTTCCATTTTTGAAAAAGCAATCGCCGGAAGCACGGACTATACGAAAGCACTCGAACAGCTTGCGAATAGAAAAGACCTCGACGCCAAGGGCATTTTCGACATCCTCTCTGTCAAAGACATCCAGGATGCCACTGATACTTTTAAACAAGTTTACGAACAAACGAAACGCCGCGATGGTTATGTAAGCCTGGAAGTTTCTCCCTACCTGGCGCATAAAACACAAGAGACGGTGGAAGAAGCGCGCCGTCTGTGGAAACTTGTCGGCCGGCCGAACACCATGATCAAAGTCCCCGGAACAAAAGAAGGGATCCCCGCTTTCCAGCAACTCATCAGCGAGGGCATCAACGTCAATGTGACGCTTTTGTTCGCGCAGGACGTTTACGAGCGTGTGGCGGAGGCTTACATTGCGGGCCTGGAAGAGTTTGCTAAAAAAAGCAGCGACTTGAGC
>Ga0207416_1005375_pt1 | contig 10220 bp, 9 predicted proteins | sample PaiPotPPM11metaG_FD_184107 | JGI IMG/M metagenome (GOLD analysis project Ga0207416, IMG submission 184107) | Iron sulfur acid spring bacterial and archeal communities from Banff, Canada, to study Microbial Dark Matter (Phase II) - Paint Pots PPM... ...
GCCGTGCAGTGCCAGGCTCGGCTCTCCCCGTTCAGGCGGCGCCGCTTCGAAAATCTCCATACTGATCGTCCTTCCGTCGTGCGGGCCGGGACTCAGCGTCCTCCGGCCTGCCGGGTGATGTAGGTGATCGCGACGAACGACCGGAAGACGCGCAACAGGTCATCGCCCGCGATCCGCGCGGTCCGCTCGCCCGTGCGCTCGGTGTCCCGCGCCCAGGTCGCGACGTCGGCCATGTCCCCGGTCTGGAACTCCATGTCCAGCTTCGCCGGCTTGTCGATCGCGGGCGGCCGCGCGCCGCCGGCCGCGACGCGGCGGGCCGCCTCTTCCGCGCCGGCGCGGATCAGGCGGCACGACTCGTCCGGGTGCCGGTTCAGCGCCGCCGACCTGGTGATGGACTCCTTCGTGATCACGTTCACGGCGTCCGGCGCGAACGGCGCCGTCTCCTCGGCCGTTACCCGGTCACCGGAGACGAAGGCGACGGGGGTTCCGTGGTGCGCCATCGGCAGCGCGTTGATGCCGCTCTCCCCCACGTACTCGCCGTTTAGCCGGATACCGGTGAAGACCTCGGGGTTGTAGGTGTGGGACAGCGTCGACGGGCGGCCGGAGATCGAGCCGTGATAGCCGACGAGGAAGACCGCGTCGAAGCTGCCGTCGAGCCCTTTGACCATGTACATCGGCTTGTGGCGGCCCGACAGGTAGCCGGCGCCGCCCGCGATCTTGCGCGGGTCGAGATTGGCCATCCGGCCGTGGGAGTCGTTCACGACGATCTCGGTCGCCCCGGCGGCGACCGCGCCCTCGATCGCCGCGTTGACCTCATCCTGCATCAGGGCGCAGCCAAGCGCGTACCCGGCGCCACCGGGGCGGCACTGATCCCAGTCGACGACGCCAGCGACGCCTTCCATGTCGCACGAGATCCAGATCTTCATCGTCAGCCTTCCTTCAACACGGGCTTCAGCACGGGCTTCAGCACGGGCACCACCGGTACGAGGCGAGTTCGGCGGTTGCCGTTCACGCGGCGCCCAGGCCGAGCAGGAGGCCGTCGTCGGAGACCGCGGGCGAGCTGGTCACGAAGATGACTACGCCGTCGGCGGGCGCGGTGATGGTCTCCTGGACGGTCGCGCCGTCCAGGCTGGACACCGTGCCGACCACCTGCCCCTGCGTCACCGGATCGCCCGCCTTGATCGCGGGCGCCCACCAGCCGGCCTTCAGGCAACGCGGCCACAGGAACCGTCCCAGGTACGCCGGCTCGGCCGGCGGTGCCGGGCGCGCGGGCGCCTCGGTCATGCCGAGGCTGGCCAGGACTCCGTTCAGCCCGGCCACGTGCAGGCCGACGGCGCGCTCCTCGACCAGGCCGCAGCCGCCCGCCTCGGCGGTAATGGCCGGGATGCCCAGCTCGGCCGCGCTGGCGCTGCTGGTGCCGTTCACCGTTCGGCCGGCTCCGGCGGGCTGACGGATCACGTAGGGCAAACCGTAGGCCGTCGCCAGTTCCCGCGCCCGGTCCTCGGCCGGGCCCGCCTCGTACAGCGCGAACGGCTGGAGCGCCTCCACCAGGTCGCCGCAGTGCGCGTCGACGTAGGCGTCCGATCCCCGGATGAGCTGGGTGAAGGCGTCGTAGGCGAGCCGCTCGGCGAGCGTGCCCGCCGGGTCGCCAGGGAACGAGCGGTTGAGGTTCTTGCCGTCCTCCGGGACCACGAACGGCGTCCGGGCGGCGAAGGCCGTCACGTTCAGTACTGGCACGGCGCGGACCCGGCCGTGCAGCGCCCTGGCTTCCAGCGTGCGCAGCCAGCGGCGCACGCCGGCCATGGAGGCGTACTCGCAGCCGTGCACGCCGGCGATCACGGTCAGGGTCGGGCCGTCGGCCGACCCCGTCACCTCGACGAACGGCACGCTAAGGCCGGCCAGTTCGATGGTCCGGCGCTCGATGGCGGGCAACGCGGGCATGGGGGTCCCTTCGCGGAGTCATAGGCGGTCTTGGCGGCCAGGACGTTACTAACGTTACAGCAAGGTCAAATCTGTTTATTTTGTCCCGAAAGGGTCTCCCGCTTCGGACCCTCGCTGTTTACAGTGGGTTAGGCAAAGGTTTGCGTAGTCCCAGGCACAGCGTCGTACCGTCCGGGCACAGGGTTGTGCCGTGCATCCCAATCCCCCCTCGCGACCCCCGTCGCCCGAGGTACCCGGGAGTTTCATATGAGGCCAAGATCAGCCTTGGCAATGGCCATGACCGCCTGCTGCGCCGTCGCGGTGCTGGCGGCCTGCGGGTCGGGCGGCTCGTCCACCGCAGCAAGCGGCGGGAGCTCGGCCAGCGCCGGCACGCCGGTCCAGGGCGGAAACCTCGTCTTCGCCAACCCGCAGGACGCGCAGTCGCTCAACGAGTCGAACGTCTTCGACAACAACTCGATCTGGATCATCGAGCAGATCACCCAGCCGCTGTTCACCGTGACCAGCAACGGCAAGGGCGTGCAGCCCTGGCTCGCGACCGGCTACACCATCTCGAAGAACCAGCTGGCCTACACCATCACGCTGCGGCCGGGGGTCAAGTTCTCCAACGGCACCCCCATGACGTCCAAGGACGTGCAGTTCACCCTGGAGCAGACGATGGCCGCGGCCCAGGGCTGGGGCTACATCGACTCCGCCATCAAGTCGGTGACCGCCCCGTCCGCCGACACGGTGGTGGTCAACCTGAAGTACAAGTGGGCGCCCATCCTGGCCGACCTGGCGCTGTTCGCCAACGGCATCGTGCCCGACAACTACGGCGGCAAGACCGCGGCCGCGTTCTACAACGACCCGATCGGCACCGGCCCGTTCAAGTTCGACTACTGGCACAAGGGCAGCGCGCTCAAGCTCACTAAGAACACCGACTACTGGCAGCCCGGCAAGCCGTACCTGGACAGCGTGACCTGGACCGACGTGCCCGACGTCAACACCCGCCAGCTCCAGGTGACCAGCGGCCAGGCCCAGATCGACCAGTTCCCCGCGTGGTCCACGGTGGCCCAGCTGAAGGCCAACCCGGCGGTCCAGCTGAGCCTCTTCAACTCCACCGAGACGAACTACCTGACCTTCAACGAGCACGTCGCGCCGTTCCAGGACGTGAACGTGCGCCGGGCGATCTCGTACGCGATCGACCGCGGGGCGCTCGTCAAGGCGGTGCTGTTCGGCAACGGGCAGCCGGCCAACTCACTGTTCTCGCCGAACGTGAACTACTACGACCCGAACAGCGGCGGCCTGCAGTACAACCTGACCGACGCCAAGGCGGCGATGGCCAAGTCAAGCGTGCCGAAGGGGTTCACCACCACGCTGCTCGTGCCGTCGGGCAACTCCGACTACGCCACCACCGCCACGATCGTGCAGTCCGAGCTGAAGCCGCTCGGCATCACGGTGAACATCCAGACGCTGGACCCGAACACGGCGAACGAGAACTTCCAGTCGGGCAAGTACGACATGTACTTCTCGCTGTGGACGATGGACATCCCTGACCCGGACGAGCTCGCTACCTTCGGGCTCATCCCGACGTCCGGCTCGAAGTCGTTCTTCACCTTCTACAGCAACCCGGCCGTGGTCAAGGCGGTCAAGAACGCCGAGGTGACGACCAATACCTCGGCACGGCAGGCGGACTACAACACCGCCCAGACGCAGGCGGCCAGCGACGCGTTCATGGCGTTCCTGTACTACTCGCCCTACCAGTACGTGGAGTCGTCGAACGTGCACGGCTTCGACGTCACGCCGCTCGGCAACTACCACATGGAGGACGTCTGGCTGAGCTCAGGCTCAGGCTGACCGGATCCGCCCCGTGATTCCGAGACCGGCCGGGCCGGGCGCCGCACACCGCGCCCGGCCCGGCCGCCCGACCCCACCATCTCAAGCGAGGTCTTCATGGGCCGGATGAGCTTCGTCCTGCGGCGACTGGTACTGCTCGTGCCGACCGCCGTGGGCGTCACGATCATCACGTTCTTCATGGTCCACTTGATCCCCGGCAACCCCGCGGTCACCATCCTCGGCCAGCACGCCACCCCGAGTACCGTCGCGGCCCTGGACCGTCAGCTCGGACTGAACCAGCCCCTCCTCGATCAGTACTGGCTGTTCATCGACCGGCTGTTCCACGGCAACCTGGGGATGAGCCTGTACTACGGCGTGCCGGTCTCGGGCCTGATCACCAGTCACCTGCCGCCCACGCTGTGGCTGCTGTGCTATGCCGCGGTCATCGCCGTCGTCATCAGCGTGCCGCTGGCGACGCTGGCCGCCAGCCGCAAGGACGGGATCCGCGACCACGTCGTCCGCGTCGTGCCGCTGATCGGCCTGGGCCTGCCGGCCTTCTGGTTCGGCCTGATCTTGCAGACCTGGCTCGGCACCAAGCTCCGGCTGTTCCCCGTCACCGGCTACGGGTCGGGCTTCACCGGCCACCTGCAGTCCATGTTCCTGCCCGCCCTGACCGTGGCCGTCGCACTGTCCCCGGTCCTGATCCGCAGCCTCCGGGCCAGCATGCTGGGCGTGCTCGGGGCCGAGTTCATCACCACCGCCCGGGCCAAGGGCGTGCCCACGCCGCGGCTGCTGGTCCGGCACGTGCTGCGCAACGCCGTCATCCCCGCGGTGACCGTGCTCGGCATCAACATCGGCTACCTCATCGGCAGCACCGTCATCGTGGAGCAGGTCTTCGCCATCCCCGGCCTCGGCAGCCTGATGATCAACGCCATCTTCGAGCGCGACTTCGCCGTCATCCAGTCGGTCGCCCTCATCTACGGCGTGCTGGTGGTGCTGGTCAACCTGCTCACCGACGTCGCCTACGTCGCGCTCGACCCGAGAGTGAGGTTCGACGCATGAGCGCAGTCTCAGCCGGCCCCGCCGCGGCGCCCGCACCGGCCGCCGCGCGTATCCGGGCGCGCGGCGCCCGCTGGTACCGCCAGCCGACTCTGGTAGCGGGCCTGGTACTGCTGGCGATCATCTTGTTCATGTGCTACGGCGCACCGCTGCTGACCTCGTTCAACCCCGACACCCAGAACCTGCTGGAACCCCTGGTCGGCGTCGGCCGGCAAGGCCACCTGCTCGGCACCGACCAGGAAGGCCGCGACACCTGGGCCCGGCTGCTCTACGGCGGCCAGGTTGACCTGCGCGTCGCCGGGCTCGCGGTGCTCTTCCCGTTCATCCTCGGCATCATCGTGGGCAGCCTGGCCGGCTACTTCGGCGGCTGGGTCGACGCCATCATCATGCGCATCGTCGACATCGTCGTCGCCTTCCCCTTCTTCGTCCTGGTCATCGCGCTGGTGTTTGTCCTCGGCACCGGCGAGAAGAGCATCTACATCGCCATCACCGCGGTCGGCTGGGTTTCCTACGCCCGCATTACCCGCGGCGAGATCACCGTCGCCAAACGGCAGGAGTACGTCCTCGCCGCCCAGTCCGGCGGCCTGTCCAGCGTGCGGATCATCACCCGGCACCTGCTGCCCAACGTGATCACGCAGTCGATCGTCTACGCGATGTCCGACATCGTCCAGGACATCCTCGCCATCGTCACCCTCAGCTACCTGGGGCTGGGCATCCAGCCCCCCACGCCAGACTGGGGCACCATGATCGCTACCGGGCAGAACTTCCTCACCACCCAGTGGTGGCTGACTACCATCCCCGGCCTCGCGGTTGTGATCACCGGCGTCGCGCTGTCGTTGATCGGTGACGGCCTCGCCGACCTGCTCCGACCGGCCGCATCATGAGCGGGCCACTGCAGCTTGAGGTCAGCGACCTGCGGGTGGAGATCGCCAGCCACCGCGGCGTCGTCTGCCCGATCGACGGGGTGTCGCTTGAGATCGCGCCCGGGGAGGCCGTCGGCCTGGTCGGCGAGTCCGGCTCGGGCAAGAGCATGACCCTCAAGTCGATCCTCGGCCTGCTCCCGCCCGACGCCAAGGTGACCTCGGGCTCGGTTGTCTTCGACGGCTCCGACCTGACCCGGATGCCGCACTCTCAGCTGAATCGGGTCCGCGGCCGGCGGATCGGCATGATCTTCCAGGAGCCGATGAGTGCCCTCAACCCGGTCATGCGGGTCGGGAACCAGATCGCCGAGGGCCCCCGCGTCCACCTCGGCATGACCCGCACCCAGTCGGTGGAGCGCGCCATGGACCTCATGCGCCGCGTGGGCATCCCCGAGCCCGAACGCCGGTTCCGCGCGTACCCGCACGAGTTCTCCGGCGGCATGCGGCAGCGCGTGATGATCGCGATGGCGCTGTCCTGTGACCCTGAGCTGATCCTGTGCGACGAGCCCACCACCGCGCTCGACGTGACGATCCAGGACCAGATCCTGCGGCTGCTCGCGCAGCTGTGCCAGGAGTCGGGCACCAGCCTGATGTTCGTCACTCACGACCTGCCCGTCGTCGCCCAGGTCTGCCACAAGGTCGCCGTCATGTACGCGGGGCGGATCGTCGAGCGCGGCACCGTGCAGGAGGTCTTCACCCGGCCGATGCACCCCTATACCCTGGGCCTGCTGCGGTCGGCGCCCGATGTCGACCATCCCGGCCACTCGCTGGAGCCCATCCCCGGCTCGCCCCCCAGCCTGGCCAGCCCTCCGTCTGGCTGCCGGTTCCATCCCCGCTGCCAGTTCGCCGAAGACGACTGCAAGGTCATCGACCCGCCGTTGCGCCTGATCGAGGGCGACCGCGCCACGGCCTGCCTGCACTACGAGCGCACCCTGGATGAGATAGGAGCGGACACATGAGCGCGCAGGCGATCCTGGAGGCCACTGGCGTGCAGGTGAGCTTCCCTGTCGGCTCGGCGCTCGGCGCCCGGCTGCGTCACCAGCAGCACCTGCTGCACGCCGTGGACGGCGTCGATCTGGCGGTCTCCCGGGGCGAGGCACTCGCCCTGGTCGGCGAGTCGGGCTCGGGCAAGTCGACCCTCGCCCGGGCGATCGCCGGCATCCAGCGCGCTGACCGCGGCCAGATCAAGCTGGACGGCAAGGTGCTGCCCGCGCACCGCCGGTCCCGCGCCGATCAGCGCCGGATTCAGATGGTCTTCCAGGATCCGTACTCGTCGCTCAACCCCCGGCTGACCGTCGGCGGCATGCTGCACGAGCTGCTGCGGGTGCATCATGTAGTCCCCCGGCCCGAGGTCGAGTCCCATACCGGGCAGCTGCTGCGCATGGTCGGCCTGCCCGAGGACGCGGTGCACGCCCTGCCCCGGCAGTTCTCCGGCGGCCAGCGCCAGCGCGTCGCTATCGCCCGGGCGATAGCGCTGCGGCCCGAGGTGCTCGTGGCCGACGAGCCGGTCTCCGCGCTCGACGTGAGCGTGCAGGCCACGATCTTGAACCTGCTGCAGGACCTGCAGGCCGAGCTCGGCCTGACGCTGCTGTTCATCTCGCACAACCTGGCCGTGGTGCGGCACCTGTGCGACCGGGTCGCGGTCATGTACATGGGGCGGATCATCGAGGTAGCGCCGACCGAGGTGCTGTTCGAGAGTCCGCGCCACCCGTACACCGCCGGGTTGCTCGCTGCCATCCCGCGGATGGCGCCCGGCGACGAGAGCGGCGCGCCTGCGGTCAAGGGCGACCCGCCCAGCCCGCTGCGGCTGCCGACCGGCTGCCGGTTCCGCACCCGCTGCCCAATCGCCCAGCCGGTCTGCGCCGAGCAGGACCCGGCCCTCACCGTGTCAAGCACGAACTCCGAGCACAGTGCGGCCTGCCACTTCGCCTGGACGGCGAGCCCGGCGAACGTAGCGGAAACCGTATGACCGAACGGCAGCCCGGGCCCGCGCGAAAAGCCGCAGGCGGGCAGCGCGCGGCCCGCCTCATCGATATCGCCAGCGCCGTCGGGGTGCATCCGTCCACCGTCTCCCGCGTGCTCAACGGCGAAGTCGGCCATTCGGTCCGGCCCGAGACGGTCCGCCGGATCCTGGCCGAGGCCGGCTCCCGCCGGTACCGGCCGAACGCGCTGGCCCGGGCGCTGCGTCAGCACCGCACGGGTGCGCTTGCCTTCGTCGTGCCGATGCTGCGCAACCCGATCTGGGTCCGGCTGCAGCGCGGCGCTCTGCTGCGCGCCGCCGAGCGCGGCTACGTCGTGATGATCATGGAGGAGCCGACCGAGGAGCCCATGCCGCCCAGCGCCTACGGCTACCTCGTCGCGGAAAGCCGCGCGGACGGACTGCTGCTCGCCACTACCCTGCGAACCGGCGGCGCCGAGAAGGACGAGGCGCTGAGCACGGTGCCGCACGTCTACGTCAACCGGCGGGGCCCCGATCGCGGCAACGACGTCGTCATGGACGAGGCGGGCGCGGTCCGGCTGTTCCTCGAGCACGTGGCCGGCCACGGCCACCGCGGCGTGCTCCTCGTCGACGGGCCGCGCGACGTCGACACCGTGCACCGTCGGGTCCTCGCGGCCCGGCGGCACTGCGCCGCCATGGGCCTGCGGGTCGTAGTGAGAAACGCCCCGCCGACGGAAGAAGGCGGCTTCACCGCGGTCCGGCGGGTGCTGGCGGCCGGGCCGCTGCCGACGGCCATCGGGGTCGGCAGCATCGACCAGGTGTTCGGCGTGCTCGCGGCGCTGCGCGAGGCGAGGGTCGCCGTGCCCGGCGACGTCTCCGTGGTCAGCTTCGACGAGGACGAGTACCTCGCCTACCTCGATGTTCCCGTCACCACCGTATGCATGCCGCTGGCCGAACTCGGCGCCGCCGCCGTGGACGCGCTGATCGCCAGGATCGACGGCGGCGGCGGATCCGACGTCCTGATCAGGGAGCCGATGTTCCTGGTGTCCCGCGGGTCGGTCGGCCCGATGTCGACAAGAACAGCGTCGAAAAGATAGAGAAACGGAGAGCTTCACCATGGGACTGGCAGGCAGGGTCGCGGTCGTCACCGGTGCCGCCCACGGGATCGGCGGCGCGATCGCGGACGCCCTCACGGCCGACGGAGCGAAGGTACACCGGGTCGACAAGGAACCCGCCGCTCTCGACGGGACGGCGATGACCGCCGTGGACCTTACCGACCCGGACGCCGTCGCCGGCCTCTTCGCCGCCGTCGGCCCGGTGGACATCCTGGTCAACACCGCCGGCGGAGTCGTCGGCCAGGTGGGCCGCCCGATCGAGGAGGTAACCGAGGACGCCTGGCGGGCGGTGGTCGACGCGAACCTGACCACGACGTTCCTGTGCACGCGGGCGGCCGTCCCGGGGATGAAGCAGCGCGGCTGGGGGCGGATCGTCAACATCTCGTCGGGGGCCGGGCTGACCGTCAGCAAGACCGGGATCCAGGCCTATGCCAGCGCCAAGGCGGGCCAGATCGGCTTCACCCGGCAGATGGCGGGTGAACTCGGCCCGTTCGGCATCACCGTCAACTGCATCGCCCCGGGCTTCATCTTGTCCAATCCAGCCACCCAGGCGCAGTGGGAGAGCTACGGCCCTGACGGCCAGCGGGACCTGGTGGCCGGCATCGCGACGCGCAGGCTCGGCCAGCCCGCCGACATCGCCAACGGGGTGCAGTTCTTCGCCTCGGAACGGTCGGGCTGGGTCACCGGCCAGGTCATCGCCATCGACGGCGGGAGCGCGTTCCAGTGAAGCCGGGCACCCCGGCCCTGGCCCTGGCCGCGTTGAGCGGCTGGCCGGCTACCGCCTTGCCGGGCGACCCGGCCCTCACCGATCTCCTCGCCGCGCTGAGCCGCGAGCCAGACGGGCCCGCCGCCGCGCGGGTGGCGGAGCTCGCCCGGTCCATCACGGCCGGGCAACGGGCCGTGACCAGGCAGAACCTCGACCTGCTGGCCGCATACGAGCGGCTGGAGCGGCTCGGCCGGCCGTTGAACGCGGTTGCCTCGGTCGCGCCGGTGCCGGCCCGCGCGGCCGACGGGCCGCTGGCCGGGCAGCCGGTCGCGGTGAAGGACATCATCGCGGTCGCGGGCCTGCCGACCCGGTGCGGCAGCCCGGCGAGCGACCCCGCGCCCGCCCCGGCGGACGCGACGGTGGTGCGCCGGCTGCGCAGCGCGGGAGCCGAGGTGTTCGCCACGACCCAGTGCCTGGAGTACGCCGCCGGCTTCGCGCACCCGCAGATCGGCGACACCCGCAATCCGCGGGACCCGTCGCGGACCTCCGGCGGCTCCTCGGGCGGGTCAGCCGCGGTCGTCGCGGCGGGCGTCTGCGACCTGGCCCTGGGCACCGACACCGGCGGGTCGGTGCGGATCCCGGCCGCCTACTGCGGAGTGGTCGGGCTGAAGCCGAGCTACGGGGCGCTGCCCGTAGCGGGAGTCTTCCCGCTGTCGCCCACCTGCGAC
>Ga0207416_1005376_pt1 | contig 10220 bp, 10 predicted proteins | sample PaiPotPPM11metaG_FD_184107 | JGI IMG/M metagenome (GOLD analysis project Ga0207416, IMG submission 184107) | Iron sulfur acid spring bacterial and archeal communities from Banff, Canada, to study Microbial Dark Matter (Phase II) - Paint Pots PPM... ...
TCATTTTCCCCTTGCAATAATAAATTTTGGCGTTATGATATTGAGCGTGTATCTCAGCAGCGATTGTCCCAGCTTATCTTAGTAAGCTGAACTTTCGTTCGCGTAAGGCAACGCTGGAAACAGCGCCCACCCACAGCGCCGCCCAGTGCGGCGCTTTTGATTTTTGGCAGAAGGCTTCAATGGCTGGCCCCCATACCCCGAAGAGTATACACCCACGGCCATAGGCGTGGAAGACCACTGCCCGGATGTCAGTGCCGTGGCTACCGTCGTCGTCATTCCCGCCGCCGCTGTAGCGCCGGTGACCTCACCGGCGTTAATGAAAAAAGACGGCGCTGAGGACAGCGCCGATACGGCAAACCGGACCGCTCGCTTCCTCATTGACAAATATCCGAATTTATATTTGTATTTTATATTCCTCGTAATGCTATGCGTGTTTGGCGGGCGTGCCAGTTGTTCCTTCGTACGTGACTCAAAATTTCTTCGTAAGGAAGTATTCCCCTGAGTTCAAAGCCTTTAAGCCCGGTGACGCCTGAAGTTCGCCGCGCCATGCCCACGGATACCCAAGGCCCGGAAGCCGGGAAAACAGGGTCCCAAAGATCGTGCCGGGAAGATCAAATCGGAGCACTAATGGATTCCTTTCAGGAACAAACCTAAAACCTATTGAAAACAAAGGAAAACTCGAAGAACAAACCGGAACAAAGCTAAAAAACAAAGCTAAAGATTTCATGTAACATACTGAATCGAAAAGGGCAACATGCATTTTGCTGCCAAAGCTAAGCATTTAACACAAAACAAAGGGATTATTTTTTGGCCTGTGGAAATCTTAGGTTTGTTCTGGGGCTTTTCCGGTTTGGCTTGGGACCGGTCAGCCTTATTGCGGCAACGGCTGCAAGATCATGAGGAAACTCAGGTTAAGGGGCTGGTAGTGACTCAGTTTGATGTTTCCTCACTTTATTTACCGCCGTCATTCCCGCGAAAGCGGGGATCCATGCCAGAGACGAGCCTTCTCTACGCACGAGTTCAGAATGCCACTCCGGTTTGCGGACTGGATTCCCGCTTTGGCGGGAATGACGGTAAAGGGACAAACTGATAAAGAATCGTCAAATTGAGTCACTATCAATGGGCTCATCGGCTTGACTTTGGCTTGAGCACAGCGTACCCTGAGTCCAGTTCACCTACATCATGAGTGTTTGGAGGAGAAAATGAGAAGCAGGATCGCAACGGGGATGGCGCTCGCCCTTTTCCTGGGGAGCGGGATGGGCAAGGCCGACTTCAAGTATACGCAATCTTCGAAGATGACTGGCGGAATGATGGCGGGCGCGATCAAGATGATGAGCCATTTCAGCAAGCAACTTCGGGAGCCGATGGTTTCCACGACATACTTCAAAGGGAATCGGATGCGGCGGGAGAGCCCTGACGGCACGGTGGAGATCATTGATTTGGCCTCGCAGCGTATTATCCAGCTCAACACCAAGAAGCAGGTCTATTCCGTGATGACGTTCGAGCAGATGCGCCAGGCGCTTGCCAATATGCAGCAGAAGATGCAACAAAGTATGCATCAACAAAAGGGGCAGCAAAATGTCCAATTTCAAATGAAGGTCCACGTGATTCCCACAAATCAAACGCAGCAGCTCCTGGGCCAGGTCGCGCAGGAAATGAAAATTGAGGCCGACATGGTAATGCAGGGACAAGATCCAAACCAACCGGCGGCCGGTCCACAGAGCGCCACAATGCAAATGGGAGTCGATTCCTGGATTGCCCCCCACGTTGCCGGTTATCAGGAAGTCCAGGCATTCTACGTGCAAATGGCGAAGCTCATGAATTGGACTCCGAACATGACTCCCATGATGGATCCCCGGATGTCCAAGGCGATGGTGGACTTGGCGAAGAGCGGGAAATTACCCGTTGGACTTCCACTGCTTCAGACGATCAACTTCGGAATGGCGGGCATGCCTCCGGCCGGCAACGGCGCCTCGCCGCAAGCCAATTCGAGTTCGCAGAGCCAGGATTCGCAGTCTTCCAATCAGGCGAGCTCGCCGCAGGCTGCGGCGGCAAAGGCGATTGGAGGGATGTTTGGCGGGTTCGGACGTTTCGGCCATAAGAAAAAGCAGCAGGATTCCAGCCAGACGGATAACGGCAATTCCACTCCGCCTCCAGCGTCCGCTGCTTCGTCAGGAAATGCGAGCCTGATGGAAATGACGGTTCAAGTCACGTCATTCTCATCGGACGCGGTAGATTCCAGCCTTTTTGAAATTCCGGCGGGCTATAGACAGGTTCAGCCAGATCCGAACCGGCCTTTTGGCGGGCCGCGATAGTCTGAAGGATGCGGAGGTCCTTACGTGTCTTCCTCCGCTTCCTCGCCCACCGGCAAGAAGAGGCTGGCGGCGCCGAATACCCCGACGTTCTGCTGGAGCTTGGCAGGAAGCAGAGGAATCCGTGCGGCAAGCTTGGGATTCAACGTGTATTGCAGAATCGTTTCGCGGATTTTGTCAAATAGCGGTTTGCCAATTCGGGCGACTCCTCCTCCAATAACAATGGCGCCGGGGTCGAGCAGCGTGATCATGCCGCCCAGCCACACGCCGAGATAGAATCCAGTCTCATCCACGATCGACTTGGCCACAGCGTCGCCCGCGCGCGCGGCGCTTTCAATCATCTCCGGCGTAATCAGACCCAGTTGTCCTTTGGTCATATCCCGCAGCAGGCTGGCGGTGGTGAATTCCTGTTCCAGGCGAACGCGCGCGCGCCGCGCCATGCCGGGTCCGGCGGCCAGCGCTTCAATGCAACCCAGCGCCCCACAGCCGCAGCGGTAAGGGCTGTGGAAGTCAATCGAAACATGGCCGCCTTCGCCCGCTACGCCGTTCTTCCCGTGGTAAATCTTGCGGTTGATGACGATGCCCGTTCCGATTCCTGTTGAAACGGTGACGTAAAATACATCGCTGTAACCCACGGCGGCGCCGAACAGCACTTCAGCCAAGCCCGCCGCATTGGCGTCATTTTCCACGCGCGCCGGAATCTTGAAGAATTCCTCCACCTTCTTCGCCAGACGCACGTTGTGCCAGCCGGGAAGGTTTGGCGCGCTCATCACCATTCCCTTTTTCGGGTCGAGCGGTCCGGGAGCGCATAAGCCGATTCCCTCAATATTGTCCTTGCCACCGGCGTGATGGACCAGCCGGTCGATCACTTTGCGCACTTGGCCCATGCTGGTTTGGAACCCTTCGCCAGCCCGCGTTGGCACGATAATGGTCTTGGCTAGTTTCCCTTTCCGGTCCAACAGTCCACCCGCCACTTTAGTCCCGCCAATATCAACACCGGCGATCAATTTCTTCATCATTTCCTCGCTGTGAATGGATCATGATGCCTTATCGCGCCTGGCCTCGCGTCTCAGCCTGCAAAAGTCCGGTCTCGGGTCTCTGCTTGTTTTGTTCCCTGCGGCGCAGATGGAAAAGTATAACCTACGTTACGATTCTTCGTAGGGCGGAATGCTTTGAAACTTTCAGGGGATTCGCTCCTTGCGGAGCCATCGAGGAGGTTCAACTAAAGGTTTAATAAGGCTCGCTATGGCTTTGACGGATATCGTACCTTGACGATGCTCGCTGGGTCTCCTAAGATGGCTTCAGGGATGGCAGCCCTGATCTGAGGAACCATGAAGAGAAATTCAAATTTGGCGGCAGGTTCGCCAGGTCAAGCAAGTCTCACCCACCCCCTGATACCTGACAAGACCTACTTTCGGATCGGTGAGGTCAGTAGTCTGACTCGCACCAAAGCCTACGTTCTGCGTTATTGGGAAACGGAATTCCCAACCCTCAGACCGAAAAAAACAGCAAGCGGGCACCGTCTTTACCGCCGCAAGGACGTTGAGACCATTCTCGAAATCAAGAGGCTTCTATACCAGCAAGGGTTCACCATCGACGGGGCTCGGAAGAAACTGGCGGGAAACTCCAGGGGCGAACCTGAACAAAAGCCGTTGTTTCAGCCGCGCCCAAACCCCACAGAGGTAAAAGCCATCCGCCGTGAGTTGGAGACAATCTTGACAATCCTTTCACGCAAATGTTAGCGTCAAAAAACAGGTATCAGGCGTCAGGTATCAGGTGTCAGACACAAACCAGGGTTTAGTCTGTTCCCTGTCACCTAAGACTTGGCGCTTGACACCTCCTTTTCGGGACGTGGCGCAGCCTGGTAGCGCACTTGCTTGGGGTGCAAGGGGTCGCCAGTTCAAATCTGGCCGTCCCGACCAGAACAATAGTGAAGAATGACAAGTGAACAGTGAAAGCCGGATTCCCCTCTTGCTTTACCGCTCGTCAATCATCACCGGTCACTTGTCACTGCTTTATCGGGGCGTAGCGTAGCCTGGTAGCGCGCTTGGTTCGGGACCAAGAGGTCGGAGGTTCAAATCCTCTCGCCCCGATTCTTTAATTCTATAACGAATGGACATCACCCACTTGGATTTTGTGCAATTGGCTCGCAAATTGACACACTCCTGTCCCAAGACCGCCCATCATCAAAAATATTCATGACAGGTCCGGTTTCCATGCGAAAAAAGCGGCTACTGTTGACCAATGACGACGGGGTACAGGCTCCGGGTCTGAAAGCTTTGGAGGATGCTCTCAGTCCGCTTGGCGAGCTCATGGTGGTTGCTCCCGACCGCGAGATGAGCGGCACAAGCCAATCCCTGACCTTGTATTCGCCGCTTCGGGTGCACCGGCTTGACGAACGGCATTTCTCGGTTTCGGGCACTCCAGCGGACGCTGTGATCCTGGCGCTACACCGGCTGATGCCGGAGCCTCCGGACCTGGTGGTGTCCGGCATCAATCCGGGCGGGAACATGGGTGAGAATGTAGTTTACTCCGGTACGGTGGCGGCTGCCATGGAGGCAACTCTGCACGGCGTGCACGGCATAGCCATGTCTCTCGCCACCCGCAAGGAACTTGATTTTTCCGTGGCTGCGGCATTCGCCGCGCAGATCGCAGCCAGAGTGCTGGCCGAAGGCTTACCGCTGGGAGTGATGCTGAATGTGAACGTGCCGCGCGGCGAGATTCACGGCGTCAGCCTGACGCGGCAGAGCCGGAAGGTTTCGCAAAACATTATTCATGAAAAGCAGGACCCGCGAGGCCGCCCCTACTTTTGGCAGGATGAGTCGGTGAATGTCGATAAGGTCGAGCCCGAGTCCGACTACGCCGCTGTTTTCGCTCACAAGATCTCCATCACGCCGCTCCAGGCGGACCGCACGGACAACGCCAGTATCCGGCTTCTTGCCAAATGGCTACCCCTGTTCCGGGCGAATGGCCAGGCGTAGAGACATTGGCGATTCATGATCGCCTCTGATGTTGTGGGGTTTAGTTCTTTGACCTCGAGGGAGGTGCGATGGCTTGGTCTGTTTGAACGCTGAATAACCGGAAATGCGAGTAGTTGTGGATATTGTGAAAGGTGAAAGTGTTCCACGTCACCAACACAGAAACCTGGCGCGGAAGCCAGAAAGTGACGGCAGTGTCTTTGAACTTCACCGGCCCAAATTCAATATCCGTTGTCTGCTGCTCAAGGCCCACGTCCGGGCGCGGCGCGAGCAACTCCGTGCGCATTCGCAGGATTTGAAAAGTCTTCGGGTCAACCCATGCCTCTCCCTGGATCAGTAGCAAAGCGGATTGCCCTCCTACATTGACCGCTCCGACCTCCCGGGCTTTTCCAAAAACCTGGGCAAAGGCGATAACAATCGCATTCACTTTCTTCAACTTGTCATGCCCAAGATAAAGAAAACGGCTTTGGGGCTGGTACTTCGGAAGAAAATGGATGGGCATCGAAACGAATCCTTCCGTAAGTAATGAAGTTCCCTGCATGGCGGTGGGACTGATCGGGTGGCCCTTTGAGTCGGTGCGGTACTCTTGAAACTCTTCCTGGTTCTCGCCCGGCTTGGCAAGGATGACGTAGTTGAATTCTTGAGACAATCCCTCCTCAACGCTTCCGTCGTTCTTGAGCCGCGTTGAATAAACGATTTCCTTGCAGGCCGTATTGGGAAAATGCTGGAACAAAAGCTCAACGTTCTGCCCTAACTTCTGGAGAATGTTTGACAAGGCTTCTTGACTTTGCGGCGGCTGAAGATGCTTGAGATAGGAATATTTGTGTTTAAGTTCTTCCGGTGAGTCATCAACAATGGTTTTGACATGAGCATAAAAGTGTTTGGCTTCAAAATCCTCCACATCTCTTTGGCCGTATTGGAGCCCAGCAAGGCCTCCGGCAACAAACAGCATAGCGAACACGATGGCGAAGGAAAGGGCTCGAAGGGAGGAAGGCCAAAAGAGCTTTATGTGGAGAGATGGGACGTGAGGTTCAAGCAAGTTCCGGATAAATCCGATCCACGATCGAATCCGCGTCCAAATCACGCTCCATTCCCTGTTTGCCCACATGGCTAATTCCCTGACGGCCCCAGTATAACGCCGGAATGACCGCGAGGGTGTTCCGCTTGCGCAGGGTGTAATTGATAACGGACGGTCCCCGCTGAGAAGTTCGTGAGTCGCCCGGGTCGAAGGCCGGTCAGGGTTGCTCTCCTTGCGGGCCACGATTCTTAACCTAATTCGGCATAGCTGGAAGCAAGACGGGCGTATCCGCTGACAACGACAGGCTGCGGTCATTCCCGCGAAGCTTGTCCCCGCGAAGGCAGGAAGCGGGAATCCACACTCGATACATATTGGTCGCAATGTTCTGCCAGAAAACGTCAGAATCTTATGACGTAGGCACTAAAGTCAAAATCGCTTCCGCGCCGCGATTTACTTGAAGCAGTTTGGCAGCCGAACCGCGGTTCGTGCAGATTTCGATGAATCCAGAGCTTCCTAGAATGGCGATCACTTCGCCGGGCTGTCCGTCTGCGAAAGACGTGCTGATTTTCTTTATTTCCTTTGACCCGATGCTGAGCGTGAAAGCTGGCTGATTTTCTTGCGCCAAAGCTGGAAATTGGCGTGCGGAAAAATTGGTGATAAGGTTGCCGAATTTATCGGCTTTCAATATCACACCCTGGAATCGCTGGTCTGCCACCGGCTTTGGCTTGGGCGAGACGAACCGCACGAAGTCTGTAACCAGGTCGCCAAACTTCGCAACCTCCACGCCCTTGCTCAGCCATGCCGCGACCGGGGAAAAGACGTCACGCCCATGGAAAGTGTGGCTCATGGGGCTGAGGAAATAATGGGACGCAGTGATTTCTCGAACTTCGATGGATTCTTCTTCGTAGATCAGGGAGAGAACGCCATTGTCCGGCGCAACGAAAGTGTAACGGCCGGACCGTGCAATCACCGGGCGCCGCTCCGTTCCCACTCCCGGATCGACCACCGCTATGTGAATGGTATCCGGCGGAAAGTAGCGGTAGGCCTGGAAGAGCGTAAAGGCGCCGTCGAAAACGTCATGTGAGTTAACTTGGTGGCTGATGTCGATGATTCTGGCGGCTGGATTGATGTTGAGGATGACGCCCTTCATGGTTCCCACGAAGTGGTCGGAGAGGCCAAAATCCGTGGTGAGCGTGATTAGCGAAGAATTCGGCATTTTAATTCTCCTCAGTGGATTGCTACTTTGAGGATTGTACTGGATGCGGGACTGGTTCGTCAGCAGGAGACGCTCTGAGTAGTGGGTCAGATTAAGTGGAGACGGCTCTATGCTGCCCCTTGACGAGATAAACTCTCCGCTACTCAGTCCCGCCGTTAGCCGTAGACCGTGGTTCTTGAGAAAATAATTGCGGGGATTAACTGTAAAGGCGATTCGGAATGCGCAATGAGTTATTCCCGCCGGTGGAGGCGCCCGAAACGGCAAAAATCGTAATTGGCATCGAGTTCCAGCAATCTAAGCCAGGCGCTGACTGCCCCGCTGGTATCACCAGTTTCGGCCAGGCAGAAACCCAGGGCGTGATGAACGAAAGCGTCCTGATAGCGGTAGCCTAGAGCTTCCTCATAGGCGGCGCGCGCGCCCAGCCAGTTCTTCGCTTCGATGCAAAGATAGCCGCGCTCGCAAGCTCGCGCCCAAAGCTCCAGATCCGGCGTCACGCGGACGGGGATCGTCATCGGACTTCTGAGTTCAAAGAGCCTTTGGGCGCATTCGCGCAGGTTTTGATGGGCCGGAGAATCCGCAAAGATGGCGGCGGATTCGATCAAGTCGCGCAGCGCGAGATTCAAATCAGCCGGGCCAGGGTCGGGAGCATAAAGGTGCTTCAAGGCGTTGCGATAATGCTCCCGGCTTTCGAGCAGGGATTCCGTTTTCATCAGAAATTCTTCGGCCTTGGCGTGCGCCGGGTCAATCTCCAATGCATGGCGATAACACGCGGCCGCCGGTTCGAGCTGTCCCGTTGAGCCGTAGGCATGGCCCAACAGGTAATGGGCCAGGGCATCACGCGGATCGTATTTTGCCGCTCGCGTCAGCGCCTCAAGAGCCAGATCCAATTGCCGGGTTTCCAGGTAACAATGGCCAAGATTTCGCCAAGCTTCGCCGCTCTCCGGCTCCTCAGCCGTCAGCTCCGTGAATATCTCGATCGCCTCCGGGAAGCCGGCCCTTTGAATGGCCGCAAGACCCTGTTCGAGTTTGGCTTTCAATCTCGGGTCCGGCATGAATAGCAATTCTCCATGATGATGGCATCGCACGGGTCGATACTAAACTCCGGCCTTCGCCGGCTGGGTTTCAATACTCAGTTCTTCGAAAACATGGCCCAATAGTTCGACGATTCGAGAGGACGAACGGAAGCTGTCATCAGATTCTCTTTCACGTGATCGGGACAGCTCATGCCTACCAGTGCGCTGGTAATCCCGGGCGTCGAGCGGACAAACTGCAAAGACCGCTGCGCGTCAGTTTGGAGGTTCGCGAACCATCGCGTAATTTCCGAGGGAAGGCCGGAGACCAGTTGCCCCTGAAGCAGGCTGGCGCTTGAAAAAACCATGAGATCCTCGCGCTGGGCGGTCTTCAATAGAGGCTCGAGACGGCCATCCGCCGGTTGGGTGCTTTGGCCTAACGCCTCCAGCATGGCGAAATTAAACGGAAGCTGAATAGCGCGAAAGTGGTGGTCCACGCCCCCCGCCTCCCGGGCCACGCGCAGAACTTGGGAAAGGGAAATGGCGTCCTTAGAATTGGGCGATACGCGGAAGGCATTCCACGTGGCCGTGCCGTATGCCTGGATTGCTCCAGCGCTCACGGCTTCCTCGAAAGCGGCAAAAGCCTGGCGCAGCAAAGCGTAAAACTCATCGCGCGAGACGCGCTCAAGCTGAATTTCAGGATTATGAAGATAGTAAAGATCAAGCGTTTTAACTCCCAAATTCTTACGGCTGACCTCGATCTGGTTCTTCAGGTACGCTGGTGTCATGACATGGCACCCGGCGGCCACATCCTCTTCACGGGCGAGGCCGGTTTGGATGACTTTCTCATGAAAGTATTGCGAAGCGGAGCCAGCCGGCTCGTTGCCATCAAAAGTCAAGAAGCCGCCTTTGGTGGCCAGGAAGATTTCATCCCGTTGCAGCGTGCCTGCGTCGAACAGCGCCTTCAGCGCCTCTCCAATCGCCCGCTCGCTGCGTTGATGACGGTAGTTTACGGCCGTGTCAATGACGTTTGTGCCCATTTCAATCGCCAGGCGGATAGACTGGCGGTATTGGGCGTCGCAAACACCGGTCGGCTGGCCAAGGTAAGTCCCTTGCCCGATCGAGGAGAGCCAAAGGCCCCGCGCTTCACGGAAATGTCCGGGCAAATCTCTGCCGAACCGTTCCCGGAAACGTAATGTTCCCTGGCTTGTGGCACGTCCGGACATGAGCATGAATACAGAATCCTCCCAGAAGCTAGTATTCCCCTTTTATCTTGCGCGCGGGCAAAAGGCAAGAAAATTGGGTAGGAGCGCCGCTACGACAAACAAACCGCTCCACTACCGGAAATTGACAGAGACCGAAGGCAGTGGGAGGTGGCAAGTGACGAGTGCTATTTTCCGCCGGCATGAAACACCAAACCGGATGATTCATGAACTTCCCCCGGAGGATCGAGAGGCGATGGTTTTAACCATGCCCTTCCGGTCTTCGAATAAGACTTCATGAATCATGCAGGCTCAACAAGATTGGCTTGAAGCGAGCCTCAATGTCCTCCGCGCACCAAAAACAGGGGTATTTCGGACTCGTGCCGAACGGTTTCGATGGTTTCCCCGTAGATCAGGTCGGAGAGCAAACGGTGGCCGTGCGTTGTCATGGCAATCAAATCACAGTTTTCTTCGCGCGCGGTTC
>Ga0207416_1005377_pt1 | contig 10220 bp, 5 predicted proteins | sample PaiPotPPM11metaG_FD_184107 | JGI IMG/M metagenome (GOLD analysis project Ga0207416, IMG submission 184107) | Iron sulfur acid spring bacterial and archeal communities from Banff, Canada, to study Microbial Dark Matter (Phase II) - Paint Pots PPM... ...
TCAACATGCTTATCATTGAGAAAGACTCCAGTTGCGCGATAGACACGCTGCACTTCATTGACCAGATAGTGTGCCGTCGCCTCGCGTCCCAGCAGATGGAGAAGCTGCCTGGGATCACAGGCCCCGGCAGAAAGTTTGGTGCCCATGACAACGGTCTGTCCCTCTTCGACGGTGAGTGCTTGGCCAGGGATGGCTTGGTACTCTCTTACTTGACCTGGAGATATGGTACAGCTAGCAGGCTTGATGATATGGATGATCGTTCTGCCTGTGGCAGCACGTTTTTCGATGTGGACCGTTCCTTCGGTCTCAGCGAGCAAGGTGGCACCTTTGGGTACACGAGCCTCGAAGAGTTCATTCACGCGTGGCAAGCCCTGTGTAATATCCCCCTGAGCATTGGCAATCCCGCCTGAGTGAAAGGTCCGCATGGTCAGTTGGGTGCCGGGCTCTCCGATACTCTGCCCCGCAATGATGCCAACCGCAACTCCCTGTTGGACCAGCTTGCCTGTGGCCAGATCCCGACCATAGCAGTGGCAGCAGATCCCAGAGGCTGCCTGGCAAGTGAAGGGAGAACGGACTCGCAGAGCGGTCACTCCAGAGGCAAGCAGCCTTCTCACAGTCTGATCATCAAGGAGGACCCCAGCTTCCAGGTTGGCAACTGGCTCGGCAAGCACCCGACCCACCACTCGGCTGCTCATATCAGGCAGGCCCAGGGCACAGCTCTCCCCATGAGTGATAAGCCAACTCTCCTGTGTTCCACAGTCCTCCCTGGTGGTCCAGACTTCCATTCCCACCTCGACTAACTTTCTGGTCAGGTACCCCGATTGTGCCGTGTTGAGACTTCTGTCCATAAACCCTTTGCGGGCTCCAGATCCGGCGATAAAGACCTCCCAAGGGGTAAGACCGACCAGATAGTTGCCTAGTACTGGGATGGGGATAATTCGTCCAGATGGATCTGCCATCAGCCCGCGAATGCCCGAGAGTTGGCGGATTTGCTGAAACTTGGCTTTGGTCGCGCCAGATTTTACAATCGTCGAAATGGTCCCCCAGGGATCAAGCAGCTCCAACAGTTTTTGGCTGATCTGCTCGGTGACTTCCGTCCAGAGGGTGATGAGATGCTGATCACGCTCCTCTTCATTGAGTGTTCCGTCCAGGTAGGCTCGCTGGACAGCCTCGGCATGCCTCTGTCCCTCTACAACCATGGCCTGTTTTTCCGGTGGCTCCTCGATATCGCTGAGAGCAAAGCTCAAGCCGCTCTTGGTGGCAAAGTGGTATCCGAGCTGCTTGATGGCATCGGCTAGTTTGGCGGTTGCATCTTCACCAAGAAGCGCCAAACTCTCAGCCACCAGTTGCTTGAGGCACTCTTTGGTCATGGGGTAGTTACGGTAGCGTAGTTCCTCGGCAAGCAGGTCATTGAACAGGAGCCGCCCAACGGTCGTCTCAATACGTCCTCGTTTGGGAGAAGAGGTCTGGGCTGGCGCAGGAGCATGGTAGATCTGCTGGTCAGGTACACGAACGATGATCGGAGTGTGCAAGTCAATCACCCCCTGCTCATAGGCCAGTCGTGCCTCGTCCACATCAATGAATGCTCCACCTGCCTGCTTCGTGCTTGGTCGCTCCTCGGTCAGGTAGAAACAGCCCAGCACGATCTCCTGGGACAGTGAGATGGCGGGCTCTCCCGTTGCAGGGCTGCGCAAGTTACGTACTGAGAGGAGCAATTGTCGTGCCTCGGCTTGTGCCTCATCCGAGAGTGGCAGATGCACGGCCATCTGGTCGCCATCAAAGTCTGCATTAAAAGCACTGCAGACCAACGGATGCAAGCGGATGGCGTGCCCCTCGACGAGTTGGGGCTCGAAGGCCTGAATGCTCAAGCGATGCAGGGTCGGGGCGCGATTGAGCAGTACCACCTTTTCATGCATGCATTCAGCGAGTGCATCCCATACTAGCGGATCGCGCCGCTCGACGAGCCGTTTGGCATGGTGTGGGCTATGGGCGAGATGGCAATCGACCAGCTTGCGTATCACAAAGGGCTTGAAGAGTTCGAGTGCCAGATGCTTTGGCAGTCCACATTCATGCAGCCGAAGATCCAAGCCAACACAAATGACACTGCGCCCAGAGTAATCCACCCGCTTGCCGAGCAGATTACGCCGGAATCGCCCTTGTTTCCCACGGAGCACGTCGGTCAGACTTTTGAGGGGCCGAGCACTCCCGTCGCTGAATGGGTGAGGTCTGCGGGCATTATCAAAAAGCGCATCGCATGCCTCCTGTAGCAGGCGCTTCTCATAGGTGAGGATAGCCTGGGGAGCATCGTGTTCCATGAGGCGTTGGATGCGCCGATTACGGTGCAAGACTCGGGCATAGAGCGTATTGAGGTCGGAGGAAGCCAGGCGCCCGCCACTCAGCCGAATGAGGGGGCGCAGATCCGGCGGCAGCACCGGGATCACCGAGAGCACCATCCAGGCCGGGTCTACCCCGGAACTGCGGAAGGCTTCCACGACGTGGAGCCGCTTGATGGCTTTCTTCGGGTTGCCTTGTCCCCAGCGAACCGCCTCTCGCAACGATGTTGCCAGCTCAGTGAGATCGAGAGCGGCAAGACACCTCTGAATCGCCTCCGCTCCCATGTGGGCATGAAAACAGTTTCCTGCCAGCTCCACGAGACCATGATACTGTGCCTCATCGAGGAAATCCCCGACGGAAAGACGCTCCAGCAAGTGATAGAGCGACTGTTTGGTCTTGTTCTTTTCCTCGTTGCATCGGCAGAGGATGCGGTCTCGTTCAGTATGGTCAATCCGGGTGACCAGATAGCCAGTCGTGGCTAATACACGAGCCAACTGACGCGGAGAACAATCGAGCAGGAGGGAGAGAATGCTTGGTACTCCGTAGGCGAACCAGCTATGCACGACCGGGACCACCAACTCAATGTGTCCCATCCGCTCGCGTCGCACCCTGCTTGGTGCCACTTCCACTCCACAGCTCTCGCAGACAAAGCCTGGTGAGCGCTTGCTGCGGTACTTTCGACAGGCACACGTCCAATCCTGCATGGGACCAAAGATCCGTTCGCAGAAAAGTCCTCCCTTTTCAGGTTTGTTCGTGAGGTAGTTGAGGGTGTCCGGCTTGGTCACCTCACCATGACTCCACTGGCGAATCTGCTCTGGTGAGGCCAGACTGATGCGCAGTCCCGTGATGCTGTTGACGTTCATGATCGTTTCCTCTTCTTTCCAGTTCCAGAAAGGATACTCTTGATCTCTGACTATGTGGGTGGACTGACCGGGATCGCTGGAAGGGTTGCACTCACAGTTGTATCGCTACTGGCGGCACTCAAGAGAATGGTCCCGGTGACGGCGGGAACCGAGGCATAGGGAGGATCAAAGACCATCGGACTGTAGATCTCTCCAGGAAAACTGTCTGCATAGGTCTTCCCTGCAATCGTGACATTAATGGTATGGGTCCCACTATCGTCAAAGACTCGTCCCCACCAGCTGTGGCAGGAGAGTGAATAGCGACGTTCGACTCTCCCAATGGCCCGTCCTCCAGCAAGGATATCGGCCTGATCCACTGTCCGTACATCTCCTGGGGAGGCACATCCTTGCACTTGCGGGTCCTGACCATTACAGTTAGCCGCTATTGGCTGCTCCGAACAGGTGGGAGCTGTGGCAGCAGCCTGGGCGTGGAAGGGCAACTGTGGAACCAGGAACACGGCCATGCCTGAACTGAGAAGCAACGCAATAAGAAGACACACCATTTCGCCCTGCTTTGAATGTCGTGTCGTGATCGATGTCATGGAAATGACTCCTTCCTGAGAGGTGTGCAGGTGCCTGTCGATCTGTTCGGCAGACAGATACTCTGCTTGTGTCAATTCATCTCTTTATGAGAGTAGCATCCCATTCCGGTTCGCCACCGGAACAGGAGCGGACAGCGAGCAGAACGAAACCAGAACATGACCTGGCGACAAACCAGAACAACAGCGACGAAGACACGTCTGAGAATGGCAGACATCAGGCAACACAGGTTCTTTGGAGAGGAAGCCATGGAGACAGGGATCAAGCACTGGCTGATCCTTGACCGCAGTGCTACAATACTGCGGTGAAAATAGGAAGGAGATGTCAATGTCTACTACGAACTCTCATGCTCATACCGCCCTCCTCGTCATGGATGTCCAGGTAGGTGTGGTCGAGCGTTTTGCCAATGATGCTGACCTACTCAAGCGGATCGGAGCTTCAATCTCAGCCGCGCGTTTAGCACCTCTTCCGGTTATCTCTGTCGGCGTTTCATTTCGCAAGGGCTATCCCGAAATCAGTCCACAGAACACGTCATTCTCTGCCATCAAAGCGTCTTCATTCTCCTTTCAAGACGGAACGTCAGCCACCCACATTCATCCTGCCATTGCCCCACAGCCTGCTGATATTCTTGTCACCAAACGGCGTGTCAGTGCGTTCAGCGGCAGTGATTTAGAGATCGTGCTCAGAGCGCAAGACATTCGACATCTGGTGCTCTGCGGAATAGCCACCAGTGGCGTGGTCTTATCAACCCTGCGCGAAGCGGCAGACAAGGATTATGAGCTGACGGTCTTATCCGATTGCTGCACGGATAGTGATGAAGAAGTCCATCGTGTGCTCATTTCTAAGGTCTTTCCGCGTCAGGCCCACGTTGTCACTGCTCTGGAGTGGAGTGCTGCTCTTAAGCAGGAATGAGGCAGGATAAGCGAAGGGTCGTGAAGGTCTTCAAGGTGATAGAAAGAGATACAGTCGTTATATGTATGTTTTGACTTATCAAGCATAGGTGTACTTTGAAGAGTTTTGACGTGTTTCAGTCGCTCGCGTCATCGAACATGCAGCGTTCTCTCCGCTCCTCATTCGTAGACACATGAGTCTATGACCTGCTTTGAAGCCTTCCAGCTTTCCTCTGCTGTTTCCTCGCTGTTCTGGTTTCCTACCAGGAAGCGAGTGGGACAAACGTGCAATGAGATGAGTCCATGATCTTTCTCTCAAAACAGTCGTCTTTTGAATTGAGCTTTTCTAAAGTCTTCCCAAAGTGGAAGGTTTACATCAGCAAGGTTCTGCCTTTTGAGTTCGCTTGCCAAAAAAGGAGCTTTTTCTTCCAGATAGGCCATGCCATACATCCCATCGAGATAGGGCTGTAACCAAGACCTGCGACCACGGACACAGGTTGAATCGTTAAGCTTAAGTATTCTGATCGTTTGCTCAACCCGTTTCATTTCCTCTTTTGGAACATGTTTACCACTGGTGAGCTGTAATGATGGAAAATGCATGGCAAACCAGCCCTCTTGCAAGGTAAATGGGTCTAGAACGTCCTCATTGGTCCCTTTTCTGCCATTGACTGTTCCACATACCAGCCGATAGTTATCCCAACGATAAGCATCATCTGGATAGCGTTCTTTCGGTTTGAAATGGTCAATGGTGTTCCAGCCGGTATCAGGTGGTATCCAATGGCAGGTATATGCGCAGATACCACGATAGGCCTGATGCAGATCGGGAATAATCGCTCTCCAATAGGCCCGTAACTTGCTTCCTCTCGCCTCTGGATGGTGTGCAAGGAACTCCTCTCCCGGTTTTTGGACGGTGTCAAAGAAGTGTGGAGGTTCAGGCTGCTTCTTAATGGGGATCAAGGCTGGCTCCTTGTTGTTTGGCAAAGTAGGTCCACAGAGGCCAGAACTCGTCATCAGGGGCTAACACGTTTTTCAGCCACTCAGAAATCTCTTGCACTTCTTCTTTGGGAGGAGATTCCATCAATTGGAGTGCTTTCGCCTTTTCAATAGCTTGTTCGGCATCTCTGGAACGCGGCTCTGTGAGCCCAAACACCTCTGAGGTGAGCCATTGGTCAGCACGTCCTCTCTTCACAAAAGGAAGCGTCTGTAATTGAACCGTGTTCTCTTCATCATCAAGATGCAGACGAAAGAGGCTATCCTGGTCTTCATCAAAGAGCGGTTCGACTGAAGCTAAGACAAGCGGTGAGTGCGTTGCAAGAATCACCTGTGTACTCACTTCTTCTGATAAGGCTTGAACCACTTTGATGATTGCTGGGACAATAATGCGCTGCCAGAATGGATGAAGATGAGCTTCCATTTCATCAATGAGCAGCACAATGCTGCGTTGCGGCACCTCTCGAATCAGTTCTGAACTTGCAATATGTTCATGCCAAGCCCAGACGAAGAGATATGCCAAGGCTGCGATGCGCTTAATTCCTGCGGAGCAGAGGATAATAGGGACCGTTCCATACGGAAATTGGAGCGTTGGGACTTCCCTGACATCTCTTGCCTCATCTGGAATTCGCATCGGTATCCCTGGAATAAGTGGATGGTTGGGGTGTGGTGATAAGGCTTCAAGAGCAGCGCAGAAGACGCGAAAGCGCGACTCATCTCGTGCAGTTTGCCAGGTCAGCCAGTCTTCTATGAGCCCTCGGCACCTCACCACCTCTTTGTTTTTATACTGTTCACGAACGCCATCCCAAATTTGTTGGGAGGAGATACGGATAAACGCATCGTCTTTGAGATTTTGTGGCAGCATGGTATCCAATTTGGCCGGGTCCCAGACGGCAAAAGATCCGTCTGCCTGAGCAAAAATGGATAAACCGGGGAGCACGGTACGATCCTTTGGGGTGGGCCAACTTTGGGTTTTCCAATTGTAGCTCACGGTTTGTGTTCTCTCCGGTCGATAGGCTTTACTGATCTGGAAGGTAATGCCAGGTGCTTCTACTCGATGAGGTTGTGCTGGGTATTGTGAAGCCCATGTGCTGGTCAATGCCCACCATGCACATTCTAACAGGAATGTTTTGCCCAGTGCATTATCTCCTGTGATCATGTTTAGTCGTGGTGCCAGTTCGAGTGCTATTTCCTCAGATGGTCCGACTTCTGTGAGTTGTAACATTTGAAGTTTGGCTCCATATTCTGCGAGCATTTGGATGTGGCTAAAGCTCGATTGCAAAGGGCTCTGACGCTGTTTTTCTTCTTCGCTTGGAGGCAAGCCGATCATTTTCACAAGGGTCTCTGAGTCGACTGGGTGTTCTTGAAAGAGTGGTGTGATAGGAGATGGAAGAGTCGTGTTAAAGAGGATCTGCTCTTTTGGATCGATACGAAATGCAGAAAAGAAGGTTTCAATGATCTCTTCGTGTTGTGGAATCTGGTCCCACTTTCTTGATCGGAACAGCCAAACGGCCAAGTCAAACGTGGGGATCAGGTTCATGGTCAGGTGTTCCTGCAAGAGGATTTGAACATAGTTTGTTTTCCATCCCCACTCACTGCTCCCTTTGGGATGGCGGATCACATCTGAAAAGGTCGTGACCGTCATTCTCTGTAATGTTTTGGCATACTGAAGCGTCATCCAGCGCTTCTTCTGAGAAGCTTTAAAAGGTGTGTAAAAGTCGTGATCGCTCTTGGTTGGTCGGTAGTACTTTTGCAGAAATGCTTCTAAAAGAGACTGAAATTTGAGCTGTTGTGTTTCTCCCTCGGGGAGATTGATCTCCTTGAGTGCCAGGAACACCATACCAAAAAAAGGATCTAATTCGCTAAGGTGCTTGATAGATGCCTCAAGTTGTTCTTTGCTAAAAAACACGGTCCCTGGCTCCTTCGTTGATTTCCTGATGTGGTGAAGTCCGCATCCTCACGCCTGTAAGTATCTCTCAAGAGCTCTCATTTAGCAAGACCTTTCTACCCATTCTGCCTATCTCGATGAACAGGAGCTACGTCACCGCTCTCTGAAAAAGAGGCGATGGAAGCAGAAAACGACGAGGAAGCAAACCAGAAAACGGCGACGCACATTCGTGCGAGCAGGATCTGGTCTTCTCAGAGGACGATCAGAGGCATCACAGGTCATACGGTATGCTGTACCCCTCCATTGGTGCGATGGTGCCGCATCTTCTACCCTATCGTCGTCGTCATGGTTCGTAGATGGCTCACGTTCCCTTGAGAGCCAGATGTGCAGAAAGCAAGACCACTCCTGAAGCGAAGTATCACAGCCCAGCCAGTTCCCTGTTGCCACTCAGCGCAGATTTCATCTCTCATGGCTCCTGAAGCTTTAGACTGTTCTGCTTATCCACGCTCGCCCCTTTCTCGTTCTAGGGAACTCCCACGACCTGTTCGGAGTGACTCGCGCCTTAGGCGGTGCTCTGCATCGGCATGATCAGGCGTTGGCTGATGTGATGGAACTGGTGGTGGTGTCGGCTCAGAAGAGCGCCCTTCTCCTGAGCGCTTTTTGCCCATACGCCTGCTGCGTCGGTGATTGTCAACTGGTTTCCTCTCGTCCATGGTACGCAAGGTAACCTCATCTTTTTGAGCGTGAGATGGACCTCTGGTAGTTCTATCAGTGACCTCTCCACCCTGCGTTGGCAGACTGGCTTGTTTGTGGGGATGGGATGGACCACGAGGAGTTCCACCAGTGACCTTTCCACCCTGCGCTGGCAGGTCGAGCTGCTTGGTCGTTGTGATCAGTTGCGCTGCGGCCAAGTCCTGGGCTCGTTGTGCTGCGGCTTCCCGCTGCTGTTTTTGGGCCAGTGCTGCCCTCGCCTCACGCTGTAATCTCGCCGCAGATGCGCTCACATCCAGGAAGCGATGCAGATGCTCTCCATAGCGACGGTCCACCTCGCTGGCTGACAGGGAGGTACACGCATTGGTCTGCCGAATGGCTTGGACCAGCTTCTCACGTGACGGATCGTCCTGCCAACTGGCAGGGTGAATCAGGGCCACTGAGATGATCTGGAGCGGGTATCCTGGGAGAGCCAGTCGGGCATAGCAATGGATGGTGGGCTGACTGATGATGTGCTTGACCGTGACCTTTTCCTGCAGTTCGGTCTCCATGAGCTTAGCGTCTTCGGCTGAAATGCGAAAGACCCACAGATGCTGGCAATTGGAGAAGACCATCTCAAGCAGGCCATTGCGGATCGTGGTGAGCCGCTTGAGACTTTGGGTCGAAAGGAGAAGTGCACACCCATATTTGGCATCTTCTGAGAGCAGCTTCTCGAAATCACTGCCCGAGAAGTTCTGAAACTCGTCGATAGCGACACACACCTTACGACGCTCTCGCAGGGGAAGGTGTTGTTGCAGGCTGAAGGAACGGTGCAGCAGGTTGATCAGTGTGGAGCCTAAGATATTGACCGCGTTATCATCCATATCCCTGGCCGAGAGCGCACACAGCACGATCTTGCCTTCTGTGACGGCCAGGTGCACAGGAGCTTTGGTCACTGGTTGACCGACAATCCGTCTGAGGTGGGCATTCTCATGAAAGACGCCAATCTTGCTCAAGATGGGCATAATAATTTCCTGCCGAAAAGTGCTAGTGGTCGGCAGGGCAAAGTAGGTGTGTTGCCACCAGGCAAAGATCTCCTGGTGCCAGGTGTCGTTGATATCGAGCTGACTTAAGACCTGAGTAGCGTAGTCCTTGTATTGCAGCAAGGGGTTAATGTCGAGCAGGGTGTATTGCTCTTCGGCTCGCCCCTGCTGCACCAGACATTCGTTGAGAGTGTAGAGCAAGAGACAGACGGCATTGAGAAAGTAGGCCATGCGTGGTCCCCAATACTCCGACCAGATTTTCTGGAAGCAGGACATCAAGTGACCGACCGCCTGATCGCGTGTGAAGCCCATGGACGCATCCAACGGATTGAGGGCCACCGGGAACTGGGTGTTGGTCATATCAAGCAGCAAGACATCCTGGACACGCGAAGGTGGCACAAGCTTGAGCAGGTCCATGATCAGATCGCGATGTGGATCTGCCACAAAGACCCCGGGTTGAGGGGGCATATCATGCGCTCCTGGTTGCAGCGGCTGCATGGCTGCACTGGTGAGCACTTGAAGCAGCACCGATTTGCCGCTGCGCGACATGCCGGCAAAGAACATATGCGAAAAGAGGACTTCGAAGGGAAGATAGACTGGGACATGATGGCGACGATGATGGGAATACCCAACCAGTGCTGGCGGCAAGGGTGAGGGCTGCTGCTTGATCTGGTGAGCGATTTCAGGGGAGGCTAGCAGCCCTTTGGAGGCCACTCGACGCACCAGTGGCAGATCGGTCATTTCCTGGGGAAGGTGGAACATCCCGGAAAGCTCCAGTGATGAGAGGACTTGCCAGGAATACGCTCCACTGTGGAGCTGACACTTACACACAAGTGAGAGCGTTTGTGAAGAAAGGAGCGTGAATCAGCAAAGGAGTAGGAGTCATGAACGTCAAAGAGCTAGAAAATGCGGAGAAATGGGCAGTGGAGACATTCGGAGCGGC
>Ga0207416_1005381_pt1 | contig 10204 bp, 7 predicted proteins | sample PaiPotPPM11metaG_FD_184107 | JGI IMG/M metagenome (GOLD analysis project Ga0207416, IMG submission 184107) | Iron sulfur acid spring bacterial and archeal communities from Banff, Canada, to study Microbial Dark Matter (Phase II) - Paint Pots PPM... ...
TGGTTTCATTAGTCTTGCTGCCAACGCTCTCAGCCGCGAATCAGAGCGCGTTGACGCTGCTTGCCGGGAATCCAGGAGCGATCTTTCTCAACCTGGGCGGATTTGCGCTTATCGCGGTGGTGGCCTCGATCATTGCGATGGTTATATCGATTTACCGCGCCATGCAGGTGGATGTGCTGGCGATGCGGCGCGAAGCTGCCCGCGCCACACGCCGTCCCATCTGGCAGCGCATCAACCTTGATATTGTAGCAGCTATTATCGCGCTGGTGGGCTTCGCGCTCTCTTACTACGTCGCCAATGCGGGCATACTCGACGCACATTTGAGTTTGCTGCTGCTCTCGCCGCTCACCATGCTGCGTACCGTTTTCCTGTTGATCGCCTGCCTGTTGATTTTCTTGCGCCTCTTCCAGTTGCTCCTGCGGCTGGGAGCCTGGCTGGCAACGCGCAGCCGCAGAGCCGCGCCTATGCTGGCCCTGGCGCAGATGGCGCGCGCGCCTCGCCAGTCGTCACGTATAACCATGCTTTTTGCCCTGGCGGCAGCCTTCGTGATCTTCTCTTTTGTCTTCAATGCATCGCAGGCGCAGCGCATTCCGCAGGTGGCCGCCTTCCAGACGGGGGCAGACTTCAGCGGGGTGCCAGAAGACCCCAGTTTCACCTCGATATCGCTGGACGAAAATAGCGCTATGTTCAAAGCTATTCCTGGTGTGGCCTCGGCAACGCTTGGATACAAAGGGCGCGTGATCGGCGGTGGCAATGTACTGGCTATTTCAATCGAGCTGGAAGGGGTCGATGCCAATACCTATGCGAAAACGGGCGGCCCTTTCTGGACAAGTGGCGGCTCCACTCCATCGCTCTCTTCGCTGATGTCTCTACTGGTTGCACGGCGCAAAGATGCCCTTATCAGCAATGTAGTGCCAGCCATCGTTGATAGCGCAACCTGGCAGAGTTTACACCTCTCGCTCAACACGCCCTTCTCACTCAACTTTGTTACAAACGGCCCGTTGATCTTCATTCCTGTCGCGGAAGTCAACCTGATTCCCACCATTAGCGATAATGTGGCAGGAGGCGGTGATGTTCCATCTGGCGGCGTACTGGTTGATTATCGCACGCTGGCTGCTGTTTATATCAACGCCTTCTCGCAATTCGGCAGCTCGCTGGATATCAATTACGCCTGGGTGCGTTCTTACGATGATGGAAATTCAGTGGCAAGCGTGCGCAAGGCGCTCACCACCGGCTGTTGCGCCGTACTCACGCCCCTTGTTGATCGACGCGCTATTATCTCCAGCCTGCAAAACGACCCACTTTCGCAGGATTTGCTGGGTGTGCTGGATATTGGCGCCGCCACCGCCATGCTGCTGGCCCTGGCTGGCAGTTTGATTGCATCGTGGCTAAGCGCGCGCAATCGCCTGACGAATTTCGCGGTATTACGCGCGTTAGGAGCATCCCCGCCACAGATAGCCAGCACCCTGTCGTGGGAGCAGACCATCATCTATATCACATCCTTACTTTTAGGTCTGTTCTGCGGCGCATTACTCTCGCTGCTGGCCTTGCCCGCCATTATTTTCACCAGCGTCACCACAACGGGCGCAACCAGCGACCTCTCCAGCGGGGCATTTTTCGTTCTACAAAATGTACCGCCGATTGAACTGGTAGTCCCTGTGACCCTGCTAATTGTGCTGGGTATACTGATCGTCATCTGCGGTGTGGCGCTCGCCTTAATGATCCGCGTCGCTTCGCGCCCATCCATCGGTCAAACATTGAGATTAAATGCAGATTAACGGGAGGGGCGCGATAAATCGCGTCCTTCCATCATATATAATAGGAGTCAAATCCGTGTATGGTAGGGGCGACCCTTGCGGTCGCCCTGGAATAGGGGAGGAACGTATATGCCGGTGCCGCTTGTTAGCTGTGATAACCTGGTAAAGATATATAAGGTGGCCGACCTGGAAGTGGTGGCGTTGCAGGGATTGGACCTCGAAGTCCTACCGGGGGAGATGATTGCCATTGTAGGCGCATCTGGCTCCGGCAAGTCCACCTTGCTGAACATTCTGAGCAGCCTGGATTTGCCCAGCGCGGGCAAATGCTTTGTCGATAAACAGGACCTGACCCGTTTGAACATGGCGCAGCGCATCCATTACCAGCGCTACACGGTCGGGCATGTGTGGCAGCAGAGCGGGCGCAACTTGCTGCCAGAGTTAAGTATCCAGGCTAACGTCGAATTGCCGCAGGTGCTGGGGGGAGTTGACACGGCCAGCCGCACGCGCCGCGCCGTGGAACTGCTGGAACTGGTAGGCTTGAAGGGCATGGAGCAGAAACGGCCAGATCAGATCTCGGGCGGCGAACAACAACGCGCCGCCATCGCCGTAGCCCTGGCAAACCAGCCCAAACTCTTGCTGGGAGACGAGCCGACAGGAGAACTCGACTCGACCACAGCGCACGAAATCCTGACGCTGCTGCGCACCGTCAATCAGGAGTTGGGCATCACCATCATTATCGTGACGCACGATATCGCCATCGCAGCGGTGGTAGACCGCACCATCGCCATTCGCGACGGGCGCACCAGCACCGAAACCGTGCGCCGCGAAGCCCCGCTGGTGGAGACGGAAAGCGGCGAGTACACACCCTTACCCAGCGCGGTGATCGGCCTGCCGAGCCAGACGCACCGCGAGTCGGTGCTGATCGACCGCGTGGGACGCCTGCAACTCCCCAAAGAGGCGCTGGAGAGCATCGCCTTTAATGGGCGCGCCGAAGTGCGTATCGTGGGCGATCACGTCGAAATATGGCCAGTCGGCAACGGAAACGGCACACTTGCCAATGGCACAACCCAGAATGGACAGCAAACGATGCAGGAAGAGGTGAAATGATGCAGGATACAGCCAGTTCAACCAGCGCGGACGAAACGGCTCTGAAAACCGTCGCCGAGGCGCGGGGAGTAACACGCGAGTTCCGCGTGGGAAGCGTGGTGGTGCAGGCGCTGCGCGGCATCAACCTGCACGTCAAGCCGGGCGAGTTTGTAGCTTTGCGAGGCCGTTCCGGTTCGGGCAAAACCACGCTGCTCAATATCCTGATCGGGCTGGATAATCCCACCTCCGGGCATGTATTCATTCTTGAACGCGACCTTGCCACCCTGGGCGAGGACGGGCGCGCCCGCCTGCGCCGCGAGAGCATCGGCATGATGTTCCAGAACGCACACCTTTTCCCCTCGTTGACAGCACAGGAAAACGTAGAACTACCCCTGCGCCTGGCGCGGGCAGAATCTGCCGAACGCATTCGGCTGGCGCGCGAAGCCCTCAAACGGGTGGGACTGGCCCCGCGCGCGCATCATCGCGGCCTCGAACTCTCCGGCGGTGAGCAGCAGCGCGTGGCCCTCGCGCGCGCCCTGGTGCATTCCCCGCGCTTCATCGTAGCCGACGAACCTACCGGCAACCTGGACTCCATGACGGGCCGCACTATCGCCGCCCTGCTGCGCGAGACCTCCCACAACGGCGGCATCGGCCTGCTCGTCGCCACCCACGACAACACCATCGTCGAAGCAGCCGACCGTATCCTACAAATCAGCGACGGGAAGATTGTGGAGTGACCAACATTACATGAAGAATTGCTCGACTCGTGGAGAAAAATCTGGCACAACCAGCGATGGCAGCGTCGCCTTACCACGAAAAATACCCAGCGATTGATACATTCCCACTGTTTCCAGCGATAGTACCTCAACAGTACGGGAGTCGGGGTCAACAATCCAGTATTCCGGCACGCCAGCACGCGCATAGGCATCGAGCTTATGATGGCGGTCATGTATCGCGGTACTGGGGGATGCGATCTCGACTACCAGGTCTGGCGCGCCAAGAATGAATTTATCTGTGACTTTATCGAGATGTTCATTGAAAACCACCAGCACGTCGGGCTGCACCACGTCATCTGGCGATAAAATAACATCAAAAGGAGCCATGCGCACCAGTCCCAGACCAGTGAGCTTGACATGAGCGCGTAGATAGGATGCGATTTCTAATGCGGCATCTTGATGCGGGCCGCTGGGCGATGGCGACATATAAAGCACTCCACTTACAATCTCATATCGCTTACCATCATCGGGCAGGGCAGCATATTCCTTATAGGTCCAGTGTCCCTGCGCCGGACCGGAAATCCAGTCAGCGCGCATTACCATTGGAAGCCTGTCGGATGTCATTGTCATGTCAACCTTGCCTTTCGTCTATGGAAACGATACTTACCCAATTGTATCATATAAGGCCAGTAGCCATTGCTCACCAAAACGCAGCTCGCCATACATAAGCAGATTCGGCTCGCCCGTCGCCGAAATGTTGCCATGATTTCGCTTGATAAAATCGCGCAAACTCTGCCCCGTGACATACAATGTTTCTAACTGTTTGATCTCATTTTCTTCCGGGACGCGCGTTTTGACCTCGGCCAGGGAGATATGCAGGCGGGTGAGAAAACAAAATTCGGCGTGGGGAGTTGCCAGGTCGTAGACGAGACCCAGGCAATATTGCTCCGCAATATCGGCTGGCTGGATGCCGGTTTCTTCACGTAGTTCGCGGCGCATCGCTCCAAATGGGTCGGGCTGCCCGTTTTCCAGGTTGTCGCGGTCGCGTTCAAAGAAGCCGCCGATGACGTGATAGCGTCCCACATAGACATCCACACCCCGCCGTTTATCGAGCAAAATAGAGCCATCGCTGGTCTCCACCACCGAACAAACAGCGAGAGCGTTGCCCAGTTCCTGCCGCAGCCGCCCCCTGGCAAACTCCGGCGCGCGCGTGGTGACATATTCTTTGTAGCCGGTATCTCCCAGCATCAAATGTAAGGTACCATCCACACACGCTTCTACATCCACAAATCGATAGAGCGGGGCATCAAAAAGCGGAATGCCGCCCTCGTGCGCCGCTGCCACTTTTTGCGCCCAGAGGGTATCCATCCACTGCTGCATAGCCGGGCTGGTAGGCATTCTGAGAGCCGGGTTGTAAGTAACGATAAGTTGATCGGGCCGGAAGAGGCCGCGCGCCAGGATTTCAAATTCACGCATGATGATAGTATAGCGCAAGCTGGCTATAACTGGCACGAGTGGTCGTGCGCGGCTTAGAAGCCAGTTCCTTGCGCTATAGCCAGTAATAAGGACTTCTCCTTTCACGGGCGTAAAGTCAATAGCCTAACAAACGTTTGTTAGGCTATTGACTTTAGAACCATTATATTTTAAACTGAACCTAAAGGCAGTATGTAAACACTCTTTATAAACTCCTCTTTCATATACCATAGTTTTGAACAGCATCATCTATTCTATCTCTAACCACCAGAAGAAAGGAGGAGCGCATTTTCGTTCAAGCTGACCATGTTGAAATTCGATCAATAGATCGCCTTTTGGCTGTCGATTAACGTTTCGTGCAAAAGGAGGGTAGCCCAGTGTCATCAGCTCATGAAGAGAACACGGGTAGGCGCAGCTACGAACAGAAGCTTTCACGCGCCATCGGTGTGCTTGGAAACATCTGTATCACCGTCTCCGGCATCACGCCCACCGCCTCGATCTTTATCATCGCACCGGTCGTCTTCGCTAATCAGGGAAGCGGAACATTCCTGGCCTTTGTGATCGCCGCTGTCATCGGTGTTGGCATGGCGATGTGTTATGCCGAACTCGGTTCCTCGTTTCCCATTGTCGGCGGGCAATATTCCATCGTGGCTCGCGTGTTAGGTCGGCCAGTGGGATTTCTGGCGTTTGCAGACTTTTTAGCCTTAGCCGTCTTTGTTCCCAGTTCTATCGCGCTGGGAGCGGGTCAGTATGTCGCTATTTTGTGGCCCGCAGCCAGCAACGCCAACCTGGTCGGGCTAATCATCATGGTGATTACCACGCTCGTTGCCATCTTGCATATTCGCACCAACGCTTTTGTCACGGGATTCTTTTTAGCTATCGAACTGCTGGCTGTCGGAACCGTCACCGTCATTGGCTTCACCCATATCCACCAGCCATTGAGCATTCTGTTCTCGCCGCAGACAGTCGGCCCTCATAACGTTATCACCACCATCTCGCTCGGCGTCCTGCTCGCCGGAGTCTCGACCGCAATTTTCGCCTACAATGGATACGATGCTCCCATCATCTACTCTGAGGAGATGACCGGACCGCGTCGTGGCGTAGCGAAGGCGGTATTCTGGTCGCTGGGCATTACCATTGTTGCGGAACTCGTTCCGGTCACGGCGGCCTTGCTGGGCGCTCCGTCTTTGCAAGGTCTGGTCAGTTCAGCTACCCCCATGTCGTATGTACTCACATCGCTTGGCGGCAATGTCCTCAATGCGCTGGTGACAGTCGGCGTGCTGCTCGCCATCTTCAACGGGAATATCGCCATTATGTTGAGTTACGGGCGTATCGTGTATAGTTCGGGGCGTGACAAAGCATGGCCTGAACCGGTTAGTAGCTGGCTGGCCTCCATCCATCCGCGCTTCAAGTCTCCCTGGATAGCCACGATGGTAGTCGGCCTTATTGGTGCCCTGCTGACCTACTTTTCCAATGTGGCGGCGCTCGTCACGTTTACCGGTGTATTGCTGATCGTGTTGTACGGGCTGGTTGCACTTTCCGCCCTGGTGAGTCGTTTTACGCAGCGCAACCTGGTCCGTCCGTATAAGATGCCGGTATGGATTCTCTGGCCTGCCATCGGGTTGATAGGCTGCGTGGTAGTTTTTACCCAGCAACTCTTCTCCGATATGGGCATCTGCGCCGCTATCTTCCTCGTGGCCGGCATCTACTACGCCATCTACCTGAGGCCGCGCCAGCAAACGCACTGGTTGATGCTCGATCCTGCTCATGGAGGTGAGGTCGAGACGGTGGTAGCAGAAGCCGGCGCGGGAGACTAGATCAGGAGATATAGACATGCGGGCAAGAGACTACGGCATCGTTATTGGGACCCTGGCGCCAGGTCCCAATAACGCTATCACTGATGTGCAGGGTGTGCGCGTCGGCTTCACCACGTTGATAGAAGGAGAAGGGGCGCTTGTAATGGGGCGCGGGCCAATCCGCACCGGCGTAACAGTCATTCTGCCACACGAGGGCAATATCTGGAAAGACCCGTTGTTCGCGGGCTGCCATCGCCTGAACGGGAATGGCGAGATGACCGGACTGGAATGGGTGAAGGAATCGGGTATGCTGATGTCGCTGATCGGCCTCACCAATACACACAGCGTGGGTGTTGTGCGCGATGCGCTGGTGCGCGATGCCATTGCCCGGCACAATCCAGACGACACCTTCTGGGCCTTACCGGTAGTTGCCGAAACGTATGATGGCGTGCTAAACGACATCAACGGCTTGCACGTCAAGCCTGAGCATGTCTTCCAGGCCATTGAAAACGCGTCGAGTGGACCCATAGCAGAAGGCGCTGTTGGCAGCGGCACCGGCATGATCTGTCACGGTTTTAAGGGCGGGATCGGCACGGCCTCGCGTGTAGTCAGTGCCGAGTCGGGCAGCTACACGGTTGGCGTACTGGTACAGGCCAATCATGGACGCCGCGAGCGTTTGCAGATCAATGGAGTGCCGGTCGGCGAGGCCATTCCCGACACCGAGGTTCCCGTTCCAGACCCGCTCACTATGGTCAGAGGTTCCATCATCGCTATCGTGGCGACCGACGCGCCCCTGATCCCTACTCAATGTACGCGGCTGGCTCAGCGCGCCGGGCTGGGGGTTGCCCGCGTGGGCGGAGTCGGCGAGCATACCAGCGGCGATCTCTTTCTCGCCTTCTCAACGGCCAATCGCGGCATCCCGGCCAGCGAGTATAGCGACACCAGCCCGCTGACCGTGCCACTGACGATGCTGTCCAACACGTATATAACGGATTTGTTCGATGCCGTTGTGGAAGCGACCGAAGAGGCCATCGTAAACACGCTCTTAGCCGCAGAGACGATGACAGGGCGCGACGGCATGACGGCCTATGGCCTGCAGCCAGCGCGTCTGGTGGAAGTAATGAGGAATTACGGGCGTCTAAGAGAATAGCTCTTCATCATAAGAGGCATGGCGACCGCAAGGAACATGGCGACCGCAAGGGTCGCCACTACTATACTACGCTTTCAGCGCGTTTTCCGTATATTGTAGTGGCGACCCTTGCGGTCGCCATGCTTCAGCTTATTCCCACTCGATAGTAGCAGGCGGCTTCGAGGTAATGTCATACACCACGCGGTTGACGCCTGCTACTTCGTTGACGATGCGATGGGAAATGCGACCCAGCAGGTCATGGGGAAGACGCGCCCAGTCTGCCGTCATGAAATCGCCGGTAGTGACGGCGCGCACCGCTACCACATTGGCATAGGTGCGCAGGTCGCCCATCACGCCCACACTCTGCAGGGGCGTGAGTACGGCGAACGCCTGCCCAAGCTCGCGATAGACTCCGGCACGGCGAATCTCTTCGATGAGGATGGCATCGGCGGCGCGCAGCGTCTCCAGCTTTTGCTCGTCTACCGCGCCAATGATGCGAATAGCCAGGCCGGGGCCGGGGAAAGGGTGTCGCCACACCCATTCTTCGGGTAGGCCGAGCTGCAAGCCGATTTCGCGCACCTCGTCTTTGAACAGCAAACGCAGCGGCTCAACCAGTTGGAACTGCATGTCTTCCGGCAAACCGCCCACGTTATGATGCGTTTTGATGCGTGTAGCGGTAGCGGCGGTGTCGTGGCTGGTGCTTTCGATCACATCGGGGTAGAGGGTCCCCTGGGCCAGAAATGCGATGGGGCCGCCCTCTTTTGCCAGCAGCGCGGCCTCTTCCTCGAAGACGCGAATGAACTCCGCGCCAATGAATTTGCGCTTCTGTTCGGGGTCGCTCACCCCGGCCAGCTTCGCCAGGAAACGCTGCCGCGCATCCACGACGACCAGCGGGATATGCAGGTGGCGGCTGAACGTTTCGACGACCTGCTCGCGCTCACCTGCCCGCAAGCAGCCCGTATCCACAAAGACACAGGTAAGTCGATCGCCTACAGCGCGATGAGATAGCAGGGCCGCGACCGCCGAATCGACGCCGCCGGACAGCCCGCAGATGATACGCGCCCCCTCCCCAACGCGCTGGCGAATTTGCGCTACCGATTCATCGATAACAGACGCGGTAGTCCAGGTAGGTTCGCAGCCGCAAATACGGTAGAGGAAGTTGCGCAAGATGTGCCTGCCCTGCGGAGTGTGTGACACTTCGGGATGGAATTGCAGCCCGACCATCCCCTGGGGGCCGGCGATGGCGGCTACCGGGTTGCTTTCAGTGCAGGCCAGCGTATGAAAACCGGCCGGTAGTTGATCGACACTGTCGCCATGACTCATCCATACAGGAATGCGGATAGCATTGGTAGATGGAGGCTGATCGAGCGGGTTGGTCTGGGCAGAGGTGGCATCGATGCCGGCGAAGATGCGGAAAAGTTGCGCATCACTGGCAATGTCGGACAGCGTTTCCAGCGTGGCAGGTCCGTATTCGCGGCGTCCGCTGGCCGGTGCAACATGTCCGCCCAGTTGATGGGCCAGCAGCTGCATACCATAGCAAATACCCAGGACGGGCAGGCCACTATGCAGTATGGCCGGGTCGCACAGGGGCGCGCCCTCGTCATAGACGCTGGCCGGACCGCCTGAGAGAATGAAGCCGCGAATATCCAGCCGCTCTCGCTCTTGCAGTTGCGCCAGTGTAGTGCTGGCAGGCACCAGTTCGCTGTACACGTGCAATTCACGCACGCGGCGCGTGATAAGGCGGCTGTATTGCGATCCGAAGTCTAGCACAATAATGGCCTGGCGACGTTCCCGGCTTTGCATGGTGTGTTTCCTCTAACTGCGTGGACCGCCCGCGACGTAAATAACCTGTCCGCTCAAGAAACCGGCATCCTCAGAAGCAAGGAAGGCGATCACATTGGCAATATCGCGCGGCTGCCCGACGCGGCGCACCGGAATGGTTTTAGACGCCTGCTCGATCACGGCATCGGGATCAAGTCCCTGGCGGCGAGCGGTTGAGCGCGTCATTTCGGTATCGATAAAGCCGGGCGCGACAGCATTGGCGGTGATACCAAAGGGTCCCAGTTCGATGGCAAGCGTGCGCGTTAAGCCCTGCAAGCCGGCCTTGGCGGTGGAATAGTTGGACTGGCCGCGATTACCCAGCGCGGATGTCGAGGAGAGCGAGACAATGCGCCCATATTTTTGCGCAACCATGTACTTCTGCGCGGCGCGGCTGCACCGCGTTTCTGTGCAGCCGCGCCGCGCAGA
>Ga0207416_1005383_pt1 | contig 10200 bp, 13 predicted proteins | sample PaiPotPPM11metaG_FD_184107 | JGI IMG/M metagenome (GOLD analysis project Ga0207416, IMG submission 184107) | Iron sulfur acid spring bacterial and archeal communities from Banff, Canada, to study Microbial Dark Matter (Phase II) - Paint Pots PPM... ...
GACTCGGCGTCATCACCCGAGGCAGGAGCCGGATGCGGTAACGCCGCTTGTCCGGATCTGTGGAGGGGGTGATCAGCGATGGTCATCTCTACTCCGACTTCTTCGTTTCGTCGTGAGCAAGAAGTCGTTGAAACCTCGCCGAAGGACGAGGTCCGCGCCGGAGGCGTGGCACGATGGCCGCGCCGGCGACGCCCACCGCAAGCGCCGCCGCGAGCCACAGCGCCCGCGGATCGACGCGCACCGCGAGCCCCGAGAGACCGATCACGCCGAGCCACGCGACGATGCACATCGGGCATTTCGGCATCAGGGCCGCCAGCACGGCGAAGAGCACGCCGCCGACGGCGCCGCGCGCCCAGCCTCTCCCTGATTCACCCGGACCGTGACAGCACTCGATGCCGTGCGCTTTCATGGGTCTTGGTTTACGGTCCGATGAGAGGGATCGGGGAGTAACAACTGCGACGCGAAGCCGATGGACCCTGACCTCGAGACGGCTGCGCAGCACCTCGCGCGCTTCGACGCACTCGGCGCGCTCCGCCTCGTCGGAATGCGCGACGATCCAGGAGCGCTCGCGCTCCGAGGGGTCGCGATGGCGCAGCTCGGCGAGGACCGCGACGCGCAGAAGCTGCTCGGCCGCGCGGAACGCGCCTTCGCGCGGACCGATCCGCGCATGCACGCGCGCGTCATCGCCGCCGGCGGCGAGGTGGCGCTCGCGTTGCGCGACCTCGATCTCGCAAGGCGCCTGCTCGAAGCGGCCGAAGCCGGCCTCGGCGACGACCCCGTCAACCGCACGTTCGTACGCCTGCTCCGCGTTCGGCGGCTGCTCCTGCTCGGGCGAGTCGAGGACGCCCGCGTCCTCGCGGCGATCGACCTGCGCGGCACGCCGCCGAGGCTGCGAGTGGTCGCAGAGCTCTTGCGGGCGGACATCGCTGCGAGATGCCTCCGTGTCCTCGAAGCCGAAGCGGCCATCGCGCGCGCGCGCAAGGCCGCGCGCTCCGCCGAGCTCCCGCCGCTCGCCGCGCACGTCGAGCGCTTTGCCACCGACTTCGCTGCGCCGGTCGCTCGCCTCATCCGCGATCGAACCTTCGCCCTGGCCACGCTCGCCGACGTGGCCTCCCTCGCACGCAGCAAAGGCCTCATCGTCGACGCATGCCGGCGCGAGCTTCGGCTGGATGGAGTCACGATCTCCCTCGCGACGCGCCCCGTGCTCTTTGCGCTTGCCGAAGCCCTCGGCCAGGCGGCGCCGGCGGGGGCGAGCCGCGCGCTCCTCATCGAGCGCGCTTTCGGCGCTCGCCGCACCACCGAGTCGCTTCGCGCGCGCCTTCGCGTCGAGATCGGACGCCTCCGTCGGGCCCTCGCGCCGATCGCGATGACGATCGAGCCCACCCCGGACGGCTTCGGGTTGAGTGGCGATCCCGAAGCGATGCGCGTCGTCGTCGTCTTGCCGCCGGCCGACGGCGAAGCCTCGCTCTTGCTCGCGCTCCTTCGGGGCGGCGAAGCGTGGTCGAGCTCCTCGCTCGCGAGCGCGAGCGGCCTCGGCCAGCGCGCCGTGCAGCGTGCGCTCGCCGAGCTTAAGGGAGCCGGCAAAGTCGAGGCGCACGGCGCCGGACGCAACCGTCGTTGGGTCGCCCGCCCGCCCGAGGGTTTCGCGACGACATTGTTGCTCACCCGTCCCTCCGTTTCGCGCTAGCCAAGCGTGAGCGAGGTGATCTGACGTGACCGAGAACAGGACCACGAAGCAGGCCGAGGTGCTGGCCGAGTACGGACCCTTCCCCGGCATCGACCACGTCCACGGCGTCACTCACGACGGCCACGACGCCTGGCTCGCCGTCGGCGATCGCCTGCAGGCCGTCTCGCCCGACGGGACCATCGGCCGCTCCCTCCGCGTCCGCGCCCATGCCGGCACCGCGTTCGACGGCCGCCACTTCTACCAGATCGCCGACGGCAAGATTCAGAAGGTCGACCCTGGGACCGGCGACGTGCTCGCGATCGTCCCTGCGCCGCCGAGCACGGACTACGCGGGCCTCACGTGGGCCGAGGGAGCGCTCTGGGTCGCGCAGCATCAGGGCCGGCGCATCCTCAAGATCGATCCCGACACGGGTCGCGTCCTTCGCACGGTGCAGTCGGACCGCCTCGTCACCGGCGTCACCTTCGCCGACGGCGACCTGTGGCACGGCGCGATCGAAGCAGGGCAAGGCGAGCTACGGCACCTCGATCCCAATTCCGGCGAGGTGCTCGAGGCGCTCTCAATGCCCGGCGGCGCGTACGTCAGCGGGCTCGAATACGACGGGGAGGATCGCTTCTACGCCGGCGGCGGGCGGAGCGGGCGACTGCGCGTCGTCCGCCGCCCGAAGCGCCAGGGCGCCTGACGAGACGCTGCCGCGCGCGCTCCGCATTTCGCCGCATCGCGGGCTCCGCGTTCCCATTGGCGAGAAGGGGCGTCGAAAGCGGCGAAGCATTACCTGGTTTACCTGGTGTGGCGCCTCCGACCAACAGGAGCGCCACCATCGTGACGTTCCTGCGATCTCCCGCGGCGCGACGGCTGCTTTTCGACTCATTTGGCCGCGCGTCGGCGCGGATGAGCATGACTCCCGGCACGGTTCCTGAAGAGGCTTCCCTTGCGGCGGCACGGGTGCAGTCGCCCATAGGAAATACGAAAATACGGAGGCATTCATGCGATCTCTGGTCTCGAGAATCACCCTCGCAAGCATGCTGGCCGGCGGCGCAGGCGTCTTCGCCTGCACGGCCGATGTTCACGACAACACGATCAGCATCCCGAACGCCACCGTAAGCATGAGCAGCTCGGCGGACACCAGCGACGTCACGCCGAACGAGCAGCTGCCCATCCACTGCGACGTCCAGAACGTGCCGCTGGCCGAGCCGGACGCCCAAGGGGCCTCCGGCGGTGACGCGGGGACCAGTTCCGGGCCAGACGCCGCCGCGGAGTCCGGCGTGGCTTCCGGCGCGGATGCCGGAGCGCCTCAGGGCCCGTCGCAGAATTCGGACGACACGGACTACCTGGAGATCCATCTCGATGACGAGAGCACGCCGGCACTCCTCGTGACCGCGCAGGTGACCTTCACCGTGACGATTCCGGCCGACATCAAGGCCGGCGACCACAAGCTCATCTGTCGTGTCCACAAGCATGACGGAAGCGCGACGAACGTCGTGGCCGAGCTGAAGATCACGGTCAAGACGACGACGTGAGGGCGCGGGGTGGAAGGGGCGCGAGCGCTCCACTTCGAGGGCCGCGAGCGGGTCGGGGCGAACGTATGCGAGTTCGCCCCGACCGTCTGGCCCACGCGGGTCGCGCTCGACGGTCCAAGGGCGGCTGGGGTTGCGAGCTCGGGCTTACCAAACGTACCGAAACAAGAATTGCCCGTAGTAGAGGGACGGTGCGCCGGAAGGCGCCGGATTCCCGGCGCTGTCAGCCCCCGGGTATGGCTTCATGTTTAGCTGTGTCACGCGGAGCATCGGACAGAAAAATCGTCCGACGCCCGTCAGAGGAGATCGGGCCTTGAGCGCCTAATGGATGAGAGACGCTAGGGGCGATGCGCGAAGGCGCTCCGCGAAGGAGCGGCGACGCCTCTCTCCGAGCAACGGCCGCTCGACCCCCGAGAAGGGACGGGCTGTTCCTCGGGAACGTTGCGTTGCCTGAGAAGCGGAACGCTTGGCGCACCGGTAGGCAAGCCCGGCGAAACCGAAGAGAGGCCTGGCCAAAGAGAACAGCGGCTTGTCCAAGTAGAAGAGCGGCTTGTCCAAGTACAAGAGCGGCTTGTCCAAGTACAAGAGCGGCTTGTCCAAGTAGAAGAGCGGCTTGGCCAAGTACAAGAGCGGCTTGGCCAAATGGAATCGCGGCTCGGCGAAGCTGTCGAGCGGCGTTGAAAACACGACGCTACGCGTGCCCACTTGGACGTGTGGCGCTGCCAAGAGGACGGAACGCGCGGCCACTTGGAAGGGACGCGCGGCCAAGTCGTCGAGACGTCCGCCCAAGTGGAAACGTCGCTCGTCCGACAGGACCCGGCGCTCGGCCAGGTGGAAGCGTCGTCCGTCCAACTCGACGCGCCGCCTCACCACATGGTCGAGCGTCTCGTTCATGAGGCCAAGCCGCTTGGCCAAGAGAAAGCGACGCTCTGCCAAGAGGACAAGACGCTAGGCCAAGAGGCCAGGAGGCGCGACCGACAGGCCAGGAGGCTCGACCAAGAGGGCGAGACGCTCGGCCAAAAGGCCACGAGGCTCGACCAAGAGGACAAGACGGTCGGCCAATAGGACAAGAGGCTCGGGCCGGTCGACGAGGCGCGCGGCCATCAGGAAAAGCCTCACGGCCAACGGGGCGAGACGCTTCGCCAGTTGCCCGCGCCGGTTGCGCAAGAAGGACGCGACGCACGGCCGTTGGCCGAGCCGCTCGCCGAGTTGGCCGAGCCGCTCGACCCGGTGGCCACGATGCGCGCCCCCATCGACGAGACGCTTTGTCGATGGGAGGGCGCGCGTTTCCCTGAGAACGGCACGCCTCGACGATGCGCGAACAAACCGTCCCTGTTCGAGGCGCCGGCCGGTTCCCCGTTTGCAGTAGCGTCCGCATGGCAGCCCAACCCGAGGTGAAGCGTGCTCCCAGTCCGGACCGAAGGCCGCTCGCGGGCCGACTCGCCCTCGTGACGGGAGGCGCTCGAGGCATCGGCCGCGGCATCGCGGTCGAGCTTTTGCGCGCCGGCGCCCGCGTCGTCATCGGTGACCTCGACGAGGGCGAGATGGCGCAGACGTGCGAGGGGCTTGCGCCGCTGGGCACCGTGAGCTGGGTCAGGCTCGACGTGTCCGACCACGACTCGAGGGAGGCCGCGCTCCATGCGATCCGCCACGACCACGGTCCCGTCTCGATCCTCGTGAACAACGCCGGCATCGCGAACGCCGGATTCTTTGCCAACGAGGAGCCACGGCGCGTGCATCTGGCTCTGGCGGTCGACCTGGTCGGCGCCATCTGCCTGACGCGCATGGTGCTCCCGCACATGATCGAGGTCGGCTGGGGGCGCGTGGCGAACATCACGTCGATGATGGCGGTCACCGGATCACCCGGGTTCGCCGTCTACTCGGCGGCCAAAGCGGGGCTCCTCAGCTTCAGCGAGGCGGTCGATCGCGAGCTGCGACGCGCGAACCAGATCCGCATCACGGCCGTGCTACCGCCTTCGGTCAGGACGGGCGCCTTCGAGCAAACGAAGCGCGACGAGCCCGCGATGATGCGGTGGAGCCTCCTTCCTCCCGTCTCCGTCGAGCAGGTCGCCCGTCGGACCGTCCGCGGCCTCATCGCCGGACGCCGGCGGGTCTACTGCGCGACGCAGAGCTACTTCGCCTCGCTCCTGCAGCGCTTCGCGCCGTGGCTGATGGATCGGGTGATGATGTACATGTTCCGCGGCGAAGCCCGGCAGCGCGTTCCGCCGCCCGGCGCGCAGCTGCCCGCCGCGAGCGCTTGACGTCTCCGGAGCGCCTCTCATAGCTCTCGCATGGAGCTGGACGGGGGACTGCCCGGGATGCAGGGCCGTGCACTCTTTCACACGCACTGCGCCCAGTGCCATGGGGTCGCCGGGCGCGGCGAATACGTCGGCGGCTCCGTGACCGCACCGCCGATCGCCGGGGCGGACGCGGCAAAGATCGTACGACAGGTGCGCACCGGGAGCGACCGAATGCCGGCGTTCTCGGCGGCGACGATCTCGGACGGAGCGGTTGGAGAGATCGCCGAGTACGTGCAAGGGGGGCTCGCCCGTTCCGCCGAGGAGGCCGGACGCTTCGGGCCGCGAGCGCTCGATCCGTTCGTCGTCGGAATGATCGTGTGGGGTGCGCTCGCCATGTTCGTGTGTCTATTGGCCTTGCTCTTCGCCGAGGGCCGGAACTGATGCAACCCGGCGAGCGCGTGGTCAGGACGCAGCAGCCGAAGCCGGGCTTCCGGATCCCCGCCGCGCTCGCCGCGGCTACTGCGGTCGGTTCGACGATCTGGGCGTACATCGAGTACGCCTTCCGCGCGCGCCCGTCGCTCCTCGTCCTCGCGCTGGCAGTCGTCCTCTTCGCGATCGCAGCGACCACGCTGCTCGCCTTCCGGGCGTTCTTCGAGTTTCCCAGCGTGCAGGGGCCGCGGCCGCTGCCCGTTTCGGAGGCGGCTCCCGTCGTGCTCGGAGTCGGCACGCGGCGCGGCTTCGTAGCTCTCCTCGCGAGCGCGTTTTCGAGCCTGCTGGCGATTCTGCTCCTTCCCCTCCGGTCGCTGGGTCCGCGTCCGTCGCAGGTGCTGCGCGCGACGGCGTGGCGCAACGGGGTCCGTCTTCTCACCGCAGACGGCGTCGCTCTCCGCGTCTCCGACGTTCCGCCGGGCGGGTTCACCCCGGTCGTGCCGGCGGCCTCTCCCGACGACCCGAACTCGTCGGCGGTGCTCGTCCGCCTGCGCCCGTCGGGGCAGGTCCGCGCGTACAGCCGCATCTGCACGCACGCGGGCTGCGCGGTTTGCGTCTTCATGCCCGATACGTCGCTCCTCGTCTGTCCGTGCCACCATTCCACGTTCGACGTGGCGGCGGGCGGCCGGGTCGTCAGCGGACCCGCTAGCCGGCCGCTGCCCGAGCTGCCTCTCGCCGTCGACGCGGAAGGCCGGCTCGTCGCGAGCGACGATTTCGAGGGTCCGATCGGGCCGGTCGCCGGCTGAGGCACGCCGATGGCCCGGCTCGGCGACGCGCTCGACGATCGCACCGGATTTCGCGGCCCCCTGCGCCGCGCCGTCGGACGGCTCTTCCCCGGCGCCTGGTCGTTCCTGCTCGGCGAGGTCACTCTCTTCTCGCTCGTCGGGCTTCTTTTGAGCGGGGTCTACCTCGCGCTCTTCTTCGACCCGAGCGCATCTCTCGCCCCGTATCACGGCGCGAGCACGCCCTATGTGGGGCGCACGCTACCCGGCGCCTTCGCTTCGGTGCTCGATCTCGACGCGCGCGTCCCGTTCGGACTCGTCGTGCGCCGGTTCCATCACTTTTCCGCGCACCTCTTCCTAGCGTCACTCGTGGCTCACGCGGCACGGGTCTACTTCACCGGCGCGTTCCGCAGGCCGCGCGACCTCACGTGGTGGGTCGGGCTCGTCCTCCTGGCGCTCGCCCTCATCAACGGCTTCAGCGGTTATTGCCTTCCGTTCGACATGCGAGGCGGGACGGCCATCCGCATGCTGATGACGACGCTCGGGTCGGTCCCGTGGATCGGCGGCTGGCTGGCGACCCTCGCCTTCGGCGCACCCTTCCCCGGACCGCTCATCCTCGGCCGGCTCTATATCCTCCACGTCTTCGTGGGTCCGGCGCTCATCGTCGCGCTCCTGGGCGCGCATCTCTTCCTGGTCATTCGTCTGACCCACACCGACCATCCCGGCCCAGGCCGCAGCGAACGTCTCGAGGTCGGCTCGCCCCTGTGGCCCGTCCAGACGATGCGCACGACCGTCGTCGCATTTCTCGTCTTCGGTTGGTGCGCGCTGATGTCCACCTTCTTTCCGGTGGAAGCCGTCGAGGTCTACGGCCCGTTCCAGTACACGAACGCGTACGCGCCGCTCTTGCCGGACTGGTTTCTCATGTGGATCGAAGGCGCGTTTCGCCTTTTACCCCGCCAGCTCGACTTCCACCTGATCGGAGCCCATTTTTCGAATCCGTTCTACGGCGCCGTGGTGCTTCCTCTGATCGTCTTCGGCGGGTGCGCGCTCTACCCGCTGGTCGACGAGCGCATCTATCCGCAGCCCCTTCATGGCCGTCACCTGCTGGAGAGTCCTAGCGACCGACCGTTTCGGACGGCATTCGGAGCGAGCGGCCTCGTGTTTCTCGTATTCGTGTCGATGGCGGCGCTGGACGACCGTGCCGCGAGCGCGTTTCGTGCGGACGTCTGGCAGGTGAACGTGGTCTGGGGAATCCTCACCCTGTCGGTTCCGCCCGTGGCTTTCGCGGCCGTCTATCTCTGGCTGCGTCGGCGGAGGGCGACGACGCGACCCCAGACGTTCTTGGTGCCCCAGATGCCGGCCCGCAAACACTCGAGCTGATCGGCCTGGCTGGGGCGCCCATCGTCTGGGGCACGTCCCTCGAGATACGGACGCTCTGCTGACCGCCCAATTCGGCGAGAAGCCGGCGGATCACGCACACCCGGGGGGCATCGAGCGCCGCGATCGCCGATCTGGACCTCGAGCCGATGCGCCCCTCGAGCTGTGCGCCACCATCACCAAGGAGAGCAGCCAACTCGAGCGCGATGCGTGCGGCTTACGTGTCATGCGGGTTGCATGCCTCGAGGTCCTCGAGAGGAGCCGACAAAGCGAAAGGAGCAGGTGAAATGGCCAAGCAAGTGCGTGACGTCATGAACACCAAGCCGATCAAGTTGGACCGCTCGACGTCCGTCGTCGAGGCAGCGCGCCAGATGCGCACCGCCTCCGTCGGCGCCGTACTCATCTCCCATGACGGCAGACTCGCCGGCATCGTCACGGATCGCGACATCGCAGTCCGCGTCGTGGCCCAGGGCCGAGATCCGTCGACGACGCGGCTCGCCGACATTTGCTCGAGCGAACTGACGACGCTGTCGCCCGACGACGACATCGATCGCGCGATCGATGTCATGAGGTCCAGGGCCGTGCGGAGGCTACCGGTCGTCGACGCCACCAATCGGCCGGTCGGCATCGTCTCGCTCGGCGATCTGGCGCTCGAGCGCGATCCTCAGTCGGTTCTGGGCCGGATCAGCGCCGCGCCGCCGAACCAGTGACACACGCGACGCCGCCGGGCGGCGCGTCGCGTGTTTCCGGTCGGAACTGAAGCCGGCGTCGGGCGGTAGGTTACGCCGGCGAAACGGCGTCGGTACCGTCGACGGATCCGGTCATCGAAGCGACGAGCTGCTCGAGCTGCTCGTACGTGATGCGCATGCCCTTCTCCATGCCCGACGCGATGGTGCCGTCGAGGATCTCCTTGGAGGGGAAGACCTGCACGAGCACGAGTTCCGTCTTCCCGTCGCGTTCGGTGAACGTCGCCGTCACGATCGCTTCGCCGGCATCGCGCATCGGCTCGAAGAGCTGGGTGCAGACGAGACGCGAGGGCGGCGTGACCTCGGTGTACGTGCCGGAAAAGGCCACGGCCTGCTTCGGGTCGCGCCCGAAGACGTAGCGATAGCGGCCGCCCACTCGGACATCGACCTCGCAGCTGAAGAGGGATACGCCCATGGATTTGGGTGCCCACCAGCGCTTGAGGAGTTCGGGCTTCGTCCACGCGTCGAAGACGATCCTGGCGGGGGCGTTGAACGTTCGCGTCACGACCAGCTCGCGGTCGGATCGTCGCTCCACGGTCGTGGGGTTCTTCGTCGCCTGATCTCTTCCGTTTCCCGTGCTCATGGGGGTTCTCCTTTTTTCGGTGTGTGTCGCTCGTCGCGCAGCTCGGTCGCGTTTCCTAGCGCGAGGATTTCTTCGTCTTTGCGAGTTCGTCGATGAGCTCGTCGAGCTCCTCGAAACGTGCCTCCCACATCCGTTGATACTTCGTCATCCATGCGGCCTCCTGCTCGAGGCGGCATGGGCCGAGCTTGCAGGTCCGCACTCGCCCGACCTTCTCCGAGGTGACGAGCCCTGCTTGCTCCAGGATACCGATGTGCTTCTTCATGCCGGTGAGGGTCATGTCGAACTTGCCGGCGAGGTCCGTAATCGAGGCGTCTCCGCGACCGAGGTGCTCCAGGACTCCGCGTCGGGTCGCGTCCGAGAGCGCCGCAAAAGAGGCATCGAGTTGCGCCGGCCTATACTGAACCATACGGTTCAGTATGTAACGCAAGGCCTCCCGCTCCGCAAGGCCGTGCGCAGCAAGTGGGCTCGCTGCGTGAAGTGGACCTAGCGCGCGCTGTCGCGGAGGCGATGACTGGCGAGGATTGTGCCCATCAAGGCTCGGGCCCGATCTTCGCGCCCGGCTTCGCCGGGATGCGCCGCTCCTTCTGCAGGTTGCTCGTTCTTCACGCGTCCCACTCGGGACTGCGTGCCGGCTCTTCGCCCGCGTCGCCGCTGGCGGCGTGGGCGGCTCGTGCTGCTTCGAGACCGTGATCGACAGCCATGGAACCCCCTCCTCTCCGGCGAGTCTACGACGGCCGCGCCGGGCGGTCGCGCGCAACGAGGCTAGTCGGTCGGGGAACGGAAGGCGCGGGGCCATATTCTCGCTATTCTCGCGACTTCCGATGACGAGCTCCCCTCAGGAG
>Ga0207416_1005384_pt1 | contig 10199 bp, 13 predicted proteins | sample PaiPotPPM11metaG_FD_184107 | JGI IMG/M metagenome (GOLD analysis project Ga0207416, IMG submission 184107) | Iron sulfur acid spring bacterial and archeal communities from Banff, Canada, to study Microbial Dark Matter (Phase II) - Paint Pots PPM... ...
GACAAGGGACTGAACCAGGTCTTTGAGATCCGCACGACGACGGGGCGAAGACTGCGGGCCACAGCGAACCATCCGGTGCTCACCCCGGACGGCTGGACAACCGTTGGCCATCTCAGAGAGGGAGCGCTTGTCGCCGCCGCTCGGTCCCTTCCGGTCTTCCACCCGGATTCAGCGGCCCTCACGCCGGATCGCCACACGGCCGTCGCGCTTGCGGAGCGGTTAAACGCCACGCATGTGATGGAAATGGCCTGCACCGATCTCCTATGGGATCGCGTGGTCACTATTACACCCGCCGGCACGGAGGCGGTGTACGACTTAGTGATGCCGGGAACGCACAACTTTGTGGCCGATGGCCTAGTCGTTCACAACTCGGGCGAGATTGAGCAGGTTAGCGACCTCGTCCTCTTCCTCTACCGGGAGGACTACTACGACGTCGAGAAGGCGCAGAAGGAAAATAAAGCAAACGTCTGCGAGATCATCATCGCCAAGCATCGCAACGGCCCGATCGGGACGGTGGAGTTGTACTTCCACAAGGAGCACAGCCGGTTCTCGAATCTAGAGAAACGGCGATAATTGTAGGTGTAGGATTCGGTTCTATCTGGCCATTTTCAGAGATACTTGTCCACTACGTGGCCATTTTTCGCAGATAGTTGGCCAATTGTGAAGATTCATGATTCGCCACGCCGCATCCGGGCTGGTTGTTTTCCCAGAATCGGTGGAAGGGACGTATAGTATCGCCAACTCGCGGAGCCAATAGCTCTCGCCGCGGATGGCGGGCGCCGGTTCAAACCTGCGCGCTTTTTTACTCCGGGCCGCTCCCGCTGCCCCGTAGGTGGGTAGCAGCCGCGCCTGTGACGTTCAGGGGTTCCGCCCCTTGATTCGCGCCTCCGTCAGTTTCTCAACCCCCCTTGACAGGCAACTAGTTAGTTGCCTATAGTATGAATGAGGAATACCACCAGGTACTCATACGGGTGGAACCCCCAACGGAGGCACCATGCTGAACAAGACTCAACCAACACCGGATTTCAGGCTGCCGACTGCGGCCAAATGGCGCGCGCCGCAGGCCGTGGCCGATGGCAGCAGAGGCATGATCCTGGCGATTGCCGAGGTGGCCGGATCCCCGGAACAAGCCTTCCGTGCGCTCACCACCAACGAAGTGGAAGAGTGGTGGAAATTTCCCGGCGTCTACCGTCTAAAAGACTGGAAAGCCGACCTCCGGGCCGGCGGACGTTGGAGCGTGACCGTCGAGCTGAACGACGGCAACGCGGCTCACCACTGGGGGGAGTTTTGCGAACTGGACTTTCCCAACAAGATCGTCATGACCAGCAGATCCGACGCTCATCCACTTCTTGGAGAACGCGAGACGACGATCACCTACCGGCTGGAGCCGATTGCCGGTGGCACACGCCTCACCGTGCGCGACGAGGGCTTCATCGGCCGCGCCGACGCGGCCTACGGAAACGCTGAGAATTGGGAGCGCGTACTCGGCTGGCTGGCCGCATACATCGGGGCTGCCCATCAGGTGGACTACAAGCCGCAAATCGTGTCGGACGCGAGTTGGCTCGCCGCTCGCAAGAAATTGCTCGCGAAGGAGAAGGCGTTCAACCGCCTGCGCGACGACCGAGATGCGTCGCAGACTGCCTATGGTGAAGGTCGAGAAGGACTATGTATTCGATGGGCCGCGAGGTCCCGTGACTCTCCGCGACCTTTTCGAAGGACGGCGTCAGCTGATCGTGTATCACTTCATGTTCGACCCGGATCGGGACGAAGGCTGCAAGCACTGTTCTTTCGTGATGGACAACATCGCGGGAAGCCTGATCCATCTCTCCGCCAGAGAGACGTCGTTTGCGGCCGTCTCGCGCGCCCCTGTTGCCAAGCTCGAGGCGTTCAAGCGACGAATGCAGTGGACCTTTCCTTGGGTTTCGTCCTTTCGCAACGACTTCAACTACGATTACCATGTCACGTTGGATCCCCGCAGGGGCGCCTGCGTGCACAACTACGAAAGGGTCGATAGTGCCGGGGAGATGCCGGGCCTGAGCGTGTTCTTCCGCGACAACGATCTGATCCTTCACAGCTACTCGACCTTGTTAGGTGACTGTCAAAAGCGGACATAAGTGACCGTCAAAAGTGGACGGGTAGAGGTGGCATGGGATACCCTTCGGGGAAACTCGGAGGGGACCCGTGGGCCAGCAACTCTATCGACGACTGCCGCAGGCGCTTGTGGCGGAGATCCTGGAGGCCTTTAACGATCGTCGGATGACCGAGCGGCAGGCCTGCGGGCTGCTGGGTCTCAAACGGACGCGCGTGTATGAGCTCCGCCGAGAGTGGCTCCGCCATCGGGGGACGTGGACACTCGGCGCGCCGCACCGGACCGCCCGCCGCTGGGCCGCGCCCCTCACGGCGTGGCTACATCAAGAGTGCAGGTACCTGCAAGCGCAGGTGGCGCATGGGCGGGGCCGGTTCAACTTCGCGGTCCTCGCCGAGAGCGCCCATCAGCGGTTTGGCGTGCTCCCCAGCGACAGTGGCCTCCGCCGGTGGGCGATTCGGGAGGGCTATTATCAGCAGACCCGGGCCGAGATTGGCAAGATCTACCTCCGGTGGGAGACCGCCGGGCCGGGGGCCTTGTGGCATCATGACACGTCCCACCACTGCTGGCTGCCCCGCCGCGGGGGCTTTCAGGATTTGATTCTGACCCAGGATGACTACTCGCGGCGGATTGTGGGGTGGCGGCTGCAGGCCCAAGAGCGGCTCTGGGACCACCTCTGCGTGGTCCGGGAGACGATCGAGCGCTGGGGCCGCCCGCTCGCGTACTACGTGGACGAGCACGGGTATTTCCGGTACGTCGCCCGGACGAGTGCGTGGCGGCGAGAGCGCCGGCAGACGGATGAGGGCGAGGTCCAGTTTCGGCGGATCTTGCAGACCCTGGACGTCGGCATCGTGTACGCGCACAGCCCCCAGGCCAAGGGCAAGATCGAGAAGCGGTTTGATTATTTGCAGCGGCGCCTGCCGCCCATGTGTGAGCGCTACCGGATCACCGAGATCGCGGAGGCCAGGCCGCTGCTCGAGGACATCATCGGCTACTACAACGAGCGCCGACAGCACCAGGAGACGGGCGAGGTCCCGGCCGCGCGGTGGACCCACGGGTGCGACCGCGGTCAGGGCCGACTCCGCACGGTCCCGGAGGGACGGGATCTCGCCCTCCTCTTTGCCCTCCACTACGAGCGCGTGGTGCACTCGGATGGGAGGGTCCGGTTTCAGGGCCGCACGTGGCCCGTGAGCGCCCCGGCCGGCAGCCGGGTCACGGTCTGCTGGCGGCCCGCCGAGCGCCTGGCGATCCTCTGGAATGAGCAGCCAGTGGGAGACTATGCCCTGTGACATGTCCGCTTTTATGGTCATCCCATGTCCGGTTTTGAGGGTCACCTATCATCACAGCTACTCGACCTACCTTCGAGGACTGGACATGTTCCTGACGATGTACCACCTCCTCGATGTGACCCCGCTCGGCCGTCAAGAGGAGGCCGGGAACAGCCTGGCGGCCGGCGAGAACTCTTGGGTTCGCCACCACGACAAGTATGGCGAAGCGTGAGGCATCGCCAATTAAGGATGCCGCCGCAAAGCGGGAGGAACCAGAAATGGCCGTTCGGTCCGAAGACGTGATCCGCCTCTGGCCGGAAGGGCCGCCCACGAAGCTGGAGGGCGTGGGGCCCGAGATCGAATTCCGCGGACCCGTCGGCACCGCCGGCGACGCGGCGATGCTGCGCAATGTGTCCGAGCCGACGCTGACCGTGTTCCGGCCCACGAACGGCAAGCCCAACGGCATCGGTGTGATCGTGTGCCCTGGCGGCGGCTGGCGCATCCTGACGTTGGAGCATGAAGGGATCGACGCCGCGAAGTGGCTGACGGCGCACGGCTACATCGCCTTTCTCCTGAAGTACCGCGTGCACGGGACGCCCGCGGCGCAGGCGGACTATGACGCCTGGGAGGTGAAACTGATTTCGCAGATCGATTTGACACGGAGGGGACGCACGGCGTTCCGTGCCGTGGGCGAGATCGTGCCCTATGAAATTTTCCGTGCTGCGCGCGAAGCGGCGGCCGACGACGGGCGTCGCGCAGTCGCGATTGTCCGCGAGCGGGCCAAGGAATGGGATCTAGGCCCCGGCAAGATCGGCATGATCGGCTTCTCCGCCGGTGCGTTTCTGGTGGCCGATGTGGCGGTCGATCCGCGCGCGGCGCCGCTCGCCTTCGTCGCGCCGATTTATGGCGGCGAAACGCAGGGACGGCCGGTGCCGGAAGACGCACCGCCGCTCTTCACCGTCGTCGCGCAGGACGACTTCGTGGCCTACCGGATGATCGAGGGTCTCTATTCCGACTGGAGCGATGCCGGGCGTTCCGCCGAACTGCACATCTACCGGTGGGGCAATCATGGGTTCGGCATGGTGAAGCAGGGGTTCGCCGTCAGACCGGTGGATCAACCTGTTCCATGAGTGGCTGGCGGACCAGGGATTGGCGTAAGCGCGTCAGCCGCCGTTGGAGGATCGGAGTCCAGCGCTGCGCTCGGCGAATGATCGAAAGGAGACATCCACATGGCGACACACAAGACCGGAACACGTGAAGAGTGGCTGGCGGCGCGCCTCGAGCTGCTCAACGCGGAGAAAGAACTGACGCGGCGGGGTGACGAGCTCGCGCGGCAGCGGCAGGCGCTGCCGTGGGTGCGGATCGACAAAGCGTATCAATTCGAGACTGACGAGGGGAGCGCCTCGCTGGCCGATCTGTTCCGGCGTTGCTCGCAGCTCCTCATCTACCACTTGATGTTCGGACCCGACTACACGGCGGCGTGTCCGAGCTGCTCAGCGATCGCGGACGGGTTCAACGGCTCCGTCGTCCACCTCGCGTACCACGACGTCACGCTGTCGGCGGTGTCGCGCGCGCCTCTCGCGAAGCTGCAGGCGTACAAGCGGCGGATGGGGTGGACGTTCCCCTGGGCGTCTTCGTTCGGCGGCGACTTCAACTTCGACTTTAGCGTTGGCTTCACGGAGACGCAACAACGTCAGCAAGGCATCGAGTACAACTACCGGCACGAGGCGCCGATGGTCCGGGAACCGGCCCCCGGCAGCGGGGCGGCCACACACGCGGCCATGTGTGGAACCGATCCGGCGACGTACATTCGCGAGAGGCCCGGCGTGAGCGCGTTCGTGCTCGAGGACGGCGTGGTCTACCACACCTACTCCGCCTACGGGCGCGGAGTGGACGGACTATGGGGCATGTATCAGTGGCTTGATCGCGCCCCGAAAGGGCGCAACGAGACGGGTGCCTGGTGGCGCCGTCACGACGAGCACGACCATCGCTAGCCGACGAGAGGCGACGAGGCGAGCGCTGCGCATACCGAGCCGCGCAGGATATCGGGCGCGTTACGCGGGCCACTTCGGGCATCTTGCCGTCGACGTGCGTGTCGAGGATCCGTCGCATTACCAGCGCGTGTGGACGGTGCCGGTGTCGAATCGATGCCCGGCGTCTCGATGGACACGCACCTTCGGCACGAGGGCGACTCTTGCGCTCATCCCGAACGGATTTATGAGTTAACAGTGCCATCCGGAAGCTGCGCCCCAGACCAAGTGCGATGAACAAACAGGCGCACGAGGTTCAGTCCGCGGCGGACTTGGTCTTCAAGGCCCTTGGCGATTCCGGACGCCGGCGCATTCTCGATCGGCTGCGAGTGCGGGGCGGGCTGACGCTCATCGAGCTCTGCGAAGGCATGGCGATGACTCGGCAGGGAGTCACCAAGCACATCGACCTGCTCGAGGAAGCGGGGCTCGTCGTCACGCGGCGCCAGGGACGAGAGAAACGGCATTACCTGAATCCAGTTCCGATCCACGAGATCGCCGAGCGCTGGATCAGACCGTTCGAACGCAGCCGCCTCGAGGCGCTGCGGGACCTCAAGGCTCAACTGGAGAGATGACCGATGGCCGAGACCTTCGTGTACGCGACCTACATCCGGACGACGCCCGAGAAGCTTTGGGAGGCGCTGACCAACGGCGACTTCAGCGTCAAATACTGGATGGGCTTTCACATCGAGCTCGAGCTCAAAGCTGGCGGCCGCGTCCGCATCCTTCCGCCCAAGGGCATGGAACAGCATGGCGATCATGCCGGGGAGGTCCTCGAGTGCGATCCTCTTCGCAAGCTGGTCTACACTTGGAATCCGAAGGACACCCCCGAGGTCGCCAAGAAGCGCAAGAGCCTTTCGCGAGTCACCTACGAACTGACGCCGATGGGCGACCAGGTTCGTCTTCGCTTGATCCATGAGAATCTATTGCCAGAGGACATTGAAAAAGACCCCAGTACGTTCCGGGGGATCAACAACGGCTGGCCGGCTGTCCTCAGCAGCCTCAAGAGCCTCCTGGAAACCGGCCAGGCAATCGTTTTCCGACCGGAGCAGCGCTCGGCGGCCGTGTCGGACGTCGGCGCATCAGGGACGGTCGGGCGCGGCCCCGCATGATGCGCGCCGGAGTCGCGCCGCGTGATCTTCCACTCGTGATGGCCGGCGTCGGCGGTCTGACCGCGCTGGCATGGTTCGCCCTCTGGCGTCGGGCTGGCGCGATGACGCCGTGAGACGGCATGGCAATGGGCATGGCGATGCCGCAGCCGATACCGTGGAGCCTCCCGGACCTCTTCGCCGCCGGCGCGACGTCCGCGCCGGCGGACGCGCAACCTGCAGCCAGAAGAGCACACTGAGATCCGATGGGTCTCTCTTGACGACGCCGTGCGACTAGAGCTTGCGCACGCACAGTACTCGGCGATCTTTGCGCACCTTGCTGTCTGCCTCCCTCACGCTGGTAGTGGCGGCGCCGGTGACGTAACCTAGCAATGAACGGGCCTGTGGCGACTTCAAGTTCTTGAGGGGAGGGGCAGTGTTGTGGGGAGGCTCGGAAACGAGCGGCCCGGGGGCACGCCCGAATCGCTGTTGCTCGTGCACGGTGCCGGTAGTGGTCCGTGGATCTTCGCGGGCTGGGAGTCTGCCTTCCCTGGCATCACGATTTCTGCGATCGACCTGCAAGAACGTATCGATGTTGGGAAGGCCAGCATGACCTACTACGCTGCGGTTGTCACAACTGCAGCACAGCAGCTGAACCCCCCGGTCGCACTATGTGGCTGGAGTATGGGAGGCTTGGCGGTGCTTCATGCCGCGCCGGCCGTGAAGCCGCATAGTGTGGTCCTTTTGGAGCCGAGTCCGCCAGCGGAGGTTCAGGGCTTCCATCCGGACACCCCGCTCATCTTGGGTGCATATAACCCCGAAGAGGAATACGGCTCATTCCCGCCCGGCCAACGCTCTCGGCCGGAATCCCTACTCGCCCGGTCTGAGCGAAAGCGTGGCATCTCGGTGCCGGCACTTCCGTGTCGTTCACTCGTCGTCTACGGCGACGCACTTCCCGAGGAGCGAGGCCCGCGTGTGGCGGCATGCTATGGGTCGGAGAAGGCGTACTTCCCTGGTCTCACCTCCCACTGGGATCTAGTGCTAGAGTCGAGAGTCCGAGTCGCCATTTCCCGCTTCCTGGGAGTGGAAGGTTGAGCCCTCGGGCCCCGATGTCTCCGTCCCAAGGAGGTCGCCATGGGCGTCCGGCGTGCGGTCGAGAGCGATCTCAAAACCATTCATCCGCTTCTTGAGCAGCTCATGAATGCAGAACCCGATCGAAGACGTACGATGTGGAGCGAAGCCCTCGAGAACGAGGGCTACGCCGCCTGGATTGCCGACGCGGACGGTCAGCCGGTCGGATTCATCGATCTATTCGTCTTCCCCGATGTTGCCCATGGCAGGACGATCGGTCTGATCAACAATCTGGTTGTCGATGAGCGGTTTCGAGGTCGAGGGCTAGGCGAGAGTCTGTTACGGGCGGCGATTCGCCACGGCAAGCAACGGGGCGCGGTAGAATTGCATGTGTGGACGGACTTTGACAACAAGCCGGCGATCGGATTGTACAAGCGAGTGAGCTTTGTCGACCGGGCCCTTTTGCTTGAACTGCAGGTGTGACCAGCGACGAATGATGGCCATGTTTCGGTGTATCGCCAGGGCATGCTTCGGAACGACGAAGTCATTGGGAGGGTATCAGGATGGACGGCACAGAAGTGCTTGCCGGGGCATCCGCAAGTGAACCTCTAGTGCTCCAGGTCCCTAAGCGAATTTGCCCAACTATAATAATCCCGGATTCTACAGGCGGCGTACCGTCTGGTTCGGACTGCGGTCGATGCGCGAGCCCCCCAGTGTGACTCACACCATGTAACTCACGTCCCCCGAGACGGAGGGGTAGGCGTACAGTACGTTCGCTACATCGCTGGCCTTCACGCCGGCCCGCATCGCGAGCGCAAAGAGATTGATGACATCGTCGGCATGAGGGCCGAAGATGTGGGCGCCGAGGACCATGTTGGTCTGCTCGTCCACCAAGACTTTGTACCCCGAGTACTTGTTGCCGATGCGATGCGAAGAATACCAGTCTGAGGTGTCTTCGTGCTTGACCGTGAATTTCAGGCCCCTGGCTTTGGCGACCTCTTCACGCAGTCCGACCGCGGCAAGTGGTGGGAGAGAGAAGACGACTGTGGGAATCACGCTGTAGTCCGGGTGCCGGAGGTTCCCCTCGAGGAGGTTCGCCGCGATCACCTCGCCGTCCATGCCGGCGACGGGGGTGAGGGGCAATCCCTCGGTGGCGGCGCTGTCACCGCCCGCGTAGACGGCCGGGTTGCTGACGCTCTGGAGATACTCGTTCACGACGACTCCGCGTTCGCCTGCCTGGACATTGCCATTGGTCAGCGCAAGCTCATCGATCTCTGGCACCCGCCCCGCCGCGTGCACCACCAAGTCAGCGTCCCATGCGCATGTCTCCCCACCCCGATTGGCGTGGACGACCAGTCGATTCCCCCGCTTTTCGACCGCCTCAACCGCAGCGTTGAGCTCAAGTATGACACCGGCCTCCTGGGTGGCCTGCTGCCACTGGGCCACCAGATCGGCATCGAAGCCTTCCAGGGGCCGCGGGCCGCGATGCACGATCCTGGCCTCCGCCCCCGCGCGGGCCGCGACATGCGCGAACTCGGCGGCAATATACCCGCCGCCGACAAAGACGAGGTGTCTTGGCAGCGTCTCGAGCTCAAGAAATTGCTCGCTGGTGGTGAGCAGGTCTTCTCCCGGGATCCGCAAGACCTGCGGACGGGCCCCGGCGGCGACCACGATGTGGCGGCCGGTCAGCGTCTGATCCCCGATCTGGACCGTGCGCGGATCCACGAACCTCGCGCTCCCATGAAAGGGGGCAATGCCCGCGTCCTGAAAGCCCTGCTTCCGCTCTTCGGGCACCGGGCCGGTGAACGTGCGCTTGAAACGCATCAGGGCCGGCCAGTCAAGGCGGACGTGCTCGCCTGCTACGCCTCGGTCGTGCATGCGCCGACACCAGTCGACCGCCTCGGCGGCACCCACCAGCACCTTCTTCGGATCGCAGCCGCGGAGGGCGCAGGTCCCGCCGAAGGGGCGCTTGTCGATAATCGCAACGCTCCATCCCGCACGGCGACACGTGTAGGCGACGGTCGAGCCGGCCGTCCCGGTGCCGATGACAACAAGATCAAATGCCTGGTTCATGCTCTGGACCTCCATGTCGTCCTATGGCGAGCGCCTGGACGTGACGGCACTCGGGCTCCCTCCCTGGCGCTCATTTAGGATCCCGACAGGCGGGGTTCCAGGGCGTCGTGGAGGCCGTCTCCGGCAAGGTTGAAGCTCAAGACCGCCAAGGCGATCGCCGCCCCAGGGGCGGCCGCGGCCCAGAAGGCGGTCAGCAGGTACGAGTAGCCGTCGGAGAGCATCACGCCCCACTCGGCCGCCGGCGGTTGAGCCCCCAATCCCAAGTATCCTAGCGCGGCGGCTTCGAGAATCGCACCTGCTACTCCGAGGGTCGCCTGGACGACCAGCGGAGCCGCAGCGTTGGGGAGGATGGCCCGCGTCAGGATCCGCCAGCTTCGCGCACCCATCGCGCGCGCGGCTGTCACATACTCATGCTCCTTGATCGAGAGCGTGGAGGCCCGCGCGAGCCGCGCGTACACGGGGATGTGGACGATGCTGACGGCCAGGATGGTGTTGTTGAGGCCGGGGCCGCGCATGGCGACGATGCCGATCGCGAGGATCACCGATGGAAACGCCAGCATGATGTCCATGATCCGCATGATCACTC
>Ga0207416_1005385_pt1 | contig 10197 bp, 7 predicted proteins | sample PaiPotPPM11metaG_FD_184107 | JGI IMG/M metagenome (GOLD analysis project Ga0207416, IMG submission 184107) | Iron sulfur acid spring bacterial and archeal communities from Banff, Canada, to study Microbial Dark Matter (Phase II) - Paint Pots PPM... ...
ACCCTACCCTCCCCCGCTTGCGGGGGAGGGTAGGGTGGGGGCTCGAGGATGAGCGCCGTCGTCATGACGTGCTTGACGCTGCAGGCTTCGCCGATGATGGCCGCCGCGGCGGCGTTCTCGCCGGCGGTCGCCACCATGACGACGAGATCGGCGGAATTCACCTCGTCGACCAGGTTCTTGGTGCGGCCGGCGAGGTCGTTGAGCCAGCCGCCCACCGAAAAGCGCTCGCCCTGGCGCGGCGCACCGGAGAACGCCGAGGCGGTGAGGAAGCTGGCGCGCTGCCACTGCGATTGCGCCAGCTCCTTGACGATGCGCTCGCTCCGGGCATCGAGCGCGATCACCTTGATGGCGCGCGGCTGCGAGTTCGGGCGGTCGATGCGGAATTTTGCCTCCGCCGCCGAGCTCATCCGGGCCGATTCGCTTTGCATCGACAATCTCCTTACGCGCCGTCCCTGAATATAGCCGTTCGCCAAGGATATTTCATTATGCGCGGGGTGGGCTATAAAGCGCGTCGTTCAAGGGCAAATCGTACCGAGGCCATCGTCCATGTCCGGCGGAAAGCGCATCGAGCTGTGCAGCACCGGCGACGTCGCCCCAGGCTCGGCGCTCAAGGTCGAGGTCGAGGATCTGGCGCTGGCGGTGTTCAATGTCGGCGGCGAGTTTTACGTCACCGACGACATGTGCACCCATGGGCCGGGCTCGCTGTCCGAGGGCTATATCGAGGACGACGTCGTCGAGTGCAATTTCCACAACGGCCAGTTCAATATCCGCACCGGCGAGGTGGTCTCGCCGCCCTGCATGGTGCCGATCAAGACCTATCCGGCGACGGTCGTGGACGGCAAGGTCACGATCGAGGTGTGAGGCATTGCTTGTCATGCTCCGCGAAGGCGGAGCATCCAGTAGCGACAGCCGCCGTATCTAACAGCCAACCGTTCGAGATTACTGGATCATCCGCTTGCGCGGATGATGACACGTAGGGTCTCGATAGATTGGGCGGCGGCCCATCAGGCAGGCGCACACCGCAGTTTAGCAGTTGACGAAGCGCGCGGTCCCCGCTTGGTTCTCGCCAACAGATTTTGAGGAGGATCGCAGCAATGGCCAAAAACAAGCCGCCGTTCCGGGCCGACGTGGTTGGCAGCATTTTGCGCACCGCGCCGCTGAAGGAGGCGCGCGCCAGGCGCGACAAGGGCGCGATCAGCGCGGCGCAGCTTGCCGAGGTCGAGGACCGCGAGATCGAGAAGATCATCAGGAAGCAGGAGGAGGTCGGGCTCAAGGTCGCGACCGACGGCGAATTCCGCCGCTCGTGGTGGCACTTCGATTTCTACGGCATGCTCGACGGCGTGGAGATCTATGAGATCGACCACGGCATCCAGTTTCAGGGCGTGCAAACCAAGCCGCTGAGCATCCGCATCAAGGGCAAGCTCGGCTTTTCCAATCATCCGATGCTGGAGCACTTCAAGTTTCTGAAAGCCCACACCCGCGTCATGCCGAAAATGTGCATCCCGAGCCCGGCGACGCTGCATTTCCGCCTCGAGCCGAAAGCTGTCGATCCGAAATTCTACGCCGACCGCAGCGCTATTTTCGACGACCTGGCGAAAACCTATGCGCAGGCGATCCGCGGCTTCTACGACGCCGGTTGCCGTTATCTGCAATTTGACGACACCGCGTGGGCCTATCTGTGCTCGCAGGCCGAGCTGAAAAAGGCCCGCGATCGCGGACTCGACGCCGATCGCCTGCAGCAAGACTATGCGCGAGTGATCAACAAGGCGCTCGAAGACAAGCCCGCCGACATGGTGGTCACGACGCACGTCTGCCGCGGCAATTTTCGCTCGACCTGGATTTCCGAGGGTGGCTACGAGCCGGTCGCCGAGACCATGCTCGGCACATTGAACTACGACGGCTATTTCCTGGAATACGACTCAGCGCGCGCCGGCGGCTTCGAGCCGCTGCGCTTCCTGCCCAAGGGCAACAAGATCGTCGTGCTCGGCCTCGTCACCACCAAATCCGGCAAGCTGGAAAAGAAAGACGACATCAAGCGCCGCATCGACGAGGCGACCAAATACGTAGCCCGCGACCAGCTTTGCCTGTCGCCGCAATGCGGCTTCGCCTCGACCGAGGAAGGCAACGTGCTCGCCGAGGAGGAGCAATGGGCGAAGCTGCGCATGGTCGTCGAGCTGGCGGATGAAGTGTGGCGCTGACGACGATCGCCGTCGTGGCCGGGCATAGCCGTTTGAAGAACGGCGTCGCTTCGCTCGCCTATGCCCGGCCATCTCGACCGTAATTGCACGGCAGTGCCACCCTTATCGGGATGCCCGGCACAAGGCCGGGCATGACGAACGTTATTGCGCGGTCAGTAGCTTTCCGCCCAGCCGCTTGTGCAAATGCACCATGAAGGCCATGGCGAATAGCGGTGTCGCTAAGTTGACGACCGGGATCGAAACGAAGGCGGCGATAAACAGGCCGCCGACGAAAATTCTCGCCGCATTGCGCTTGCGCAGCGCCTTGGCCTCGACCGGCGGCCGAAAGCGCATGGCGGCAAGCTCGAAATATTCGCGCCCGAGCAACCAGGCGGTGGCGAGAAAGAAGATCACGGCGCCGAAGCCGGCCAGCAACAGCAGCGGCGTGGCGCAGAGATAGACCAGAACCGCAAGCAGCGCCGTCCTGGTGCCTTGAAAAATCGCGCGCAAAAACGGCAGCGCCTTGCCGGGCGGGTCGGCCGGATAGTGCGTGCGCTCGACTTCGTCGGCGATCTGATCGGCGAAGAAGCTGGCGACAAAGGCAGTCACCGCCGGCATCAGGAAGACACTGCCAACGATGATGCCGAGGCTGGCGGCGACCGAGAGCAGCCATGCGATCGCGCTGGCGGGCCAGTGCGCGTGCGGCCCGAGCGTCGTCTCGACCGATGCGCTGCCGGTCCCGACCAGCCAAATGAGCAACCGGTCGAGCGCGATGCCGGCGACGATAATGAGCGCGAGCGCCAGTCCAACCGACTTCCACAGCACCGCGCGCAATGCCGGCGAGAACATCTGAGTGATTGCGTTGATCGCGTCGTCGAGCATGCTGACCTCTACAAGGAGGCACAGGTAACGACGCGTGGCAGGCCGCGCAAGTGGCGGTCGGGTCAGGCGGCCATGACGCGCGCATCGTCGTCCGCGTTTTGCGGAGCGAGCGATGCATTTGCCCGATCGACGGAGGCGGCCGCGCAATCGGCCCAGTGCAGCGCCTTATAGTTGAAGCCCTGCCGGATCGTCGGTTTGACGACGTTGAAATAGGGCGAGATGTCGAAATCGCGCGGGCAGTACAGCGAGGAGTGACGAATCTCCAGGATTTGCTCGAGCGCCTGCAAGCTGCGCGCTATCGTGATCTTAGGCAGGATCGGATAACGCACGGCACTGAAGGCGTCGGCGATCAGCGCCGAGCAAATCAGCCGCGACGGATCGCCTGAGCCGAGCGCGATCATGCGCCGGCGCCAGCGCTGCGGCAGCGGCATCGGCAACAGATAGCGCAGCAGGTCGACGATGTTCTTCAGATCGTAGGCGAAGCCGACGCGCGCGATGGCGTAGGCGCATACCGCCGCGCAATCATCTTCGGTCAAGCCGACCGGCCGGCAGATGCGGGTATGAAACCGGAAATACTTCGACAGCGGCGCGGTGACGACGCCCTCGCCGACATTGGCTTCGACCAGAACGTGCGGCTCGCCGTCCGCCGCGGCGCGGCCTGCGACCGGTCCGACATAAAGCGCCGAATGCGACCACGTCGATTGCGTGAGATATTTGATAACGCCGGAGATTTGGTTGTTGCCCTCGACCAGAAGCACGTCGCCGGGCTCGAGCGATTGGCGCAATGCGTCGGGATCGCTCGGCGTGAACGGCTCGTAGCCGCGCACCGGCTTTTGCAGATAGCGGGCGATCAGCCGCCCGAAGCCATTGAGCATCATGCCCATAGGGGCCTCCCAGCCAACCAGCGCGGTTTCGCCGCGTCTTTTATTGGTGGCATTTTATTTGAAGTCCGTTGCATTTTGGTTCACATGAACGCTGTGCCGTTGACCAAAACTTAAGCGTAGCGTTTGCGAACACCGCGCCGTTCATGCAATCTCGTGGTGCGCAGCAAGTATCCGGAAACCATGACGCGCAAGACTGGTTTGCGATTCAGCCGACGATCGTTCCTCGCCGCTTCTGCCGCGCTCGCGGCGCGTCCGGCCCTCGCCGCGGCGCCGCCGCCGGCCAGCGGACAGATAGATGTTATTATCGTCGGCGCCGGTGCGGCCGGCATTGCCGCGGCGCGCCGGATCGCCGCTGCCGGCAGGCGCTATGCGCTGCTGGAAGCGTCCGATCATATCGGCGGCCGCTGCGTCACCGATACGCGCAGCTTCGGCGTGCCTTTCGACCGCGGCGCGCACTGGATCTACACGCCCGATCTCAATCCGTTGACCAAGCTCACGCCGCGCCGCGGCATCGAAGTCTATCCGGCGCCGCCGAGCCAGAAGATACGCATCGGCCGGCGCTATGCGCGCGAGGGCGAGCTGGAGGATTTCCTGGCCGCCGAGGTGCGCGCCACGCGCGCGATCAGCGACGCCGCGCGCAAGGCCGATATTCCGTGCGAGCAGGTGATGCCGAACGATCTTGCCGACTGGCGTTCGACCATCGAATTCATGCTCGGCCCGTACGGGTGCAGCAAAGACCTGGTGCAGGTCTCGTCGCTCGATCTTGCCAAGGGCGCCGAGCGCAATGCGGCGACCTTCTGCCGTCAGGGTTTCGGCGCGCTCATTGCCGCCCTTGCCGACGGCATCGCGGTGCAACTGTCGACGCCGGTCAAGTCGATCGATTCCAGACGCGGCCTCACGGTCGAAACCGCGAAAGGCACGCTCACCGCGCGCGCTGTCATCGTCACGGTGCCGACCAACGTGATCGCCGCCGGCCGCATTCAGTTCGCGCCCGAACTGCCCCACCGCAGCATCGACGCGTTCGGCCGGCTGTCGCTCGGCAGCTACGATCACATCGCGCTTGAGCTGACCGGCAATCCGCTGGGGCTGGAGAGCGACGATCTGGTCTTTGAAAAATCCGCCGACACCCACACCGCGGCGATGCTGGCCAATGTATCCGGCACTGCCTTGTGCGTGATCGATGTCGCAGGCTCCTTCGGCCGCGATCTTGCGGCGCAGGGCGAAGCCGCGATGGTCGGCTTTGCCTCCGAGTGGCTGGCGGGGCTCTACGGCTCCGATCTGAAAAAATCGATCGGGCGCAGCCACGCCACGCGCTGGGGCGCCGATCCATGGACGCTCGGCGGCTCGTCGGCGGCGGTGCCGGGCGGGCAATTCGCGCGCCGTGCGCTGATGGAGCCGGTGAACGATGCGATCTGGTTCGCCGGCGAAGCGGCGCACGAAACGTTATGGGGCACGGTCGGCGGCGCCTGGGAATCGGGCGAGCGCGCCGCCGACGCCGTGCTGCGCCGGATCGGCGGGCTGAAACCGCTGCCGCAGGCGGAGACCGACACCGAGCCCAAGCGCAGGGCGAAGCCGGCGCGTGCCAAGCGGCGCGGCGCGCCGCGCGAGCAGCTATTCGGTACGCCGAGCATCATGCGGGAACAACGCTAAGGATCAGCACAAGGGGTTGTACGCGGGAGGAGCGCTGGCGGCCAGGCTCGTAAGGCGCCGCCGGTGCAAGGAGCGGCAGACCATTCCCTCGGCGTTCAAAGTGCAATAGATTTGCGGGTAGAATGGCGCGCGAAATGCCGGCGAGGACATCATGGCAAAATATCTTCTGGTGAGCTTCAAGACCTGCCCTTGGGTGCAGCGTGCGGCGATTGTGCTGCGCGAGAAGAACGTCGCCTTCGAGTTCCGGCATATCGAGTCGGACAATCGTCCCGACTGGTTCCTCGCCATTTCTCCGCATAAGAAAGTGCCGGTGCTGCGCATTGACGAAAAGACGTCGCTGTTCGAATCCAACGCTATCGCCGAATATCTCGATGAAACGATCGCGCCGCGGCTGCATCCCGAAGCTCCGGTATTGCGCGCGATCAACCGGGCCTGGACCGACTATGTGCCGACCTTCGCCAGCGCGGTGACCGCCACCGGCTATGCGGACGGCGAAGCCTCCTATCAGGCATCGGCCGAGAAAATTCCGGCGGCGTTCGATCGGCTCGAACGGGCGCTCGAAAAGCAGGGCGCCGGACCGTACTTCAACGGCGCTAAATATTCGCTGGTTGATGCCGCCTATGCGCCGTTCCTGCAGCGCTATTTCTTCCTCGATCGCGTCAAGCCGCTCGGCATCATCGAAAAATTCCCGCGGCTCAAGGCCTGGGCCGAGGCGCTGATCAAGCGGCCCTCGACGCATTCATTTCCCGAGGCCGAATTCGAGGCGCTTTACCGGCAAAATCTAAAACGCCGCAAAGTATGGGCATCGCAGTTCATTGCCGATGCAGCGATAGCGGCGGAGTAGCGCGTCCAGCCCTCACGCGCGCAGCACGCCGCCGGTGCGCTTGCCGACTTCGGCGACAATCTTTGCCGCCAGCGCTTCGATCTCGGCGTCGGTCATGGTCTTGTCGCGCGGCTGTATGGTGACGGCGATGGCGATCGACTTTTTGTCCGCCTCGATGCCCTTGCCCTGGTAAACATCGAACACGCTGACGCCGGTGATGAGCTTGCGGTCGGCCGATTGCGCCGCGCGCACGATGTCGGCGGCCTTGACGCTGCGTTCGACCACGAAGGCGAAGTCGCGCTCGACCGGCTGCAATGGCGAAAGCTCGAGCGCGGATTTGGCGCGCGTCGCCTTCGGCTTCGGTTCGGGGATGCGCTCCAAGATGACCTCGAAGGCGACCAGCGGACCTTCGGCGTCGAGCGCTTCCAGCGCGCTCGGATGCAATTCGCCGAAATGGCCGAGCACGTTTTGCGGACCGATCTGGATCGTGCCGGAGCGGCCGGGGTGAAACCAGGGCGGGCCGCCCGGCGCGATTTGCAGCGCTTGCGGCGGTGCGCCGGCGGCCACCAGCACGGCAAGCGCGTCGGCCTTGGCGTCGAAGGCGTCGACCTCGCCGTCGCGTTTGGTCCAATGGCGGCCGATGCCGGACGGCTTGGCGAGCGCGCGGCGCACGCCGGCCGCCGCCGTGAGCTGATCTGCGGGCGCGTCGCCGCGGAACACCTGGCCGACTTCGAACAGGCCGGCATCGGGGAAGCTGCGGTCGGCATTCTTCTGCGCCGCCGCGACCAGGCCCGGGATCAGGCTCGGCCGCATGTCGGACAGATCGGCCGCGATCGGATTGGCCAGCGCCAGCTCCGGCTTGCCGCCGCCAAAGAGTTCGGCGTGGGCCTTGGCGATAAACGACCAGGTCACCACCTCGACCAGATTGCGCACGGCGAGCGCGCGCTTGGCCTTCCGGGTGCGCGATTGGATCGGCGTGAGCACCGGCTGGCGCGGCGCCTCGCCGCGATCGAACGGCGTTGATGGCACGCGATCGACGCCGAGGATACGCACCACCTCTTCGACAATGTCGGCCTTGCCTTGCACGTCGGCCCGCCACGACGGCACCGCGACTTTCACCCGCTCGCCCTCTCCGGCGACAAAGAAGCCGAGGCACTCCAGCACCCGGCGCACTTCCAATAACGGCACCGAAAACCCGGCAAGGCGTTTAATCTCGGACAACGGAAAATCGATGATGTGCTCGGGCCGCTCGGCGCTGCCGGCAACGGTCACTTCCGACGGTTTTCCGCCGCAGAGATCGATGACCATGCGCGTGGCAAGTTCGAGTCCGGGCGCCATGAAAGCCGGATCGACGCCGCGCTCGAAACGGTAACGCGCGTCGGAATTTATGCCGAGCTTGCGGCCGGTCTGCGCGATGTTGAGCTCGTTCCACAGCGCCGACTCGATGAGCACGTCCGTCGTCGTTTCCGAGCAGCCGGATTTCTCGCCGCCCATGATGCCGGACAGCGATTCCACGCCGTGCTCGTCGGCGATGACGCAAATCGTGTCGTCGAGCGTATAGGTCTTGCCGTCGAGCGCGAGCAGGGTTTCGGCAAGCCGAGCGCGCCGCACCGTGAGATTGCCGCGCACTTTCGCTGAGTCGAATACGTGCAGCGGCCGGCCGCGGTCGTAGGTGATGAAGTTGGTGATGTCGACCAGCGCATTGATCGGGCGCAGCCCGATCGCGGTAAGGCGCTTTTGCAGCCAGTCCGGCGACGGGCCATTCTTGACGCCGCGAACAAGCCGCAACGCAAAGGCCGGGCAAAGCTCGGGTGTATCGATCTTGACGGCGACCGGGCAGGGGAACTCGCCCTTGACCGGCTTGATGCCGGCGTCCTTGAATTTGCCCATGTCGGCGGCGGCAAGATCGCGCGCGATGCCGTGCACGCCGGCGCAGTCCGACCGGTTCGGCGTCAGGTTGATCTCGATCATCGGATCGTCGAGGCCGGCGAATTTCGCGTAGCTCGCGCCGACCGGCGCGTCGTCGGGCAGATCGATGATGCCGTCGTGATTGTCGGAGATTTGCAGCTCGAACTCCGACACCAGCATGCCGCGGCTCTCGACGCCGCGGATGGTGCCAACGGCAAGCGTCATGTCCTTGCCCGGAATGTAGGCGCCGGGCGGCACGAACACGCCCTTCATGCCGGCACGCGCGTTCGGCGCGCCGCACACCACCTGCACCGGATCGCCCGTGCCGGTATCGACCATGCAGACGCGCAGCCGATCGGCATTGGGATGCGGCCTGGCCTCGACCACGCGCGCGATGGTGAACGGCGCCAGCAGCTTGCCCTTGTCTTCGACACGCTCGACTTCGAGCCCGATCATGGTGAGCTTGCCGGTGATCTCGCCGAGTGTGTGTTCGGTGTCGAGATGCTCCTTCAGCCAGGCGAGGGTGAATTTCATCATTGAGGTGTCTTCCCTCGCTCCGTGCCGTCAAACCCTCCCCCGCTTGCGGGGGAGGGTAGGGAGAGGGCTACGGCCTCGCCGCTCGCCGCAGCGATCACGTCCCAGACTCCTTCAAGATTCGTCATTACGTCGTACTTGCTGAATCTCAGCACGCGGAATCCTTTGGAACGAAGGAATTGGTCCCGTCGCGCGTCTCGGGCCTCTTGCCTATCTTCATAATGCTGGCCGCCGTCCAACTCGATGATCAGCTTGGCCGCGTGCGAAAGGAAATCAACAATATAAGGTCCAATCGGCGTCTGCCGGCGAAAACCCAAGCCGTTCAATCGGTGTGCACGAATTGCGCGCCAGATGATTCGTTCGGCATTTGTAGAGTTTGTTCGCAACGCACGCGCGCGTGTCCGCGTCTTCGGCTGCACGCGCCATGTTGGCTTTTTTAGAACTTTGTCGATCACAGTTTGTGGTGAGGCCGCAGGCCCCCTCCCTACCCTCCCCCGCAAGCGGGGGAGGGGTTTTAGTCACGGGCTCAGTCCTCCCGCCAGCGTCGGCAGGTCGAGCGGGCGGAAGCCGTAATGCGTGAGCCAGCGGACGTCGGCCTCGAAGAAGGCGCGCAGGTCCGGCATGCCGTATTTGAGCATGGCGATGCGATCGATCCCCATGCCCCAGGCAAACCCTTGGTATTCGTCGGGATCGAGCCCGCAATTTCTCAGCACGTTCGGATGCACCATGCCGCAGCCGAGAATCTCCATCCAATCGTCGCCTTCGCCGAAGCGGATTTCATCCTTGTCGCGGCGGCACTGGATATCGACTTCGAGCGACGGCTCGGTGAACGGAAAGAACGACGGCCGGTAGCGCATGCCGACGCGATCGACCTCGAAGAATGCCTTGAAGAATTCTTCCAGGATCCATTTCAGGTGGCCGAGATGCGCGCTCTTGTCGATGACCAGGCCCTCGACCTGATGAAACATCGGCGTATGCGTCTGGTCGCTGTCGCAACGGTAGGTGCGGCCGGGAATGATGACGCGGATCGGCGGCTTCTGGCTGAGCATGGTGCGCACCTGCACCGGCGAGGTGTGGGTGCGCAGCAGAAGGCGCGTGCCGTCCGGCTTTGGATTGAAGAAGAACGTGTCGTGCATGTCGCGCGCCGGATGGTCTTCGGGAAAATTCAGCTTGGTGAAATTGTAGTCGTCGGTCTCGATGTCGGGCCCCTCGGCGATGGCGAAGCCCATGTCGGCGAATATCGCGGTCAGTTCGTCGATTACCTGGGTGATCGGATGCACCCGGCCGATCTCGGCCGGCGTCTCGCGCACCGGCAGCGTGACGTCGACGCTCTCGGTGT
>Ga0207416_1005386_pt1 | contig 10195 bp, 17 predicted proteins | sample PaiPotPPM11metaG_FD_184107 | JGI IMG/M metagenome (GOLD analysis project Ga0207416, IMG submission 184107) | Iron sulfur acid spring bacterial and archeal communities from Banff, Canada, to study Microbial Dark Matter (Phase II) - Paint Pots PPM... ...
GAACATGCCCCGCCCTCCCCGTCGCGCCCCCGATCGGGTGCCCTTCCCTTTTTACCGGCTCTTTGCTATACTGTCGCCACCGATCGCCTATGACCGAGCAGCAGCCCCGCCACCACGGGAAGGAAGCACCAGCCGCCACGCGGGCAGACTCCTCGTGGCAAATCGTCCATGACCAAATCTACCCGGCAGCGACCGTCAAAGTCGCGATCACCCAGCAGGGCGAGGTCGCCGTCTTCGTCTCCCCGCTCGCCAAAGCAGACGCCCCGCCACCGTCAATAGCGCCCGACGCACCAGCGCGCCCAGAACCAACCCCAGCGCTGCCATCCCAACCCGAGCACTCGCTCCCTGCCAAGACCGGAGCGGCCCCGGAACAGGAGAAAGCCCCCCGCGTGATGCTGACCGGCACAGTCGGCGCGTTGCCGACCTTCCGCGAGAGCAAGACCGGCCGGCTCATCGCCCAGTTCCCCTTCGCCACCCATCCCCAGGGCGAGGAGCAGACCACCTGGTCGACCATCCTCTTCTTCCAGGAACGCGCCCAGAAGCTCCAGCAGGCCGTCGAGTCCGGAGCCTTCCGGAAAGGACAGGAATGGGTCATTACCGGCTACCCGCATACCCGCGAGGTGCCCCAGCCCGATGGCAGCGTCAAACTCGCCGATGAGGTCTACGCCGTCGCGATCTCCGACCCTGCCAAGCCAAAAAATCCCAAGCAACCACCTCCCGGGCGACGCGCCTGATATTTTTTGATCCCCCGTGATCCGGTTTGTCCTCTTGAGTCGTGTATAGGACAGTGCTACATTATGGAAAGCTATGCCCGACCAAACTGACCCCATCGACCCAGCACGCCATGCCCACCGCCGCCGGCAAGGTCGGGGCCGGCCCCGCTCGGTCTGGACCGACGCCCGGCTCTTCCAGCTCGCCGGACTCATCGAGCAGGGGCTCCCCGACCAGGACATCGCGGCCGCCATGGGACTGACCCGCGCCGCGGTGCTCCTCGGCCGCAAGCGCCACCGCCTCACATCCCGCACCAACGCCCGGCCCGGCGCCCGCGCCGTCGCCCGCCGCCTCGGCATCGGCTGCGCCAAGGTCGTCACCAACTGGATTCAGGCAGGCTCCCTGCGCGCCACCCGCTCGGACTGGGGGCATGGCCCCCATCGCCAGTGGCACATCACGGAACGGTCGCTGCTGCGCTTCCTGGAGGACCCCGCCTATTGGCGCCATTGGCTGCCCGAGCGCATCCCCGACCCCGCCCTGCGCCGCTGGGCGCAGGAGCTGCGCGCCGGTGTCCGCTTCCTCACCACCGGGCAGATCGCCCGCCAGCTGCGGGTCACCGACCGCGCCGTCGCCCAGTGGATCCGCCACGGGCTCCTCCCCGCTGCCAAGCGCGGCTACAACTGGTCTGTCCGAGCATCCGACCTCGAGTCCTTCCAGCGCCCCAGGCGGGGGAGGTCACCCGCCCAGCCGGGCGCGAGCGGAGCGAGCGCCGGTAGCGACCCGCACCGACTCCGGGAAATACCAGCCACTTTGTGAGCGGGCTTCCGAGTCGATGGAGAAACGAGCTGAGGACGCGCACCGACACCGGAGCGAGTACAGCGAGCGGCTTCCTCGCACCCCAGGCTTCCTCCCTGGCGGCGGGAGTACAGCGTCGATCGAGCGAACCACCCGCAACCTACCACAGCGGCGAGGATATCCCCGGACCGCCGCCAGCTGTGCGCTCGATAGAGCGCAATTTTTGCCGCTGCCGTCATGGTCGTCCCAGAGTATTTTGACCTAGTCTGACCCACTTTGTCCCCTTGTGCGGGATATAGGAGTGTGCTATATTATGTATAGTTCGGACAGGCACAACCGCCGATCGCCGACGACAGCTATGCAGTACTTTCTCGCAACATACACCCTCTCCGATGGCGCTCACGAGCACAGCAACCACCTCGTGATCCGGGCGGAAAGCGATGCAGATGCCCGCCGAATCGCCAACTCGCAACAGCATGACGCCGATTTTCCCGCCGGCGAGGAACTGACCTACTGGGACTACGGGGATGGAACGACGGCATCCTGTCTGGACAGCGTTGAGCCTATCACGACCAATGAAGCGAAAATACTCCACAAGCTTGGCGTAGCGTCTCTATTCAATCCATCCTATGGAGGTGAATCCTAATGCAGTACAAAATCATCCGAGTCTATGTGATCCAAGCGCCCAATCAGGTGGAAGCCCTGCGCTCCATCAACAACCCGGACACCGGCTGGAAGTATCTGGTGGCGACCTATTTCAAGGACGGGCAGCGTCGCAACCTGTTCAAGACCATCCTGAACCAACTATTCGGCTAATCCGAAAGGAGGTGAACTATGAACGAAGACACGAAAAACCTGATAGGATTCCTTCAGAACATGGGGTGTCGGTATGAGGAGGACTACCTCACCGACGACGGCAAGATCCACTGTATCAAGTACGCAAACACCAACGTCGGGGTACGAATTGAGGTTGCCCAGCAGACACACGGCGACATATGGTGTCCCCCATGCAATGACGATGCGCTCCCCGACCAGAACGGCACGTGCGCTCTTTGCGGGGCAACGCTCAGCCCGCTCACCGAGATGCTGACAGCCGAGTGGCATTGGCACACGGGAAACGGGAACCACGTGAAGAAGGCGACCATGGTGATCCTGCCCAACGGCAAGAAAATCCAGTTCACACAGCGGCTGTCCAAGAGCGACGCCCTGCGCATGGCAATCGATGCAGTACGGCAACACCCCGATCTCTGGGGTTGAGCCTTGCTCGCTCCTTTGTCCCCGCAAGGCAACGAGGGAGAGAAGAAGGTTTGACACAATCGAATATACCTATGACCGACATACAGCTACTCAAAAGAGCCATCGAGCAAGCGGAGCGCAACGGCTGGAAGCCCCAGCTGGACGTCAACCGAGACAACCAGCAGGCATACGCCTACTGGCTCCGGCTCTCCACCTATGACCACTCCTGCTACAAGATCATCTTCGACCACGCCTTCGCCCAAGCTTTCTTCGCCAATCGGGACTGGCGGGCGATGCTCCGGGACATGGTCATCCAAGACGAACCGTTGCGCTACTTAGCACGGTTCCTCTGAGAGGGGGTGAATGACACTATGCACAGCAGATTATTCGTCACCATCAACAAGGAAGGGAAGGAAACCAGCGAGCAGGTACGCCAGCGGGTCTACGACGCCCTGCTGGACGACCCCTCCTTCATCCGCGAGGGCGGACGCTTCGGCGCCCCCGTCGCCGACTGGTTCGTGATCGGCGGACGCTTCAGCGGCGACTTGCAGAAAGCCCGGCTCGACCAGGAGAAGCTCAAAGCAGTCGATGCCCAGTTCGAAAGACAGTACGGCTGGTGGGTAGGCGGTGAGCAGCACGTTACCGAGCGGCAACGGCAGGAACAGTACCGTGGGCTCTTCGCCAAGCATTTCCCCGACTACACGGGTGAGCTACCCTACTGGCGAGATGGCTACGCCACCTTCGGCGCAGAGGACGACGCCCAGCCCGTCGACCGGCAGCTCTACGACGCCCTGCTCGATCCCTTCGTCGGGCACACCGCCGATCAATCGGACGATGACGACGACCAATGGCTCTTCATCGACCTCGACCACGACGAAGTCAGCCCCGCCTTCCTCGGCAGCAAGTGGCTCGTCGTCGTCGACTACCACAGCTAGCGCAACACGGACGGACAGGTTCAGGCGCCTGCCCGTCCCGTCCCACGCGCCAAACACCCCCTTCTTCCTTAGAAGAAAAGAGCGTCCGGTACCAACGTCGGGATCACCACACCACTCCGGAAGCGGGAGATAACGGCGCTCGAGCAGGGGGGCATCTGGCAACCGGAAGGTGGTGGGATGCCATCCCGACAGCGGGAATCCCACACGATCGGGGAGCCGCTCCGACTCCAGCCTTGCTCCCTTCCGGTTGCCAGATGCCCCAGGGAAACGCTGGCAACGACCAAAAACCCACCACCGAGGGGTCTCCCCGGTGGTGGGTGGACGTCCTAGTCCTCGTCCTGGTCGCGCCAGGGATGCTCCTCGATCAGCTCAATGACCGAGAAAGTCCCGTTGCCCTTCCAGTTCTGCTTGTCCAGCATCTCCTGGATGTGCTCGCGGGCGGCTTCCTCCGAGTTGGTTGGCACCCAGACGACGATCCGCGTCGTGATCACCACCCGGTAGAGCTTCAGCCCGTACTCCTCCATGCTCATCGCGCTCACCTCCTCTCTGGCAGGTTGGATGCCTGCACAGGAAGTGCAATCAGAAGGTGGCGTCCTGTCACCCCGCGGGGCGGCGCGGGGAGCGCCGAGGCGATAGCCTTGACAGGCCGCCGGATTCCTTCCGATAGCATACGAAGGCGCAGGCAGACACAGGTGGGGACAACCTCCGGTCCCCCGTGCGTCAGCACTCTGATAGCACGCCGAAGGCGTTCCTTTGCACAAGACCAGCGTGCTGCCACGGCTCAAGAGCGTGAAGTGTGCCGTTGTGGACTGGACGAACCAGGAAGCGGGGGGTGGCGGTCACGCCGCGCGGTCCGGCGTCAGCCGTAGCGCCCCATCCGGGGCGTCCGGCCCGAACACCCCGCCCCATCGAACACATCCCCCCTCCAAGAGCAAAACCGCCCAAGCACACCCCGCCACAGCAGAGGAACTGACCGGAGGACTGCCCGGGCAAAGCGGCGGAACTCGCCACCGCCAGCCAGGGGAAAGCATGGGGTTGCTGGCGCTACCGAACACACTACCGACGACGCTACCAATCGCGCGCCCGTCAGGGCGGCCAAGACGCCCCAGGATCGTCGACAACGGCCAGATTTCGTCGAGACAGAGAAGTCATCGGCAGCGTCGGGAAACGGGCGCTGTGGGCCATCCTGGGGCGATTGGCGGGCATCGGCGACGGTCATCCGGACCCGCCGGTCGGGGGATCAATAGGGCGCACGTCCAGCGACGCGTCCAAGTCATCATCCGATAAACCGGACGGCGCGGGCCGTTCCTGATCCAGACCCAAGAGGTCGCGCAGCACGGCGAAGCAGTAGGGCATCTTGTTGCGCAGACCGTTGCCGGCCGGCTTGACGATGCCGCCCTGCTGCTTGGTGATGGAGCGGGCCTCGTAGACCCTGGCGACCAGGGCCGACTCGGACAGTCCCGTCCGCATCATGAGGTTGCGCGCCTGGGCGAGGTTGGAGGCGACGTGCTCCTCGTCGTGCAGCTCTGCCGAGAGCTCGCGGATCACCGTCGCCAGGTACTGGGGGTTCGGCAGCCGCTTCCTCGGCGACCGTGGTCGCGGCGGTGGCTTGCCGGCAAGGATCTCCTTGATGGAGGTAGGCTGCCCGTTGCTCGGGCGTTGCGGTTCGGCAACAGGAGGGACATCAGCGCCCGTGTCGGGAGGCCTCGGATCGTTTTCCGGGACTGTGTCCTTCGAATGATTCGAATATTGTTTAGTTGTTTCTTGTATAGTTGTATCTTGTATATACGCTTGCGGTAGTACCCCTACTACGCTTCGGGTAGTAGGGTGGTACCCCTGGCGTACTACCCCCCGACGGAATCGCAGCGCGTAGATGGTCGTTTGCTTGTTCCTATGGCGATCCTCCGAGCGGCGGACCTCGACGATGCCTTTCTCCTCCAGGCTCTTTAGCGCCTTGCTGAGATGGGTCGGGCTCTTGAGACCGGACCCCTCGTCGACTACCGTACCGTCCTTCCTGACGATGCCGTGCAGGAACTGGTTGAAGGAGATCGGGTCCGCGTCTTTCTTGTAGCCGAAGGTGTGGCGCATGATGTAGAGGAGGACGCGCAGTTCGGCCTCGGAGAGCTTGGTCATGAGGACGTCAAAGAATTGGTCCGGGACCTGGGTATAGGTCGGCTGGTCAAACCCCTCGAAATGGAATGTGTCGGCAGGATTAGACATAAAAAAACCCTCTTGTTGGCTGGTGCCTTGACAGCCGTCAGAGGGGCAGGTACGCTTAGCTTGCGACAGCGAGAGCGTCTGGTGTGTCCCCTCCGGGGCCATCAGGCGTTTTTCGTTTGTATCGGGACTCCGAGCTCGGGACAGGAAAGCGCTAGCGTATGGTTGGTTCTGCCAGCTCCTGCTGCGGCGTTAGGTTTCCTGAGCGCTTCGCTCCCAACCCTCCACCCTAGCTCGCAACCCCGATCTTCGGCTTCGGTTCCATGAACTTCACGACGTCGCTCTCCTTGATCCGGTACCCCTTCCCCACCTTCACCGCCGGCAGGTCGCCCCGCCGCAGGTAGACGCGGATCGTGTTCGGGTGCAGCTGCAGCCGCTTTGCCACTTGGTCGCTGGTCAGATAGGTGTCCATAGGCTCCCTCGCCGCCAAAAGCATGCAAGGATACAACCGAATATATACCTTCTATGTCTGCTTGTCAATGACCAGTTTCTACGGGTGGCGGCCGCTTCCTGCCCGGGAACAGCCGACGCCACCACGGGCGATCATCGTCCGGGCCGATTTCCGGCTCGTGCGGCGGCAGGGCCAGCAGCTCCTGCAGCCGTCCCACCTCGCCGTCGAGGTGGCGCGCCCGCTCCTGCCACATGGCCGCGGCCTGCTCCGCCTTGCTGGCCCGTTCCCGCTCCAGCCGGCGCTCCTCGCGCTCCTCGTACAGCAGCCGGACCAGCTCGGCCAGGGCCGGTCCGCCGGCGGCGCCCCTGTCCGGCATGCCGTCCGCCGCGCCGTCTATGGCCGGCAGCCCATCCGTGACTCGGCCAAACGCGCCTTCCGCGGACGGCACACCGTCCGGATCGCCGTCCGCGACCGGCAAGTGCCGCTCGCCGCCGCCGTCCGCGGACACCCAGACCTCGGTGAGACGGCCGGCGATGCGCGAGCGGAGCTGCCCCTGCCGGACATAGCGCCGGACCGATCGCTCGGAGACCCGCAGCAGGTCCGCCGCCTCGATGACCGGCAGCCAGCGGCCGTCGTCGCTTGTGACTGCCCCGTTGCCGTCCATGGGCACCCCCTCGCCGTCTGCGCCTGGCAGGCATGACTGTAGGGCGCCGGCTGCGGACGGCGGCAAGGTTAGGAAGGTTGCGCTACGGGGGTCGAAGGGATAGGAACTGAGGAGAGGACCATGAAGGGAGCGGCGTGCGGGAGGTTAGCGGGAATGCTGCTCCATGAGCGCCCGGATGCCGCGGCCCACGATCTCGGAACGCTGCGGCCGGTGGCCGGTGCGCCGGAACTCGGCGGTGATCAGCGTGTCGATGCCGATGATGTCCTCCGCCGTCAGGTGGAAGGTCGCCTTGATCTTCGCCGGCATGGATGGCTGCGCATCTTGACCGCCGGATGTCTGGATGTCTTGCTGGTTTTCTGGCTTACTGTCTTGCAGCTCCGGCACGCCCTCATCCGTCTTGCGGAAGATCGAAGGCCGCTCGCGCACGGTTCTAGTTGCCATAACGCAGTACCTCCTCTGCCAAGCGGGCATACGCCAGCGCCCCCGGGGAATCCGGGTCGTGCTCGAAGATCGTCTTCCCCAACCCCGCCGCCTCGCGGAACTTCACGGTCTCGGGGATCCCGAAGTCGAACAGACGGGTGTCCTCGCCGAGCTGCTCGCGGGTGAGCTTGAGGATGTCACGGGCATTGACGGTGTGGGTCACCCGCGTCGGCAGGATGCCCAGGACCGACAGCTCCGGGTTGATCTCCGCCCGCATCTCCCCGATGCTCTGCAAGAGCAAGCCCACCCCCAACATGGCGTAGTATTCCGCGGCCATGGGGATCAGGACGTGCTGGGCCGCCGAGAGGGCGTTCACCGTCAGGATGCCTAAGGACGGCGGGCAGTCGATGATGACCACGTCGTAGCGGTCGGCGATGGGATCGAGGGCGTGCTTGAGCCGGTCTTCCCGCCGCGCTTTCGTGAATAAGGTCGATTCGGTATAGGAGAGCTTGATGTTTGCCGGGGCGAGATCCAAGTGTGGTCGGACGGTCCGGATGATGTCGGGCAGCGTCAGCTTGCGCTCCAGGACCTCGGAGATCTCATGGGCGAGCTCGCCGGCGGAGAGGCCGAAGCCCTCGGCCACGTGGCCTTGCGGGTCCATGTCGATGACCAGCACATGCTGGCGCAGCTGGGTCAGCGCGTAGGCCAGATTGATGGCGGACGTGGTCTTTGCGCTGCCGCCTTTCTGATTTGAAATGGCCAAAATCGTCATACCAGCAGTCTAGCAAGCAACCCGTCTCCATGTCAAGATGACTAGCCGCTTTGCCCTTCCGACGCTCGGCTGGCATGCTGGGGGTGGAGGAAATCCGTCGATGTCGGCGGCGGTGGGGATGTGATGCCGAGCCTGCGCCAGCGGCTGCGCGACTGGCTGGAGCTCGAGGCGTCGGTACCGCCGCCGCCGGCATTGCCCCCAGCCCCCCCGACGGAACCGCCCATCGCCCTGGAGACGGTCAAGCTCATCGCCGAGGTGGCGACCCGCGAGTACGGCAACGAGAATGAGCTGCAGAAGGGCCTGGATACCAAGACCGCCACCTGGATCGGGGCTGCCGGCGCGGCCCTCATCTTCGCCATCGGGACCCTCGGCAAGATCCCCGTCGCGGGCAACCTCCTCGGCGGCCACCTCCGGTTCGAGCTGGCCTATGTCGCCAGCCTGGGGGCGGCCATCGGCCTGCTGGCGCTCGCCGAGGTCTGGTTCGTGCGGGCCTTCACGCTCCGGTTGTATCTGCGGCTCAATCCCCAGGAGTGGGCGACCTTCGAGCAGGCCAGGAAGCGACCGCTGGACGCCTACATCCAGCTCGGCGGCGACTACAACGCCATCGTCCAGGAGAACCGGGCCATCAGCAAGGACAAGGTCGCCCTCCAGCGGTGGGGGGTCGGCTTTTTCCTCGGCGGCCTCGCCGTCCTGCTCGTCGTCCTCGGTCTCAATCTCCTGGCCACCTGGTAAGCTGATGCGGGAGGCGCCACCCACCATGGTCGAGCAGTCGCGGCCCCAGTCCCCCGTCGAGTCGCGGGACCCCTATCCGCGCAGCGGACCCTTCCCGAGCGTCCATCCCCCCATGACCGCCATCCGGACCGGCACGCGCTACTTCACCAACGTCGTCTGCGACCTCAAGCCGGAGGCGGACAGCGACGCGCTCCGCGCGCAACTCGAACGGGAGATCGCCGCCGCCTTCGCGTCACGGGATGGCTACGCCGGCATGGACGCCGGGGCGACCAGCAGGTTGCTGGGCGACCACCAAGTTCTCCTCACCGTCTGGTGGGATGCCAAGCGGCACGCCGAGGAGGGGACCGCCTTGCTCAACGCCTGGTTCCACGACCGCAAGTCGCGCCTGGGCCTGCGCGGCTATTGGATCACCCTGATCCCCGTCGACACCGGCTGGCAGTAATCGGCCCGGGGCCGGCCGAGCGCGGCCGCCGGGCGGAGGGGGCGTGCTACGCTACCGACCGGCGACACCGAGGAGGGCTGGTGGTATGGCGAAGCCGGGGGTCAAGGCGGGCACGCCGCAGGCGAAGCACGGCGGGCAGGCCACGCGCGACAAGTACGGCCCGGAGCACTACCGCGCGCTGGGCAAGCTGGCCGGCGCCGCCATCCGGGAGCGGCGGGGATCCGAGTTCTTCGCCCAGATCGGGCGCAAGGGCGGTCAGGCGACCAGGGATCGCCACGGCGTCGAGCACTTCAGCCGCATCGGCGCGGCCGGCGGCAGCGCGCCCCACGCGTCGCGGGAGCGGCCCGAGGATACCCGAACCCCTCCCCGCCCGTCGAACGGTTAGAACCAGAAGGTCAGGATCTCCGAGGTCTTCTGCGGCACGACCGTCGCCGCGGGGGTGACCGCGCCCCCGCCGAGGAGGCCGGAACTGGTGGCCAGCCAGTAGAGGAACGCGACGATGGCGATCGCCACCGCCGCCAGGATCAGCACGGTGATCAGGTTGAACCCGGCGGCCACCGCTTGCCCCCCGAGGTCGTCGCGGACCGGCTCGGGGTCCGGGGTGTTGATGTTGACCTGGCTCATGGAGCCAGACTCCTTTCCTGCCGCGGGGTTGCCGTGGCCCCGCTCGACCAACCGACCATCGCAAGGGCCGTGCCAGCCGCGCGGCGCGCTCCGGACCATCGGCTAGTCGGGCGGTTCCCCCGTGCGCCGGCAGATCGTCACGACGGCGACCGAAGTGACGAGGACGCCGGCCAGCGCGAACCAGGCCGGCAGGAGCCCGGAGGAGAGGGAGAACCCGTAGTACACGACGAGGCCGAGGTAGGCGAGCGTGACCAGC
>Ga0207416_1005387_pt1 | contig 10193 bp, 9 predicted proteins | sample PaiPotPPM11metaG_FD_184107 | JGI IMG/M metagenome (GOLD analysis project Ga0207416, IMG submission 184107) | Iron sulfur acid spring bacterial and archeal communities from Banff, Canada, to study Microbial Dark Matter (Phase II) - Paint Pots PPM... ...
GCACATGGCATAATGAGGTGGAGACGGAAAGTATCTGGAGATTGGCCAGGGAAGAGCGGATTGGGGTGTTCTGCTTGTTTCTGCAAAGAATTGCTTGCTTTTTCGTTAAAAGCGAGCGCATTGCGTCATGGGAAATCTGACCCATGGGTACGATTTTCCCACGCGTTTTTCGTGGAGCGGTGTGGGGGTCTGAAAGAAGACTCCCACGAGCCTCGTCCCTCATTCTGGACACCATTGATAAGCTTGCTCCTCTGGTATTGAGGAGTAAGATCTTTCCTGAAGCAAATGGATGGGGGAACCGACCTGCATCAGGACGATTCCCCCCGCATCCGTTTTCGTTCGGTGAGGGTGGAAGAGGCGTCTCTCCCAATCGTGCTCGCAGGGATCGTTGGCCTGAGAGACGGTTTCCGTCCAGCAAGCCAGCGTGCCGTCCCAGGTGATTCTCCACCAACAGCCGTTCAGGCATGTGGGAAGGAGACAAGCACCGATGACCCATCCTGTCGCCTCTTTGGATTATCAGGTCCGACGCACGTTGGTCACGCAACTGGCTCCGCGCTATCGTGAGGCCTCGCTGGCCCAGAAAACATTGCTGTTGGATACCTTGGTGGAGTTGACGGGCTATGCCCGCAAATACGCCATTGAACTGCTCAACCAGGTGCCACAGAGCGCGGTCACTCTCCCGCGGACACGCCTCCCTTTCTATGGACCAGAGATCCAGCAGGCCTTGTGTGTGGCCTGGAAGGCCGCCGACCACATCTGCGCCAAACGCCTGGTCCCGTTCCTGCCCAGCCTGGTCGCATCGCTGGAGCACCATGGGCGCCTCCAGCTTACCGAGGAGGCTCGCCGCCGACTGCTCGCGATGAGTGTGACGACCGCTGAGCGCTTCCTGCGCACCCAGCGCAAACCGACGCCTTGTGGTCTCTCGACGACCAAAGCGGGAACCTTGCTCAAACAGCAGATCCCCATTCGCACTTTTCAGGAATGGGAGAATGTCCAGCCCGGCTTCCTGGAAGTGGATGTCGTCGCCCATTGTGGCGGAAACACCGAGGGAAGTTATCTCTCCACCTTGACCCTCACGGATGTCGCTACTGGCTGGACCGAATGCCTCCCGCTGCTCTCGCACAGTTCTGACCGGGTGCTCGCCGCATTCCAGCGCGCGTTGTTTCCGTTTCCCATCCTGGGCATCGATACCGATAACGGTCGAGAGTTCATCAATGGAGAAGTGATGGCGTACTGTGAACAGGAACACCTCACCTTCACGCGAGGGCGCCCGGGGCAGAAAGACGATCAATGTTTTGTGGAACAGAAGAATGGGGCCATTGTACGCCACGTGGTGGGCTATGACCGCCTGGTTGGGGAACCGACTTATCAGCAATTGCGAGAACTCTACCGAGCCTTGCGCCTGTATGTCAATTGCTTCCAGCCCTCCATGAAGTTGCTCTCCAAACAACGGGAGGGAAGAAAATACGTACGCTATGTCTATGATCCAGCGAAAACGCCGCTCCAGCGCCTCGTGCTTTCCGGGGTGCTGTCGGCAGCGCAGCAGCAAGAACTGAACGAGATCGCGCAAGCCCTTGATCCTATCAGCCTGTTTGAGCAACTGGAACAGCTCCAGCGCGCGATTTTTCGTTGCTGCGCAGGCATCCCTGCTCCGGCCCCCGAAACTACCCCCTCTGCCCTGCTCTTGCGGTTCTCCGTCGAAGACTGCCTGGCGGGAACGCCCCAGAGTGCGGAGACGGCAACAGATCCAGCGACACTTTTTTCCACCTTGCGTGGCGAGCAGCGCAAACGAACGCGCTTCCTGAACTGGCAACGTCGGCGCAACAACCCTTTCGCCGAGGAATGGGAGCGGATTCTCGCCTGGGTGCGAGCCAACCCAGACGGGCACGCGCGCGACCTCTTCCAGGAGTTGCAGCGCCAATCCCCCGGACGCTATCACGCCTCCCAGTTTCGCACGCTGCAACACGCCATTCGCACGCTCCGCGCCTTTCTGCTGACCACTTCAGAGGAGCCCTGGCTCCTCGAGGTGATCCATGGACCCTTCTCTGATCCAGGCGCGTCGCAGCCAGGGGAGCACGAAGCAGAGCCACCCACCGCTACGGTTCACCTTTCTCCTCCCTCCTCTCCTGTTTCCTCGTCACCGGAATCGGCGTCGGCGACTCCCATTGTCAATCCACCTCCAGCAGAGGAAGAGGCAACGCACCCAGCGGAAACCGCGACCAGTGCTGGCAAAAGACTCCCTCCTCGGCCTCCCGAGGTGCAGGGACAGGTACCCTCCACCTTGCTTGCCTGCGCCTGCAAGGTGGAAACCCTTCTCCTCCCCTTTCCTGGCCCGACGATTGAGCAAGCGATCCAGTCCTTTCTCCACGAGGAGAAGCTTGACGGACGAACAGACAAAACGATTGAATGGCACCAGACCGCGCTCCGTTCGTTCCAACAGTATCTGACTCAGCATCACCGCAATCACCCACGGGAAATGACCACCGCGCAGGCGCACGCCTTTTGTCAAAGGCACCGTGCCCAAAGCTGGTCAGCATCCGATCCAGCTCATCGCACCCGAGGAGTTTGAGCGCCTGCTGCGAGCGTGTGGCCCTGCTGGGGAACTGATGGATCATGCCACGGCGCGTAATCGCGCGCTCCTCTGGCTGTTCCTGGAAACGGGGCTGCGCGTCTCCGAGGTGCGCACGTGCTGCCTGGAGGATCTGGATCGTCCCCAGGGAACCCTGAGCGTGCGGGGCCACGGTGCCCACGCGCGCCAGGTCCCGCTGGGTCCTCACAGCCTGCCCGCTCTGCTCACCTACGTGGATCAGTACCGCCTGGCGCAGGGAGGTGCGCCGAGTGGAAAATCCGAGGAGGACCATCTGTTTCTCACCGAAACCCTCCATCCGCTCACCGCCATGACGATCACCCAGCTCTTTCTGCGGCTGAACGAACGGGCAGGTTTCACGGACAAACACATCAGTCCGTCCATGCTCCGCGATACCTTTGCGGTGCGCCATTTGCAAGCGGGTGGTGATCGGGGAGTGTTGCAGGAACTGCTGGGCCTCGAAGATCCCGTCTCGGTCAAACGGTACCAGCGCTTGTACGAGCAATTGCGCGAAGAACGCCCGTGTACAAGCCAGAGAGGCCGACGGGCATCCTCCGCCGGAGCCAAAACAAAAGTGAGCAGAGGGACGGAGACCGTGCTAACTGAACCTCCGTCTGGCTAAGCGCCTCGTGGCCTCGACCCGGTGAGGCGGGTCGTGAGACCGTCAAAGGGATCATCGCCTCAGGCTGTGTGCTTGCCCAACGGATTGCCATAAGTTCGCCGGGATTGAGCCGGGGAAGAGGGGAAGCGAAAGGGTCTTAGGATGGCCAAAGGGAAAGCACGCAGCGTTCTGAGCTGGATACCGAGCCTCAGTGCGCATTTGCGGCAGATGGGCATCGCGCAGTTAAGACAAGAGCAAGGGGAGGAGATCTGGTTGGTTGCGGGCGGCTCGGACCTATGCAAACCGTACGCGGAAGCCACGCCGTCTTTAATATGAGAGACACCTCTCCCAGCCAGCACGGCGTTGTAGGGGCGGATTGCGAAGAGGTCTAGATTGTTACTGAGGAATCAGCGATACTTTTCATCGGTCCTCCTTCTTTGGGAATGTTCACATTTTCCCTCCTATAGGAGGCATATTTTTCTGCTTACACACTACCTGCTATTATCTCGTTGCACAACCCGTGGACCACGCAGGCCCAAGACCACCAGCGAACACTACGTGATCTCCAGATGATCCAGGAAGAATGGTAGCTCCTTTGCTTGGGAGAAAGAAGAACAAACAAGCCTCAGCCGCTCTTGACCGCTTTTTCAATCGCCAGAACGAATTCAATCAGTTGTGTGATGCGTGATTCTAACCAGGATTTGGCCTGGGGAGAAAGTGCTCCATAATTTTCGAGTTTGTTCGGCCTGACCTCTTCCAGATCACACCAGAGGAGCGCAAATTCTGCGCGGATCGTGCGCGCTAGATCAAGCGTCGCTGGCTCCAGGTGAGTGTCAACAGCCAGTTGGGCAATTTCCTGGCGCAGAGCCTGCGCGAGTCCTTGTAATGCTTCACGTTGGCCTTGACTCAGCGTATTCTGCACCCGCGTGAGGACCATCGGTTGCGCCGAAATCAACGCGATCTTCTCCTCTAAGTGCACTGTCGCTGTTTCCAGTCTGCGTAATACCGCGTTCAATGCTCGGCGATGATTCCCTCCCAACGACGGCACCGGCCCCTGCTCCTCGCGCTCAGTGTTCTCAAAAGCTGCCATTGGTGCTCCTTTCCTCGTGGTGGTTTTGCGTTACTTCACGCCTCGAATGCCAACAAAAAAGGTGGCTGCACGACGCCAGGAGGTCATTTCTTCTCCCGCTGGTTCGTGCAGAAAACGGTAATCGTGCTTGCGAATAAGTTCCTGGATTTCTTTCTGGAGCCATTGGACATGAGTGTACTGGCACGTCAACAAGAGGTCACGCTGTTCCTCACTCCCGGCTGCCTTGCGAGCCTGGACAAAGTGCGGCAAACAGAGTCCTGAACGGTGACCGAGTTCCTGGCGAAACGGTTCACTCACAAGCAGGGTGATCCAGGTCTCTACCAGGTTCACCTCGATCTCCCTTTGCTGGAGGCAGAACGGACAGTGCTCGTAAGAAGGTTTCGCCGACTCTGCTTTTGCGGTTTTCCGCCACGTGAGCGGCAGTCTGGCTCTACGCCGTTTGGGTTTGCTTTGCTCATGTGGGGAGAGCAGTGCCGGATTCGGACCCATCTCCTGGAGGACTTCCGCTAAGAGATCGTGATAGACGACCGCGAGTTGGAACGCGACAGAGAGATGCGTGAGTTGCCAGGTATGCCTTGGGCAGAAACCCTGAGCATGTCTGAGCGTCTGACGATTCTCTGCGTCAGTAAATCCCTCGTATTGCCAGGTATCCATGACTCGCTCCATCGCTTCCAGCGTTACCACACAGACTGGACATCCTTCCTGCTTCAGCGCCTGGCATAAGGCATCTCCACTACGCGTGCGTCGCATATGTTGCTCTGGTTCTTTCATCGCGCGCTCCTCTTTTCACAGTTACCGATGGTGCGCATCTTTTGCGTTCCTCAGTGAGGAAAACACGCGCACCATCCAGGTGCTCATTGCCTCTGGGGCACAAAAAAACTTCTACTGGCGGTTTCTCAGGCATTCTGCCATGCCTTGCAAAACCCTCTGTAGAAGCTATTAGCCGATGTCGGCATTGCGCGAGCTTCATCGCGGGAGAGGCTTCTCTCCTCTCCCCTCCCTGTACTATATGCGACGGCTGCCAGGTGCGTCAAGAGAAAAAGGGTGGGAAGCGGCCTTGCACAATGGCCTGTTTTGTGGCTATATTGGATATTGTCAACTTGGTAGTGCAACTGAGCAATATGCTAAAATAGCTTTATGCCAACAAACACTGGTAGTGGTCAGATGGTAAGTGACGGGTTATACTCAAGGCATGATGCAAGAAACAACAACGCACGTCTGCCGTGTCTGCAAGAATACCCATATCGTCAAAAATGGCACCAATCGGTGTGGAAATGCTCAATACCACTGCAAAAACTGTGGTGTCTATCGCGTGCTCAAGCCAAAACAAGCGTATTCGGGAACAGAGCAACAGCTCGTGCTGCGAGCTTGTCTAGAGCGTTGCAGCCTCCGTGGAATGGCACGGATCTTTGCCATGGCACGGCAAACGATTGTGCGGTGGCGAAGACGAGCAGACGCAGAAATTGCCTGATGTTAAAGAAACACTTCTGCCTGCGACACCGAATGACGTGCTCGAACTTGATGAGATAGGGAGTTTTGTCCAGAAGAAAGAGCAAACGCGGTGGGTGTGGACAGCCATGTGCCGTAGAACCCGCCAAATCGTCGCTGTTGTCATTGGAGATCGAAGGAAAGCGACCTGCCTTCGGTTATGGCAGGCTATCCCGCATGAATACAAGCATTGCCATACCTTCAGTGACTTTTGGCCTGCCTATCAATACGTGTTCCCGGCTGAAACCCACCACTGTGTTGGGAAAGAAACTGGAGAGACTGCGCATATGGAACGCTGGAACAACACTTTGCGTCAACGCATCGGCCGCTATGTTAGACAAACGTTGTCCTTTTCTCGCGTCCGATGAGTATCATCGTCTTATTACTCTGGCATTTATCATTCAGTACAATTTGGGCCTATCACTTACCACTTGACCATTACCGGAAAGAGATGCCAGTAGTATCTAATCATCACAATAAAAAATTGACTATTCACGATATTGCTGAAATGGCCGGGGTTTCCGCTGGAACAGTATCTCGCGTTTTGAATAACCAGCCTGGCGTGGGAACAAAAACGCGCGAGCACATTCAAACGATCATTCAGCAACAGGGATATCGGGCCAGTTTTTTTGCGCGGAGTCTACTTGCACGCCAGAGTTTCGCCATTGGCCTCGCACTCTCTAGCACAGCATCAGAGCTATTTACCGGTCCTATAGTTCCTGAACTGGTTGGATCAATAGGAGATGCACTTGCGAGCGAAGGGTATACGCTCACCCTGATTACCGGAACGCGTGAGCAACGCAACCAACGTTTGTTACATGAGGCGGCGGAAGGTCGTATAGATGGGGTACTGTTGCCAGATATTCGCATTGGTGATGATATTATCGATACACTTCTTGCGCAAGAGACACCCACAGTGATCATCGGGCACCGCGAGGATCGCCAGGAGGTCACCTGGGTTGACTGTGAACACGACCATTCAGCGGCACAAGTAACTCGTATGCTTATTGAGCAAGGGCATACGCGTATTGCATTGGTAAATGGACCAGAAGAATTTTATGCCTGTCATCTACGTTTGGAAGGCTATCGCTCTGCTTTGCAAGAGAGAAAACTGGATTACAACTCAGATCTGGTATCGACCGGTCCCTTTAAATCTGACTATGGCTACCAGACAACCAGCACGCTTCTGGCTTTACCTCCTGGAGAGCGGCCAACTGCTATCGTTGCGGGTAGCGATATCATAGCGGCGGGCTGTCTCGATGCCGCCAAGTCTTCTGGCCTGCAAGTACCTGCCAACCTGGCCATTACCGGTTTTGATGATAATATTCTCTCGACATTCACATATCCACCCTTGACTACGGTTAAAATGCCTTTAGAGAAAATGGGGCAGGTTGCGGTAAGCATGCTTATTTCCCTGATTAAGGGCGAAAAGAGCGAACCAACTTCACTTATTTTGCCCTGTACAATCATCGTACGCGCGTCTTCGGGCGTCTGATAAAAGCATCTTCACGAGTTCACTTATGTACTAAAAAAGGAGGAGAGCAAGGAGAGTAGTGATCGTCGCACAAAGCATTTATGGATTTTCCACATCTTTCGTTTCACGCGATTGAAACAACGCATATAAAAGCGTATTCACATCATTCTCAATAAAGAGTCTAAGATCAGTACAGGATGTGCTATGTACATCCGTACAGCAGTACGACATGTACATAGCACGTCCTGCTCAAAGGAGGAACAATGAAGACACTTGGCATAGGTGTTATTGGCCTGCATAATCATTATCATGCCTATCCAATGGCTAGCTATTTACAGCAAGGTATTGAGGGCGCGCGTCTTGTCGCAGTCGCTGACGAACGCGAAAACTACGCTGAGGAATTCGCCAGAAAGTATGGCGCGGAAGCTTCTTATAAAGAGTATCAGGCGCTCCTGGAACGATCTGACGTAGATATTGTCATCGTCACTTCCTATACATCAGCACATGCTGAACACTGTATTGCCGCAGCCCAGGCTGGTAAACATATTCTCCTCGATAAACCGATTGCTACGACGATGGAGGATGCCAATCGGATCGTTGAGGCCGCGCATACGTATGGCGTCAAATTGATGATGGCCTATCTCTTGCGCTTCCTGCCAGCGTACCAACGGGCAAAGATGCTGATTCAGGAGGGGGTGATAGGAAAACCTACATCCGCGTTCTATTCTATCCGCATCCCCGTCGATTTTATCCGCGATGCGCCTGATGCTCAAGGGCAGGGATGGTACGCGGACCCGATCAAGGGCGGCGGCGGCGGTTTTTTGGATCACGGAGCCCATTTCGCTGACGCGTTGCGCTGGTTCTTTGAGAGCGATGCTACCTCTGTCTATGGAAAAATTGGGAATCTGACCTATAAAAACCTGCCAGTTGAAGATTATGGCATTTGTACCGCATCTTTCGCGGATGGGCAGATTGGTACTATTGAAAGTTCCTGGCACGCAGCCGAGTGGTATGGTCCAATGACCAGCCCTGACCGCTGTACCATCAGCGGAACAGAGGGTGAAATTGAATTGCACTATCAGAAAAGTCCCCAGATGGAGGTTGCTTCACGCATTGCCCCTTATACAGGGCGCACTTATTATGACTGGGTGGGTGAAGAACGCTCGGATATTTGTTACAAGCGCATTGTCGAACATATGGTGGAATGCGTTCTTGAAGGCAGACAGCCAGACGTAACCGGTGAAGATGGGAGAGCGGCGCTTGATCTTATTCTCGCGGCTTATCGTTCAGCACGCGAGGGGCGTGAAATGACACTTGGAAAGTAGAAGCAAGGAGAAATTGTTATGGTTGGAATTGGTCTGATCGGAGCAGGCAGAATCGCCAGGGTCCACGCGAAGGCTTATGCAAATGTGGCCGGGGCGCGTTTACTCGCAGTCGCTGACGTGGTACCTGAGGCCGCAGATAGCCTCGCCGAGACCTTTCATCTGGATGCCTATTACGATTATCAGGAACTCCTGGCACGCCCCGATATAGATGGGGTCGTTATCGCGGTCCCGACCCCTTCTCACGCGCAGGTAGCAGTGGACGCAGCGCGAGCAGGGAAACATGTTTTTTGCCAGAAACCCATTGCGCCAACCCTGGCAGAGGCGGATGCGATTATCGCAGCGTGCCAGGAAGCAGGAGTGCTTCTCCAGGTCGGATTTATGCTCCGTTCTTCTCCGCCAATCGCGCAGATCAAGCGCTTGCTTGAGGATGGGGTACTTGGAGAAATCATTTCGCTGCGTGGCTCCGCGTTTGGTTGGATGCCCAATAATGACTGGTTTTACCAGGTGGATAAGGGTGGAGGGCTGATTATCGATACCATGATCCATTTTCTGGATTTATGGCGCTGGTTGGGGGGAGACGTTCAGTCAGTGCAGGCACAGGGCGGAGCCTATGTGCTAGATGGTGCTCGGCGCTTTCACACTACGGATAACGCCCAGGTTTCGTTATGCTACACCAGTGGTGCCTTTGGCAATATCTATGGGAGCTGGACGACTGGTTATGGAGATTTCTTCTTTGAGGTCTATGGTACAAAAGGCTCCGCTTTTGTGGATTTCCTGCAACGCCAGCCCTCAGTCGTTCATGTGAAGGATGCCTCTGGCATTTCGTCGCTCACGCCCAATGTCGGCTGGAACGTTCAGGATACGCTCTGGGACATCACCTATGCCTCGGAAGCACAGCGCTTTGCGGCAACTATTGCGGGAACGGAACCATTGGTCGCCTCTGGCGCTGATGGGAAAGCGGCCCTGGAATTGGCCTTTGCTGCTGAGCTATCTCTGCGCAACGAGTCCAGCGTATCGCTTCCACTGAGCGGCGAAGAGGCCGCGTCTATTGTCGCGCCCCGACCGGAAAGAGAGACGCAGAGATGAGCAAACTGGGAGTGGGTCTGATTGGCTGTGGAAGTTGGGGTACAGGTGTCCACCTACCTGCCCTGCAAGCCAATTCAGCCGCACGCGTAGTCGCTGTAGCTTCTCGCTCAGCAGAACACGCGGAGACAGCCGCGCGGGACTTTGGGGTGCCACACTGGTACACAGATTATCATGAGTTGCTGGCGAATCCTGACGTAGAGGTTGTTGATATCTGTACACCCAACCGTTTTCACGCTGAGATCGCTATCGCTGCTGCCCAGGCGGGCAAGCATATTATCTGTATCAAGCCGCTGGCGACGAGTGTAGAACAGGCCGAGGCAATGCTAGAAGCTGCCCGCCTGGCAAATGTGCGAATTTTCTACGCGGAGAACGGCCTTTTTATCCCGGCAGTGCAACAGGCGAAAGCTGCCATCGATGAGGGGGCGGTTGGAAAAGTCTTTCGCGTCAGAGCATCCGAAGGTATCCAGGGTCCCCATGCCGAATGGTCTTATGATCCAGAGATCGCTGGCGGTGGATGCATCCTGGATATGGCAGTGCATAGC